>Ga0247762_1000368_pt1 | contig 13900 bp, 10 predicted proteins | sample UWRJL081202R4_FD_181016 | JGI IMG/M metagenome (GOLD analysis project Ga0247762, IMG submission 181016) | Plant litter microbial communities from Arlington Agricultural Research Station in Wisconsin, United States - UWRJ-L081-202R-4 | ecosystem: Environmental > Terrestrial > Plant litter >...
GAGAGGACCACCGCGCCCACCGCGAAGAACCAGCTGATCCCGAGCATCGCCAGCCAGGCGCCGCGCGCCTGCTTCGCCGCGCGCAGGATATGCATCGTGCCGGCAAACACATTATATTCGATCCGCAGCCCCGGCGCGGCCGGCGGCGCCGACGGGATGCCGAAGCTGGCGGCGAAGCCCAGCGCGGCCAGCCCGGTCGCGACTAGACCGGCTTCCCAGGGCGGGATGACGCCTGCGAGCAACTGCCCGCCGAGGATGGCGAGGAAGGTCCCCGCCTCGATCAGCCCGGTGCCGCCCATCAGTTCGTGATCGCGCAGATGCTGCGGCAGGATCGAATATTTGACCGGGCCAAAGATCGTGGAATGCACGCCCATCAGGAACAATGCGCCCAGCAGCACCGGCACCGATTCCTGCCAGAAGCCGAACAGGCCGATCGCCATGATCCCGACCTCCGCCGCCTTGACGATCCGCACCAGCCGCGCCTTGTCCCAGGCGTCGGCGATCTGCCCGGCGAGCGAGGAGAAGAGGAAATAGGGCAGGATGAAGATGCCCGTCGCCACGGTCGCCAGCATCTCCGCCTTGTCCGGGCTGGCGGCATAGAGGCCGAAATTGGCGAGGAAGAGCAGGGCGAACTTCAGCAGATTGTCGTTGAACGCGCCGAGGAACTGCACCGCGAACAGCGGCCCGAAACGGCGCTTTCCCAGCAGGGAAATATTGGGTGAGGACATATTGTTCATCCCGGTCAGACCTTGGCCGCTTTGAGTTCGCACAGGAAGCCATGGAGCATCTCGGTTGAAAGTCCATGAATCATAAGGCGAAATGCCGCGCCAAGGGTGGAGAAGGGCAAGAGGGGGTGGCGGTTGTTGACCATCGCCAGATGGCGCTCTTCGCCGGTGAGCCGCGCGGCATAGAGCGCGATCGTCTCGTCCAGCTGGAGCGAATTGGACGCGCGCCAGAAATCCCGGTCGCTCAGCAGCATGGCATAGGCCGGGGTGTAGAGCTCGATCGCGGTCTGCAGGTCGATCACGTTGAACCGGCCATGCGGCAGATCGTCCAGCAGCACGATCTCGGCAATGGCGGAAAAATCGAGCGTCTCGCGCTTGCCCAGCGCGGTGCCGCGGCGATCCAACTCACGATTGAGCTGGATCAGGAAATTATAGATGTTGAGATCGTGCTTCAGAAAGAGATTGTCGCGCACATCGTCGATGCAGCGGGGCGTCATCGGTTCGAGCGCGGGGGTGAAGCCCGGCGCGGCATTGTCGGCGATGAAGCGCAGCACCTGACCGCCCAGATGGAAATGGCGCAGAATTAGCCGGTTGGCGTCCGCGGTCAGGAAATGGCGCATGCCGAAGGCGATGGCGCGGTGGAGCAGGCGCGGCGCATGCGGCCAGCGTGGGCTGGCGATATGGACGAGCTGCGCTACCACGATCATTGCACGGGCGATGGGGCGGACCAGCGGCAGCAGGAACTGCCGGCTGTGCGATGCCTGGTCGCGGATAAGCGCGGCCTTGGCATCGTGGGCTATGGGCAGCGCGCAATCCAGCAGCAGTGCGAGCCCCGGATCGGGATCGAGCGGATCATGGGGCGCCAGGGCGGGATCCGATGCGCGATCAGACATTGTCGATCTCCTCGAGCTGGAGGCGATAGAGCCGCGCAACGATGCGGGCGTGGCGAACGATCTCGGTGGCGATCGCCTCGCTGGTGACGGTCATCTCGATCGCTCGATCGAACATCGCGAGATGATCGGCGTCATTCTCGCCATGATAGCGCAGGAAGCTCAGCGCCTCGTCGCCGAGCGCGAGCTGCGCCGCGATCGCATCCGCCCAGGGCCCTGCTAGGCGATTGCCCAGCCCCTCGATGATGAACATCGCGCCGAGCATGCCCACCGGGTCGGGCTGGGACGCGCTGTGATACATGAAGGCGGAGAGGGCTTCCGAACCGATGTTCTTCGGCAGCGCGCGGATATCCAGCAGTGCGCCGCCGGTGGCGACATAATTGTCCTCCAGCAGGCGATAGTCGCGATGCTCCGCGGCGGCATGGCGGATGAACATCGAGCGCAATTCCTCATGCTCCTGCCCCAGGCTGGAGGCGCCGCGGCTGATCCAGCGGCCGCCCTCCACCACCTGCTGGCGCAGGTTGAGCAGCAGCCGCTGATAGTCCTCGCGCCGCAGTCGCCCCGCCAGCAGGCGGGCGATGAGCGGCACGCGGCTGAGCGCGCTTTCGAAATCGATCCACACTAGGGCCAGCCCGCGGTGCGTCGTCTCCACCCAGATGCGGTTGTTCGTCGCGGTCATTGCTTGTCTCCCACCACGGTTAGCGCGGCATAGGCCATGAGGCACTGGCCGCTTTCGGGAACGGCGCACAGCAGGCGCTGGCCGGGCTCCAGCCGGCCCGATCGGAACAGATCGTCGAGCATCAGGAAGATCGATGCGGCGCCGACATTGCCCTTCTCATAGAGATTGGTGAACCAGCGCTTCTCCGGGATCAGGCATCCCGCGCGAGTCGCGAGCTTGACCATCTCCTCGCGCAGGCTGTGCGCCGAATAATGGCACAGGAACCAGTCGACCGCGTCCGGATCGATCCGCTTGTTCTCCACCAGCCGCATGAACTCGCCCATCCACACCGGCAGCATGCGATGCAGCGCACCCACATCCTGGCGCAACTGGAAGGCGCCGGCGCGCGCGGCCTGTTCGATCGTGCCGCAATGGCTCCACGGCATCAGGCTGCCGTCATCCTGCCGTACGCCGCCGCCGGTCATGCACGGCGCGAAGCGGTCGGCAAAGGAGCGCAGCGAGATCCAGTCGATCCTAAGCGACAGGCCGTGTGACGCCGGCCGATCCTCGATCAGCAGCGCCGCGGCGCCGTCGCTCAGCGTCCAGCGCAAGAATTCGGCATCGCCGGGCAGGGTGCCGTCGGCGCGCATCGTCTCTGTCCCGCGATACTGGCCTGGGCGGAAATAGCGGCTGGAGAATTCGGCGCCGGCCACCAGTGCGGCGGCATGTTCGCCGGCCGCCACCTGGAGCATAGCGGTCTTCATCGCCATCATCGAACTGCCGCATACGCTTTGCAGGCTGGCGATCTCCATCGGCGGCAGGCCCGTTGCGGCATGCACCCCGCTGGCAAGGCCGGGAACGAGCAAATCATTCTGGGTGGTCGCGGTGGCGAGAAAGCCGATCGCATGGGGCGGGATCTCGGCGCGCGCCAGCACGTCGCCGATGGCGACGGCGGCGAGCTTGGCCACCGTCCAGTCGCTCCGGCCGTCTGGATCGATGGCATAATGGCGGTGGCGGATGCGGTTCTGCCGCAAGGTCAGCCGTCCCAGCCGCTCGGCTTCCGGCGAGAGGCTGCCGATATAGCGGACCATCTCCGCATTGCCGATGGGCTGGCCAGGGAGGCACTGCCCGGTCTGGGTCACATACACAGGGCGCATGTTCGAACCTTCCGAAACGCCGGACGACTCGCCGGCCGCAACTGAATGCCCGATAATTATTCACTGTTCAATTTAAATATTAGACAGCGTTCAATTAATCGCTTAAGGAAAGGCGCATGGCCCGCAGATCCGATCATTCCCGCCCCGAACTGGAACGCATGATCGTGCTGGAGGGGCATCGTCAGATGGCCGAGACGGGCTTTGCGCGCTTCTCAGCACGCGAGGTGGCCAAGAGGATCGGCTATTCGATCGGCACGATCTACAATGTCTTCGGCACGCACGACCGGCTGATCCTGGCGATCAACGGGCGGACGCTGACCTTGTGGGCGGCTTTCCTGCGCGAACGGCTCGCCGCGTCGTCGCAGGACCGGATCCGCGCGCTGGTGGAAGGCTATTTCGATTTCGCCGGCGAGAATCGCAATGCTTGGATGGCGATCTACGACCACCGGCTTCCCCCGGGCGAGGCGATGCCCGAATGGTATGGTCTCCAGCGCGTCGAACTCACCTCGATCGTAGAGGCCGAGATCGCGCTGATCCTTCCAGAAGACGCGCGCGACCGGGCGGCGGCGCTGGCCCGTTCGCTGGTGGCGACGGTTCATGGCCATTGCGCCTTTGCCTTCAGCGGCACCTTTGCCTTGCTGGGCGAGGATCATCCGCGGGAGGCCGCCTTGGCACGGGTGCGCGACACGCTATTGGCTGCGGGAGCCGATTGTTAATCTGCCTATTGCATTGGGGCAGTGTTGTTTTGAGGGAAAGATGATGGCGCAATCCTGGCTCCGCACTCTGCGGCGCGATCTTGAAGCGCCCATCGCCGTGCGGCGCTTCGGCAGCGGCTGGTTCTCCGGCTTTTTCGCCCTGCTGCTAGCGCTGGCCGGGATATGCCTGGTGGCGGCGCTGCGCTGGCCGGACTGGTTTGCGATGCCGGAGCTGGCCGTGTTGCGCGATGCCGCCAGCTTCCGGCTGGCCGTGCACCTCGTTTTGATTTCCGCCTATGCGCTGGCGCTGCTCAGCCTGCTGTTGCGGCCGCGCAAAGCGATTGGCGCGACAGCGTTGGTGATCGCCCTGGTGGCGAGCTTTCTTGGCGGTGCCGACGTCCAGCCGCAGGAAACCGCCTCATTCGGCATCTTCTTCGGGGTGGATTTCTTCGTGGTGAACATGATCGCCACCGGGCTGATGTTCGCGCCGATCGAACGCATGTTCCCGCACAATGCCGACCAGCGGCTGTTCCGCACCGAATGGCGTGAGGATCTCTTTTATTATCTGCTCAGTTCGATGCTGGTGCAGATCATCACCTTCCTCGCGCTCGCGCCGTCCACCTTCGTCATGGCGCGGACGGGTGCTTTCGCCGATTTCCGCGCTGCGGTCGCCGCCCAGCCCTGGGTGCTCCAGTTCCTGGAGGCGATGCTGGTTACCGATCTGGCGCAATATTGGTTCCACCGCGCCTTCCATCGCTTCCCCTTCCTCTGGGGATTCCATGCGGTGCATCATTCGGCCAAGTCGATGGACTGGCTTGCCGGCGCGCGGATGCATTTCGTCGAGATCGTCGCCCTGCGCGGGATCACCTCGCTGCCTTTGCTCACGCTGGGCTTCGCGCCCTCGGTGCTGCAGGCCTATGTCGCGATGGTCTATGTTTATTCCTCATTGATCCACGCCAATCTGCGCGGTGATTTCAACTGGCTTGGCCGTTTCCTGGTGATCCCGCGCTTCCACCATTGGCATCATGCGATCGAGGCGGAGGGCGTGGACAAGAATTTCGCGATCCATTTTCCCTGGCTCGATCGGCTGTTCGGCACCCATTATCTGCCCACGAGCCGATGGCCTACCGGCTATGGCGTGCCCGAGCGCGTGCCTTCGGGATATCGCGCGCAACTGATCTATCCACTTCGACGCAAGCGCCTCATGAAAGATGGATAGAGCGTGATGCCAATCAGGCGAGCGCACAATTTTCGGGTGTCTGCTCATCGGCGTTGGTAGGGTTCACCCGGGCGTGGTTTCTTCGAAACCAAAGGCCCGCTTGCCGCGCCGTCGCCACAGCGCGAGCGTCTCCGTCCCTTGAACGTCTCTCAGTCGCGCGGCGATTTCGAGTAGCGCCCCATAGAGAGCTGCGCGATCATCATCAATGAGCTCGACCAGTCCAGCTTTGCGGACCAGGCCGCTCAACTCGATCAGATGGCGGGTGCGTTCGCGGCGCTGCACGACCCAGGTCCTCGTGTCGGTCCGCGCTCGCTTCGCCTCAAGCCGATGCCGCGCCACCGTCACTCGCCGCACTGCCAGGATCGCGGCTTTGAGCGCGGCGCGCATCTCCTGCCTTCTTCCCAAGAAAGAACGCCGCGCCGCGCCGACGCCAGCCCTCCCTGGCAGTCGCGTCCTTGCTGTCGACCGCGGTCAGCAGCGCGCCGGTCAGCATCTCTATATCGAGTGCATCGGCGCCGGTGGCGGTGACCAGCTCCCCGAGTTGGCGCACCTTGCGCTCCTTGAGTGTCCTCGCCTTGTCGGTGAGGGCTTTCAGTTCCTGATCGAAGTCACGGGGCTTGCGCACGGGATTTGTCCATAGTGTGTGTTTGATGGACCATGCTAAGTGACGCAGTCGATTGGTGTAAATGCGGTGAAACATGGTGGGACTCATCAGTCCCGAAACTCATGAAATGATTTGAGGGCGCGCTTATACGTCGTGCCGACGTCGCTAAATTGGTGTAATTGGTTCGCCGTTATGGCGATCTACCATTTCTCGGCCCAGGTGATTTCACGCGGCAGCGGCCGTAGCGCCGTGGCCGCTGCCGCCTATCGTGCGGCAGAACGGCTCCACGACCAGCGACTGGATCGCGATCACGATTTCTCCAACAAAGCGGGCGTCGTTCATTCGGAAGTGATGCTGCCGGATGGCGCGCCGGAAGAATGGCAGGACCGCGAAAAGCTCTGGAATGCGGTCGAGGCGGCGGAGAAACGGATCGACGCCCAGCTCGCCCGCGAGATCGAGTTCGCCATTCCGCGGGAGATGACCGAGGAGCAGGGGATCGCGCTGGCGCGGGACTTCGTGCGCGACACATTCGTCGATCGCGGCATGATCGCGGATCTGAACGTCCATTGGGATATAGGCGCCGATGGATTGGCCAAGCCTCATGCGCATGTGATGCTCACCATGCGCGAGGTTGGCGAGGACGGCTTTGGGCCAAAGGTTCGCGACTGGAATGCCACCGCGCTGCTGGAGGAATGGCGCGAGCGGTGGGGAGAACATGTCAACGAACGCCTCGCCGAACTCGATATCGATGCGCGCATCGATCACCGGTCTTTGCAGGCCCAGGGGATCGAGCTGGAGCCCCAGCACAAGATCGGTCCCGCGGCGTCACGCATGGCGGAGCAAGGGCTGACCTCGGAACGTCTAGTCGAGCATCACGAGATCGCACGATCGAACGGCGAAAAGATCATCGCCAACCCTGGTATCGCATTGGACGCGATCACCCATCACCAGGCGACCTTCACCAAACGCGATCTCGCCATGTTCGTGCATCGGCACAGCGACGGAAAGGACCAGTATGACCGGGTGACCGAGGCGGTGCGCGCCTCTCCCGATCTGGTCGCATTGGGCAAGGACGGCCGCGGCGATGAGCGGTTCACCAGCCGCGGCATGATCGAAGCCGAACGCAGACTGGAGCGCGCGACGTCGGAGCTTGCCGGGCGTGATCTGCATCGCGTGCCCGAGCGCCATGCCGATCGCGCGCTTGCCGCTGCTGAGCAGCGCGGACTGGTCCTGTCGGGCGAGCAGCTTTCGGCCTTTCGGGAGGTGACCGAGAGCAAGGATCTCGGTGTGGTCATCGGCTACGCCGGCACCGGAAAGTCGGCGATGCTCGGTGTCGCGCGCGAGGCGTGGGAGGCATCGGGCTATCAGGTCCAGGGCCTGGCGTTGTCCGGCATTGCTGCCGAGAATCTTCAGAACGGATCGGGCATCGCGTCACGCACGATCGCGAGCATGGAGCATCAATGGGCACGGGGGAGCGAGCAGCTCACCCCTGGCCATGTGCTGGTGATCGACGAGGCCGGCATGGTCGGCTCGCGCCAGATGGAGCGGGTGATCTCCGAAGCGCAGGACCGCGGCGCCAAGGTTGTGCTGGTCGGCGATCCCCAGCAGCTCCAGGCGATCGAAGCGGGTGCGGCGTTCCGGTCGATTGCCGAGCGGCATGGCGCGGTGGAGATCACCGAGGTGCGCCGCCAGCATGAGCCTTGGCAGCGTGAGGCCACCCGGGAGCTTGCCACCGGGCGGACCGGCGAGGCGCTGGAGCATTATCGCGAAGCGGGCATGGTCCACGAATCACCGACCCGCGAATCGGCGCGCGAGGCGCTGATCGAGCGCTGGGATCGCGACCGGATGATCGATCTAGACAAGAGCCGGATGATTTTGGTCCACACCAACCAGGAATGCGATGAACTGAATGCGCTGGCCCGAGATCGTCTGAAAGAACATGGGTCATTGAGCCGCGAGGTCGAGGTCCCGACCAGCCGCGGACCCCGCTTGTTTGCGGCCCAAGACCGCATCATGTTCCTTCGTAACGAACGCAGCATGGGTGTGAAGAATGGTTCTCTCGGTACCATCGAAAAGGTCGACAGATCCCATATGGCGGTGCGGCTCGACGATGGCCGGCGCACCTCGTTCGACCTCAAACACTATGCCGATCTCAATCACGGCTACGCCGCGACCATCCACAAGTCGCAAGGCGTCACCGTGGATCGCACCCATGTGCTGGCAACCCCAGGGCTCGACCGGCATGCCGCCTATGTCGGGCTGTCGCGTCACCGTGACAGTGTGCAGCTTCATTATGGCAAGGACGACTTCCGCGACGGGGGGCAGCTTGTCCGTGTCCTGTCGCGCGAGCGGCCAAAGGACAGCGCGCTCGACTATGAGCGCAGCACGGACCGGTTTGCCGAACAGCGCGGGATCGACCGCTCCGGCATCCTCGACACGCTCGCGAAAGAGCGGCTGGTCGATCATAGCCATATTATCGTGGAGCCCGCGCTCAGGGCGCGTGGCATGTTCGACGGGTTGCGGCTTGGTCCAGCCCGCCCGGAGCCAGCTCCCGAGCGCAGCGTGTTCGACGGCATCAAGCTTCCGGCGCAACCCAGTGCGCCACAGCGGGGCAGGTTCGACGGGTTGCAGCTTGGCAGCGGCACGCAGCCGGCGCCGGACCGTGCCACCCAGCTCGGCAAGGCCGTGCAGCGCTATGCGCGAGCGGTGGGGGAGATGGATCGCATGACCGCCGCCCGACTTCCCGTGCTGGAGCATCAGCACCGCGCGCATGATGTCGCCGCCAGGGCGTTGGACGCCATCCAGCGGGATGGCGCCAGCGATCTCGCCGCTGCTTTCGCCAGAGAGCCGGCGCTGGTCGGCGAGGCTGCCAACGGACGGACGGCCAATGCCGTGCGCGCCATGCAGCTGGAGGCGGAGGTCCGCATCAATCCCGAGCTGCGCGCCGACCGGTTCGTCCAGCAGTGGCAGGGCCTGCGCGCGCAGCGGGATAAGCTCGGAGGCTGGCAGAAGGAGGATGCCCGCAAGAAGGTTGAGGTCAGCATGACCAAATTGGCGGGCAGCATCGAGAAGGACCCGCAGATGGGTAGAGCACTCGTGACCCGTGGCAATCAGCTGATCGGCCGCCAATGGTCTCTGGAATGGAGCGCCGGCAGCCGTGACGGCGGCATCGGCCGCGAACTGACCGATCGCGCCCTGGCGAGGGGCATCAGCCAGGAGCTTGGCCATTCGCTTGGCCGGGGCCGTGGACTGGGGATCGGGATGTGAGCGGCGAGGCGTCATCACAGGAACTGGCCCAGCAAGACGACAGCCGCGATCCCGCGGTGGCGTTCGAAGGGATCAGCCGCCGGCTCGCCGGGCTGACTGCAGCGGTGGAAGGCATGGCGGCGCGGCAGCAGGAGTTGCATGCACGCGACTACAGCACCGAGCTCGCTCAAATCCTCAAGTCCGAGAAATGGGTTGCGACCGAAATTAGGAGCCTGGCCGAGCGGCCGGCCATGGCGCTTACGCCGGACGGCATTGGCCGACAGATCCACGATGCGGGGATATCGGCCAGAAGAGAAGATCGCCAGACACTCGAAAATGGCCATCACCAGCTTCAAAACGCCATCGGCAAGCTCGACGGTGTGGTGGCTTCGGCGCTCACCGCTGAGAATCAGTGGCGGCAGGTCGAGATAGCGTCAGCTGTCGCTGCAGTGGGCGGGTTCCTGCTGGCCAGCATGCTGCCGGGCGCGATTGTGAGGACGGCACCAGCGAGCTGGCAGTGGCCCGAGCAGATGGCGGCAGGGATCCTGCATCAGGATCAATGGAGCGCCGGGGCTCGGTTGATGCAAGGGGCCGCGCCGGGCAAGTGGCAGGAAATGATTGATGCGGACCGCATCGTCGAGCACAATCGAGCGGCGCTTGCGGCATGTCAGAAAAACATTGGCCACTCAAAGAAGCCGCTCACCTGCAAGATCGAGTTCCCAGCTTCGAGGCAATGAGTATCCGCCATGATTGGTGAAAATGGTAATTTTGGTGGTGGCGGACGGGCTGCTTTTTTGGGGTGATTGGTGGTGGGCGGACCGACCGCTATCAGAGTGATTCTGGTGGATTACGGCCCGGCAGCTTTCGGGGGTTAAGATAGCCGAAGCGGACGCTTGTTCATGAAGCTTGCGATGGCAGCGAGCCAGACCGCGTGGGGGGGACCTCCCGAGGAAGGCCACTGCGGGTATCGTCCGTCCAGTTGATATCGACCCGGGGCCGGCAAGGGCGCTGCAAACGGCGCCCGTCGGAGGAAAATCATAAGGGGCAATTCCGACGTAAAGCCTCGCGAGCGCGAGAGTTGGGTTTGCGACCGAAGGATGTCAGCGCCGCAATCTCGCCACAAATCACCGCTTCTTCTTTGCCTTCGCCTGGGACAGGTCGAGTTTGTTTTGGCGAAGAAAAATGGAGAGCTGATCGGCAACTGCCACGTTGTTGAGATCGGCAAATGGGATGTGCGTGTTGCCCTTCAGTCCAACGGAGGGAAGGAATAATATTTCGGCGTGTCCGCCGCGTTCATTGATGAGGTTGACGAACTCGCGGCAGGTCGCGGCAAATGCGGACCAGCTCGGCGATTGGTCGACATTATCGCCAAATACGAACTGTAACGGAATCCGCGTGAGCTTCCTGAACTCTTCTGGGGAGACGATCACCGGGCCGAAGCGCTCAGGGCCGGCGGGTGCCTCGACGTCGCTGGGAAATACATAGCCTGGATTCTCGTAGGCAACGATGGCCTTGATGCTGTCGCTTCGGATCGCCGTCAGCAAGGCGCGCAGCCCGCCCGCCGAATTGGTCAGCGCGACGGTCGGGCCGATCCGGTCGATCGCCTGTGCCGCGGCGGCGGCCTCCAGCTTCGCATTGGCTACGGTATCGAATTCGTCGTAGCGCGCGCGCATCGCCTGATCCCAGGCCTCCGGATCCTTGGTCGGAAATTGAACGCCTGGAAACCATTCGGGATATTTGGGACCAAAGCGCCAAGAGGCAAAGTTCTGCTGGTCCCGCCCGACCTTGGGTTCATAGCTATAGGCCGCGCACCCCCAATTGCCGCGGCCCACGCGCGGCCCGTCCCAGAGATAGACGGGAAACCCCCGTCGCAGGAAGATCGATTGAAAGCCCTCCCCGCCGTCCCATCGTGACTGCCAGACCTTGGCCGACGAACTGTGCCACAGAAACAGCGACATGGCCCGCGCTTTGACCGGTATCTGATATTCGACATAACCATGGTCGCACGAGAGCGACGCATCGCCCTGCCGCAACACGCTGCCGCCGGCCTCGAACGCGCCCTGTCGCGCGAGCGTGATCGGGGCACCGGCCGGATCGGATGCCGCGGCGGCGGCCGTGCCGGCCATTAGCATCCCAGCCGCCAGCAGGAAGAGACGTGCAAGAAGGCCGCGGCATTTTGACCCGCGTTCCAGAATTTCGGCTCGTTCCATCGCCACTCTCTCCCTCCGTGTGATGCCTATTCCATGCCTTCACCGCGACCGGGCTTCCGTCGCCAGCCGCACGCGGCTCAGAAATTCTTGCTGAGCGTGAGATACCATTGCCGCGGGGCGGCCACCTGACCCTGCACCTGCGGCTCGCTCGAATCCTGATAGACGAAGACATTATGGTAATAGAGCTTGTCGAACACGTTGGTGACGCCCAGCGCCACGGAGAAGCCGTCCTCCTTCAGGCGGTAGGTCAGGCGCGCATTGACCAGCGAATAGCCGGGCTGATTATATTGGGTCGTGACCGTGCTGGGCGACGTCATGCTGCTCTGGTAGCTCCAGTCGACCCGCGGCGTGATCGTGCCGCCGAGCGGCGCGCCTTCGATCTCATATTGGATCCCCGCATTGATTTGCCAGAACGGCTGGAGCTGGCGCCGGTTGACCGGGCGTGCCTTAAGATCGGGGGACGTGAACTTGGTATAGCCAAGGGCACCGTTCAGAAGCAGGCGATCGATCGGCTCGGCGGTGGCCTCCAGTTCGAAGCCGCGGATCTTGGCAGGCAGATTCTGGTAGAAATTCCGGAAGATGCAGGTCACGCCAGCGCCCGCCGCCGCTTCCGCCGCCGTCTGTGCCCGGCACGTCGTCGATCCGGAAGGGCCGCCGGCCAGGGGAATGACCACGCTTGTCCCGGATGTGGTGCCGCCGCTGGCATTCAGCAGGATTTCCTGGCCCGCGAAAGCGGCCGGGCGCGTCTTGAAATCGGTGTAGAACGCCGCGCCATTGAGACGCAGGCGACGATCGAACAGGTCGAGCTTTGCACCCACTTCATAGGCAATATCCTCATTGCCGTCGAATTGCGTGACCTGGCTGGGCTGCTGCGGACGCGGATTAAAACCGGGGATGGTGTAGCCGGTGGACGCCGAGGCATAGACCAGCATGTCGGGCGTCGCCGCATAGCTGACCCCCGCCTTCCAGCTCAGATTGGTGCCCTTGGGAGTCACGGCGAACCGGATGTCCCCGGGATTGGGCGTGATATCGAGCAGGTTGGTCAGATTGGCGACCTTCTTATCGGAAGAATAACGCAGGCCGCCGGTGAAGCTCAATTTCTCGCCGAACGGCCGGATCGTCGCATTGCCGAAGACCGCGCGGCTGACCGGATCGAAGGTGTTGTACAGAATCCGGAAAGACCCGTTACGCGGCGAGTCGATCGTCGCGTGCTGCGTGCCTTCCGCCTCGAAATAGAATGCGCCGGCAACCCAGTCGATCCAGTCCATCTTGCCCGACACGCGGACCTCGGCCGTCGTATATTTTTCCTGCACGTCGTTCAGCGTCATCTCGGTCATGAGCGGCGTGCCATCCTTCGAATAGACGTGAATCTCATCGAGGACGCGGTGGCTCAGGATCGCTGTCAGATCGACCCGGTCGGTCACGCTCAGTTCCAGCTTGCCCGCCACGCCCCAATTGGTGAGATTGCCGTGCGGATCGAGATTGGCGCCGCCGCGATTGCTGCGTCCGTTGTAATAGGGAATGTTTGGAATGACGGTACCGGCGCCGATCGGATCGATGAACGTTTCGTACGTGGAATAAGGATTGCCGGTGAGAAAACGGGAATCATAGGCGACGCCGTAGCGGCTGAAGATGTTCTTCGTCGCAGCATTGGCCAAGGCCGGATTGATCGACACGGTCGTATCCGCGGGATTTTCGGATTGGTCGCGGGTATAGTCGCCCGTCACGGTCAGGCGCACACCGCTTGCCGGCTCCCAGGCAAGGCTGCCCCGCAACGCGCGGACATCCTCGCCACCCAGATGGCCGACGGTGCAGCTTTTCGGCGTGTAGCCTGGGGTGCTGGCCAGATCCCGGCGAAAGCTGGGGATCGTCCCTGCCAACTGCGGGGTGCCGCGCCGGTTCATTTCGCATGCAAAATCGAGGATCTTCTGGTGACCCTGTCGCTTCTTGAGCGCACCGGACACGAGGATCGCGATATTTTCGCCGAGCGGCATGTTGAAGCCTGCCCGGATATCGGTGCGATTGTTGGCACCGCCGGTGAGCTCCACATAGGCCGTCGGTTTGTCGAAGCGGGGCTGCTTGGCCACGATGTTCACGGCGCCGCCCAGCGAGTTGCGACCGAACAGCGTTCCCTGTGGCCCGCGCAGGACCTCGATATGATCCACGTCGAGCAGGTCGAAATTGGAACCGAGCAGGATCGGATAATAAACGTCGTCGATATAGTAAGCGACCGCGGGATCATTGCCGAGATTGGTGTCGCTCTGGCCGATGCCGCGAATGAATGCGGAAATGCCCGGGCCGAAAGCGCCCTGGGTGCGGCGAAATTGCGCATTGGGGACCACCGAGGTGAGATCCGCCACGGATTTGAGCCCGCGTTCCTGCAGCGCTTCCGCTGTGATCGCGGTGATCGCGATCGGAGTGTCCTGCAAATTGGTAGACTGGCGCGTCGCGGTCACGACGATATCCTCGATGCCCGATTCCCGATCTGCCGTGTCC
>Ga0247762_1000369_pt1 | contig 13882 bp, 9 predicted proteins | sample UWRJL081202R4_FD_181016 | JGI IMG/M metagenome (GOLD analysis project Ga0247762, IMG submission 181016) | Plant litter microbial communities from Arlington Agricultural Research Station in Wisconsin, United States - UWRJ-L081-202R-4 | ecosystem: Environmental > Terrestrial > Plant litter >...
CAGACTATTGAATTTCACGTATGGCAGAATATGGATGACGTTAGTGCCCTTTCTGTAAAGTCTCCGCAAGAGTTTATTACTTGCCCGAATAAGGATATAGAAGAACTGGGCCTTAACGGGGCAATGCGTAAGGCCATAAAAGAAAAATACGGTTGCGAAGTAAACGAAAAATTTGTTGACGCGTTATTGATTCTGGTACTGGACCTTCTCTAATGACTCGTGAAGCCGAAGTCGCTGCATACATGCTCGCCGATGTGCCGCTTATGACAATCCTTACAGGCGGCGTACATACCGAGCACAGTGCCGGACGCGATGGGATTTCTCGTGAAAATCCGTCTACAGCAGATGCATTCGATGCTTCGGGCTGGTTACAGCCGTGTGCTTTAGTTGTTTCAGGCATAATGACAAGTGACGGTGGTCAGATTAGAGATGATGCAATTCCTGTCGCGTCTAATATTCAAACCCTTAGCATCTGGCTTTATGAGGACGCTGGCTATGATAATATCGATGCAGCGTTGTCCAGGCTTTTCACAATTATGCAAGGTCACCGATTTACTAGAGCCTATCGCACGGATTTTTCCGTACCTTTTAACCGAGGCGTTGAACAAGGATTGCTCAAAGGCGCCTCAATGGCCCGAGCGGCACTTACCATGCGCCACATACGCGGACAACAATGATGCATATTAACTGGGTCGGATATTACAATAAATACGAGGGTTATGGTCGTTTCAGTGCTTCAATAGTCGAGGCACTGCAGCGTGCTGGTGTTAGTGTTTCCGCAACGTATTGCGGCGACGTTGACAGGCCTGACTGGATGTGGCAACAACTTGGAGTTGACTGGAGCCAGTTAACAATTTCATGCATGCCTCCTTATTTACTGGAACGTATTCCGGGGGAGCGTCATTGGTTGTATACCATGACCGAAGGCTCTGAAATTCCTCATCAATGGGCCGAACTAATCAACTATGCCGAGGTTGATCGAATCCTTACACCCTGCGAAGCGAATGCTATTACTTTTCGCCAAGCACTGCCTCAAATTCCAATCACGGTACTTCACGGCGGCACCGATCCGAAACCCTTCCCCCTGAAATACGGCACATTTCCCTTACGTACCGTGGATGAAAACCACATTTACACTTTCCTAACTATTGCCGACCGCGCTTCGCGTAAGGGGTGGATGGAGACCTGGAAAGCATTTTATAAGGCTTTCGGACCCTGGACTAAAGGAATTCAGAACGTACGTTTGATTGTCAAATGCCGTGCGGCGGGTAATGATGATGTTACCGGCCTGGCCAAGGCAACTAACAAAGATCCGCGCATTATATTTTGGGAAGAAGATGTCATCGACATGGCGTCTGTTTATTCCTGTGCCGATGTTGTTGTGCTGCCGTCACGTTTCGAAGGTTGGGGAATGCCTCACCGCGAATCCGCTATGATGGGTATTCCTACCATTGTACAAAAGCATAGCGGTTTAGATGACGGGCATACTGAAGAATGGGCAATCGTTACTGAAAGCAATCCTGCCGAACCTATTTCCAGTGACGACCTTACAGTCCTGGCCGGGAATTGGCACAAAGCTAACATCGACGAACTTGCCGCCTGGATGTTCGACTGTTTTGCTCGCCCAGATTGGGCAGTCGAACGGGCATTTAGCGGAGCGCAATGGTTGCGTGAAAATCAAACCTGGGATCATACAGCGGCACGACTTCTGCAGTTAATCGCAGAATATGAACGAACCACGACCACACCGAATGCAGTACCTATAGTAACAGGAGGATAACATGCCTTTTTCAGCTTATGGTGATCCCGTCTACGGTATCGCCGATGCAAAAGTAGCGCCGTATATTTCGACGGGGTCTTACGGTACGGCCGTCGACGTTATGAGTGTGCAAATGGTTCAAACCCGTTTGCGCATTCAATCCGCCGAGAATAATGGTGATGACCAAATCACTGCCATTGCTTCTCGTACGCTTGCCGCCGAGTACCAGATTCGCTTCAGCGGCGCACCTATCGACGTTTTCGAAGTCGTTACCGGCGTTGCTTCGGCATCGAGTCTATCTAGTCCGAACCGGGTGCGTCGTTTGCGCATCCCGGGTGGACAACGCATGCCATACTTCGGTATTATCGGCCAAGGCTTGGCTGAAGAAGGTAGCGGCGATCAACTTATCTTCGGACCCAAACTCAAGGTCATGTCCGACATCCAAATCAGCATGAACGAGTTCGGCGGGTTCCAAACTCTCGAATTCACTGCATTGGCTGTCCCCGATTCAACTCTCGGTATTCTCAATCTCATTCAACGTGAGACCACTGGCGCGTACGTCTTCCCGCCAGCTAACATCGGTACGCTCTAATATAAGGAAAGTAGCAACATGGCAAAGCAACGCAACGGCATTAACGGCATTAGTGGTACTAACGGCAACACGGGGGAGGTTCCACACCTCCCCGAGCTGGAGCTAACCCCTATCCAGGATTGGAAGAGGCTCTCAGGAGGCATTAAGAAGCGTTTGATTAGTTCAGGGCGGGTTATTGTTTGGAAACCCGTAGACCTGACTGAACTATTCATTGCCGGGGAGATTCCAGATTTCTTGACCGCCGAGGTAACTCGTATTATCTGGGCAGAGGATCCGGAAAGCGATACACGTACTAACTCCCAGAGAGCCATTGATTGGCGTAAGTTGCTTAACCTTGTTGCTGCTGCTTCCTTAGCATATCCGATAATTAAGGAAGTGCCACAGGGCCCTGACGAAGTAACAATCCAAGACGTGTTGTACGAGGAAAAGCTTGAGATCTATAGACTGGCGACGGACCCCCTCCAGGAGGTGCTACGCTTTCGTCTCGAACAAGTCGCTGATTTGGGGGATCTACCGGAAGGCGAGCCAGTTCAGCAAGCTGCCGAGTGAGTGTATAACAGGGTTTACCGAAAAGTACAACGAATGGGTGTGCTACCAACTTGACAGTGCCGTTTTACACCTTGGCACCGTTATTGAGAATGCACTGCAAGAACGTGAGGAAGTCGGTATTGGCAAAGACAAAGAGTGGCAAAATAAGTATACTTTGGCACAACTGTTAAAGCCAGAATTTCGCCTACCTTATCCAGATACGGGCATCGGTAAACCCAAAAATATCACCATACAAGAAGCCGCAGGCGATTCGAAGAACGGCATTAAGACTTGGAATGCAATGCCCGCAGATCTCAGTTTCAACTTCAATGACATCGTCGGCAAAGCCTTGGCAGATTCGTCAGGCTAAAGCCGGGAAAGGGCGTGTGGACCTGTGGAAGTTGAATTCATCTGGGACGTCGCGCCCGAAGTAATGGTGGAGCGCCTGATGCAACGGTATGTAGCAGCCGTGCAGAAGGGTTTGCGGAATATTGCTGAAAAGCGCGCACCAGAAATTACTTCTTGGATGCAAGCAAACAAGGTCTGGTCAGATCGAACCTACGAAGCCGTGTCCACACTGCACACGGATATTGAAGTCGTTTCAAATGAGTTGATAGAACTAATGATGTCTCACGGCGCTGCACATGGGTGGTATCTAGAAGGTTATACCCCGTTTGGTGAAGAGACCCAACGCGGCGGTAGATACGCTATTTTAGGTCCGGCGGTGGATTACTGGTTTCCGATCATTATGCAGGACATTCAGAAAATGTTGAGTGACCACTAATGGCTGAAGGCGACAGCTCAACCGTTGGCAATGCAACAGCTAACGTAAACTTCAAAACAACCGGCGCAGTTGCTGGTTCAAAAGCCGCTATACAAGCCGCACGAGACATCAGTCGTGCGGCTAACAACGCGTCCAAAGAAACCCAGAATCAACAACGCATTACTCTGGCAGCGACTCGTCAGACAACTGAGACGATTCGTGGCAGCGAACAACGCGCCACCATTACCGCACGCACAGAAGGTGCCCAGCGTTCTGCCGCTGCGCGTGCTGAAGGCGTCGAGAAGCAACAGCAGGCACGCGTTTCAGCCGCCACTGCCATTGAAGCAGAAAAGCGTGTTACACTTAACTTCCGCGCCGAATTAAAAGCCCGAGAGCAGGCTCAACGTCAACAACCCATGTCAGTAATGGGTTTCGCGAAAGGTGCAATAGGGGCAGCAGCAGGTTCAATGGGTGGCGCTGTTGGGGCTTTGGCGGGTGGTGCAGCGATGGGTCCAGCGGGCCTAGCCGCCGGCGCTGGTTTGGCTGCAATGGAGTTAGGCAAAGCCGCTGCCGCGGCAGACACAGTTGCAACGGCTTATGAGCGACAGATGGTAGCCGCGTTAGATCTTGCGGGCAGTCAGCAACGGCTTAATGAGTTACTTGCGGTCTATCAAAACGCTACAGGTAATGTAACAGATGACGCCACTGCATTAGGCAATGTTTTGAACTTGCAGGCTACGGGCTTCGCCAAATCAAGTGAACAACTTGAAAAATTTGCACGAGCATCTCGAGGTATTTCTATTGCCCGAGGCATGCCCGTCGAAAGCGTTACTCAGCAATTACAATTTGAGTCCTTAAATCAAACAGGCTTCCGCCTCGACCAACTTGGTTTGGGCATGGCTGAAGTGCGTGATAAGGCTGCGGAATTGCAGCAAGCTAACTCCGCTTTGACGAAGGAGCAGGCGTACCAGAATGCTATTTTAGAAGTTGCCGACGACAAGTACGGTAAATTGGCTAAGTCTGTTGAAGGTCAGGCAACTGGTATGGAGCAAGCTGGGAAGGCTTGGAAAAACTTTACATTGCTAATGGGCCAAATTGCTGGGCCCGTTCTCGATGTAATGGGTAAGGCTTGGGCAGCTACGCTAACTGATATGATCAACAAGGCTCACATGTTAGGCGACGCCATGAGAGCTGTCGTCGATATTACAGGCGACTTGTTAGGTATTGAGGGTCCAGCAGCACCTGTTCCAGCGTGGATGACTTCCGCTACAGGTTATGCAGGTGCGCCGCCTAAATATAACGAAGAACAGCAAAATGCGATGGTGGAGTGGAGCCAGAGACGTGCCGATATTGAGCGCGAAACGGCCATGGACATTTTGAACACCACTCGTGAGTACGGGCTAGAACGTGCAAATACTATTCGTGAGTATGAGCAAAGTATGGCGCGTGAAGCCCAAGATTATGCACGCCAGCGGATTAAGCGTGAAGAATCTTATCTGGAAGAAGTTGCAGAGGTCCATGCTGATGCGGCAAAACAGCGTGTTCGCTGGGAAGCAGATAATGCTCGTACCATTGCAGAGGCGCAAGAAGAAAGCGCCAAACGCATTTCTCGGTATCAGCGTGACCATAACGAGCGTTTAGAAAAAATACGCGAAGATGCGGCAGATTCAGAGGAAGAGCGCGAAGAGGAATTGGCCGATCGCCTCACCGATGCTCGCGAAGACAGCGCTAAGAAATTAGCCGAGAGCCAAGCCGAATTCGAAGAAGACATCGCTAAAACACGAGAAGACGGCCTTGTACGAATTGCTGAAATAGAAAGTGAGTTCGCCCGTGATCGTGAGCGTGCGGTGGAAGAGCATCAGGACCGTCTCAGCGACGCAGCTTCTCGACTAGACGCTAATGCCGTTTACGAGGAATTGCGTAATTTTGAGCGTGAGACAGAACAAGCGGACGAAGCACATAAGATAAACCTGGAAAAAGAACGGGTGCGTCTCCAGGAGCAAGAACAAGAGAAGATACTAGCGCACGAAAAAGCCATCACTAAAGAAAAAGAAAGGTTAGCCGAGTTTGAAAAAGAACAACAAGAAGCCCATGACAAAGCGATCGCCAAAGAAAAAGAAAACAACCAGAAACAAATAGACGAAGAAAACAAGGCTTTTGATCGCCGTCTTGAAGACGAGCGCGAGGCTTTGGAAGAGTCCATCGAAAAACAGAATGAGGCCCATGCTCGACGCCTGGCCGATGCTACGGCGGCAGACGAACAACGGCTGCTGGACATGCAAGCCGCGTTCCTGAAAGAGCGCACAGAGGCTGACACTGATCGTGGTATTCGATTAGGACGTTTACAACAAGACCATACCGATCAGCTGACGGAGATGGATAACCAGCAGACTGCACGCCTTAATCAAATCCAACAGCACGGTATTGCCGAACGAGCCGCCTTAGACACCGAGTTTAACGCCAAGATCAACGCTCTCGGCATTCAAACCGATAACTGGATTACCGAACACCAAGAACTAACTGACTCTGCTATTGACGAATTTAATGAATGGTTTGACAATATGGAAGATCGCGTAAGCAATCTTCCCACGGTTCCGGGCGGCGGCGGAGGAAACAATGGTGGAGTCGATCGCCTTACACCTGCCGAGCGTACCGAACTTAATAACTTGACAAATGAGCGCGTAGGTGTTGCCGGCCGCATGAACGAAATCCAGGCAGCATACGGGGGCGATCGCAGCAAGTTTGAAAACGATGAAGAGTGGAAAGCCTTAAACGATCGTCTGAACGCCATCGACAATCGAATGAACGAACTTAAACGAAAAGCCGGCGAAACTTCCATGGCGTCCACTAGCGGCACCACTACCGGCACAGGCGGATCAACCTTTGCTGATGCTGACGCTGCTGCACGCATTAGAGGTGGTATTTCGATGGGCATGCCTGACACGTCATTCCTTCCAGTCGGAGGTGGCGTGCCTGCACAAGGTGCCGGAATTAGCACGGTAAACAATGGTGGTTTTTACATAGGCAATTTTTCGCCTACAATCGTACTAGGTGATATCGGCAGTCGTACTGATCAACAAGTCAAAACGTTAATGGGCGAGGCATTGCTAGAGTGGGTACAAAAAGCAGCCAAATACAACAGCGTAGGACGCTGGTAGTTCCACACGCCCACCAGCTGTAGCAAATCGCGAGACCCTTTCCGATAAGCCGGAGCGGCCGGTAAAGGGCGTGTGGAACTGTTTAGGAGCGCATAATGGCATACAGCATTAAACCAGGTCACGGCGTAGCACTTGTTACATTAGTTGCATTTGATCCCCAACCACGCTGTGAAGGTTTAGAATACACGCGCCGCATTCCAATGCCTGATGGAACGGTATTAGATGAAGGTCCGTTCTTCCGTCTAATGTGGGATTACTTTGAAACAGCCGCTGCGTACCAAGCCGTGTTAACGTTATCTGGATTGATTTCTGCGAAATCGGCTCTTGTTACTGTAACGGGCCCGGACGAGAATTATAATGAGTCGCGGTTTAATGCTACTATTATAAAACCACGTACAGGTCAGGATATCAGTCGACGCAATTTCTATATACGCGGTATCATGTTATTGTGCAGGGATTTGGTGGAGCTATGACGCAGCGTCTTTTTATGTTGCAGCCATTTACAAAAGTTACTTCACGCATCAATATGGCGTCCGCTACATATCCCCTAACTACGATTAACGTGGACTCCACCGTTATTCATACGAATACCACAGGCGGCTTTACTGATGATCGCCCATTTCATGATTCATTGCTGCTGCTGGGTTCGAGCGCCGGCTTAGATAATCGAGGACGCGCACGTTTGCGCGCAGGTTGGTCTGGCGGTTTTGACGGCTTTGTATTTGGGTTAGGGCGCACCCCTCGCGGTACTCGTGACGGAGAATTAGATGTTGCCGATAATTTATACGTAACAATTTTAGATGACATGCGTCCGTGGTCTAAACCTGTTTTTATTGATAAGGCCGACAATGATACTATTTACAAAGACGGTGTATACCCTTATACTATTTACACGGATGGTCCTCGACCTGTCGGTAATGGCGGCCCCGGTATTGCAGGCACTATTAACCCCACCACGGGTTATTTGACGGTCACTTTTAACGCCTCTAATAGTTTTAAGTTTGACTCTGTCGGCGCTGCACAACCCGTCGACGGCTACTCGTGGGAAGCTAATAATAATTTACTTCACGGCGATGAAACGGCAGGCGCGTGGGCCCCGTATTCCGTTAAAACTGGTCCTACAATTACGTGGGATTTTCCTCCAGGTTTCTACTGGGTAACACTCAGTGTATTTGCGACAGGGTTTAGCGGTCCGGCAGTGGGAGCATACATTCCCGTATTTGCACGTGATCCAGACGATGATTTGTCGACCACGAATTTTCAAATAATGAGTCATCGTATTGGTTTAAGCGGTCAACAAATGACTGTAAAGATTTTCGACGACATGGCGAAATCAACTTTTGTAGACGGTGGTTTGGTGATGATCTGGGATGACGAACCTTCAGGCCCTACAGATCGATCACACATGCAATTTATCGGCTGGCATCATGCAGACGGTTTCAGTGCTCATGCAACTGAAACGAGTACTGTGAAAGATACTACCCTAACTCTGTATGATTTAGCCACCAAGATGACTACGATACCCGCGTTTCCACAACGCATCGTGTCCGTAGACACATGGGCCGAAGCAGATACTTGGGCTCAGATGGTCAATCCATCGATTTTACAGTATTTGCAATATATACTGTATTGGCACAGTAACATTTTGCAGTTAGGTGATTGGATGCAGTATGGGGGCGCCACGCTGGAAACATTTGCGTTTAACACGTTAGGCAGCGATCAATCGGATTTTTATAGCCAGGCTGCGGCGTTGTGCAATGCGGTTACTCCCGATCATTTATTAAATTGTACCCGTCGGGGCCAGCTTATTATGGTGCGTAATCCGAACCTACTTGATTCACGTTCCGGCACGGTACAACTTACGTTAGACGATACTAAGTGGATAGACATACAGTTTAACTATCAACGACATCCTGAAGTACACTGGTTGCGCAGCGGCGCAATACTTGCTGACCATGACGTAATTGTTCCTATTTTTAGTATTGCGCCCGGTGAATCCCCAGGACAAGGTGTTACTGACGTTAATAATCGTAGTGATCAACGTATTGCAATCAGTCAAAGTGCCTTAAACAGTTGTGAAGGTCATCGTTATGCGCAGCTAAATGCGCGTGTTAAGTCTGCCACAATTACAGTACCCTGGGAGTTGATCAAGGATACTATTGAACCCGCGTTAATGCAGTGGGTGAATTTAGACTTGACGGGATATGCTTCGCGTCGCGGTGTTCCGTATGAATTACAAGGAACTACTACTAGGGGCCTTGTGCAAGATATTACGGTCACGTACCAGTACTCTGAAGAAGGCACGGTATCCACCGCCACGCTAACGTGGGTACCGGAAACCTCAGGCACGCCGGCAGTTACGGTAGAAGTGGATTTAGGTGACTAATGGCTTCACTCGAGCAGGCACTGGCTAAAGCATTTGCGGAACTATCGCTCGCCTCTGAACAACGTAATTGGGTATATGGACGTCTGGGCATCAAGAATCCTGACGGTTCATATACGCATGACGTTCCTGGTTACCCAAATCGTGTGTATGTTACACGCGGTCAAGACGGCGATTTAGGGCAAACTACGGCAGTCAATTATTTAGGTGTTGATGCTATTGATGACTTGCCCGTAAAAATGCGCTTTGAGAACGGTATCTTGGTTATTCGGGAATTTGATCAGGGTAATCCTGACTGGGTAGATCCAGGACCCCCAACTGGTGGTGGCGGCGCGCCGTCTCCACACGCCCTGTCTAGTGCGCATCATACGGGTTCTTTAGCCAACGCCCAAGGACCGCAATTCTTACTTCTTGATGGTACTCGTGCTTTGGAAGGTAATCTTGCCGTTGATGCGGGTGTTACGATTGACGGAGTAGATTTAGGCAATCCGGGTAATGGTATTGAGATTTCTAGCAACCGTTATCGGGTTGACGAAGATGATAATTTTACGTGGACCGGCAGTCATACGTTTAATACGGGCATCGTGCGATTTAACACCGACCCACAGGTTTATGCGAATCTCGATTTCGCGGGCGGTGATCGTTACATCACAGCTACTAGCGATCTGTTCATTGACACCGTCGACGATCTCATCTTAGGCACGATAGCTGATCCCAGTGATAAAACTTTCCGCAGCTATGATTATGCTGACGGGTTACCTATCCACGGTTTTAGCTTGCATCTAAATAGTGGGGGCAGGCGGCAACTAACCATCAATACCATGAAGTCGGATGAGCTACACACACGTCTCTTTGTGGCTGATGTCGTGCGTATTGATGAAGGTGAGGAGTATTGGGGCAAGTCACGGGGTATTATTCACGATGACTTTGTTACGCCCAGCAGCCTCGGCGGTACAGTAACAGTCAAATTTGAAGACAATCCGGCGATGACTGGTCAGATATTTGCAGTCAATGATTGGTTGCTGCTGCGTTATTTAGATGACACTGATGACTTTGAATACGGCTCAATCTGGGGCCAAGTAACTAGCTACACCCCTCTTGGCTTAGATGCCGAAGGGCGCGGCCACCAGTCGTGGACATTTACACTGCGTGATGGTGCTACTAATCAAACAATTAAGAAAGCTACCGTAGCTATTGACTTTGGCGCAAGCGGGCAAGGCTACATACACCTTAGTACTCTACAGAGTGCAGACGGGCCTTGGTTTAAGATCGGTACGTGGTCTGGCGCTAATCCGTATGATGCTGGCAATAATCAAATCCGTACCATGATCGGTTTGCTGGACAGCGTTCCGGACACTGACTTAAATCCGTCAGGCTATGGGCTGTACAGCGATAATGCATACTTGCGAGGCTCCTTACGCACCGTTGAAACCATCATGGATGATGCGGGCCTGTCGCTCTTGTTAAATGACGTGCCATCAGACATTACTCCAGGATCAGAAGCATACATTGGTTGGTTTTTCGATCTAGATGATCGATGGGCGGCATTTGGCCCTGCACGGCTGTCGGCGGCCCGTGTTACAACCCCCGTAGGTCTCGAGCACATCACCATGCTCATGGAGACCAACAATTTTTACGACTCTTACTCTGAAATTATTTTGCGTGCTGTGGGTTTAACGGGCTCGACAACGTTTAATATGAACAGCGAAGGAACGGTAGGTTTAACTTCCGAACTGTTTAGAATTTACTCGGATACTGAACCTTGGGGTGACAATATCTGGGACTTGGGTTCAGGAACTAATCGTTGGAAAACGATCTACGCAAATCAACTGATTGTGTCAGGCTCGATCAGTGGCGCGGTAATCGGAGGAGCCGAATGGCAGTATAGCGGCAGTATGATTATCGATGCGAATAGTGGTAGCACGACGACCGTTAGCATCACCAACCAAGGTGCCGGTGTCGCCAACTTAGACGTTGATGCCAACATCACGCTAGGCGGCACAATCGACGGCGTTGACCTGGCTTTGCACGTGATTGATGCCAACGCACACCACTTTGAAGCTTCTGGTGGTGCGGGTATTAACGTTAACTCCGGGCAGGTAGTTTCTATTGATCTCGCCACTAGTTCAGGTCTAAGCACTAGTGGCGGTCTTGGGGTCGCAGCTACCATTGCTGGTTCCGGTTTAGCTATTGCGTCAGGCGTATTGTCTGTTAATACCGGCGCAGGCACAACAATTGTTTCAGATGCTGTTGTAATTAACCTGGCGTCAAATTCAGGGTTAAACACTACCTCTGGACTGTCTGTTGATTCATCACTTGCCGGCGCGGGCATGACGCTTACTACAGGCGTCTTAAATGTTATTGCTCTTTCTACTGGGGGCATGACTGTAAATGCAAATGACATCCAGATTAAATTGCCAGGAACTTCGGGCCTTACTACAGACGCAACAGGTCTTTACATTGCCGATAGTATTGCAGGCGCCGGCTTAATTATCGCTAGCAAGGTCCTGGCTGTTAACACTGGCGCCGGTATTGAAATCGTTTCTGATGCCGTTGCTATTGATTTAGGAACTAATTCAGGCCTGAACATTACCTCCGGACTGGTTGTGGATGCGAGTATTGCCGGATCCGCTTTATCCCTGTCTGCAGGCGTGTTGTCAGTTAATATAATTGCATCTGGCGGTATAGAAGTTACATTAGATGCATTGCAAATTAAATTACCCGGAGCTTCGGGCTTAACAACAGATTCCACAGGCCTTTACCTAGCTGATAGCGTAGCAGGTGCAGGTTTGGGAATTACGTCAAAAGTATTGGCGGTTAATGTAGGCCCTGGTATTAAGATTGACACCGACGCGGTTGCCATTGATCTAGCCGCCACTTCGGGTTTGAATGTGACTAGCGGCTTAGCTCTTGACAACAGTGTGGCCGGCGCAGGTTTGACCATAACGTCAAAAGTCTTAGATATTGTTGCTTTATCCACGGGCGGTCTCCAGGTCAACGCCGACAGCATTCAAATCTTGCTGCCGGGAACTTCCGGACTTACAACTGATGCTACAGGCTTATATTTGGCCGACAGTGTCGCGGGATCCGGTTTGGGGATCAGCGGCAAGATTATGTCGGTTAATGTAAGTAATGGCCTTGAGATTAACTCGGACAATGTCCGCGTGAATCAAGGGTATAACTTTAGTTGGTCTGGTACACATGCCTTTGGCGGTGTGGCTACTTTCAATGTAGCCCCTCAAATCAATGCGAATTTAGAATTCATTGGCGGCGCGAGAAGTATCACCACTGCCGGATCTGACAATCTAACTATTCTCCCCGGAGGCGACCTTATTCTTTCGCCAACAGGTTCAGATGTTTTGCCAGGCGGCTCGTTAGCAACAGATTTAGGTGATTATAATCGTAAATGGCGCAGCCTTTACATTGGTGAGCTAGTTGCCGATAGCCTAGTTGCTTCTCATGTCATGGCAACTATCGGTGGACGTATCATCGTCGCCCCAACAACGCGTCTTGTGGCAGATCTGGCTAGTGGCACGACTACAATTAACGTGTTCCACAACCTCTTTGCAAGTGGCGATTTCGCCATGTTGCAGACAGCGCCTGGCGGGGTCCCGCAATTTGAGTCGATTAAAATTACTAGCTCCGCAAGTGGTTCACCGGGCAATTACTCGTATACCGTAGTTCGCAATCAAGACGGTACAGGTGCGAATGATTGGGCTGAAGGCGACTCACTCATCAATACGAATCACTTAGTGGGTACGGGTTACCTTGAACTAACAAGTACTTCGACGCTGATGTCACATGCAGGCCCCACTATTACAGTATACGCGCGACCGGACAGCACGGCGGTGTGGAACAATGTGTTGCCCGTTGTTACAATGGGTAATCTAAGTTCATTTGTTGACTACAGCGGCGACGAGTTTGGTTTCGCCACTGGCAATAACCTGACTCTCGATGCTTCATCGGGCTTCTCCGGATTCACCGTGGACAAGACGCAGGGGATGCGGCTGTTCAACATTGAGCTGGAGATGTATGACGGGGCAGATAAGTATTTGCTTATCTCTAACGATGCACTCACGGGAGTGCGGTTCGCATTGCCGACAGGCGCATTAGCCGAAACAGGCAGTATTGCCTGGTATCAAGACATTGATGGTTCAATTGGAACCGAGCCGTACAGATTCCAAATCGGCGCCTATATGAATGGTGTTGACCTATTGTCAACGCTGTTCTCGTACGCCGAATCTGAACATACCTATTTGATGTTGCAGGCGCAAGGGCGTATTGGTGGGGCGTTCGGCAATGCGGCAAGTGCCACGCTGCTTCTCAATGGCGGCGTTTCAGGAGATATCGGATTCTCTCTGGGTTCTAGCGTCGCTACCATGGGCGGAGCCACAATAGCTTCAAACACGACGACTAACAGCATTGTGATGGGTAAGTGGGGACTGGTAGGTGATTCGACTGTTCACATTGCTGATTCAAGTACGCTAAATGACGCCACTCTTGGACTTACCATAGAAAATGCTAGTACGAGCGGCGACTCTCTTCTACACTTCTTGCAGTCTACAGGGACCACCGAAAATCAGCGTTGGACGATGGGTATTGACGCCAGTGACAGCAATGCCTTTGTACTATCGCGTGGGGCAGTATTAGGAACAACTAACGCTCTTACCATCAGCACGGCTAATGCAGGTTATCTTAC
>Ga0247762_1000370_pt1 | contig 13851 bp, 11 predicted proteins | sample UWRJL081202R4_FD_181016 | JGI IMG/M metagenome (GOLD analysis project Ga0247762, IMG submission 181016) | Plant litter microbial communities from Arlington Agricultural Research Station in Wisconsin, United States - UWRJ-L081-202R-4 | ecosystem: Environmental > Terrestrial > Plant litter >...
CTCGACCGCCTGGATGATGCCCACCAATGCCGAGGCGAGCGCCGCGAAGACGAAGAGCAGCACCTTCACCCGCGCCACTGGGACGCCGGCCGACCGGGCGGTGTCGCTGTTGCCGCCGATGGCGTAGATCCAGTTCCCCGGCCGGGTCTTGCTCAGGAGCCACGCGGCCACGATCGCCACCGCGAGCCACCACAGGATCGACACGTGACCCTCCCCGGCCGACGAGCCGAACAGGGACTTCACGATCCCGTCGGCGGCGAACGAGACCGTCGAGGTCCCCGTGAGCGCGGCGGAGATGCCGAGGGCCATCCCCGCCAGCAGGAAGTTCGCCGCCAGGGTCACGATGAAGGACGGCAGCCCGGTGCGCACCACCAGGATCCCGTTGAAGAGGCCGACGCCGACGGCCAGCACGAGGGCCAGCAGCACCGACACGGTCAGCGGGAGGTCGTAGTGGCCGCTGCCGATGGCGACGACCATCCCCGACGCGCCGACCATGGAGCCAATCGAGAGATCGAACTCGCCGGCGATCAACAGCAGCCCGACCGGCATCGCGATGATGCCGAGCTCGGCGGCGGGGTTCAGCCAGCTCTCGGTGCCCTTGATCGAGGCGAAGCCCGTGCCGGTGGTCTGCGCGACGAAGAACAGGTAGAGGAGGACGGCCGCCACGAAGGCCCCCGTCTCCGGTCGCCTCATCGCCCGCCGCAGGAGCTGCCGGCCGGGGAGGGCGCGGACCACCTCCCAGGACGTGGCCGAGGAGGTGGTGGCGTCCTTGGAGCGATCGAGCACCGGCATCACTGACGCCCGTCGTGGTGGGTGGCGTACGCGATCGTCACTGCGCGCCTCGGATGCCGGGGTGGGTCTCGTTGACCTTGAGCACCTTGTCGACGTTCTCCTTGGTGATGGCGAACGGCCCGCTGCTGATCGCGTTGGCGGGCTTCATCTCGTACAGGAGGTACTGGGCGGCCTGCTGGACCGCGTAGTAGCCCTCGAGGTAGGGCTGGTGGTCGATCACGAACGCGGCCTTGCCCGCCTTGACGTCCTTCAGGGCCTGGGTGCTGACGTCGTTCGTGCCGATCGTGACCTTGCCGTCCCGACCGACCGAGGCCACCGCCTTCTGGGCGGGCTGCTCCAACGCGGCGGTGCTCGTGTAGATGCCGTCGATGTCGCGGTCGGCCGCCAGAGCGCCGCGGATGTCCTGGGTCACCGCGCTCGGGTTCGTCGCGTCCGCCGCCGGGACCTGGATCATCTTGGCCTTGCCGCCGGCGCCCTTGATGGCGTCGATGTAGCCGTTGCAGCGCTGGTCCTGCTGCGGGTTGCCCGGCGTGCCGTTCACGCAGATGCCGTTCTTGACCCCGGCCTCCACGGACACGCGTCCGGCGACCTGCCCCATGCCGGAGGAGTCCTCGCCCACGAAGCCCAGGGCACCCCACTGCTTCCAGCTGTCGGCGCCGGCGTCGAACATGAACACCGGGATGCCGGCGGCGACGGCCTTCTTCACCAGGCCCTCGACGCTCGGGAAGAACCCGCCGACGATCAGCGCTGCCGGCCGGCGCGAGATGGCCTGCTCGATGGCCTGGCCGTAGCTCGCGACGATGTTGCTCATGTCGGAGAGCGCGACGTACTGGAAGTTGACCCCGAGCTGCTTCGCGGCCGCGTCCGTGCCCTGCTTGACGGCGCCCCAGAAGGGATCGCTCAATGGTGCGCCGACCGCGACGATGAGCCCGCTCTTCTGGGATCCCGAGTCGCTGACCGCGGTGGCCTGCCCCTGGCCCGCGTCGCCGCCGGACTGCGTCGACGAGGCGCTCGCGGGCTGCTCCGCGCTCGACGAGCCGTCGCCGCAGCCGGCGGCGAGGAGCGCGGCGGCGGCCAGAGCCGCCACGGCGCACGACAGCCTGCTCCGGCGGTACGGCGTTCGGCTGCGGGTCGTGCGCGCAGGCGTCGATGCGCCCTCCGCGCAGGGGGGACGGATGCCCTGAGACATAGGGGTACTCCTCCGCTCGAAATGTGGTTCGCCGCGACGGCGACCTGGATGACAGAGCCCAACGAAGGGAGTGGCTATCGAGGCACGGCGACTCGCCGGGCGCAGGGCCGTCGAAGAGCTGGGCACCCCATACGCCCGCCGTCGACGTGACGGCCGCGATGGATGCCGCCCTGACGCGTCGCGTGCGACCGTCTTCGCTGCAACCCATATAACACGTGAACTCCTCCTCGCCGAGCGTAAGTGAACCTGACGACAGAGTCAAGACTGCGGCGCATAAAATTGAATCCGGCGCCATATTCGGTAGTCTGCTCGCTCCGCGATGGTCGCGGATTCACCGGAAGGGAGCTATGCCAGACAACCAAAGGGTCGCCATCGTCACCGGTGCGGCAAGCGGCATCGGAGCAGCGATCGCCAAGAGCTTGGCGCGAGAAGGCCACGCAGTTGGTGTCGTCGATCTCGACGAGGACGCGGCCGAGCAGACCGCTGCGACGATCCGGTCGGACGGAGGGCGAGCCCTCGCCGTCGTGGCCGACGTCTCGCAGGAGCCGTCGGTCGCCGAAGCGGTCCAAAGCGTTGCTCAACACTTCGGCGAGCCGACCATCCTCGTCAACAACGCCGGGATCATCCGGGACAACCTCTTGTTCAAGATGTCGGTGCAGGAGTGGGACGCGGTCACCGACGTCCACCTGCGGGGCGCGTTCCTGATGACGAAGGCCGTGCAGCCGCACATGGTCAAGGCCCGGTTCGGACGGATCGTGAACCTGTCGAGCACGTCCGCGCTCGGGAACCGCGGGCAGGCGAACTACGCCGCGGCGAAGGCGGGCCTGCAGGGGTTCACCAAGACCCTGGCGGTCGAGCTCGGTCCGTTCGGCGTGACGGCGAACGCGATCGCCCCCGGGTTCATCGTCACGAACATGACGCGTGCGACGGCTGCGCGGCTGCGCATGGACTTCGACGAGCTCAGCGAGTCCATCACCGCGACCATCCCGGTGGGCAGGCCCGGCCAGCCGGAGGACGTCGCGGAGTTGGCCGCCTACCTCGTCGCAGAGCGCGCCGGCTTCATCTCGGGGCAGGTCATCTACGTGGCCGGCGGACCGACGGACTGATCGAGACCAGGAGCAGACCATGATCAAGACACTGGGAATCATCGGCACGGGCACCGTGGGCGGAGCGCTGGCGCGGCGCGCCGTCGGCGCCGGCCTCGATGTCGTCGTCAGCAACTCGCGCGGCCCGGAGACGCTCCGCGAGCTCGTGGACGAGCTCGGCGGACAGGCCCGGGCGGCGACGCCGGCGCAGGCCGCGCAGGCCGCGGACGTCGCCGTCGCGGCGATCCCGCTGGCCGCCCATGACCAGCTCCCCCAGGCGGAGCTGGTGGGCAAGACGGTCATCGACACGATGAACTACATGCCCACGAGCGATTGGAGCTCCCCGGAGCTCGACCGCGACGAGCTGACCTCGAGCGAGCTCGTGCAGCGTCACCTGACCGGCGCGCACGTCGTCAAGGCCCTCAACAGCTTCGGCCCGCAGCACCTGGAGTCGCTGGCCCGGCCGGCGGGCGATCCGGAGCGCACCGCGATGCCCATCGCCGCCGACGACGCCGGAGCCAAGGCCGAGGTGACCGAGCTCCTCGACGTCCTCGGCTATGACGTGGTCGACCTCGGCGGCCTCGCCGAGAGCTGGCGCAGCGAGCCGAACTCGCCCGTCTACCACGCCCCCTACATGCCCGAGATCCCGCAGGGCCTGGAGTTGGACGAGCTCATGGCCTGGGTCGCGCAGGCTCCGGGGATCCCCGTGTCCGCGAGCAGGATCGAGGAGCTGCTGTCGACCGCCGTGCGCGGTCCCGCGGGCTTTCGGCTCTGACGCCGTGGCATGACCGCTGCTCTCGCGCGCGCGCCCGCGCGCGGGAAACTCGGCCGCGCGCGGCGGAGCGTCAGCGGGCGACCAGGACGACCTTGCCGTGATGCGGTCCGCTCGCCGCGAGCGCGTGGGCGCGCGCCGCCTGCGCGAGCGGGAAGGCGGCGCGGACCGGTGGGCGGAAGCGGCCCTCCTCGGCGAGCGTCGCGGCGGCGGCGAGGCCGTGGCGTCCGTCGGCCTGGCCGCCGAGCGCTCCGACCGACAGCCGGACCCCGAGCGCGGGAGCGTCGAAGTCCGCGATCGTCACGACGGCGTCGGCGTCGCCGGTCAGCTCGATCAGCTCGGCGAGGCCGCCCGCGCCGGCGATGTCGAGCGCCGCTTCGATCCGCCCGGTGCCGTATGCGGCCCGCACGCGCGACGCGAGATCCGGGCCGTAGGGGACGGGCAGCGCGCCGAGCGTCGCGAGGAAGTCCTGGCTCTCCGGTGCGCCCGTCCCGATCACGCGCGCGCCGCGCGCGAGGCCGAGCTGGACGGCGAGGCTCCCGACGCCGCCGCTCGCGCCGTCGATCAGGAGCGTCGCGCCGTCGCCGACGCCGAGGAGGTCGAGCGCCCGCGTCGCGGTCTCCACGCCCGTCCCGCTCGCCGCCGCCTGCTCCCACGTCAGGGCGTCCGGCTTGCGCGCCCAGAAGGCGAGCACCGCCAGCTCGGCGCTCGCGCCGCCCAACCGGGCCACGTCCACCGCGCCGAACACCGCATCGCCGACCGCCACGTCGGTCACGCCCGCGCCGAGCGCGTCCACGACGCCCGCCGCGTCGACGCCCGGGACGTGCGGCAGCGCGAGCCGCGCGGCCGTCGGCGACGTCCCGGCGCGCAGCGCGAGGTCGACCGGCGACACCCCGGCCGCGTGCACGCGCACGCGCACCTGGCCCGGCCCCGGGGTGGGGTCGGGGAACTCGGCGAGGGCAAGGACCTCTGGGGGACCGAAGCGGTCGAACTGGACGGCGAGCACGGCCCCTACCGTAGGAGCGGTGAGCGCCCCAGGCACGCAGGTGAGAGAACCGCGCGAGGCGTTGCCTCGCCCACGCCGGGCCGACGCACAGGCCACGCGCGCCCGCCTCGTCGCGGTCGGCCGGACCGCCTTCGGCGCCGACGGGCTGGACGTCCCCATCCGCGCGATCGCCGCGCGTGCCGGCGTCGGCGCCGCCACCGTCTACCGCCATTTCCCCTCGCGCCAGGACCTCGTCGCCGCCGTCCTGGCCGAGCACGTCGCCGCCTGCGAGGCCGAGATGGCCTCCGCCCTCGCCGACCCCGATCCCGGCCACGCCCTCCGGGTCACGCTGCTGCGCTTCGCCGACCGCCAGGTCCAGGACCGTCACCTCAACGCCGCGCTGCTGGGTGGCCACCCCGCGGGCGAGCCGTTCGCCCAGACGCGCCGTGCGCACGCCGACGCCTTCGCCACCCTCGTCGACCGCGCCCGCGCGGTCGACGCGGTGCGCCCCGGCGTCACCGTCGCCGACGCCCGCGTCGCGCTGATGGCGATGACCGCCTTCCGCGCGCTCCCGGCCGAGCGCGCGTCCGCCGTCGTCGGCCGGCTGACCGGCCTGCTGCTGGCCGGCATCGGCATCGGCGTCGACGGTCACCCGGGCGTGAGCTCGACGGCGAAGCCGTCGAGGTCCGGCGACACCGCCGGATAGCGCTCGAGCACGAGCGGGTCGTGGCCCGGACGCCAGGTGCGTCAGGCGCGCCCGCGCGCGAGGTCGATCAGGCGATCCAGGACGCTCGCGCCATCGACGCGCAGCCCGTCGTGCTCGCGGTCGCCGGTGACCCACGACCGCAGCCCCCGTACGGCGGCGGCGGTCTCCTCGGAGAACCGGCGCTCGACGTAGAGGTCGTCGGCGTAGATGACGGCCGCCGCCGGGACGTCGTTCGCCGCGAGCACGCCGGCGTCATAGAGCCGCGGCCACTCGTGCTCGGCCAGCAGGTCGGCAACCTCGCGCATCGGCGCCAGCGCGCCGAGTTGCTCGAACATCCATGGGTAGACGTGCTCACCGGTCAGGAGCAGGGGGTCCTCCGCGTAGGCCGCCGGCATGACGCGCTGCGCCGACCAGCGTGTCGCGTGGCCGTCGGCGCAGCTGGACTCGTGGAGGACCGCGTAGATCGGGTTGCGCGCGAACTCCAGCGCCTCGGCGTCGTGGGCGAAGGCGGGCGAGTCCGGGGGCAGCTCGAGGATCGCGTGCACGTGCTCGGCGCCTTCGGTCATCCCGAGCAGGTGGCCGAGCTGGCGCAGCCGCTCATGGGAGAGCCGGTCGCCAGAGGCCAGCCGCGGCGCCAGCGCGACGGCGGCCCGGAACCGCTCGCGGTCCTCGGGGTAGCGCGCCCAGTAGCGGCGCGTGCGCTCGGCGACGCGTTCGTAGGTCGCCGCGTAGACCTCGTCGGGGTGACGGCCGATCGGCGGCAGCCCACCGGTAAAGAGCACTTCGCGTAGTCCTTCAGGAGCTTGGCTGAGGTAGCACAGCGCCGTGAAGCCGCCGAAGCTCTGGCCGAGCACGGACCAGCGCCCGGCGCCGAGGTGCGCGCGGAACGCCTCCGCGTCACGGACGATCGCGTCAGCGCGGAAGTGCGCCAGGTACGCGGCCTGCTCGACCGGCGTCCGGTGGCCGAGCGTCGCCGGACCGACCGGCGTCGAGCGCCCCGTGCCACGCCCGTCGAGCATCAGCACGCGGTAGTCGCGCAGCGCGCGATCGAGCCAGCCGGGCGACAACGGGCGGCGCGTCGGCCGCGGCGCCTCGAAGCCCGGCCCGCCCTGCAAGAACACCAGGAACGGGCGATCGGCGCCGTCGAGGGCGGCGACCTCGCGGGCGAAGACGGTGATCCGCTCGCCTCCGGGCGCGCCGTGGTCGAGCGGGACGTCGAGCTCGTGCTCGGTGATGGCGAGACCGGGAACGCGATGGGCGACGGACACGATCCGACGCTAACAGGACCAGATGGCCCTTCCAGTGGTGCGTTCAGCGAGCCATGCGGCGCAAGTCCCGGCGGTACCGGCTGGGCGATGTGCCGGCCACCCTGGTGAAGGCGTGGCTGAACGAGCTCTCCGACGCGTACCCGAGGCGGTCGGCCAGCGCGGCGACCGTCGTGTCGGAGGCGCGCAGCGCCCGCGCGGCGAGCCGGATCCGCCAGTGCGACAGGTAGGTCAACGGCGGCTGGCCGGAGACCTCGCGGAAGCGGTGGGCGAAGTGGCTGCGCGACATGCCGACGGCGGCGGCGAGCTCGGCCAGCCCCCAGGCGCGCGCCGGATCGCCGTGCAGGAGCGCCACCGCCGGGCGCAGCTGCGGATCGGCGAGCAGGCGCAGCCAGCCGGGGTGCGAGAGCGCCCCGCGCTGCAGGCCGATGCGCAGGACCTGCAGCAGGAGCAGCTGCGCGTGCTGGTCGGTGGCGAAGCCGGCGCCCGGCCTGGCGCTCGCGCGCTCCTCCATGATCTGCTCGAGCAGGCGCCGCGTCTCGGCGGCCTCCGCGCTGGAAGCGGCCGCGTGGGTCACGTCCGGCAGCGCCGAGGTGAAGAGGTCGGCGGTCGCGGCGTCGAGCTCCACGTGCCCGCCGATGACCTCGACGTCCTCGCCGCGCCCGGCCAGGGCGAAGCCGTCCTCGGGCGCGTGGGCGAGCTCGGTCGCCTCGACGGGGCGCACCTCCGGCCCGCTGCAGAGGACCGCCGTCCCGGCGTCGTTGAACACGACGGCGTCGCCGGTGGCCAGGCGCGCGGGCGGGCGGCCCTCCACGAGCAGCCAGCAGGAGCCCCGGACGACGGCGTCGAGCTTGACCGGCGCGTCGGGCCGGAACCGGATCGCCCACGCGCCACCGGCCCGGAAGCCGCCCGTGATCAGGCAGCGGGCCTCGACCAGCGCCAGCATCTCCGACAGCGGATCGGTCATCGCTGCCGGACGCTAGCGCAAGGATCGCGCATCCTGGAGCATTCACAGTCCGGACCGCGCCCTTCAGGCTGGATCCATGCTGAACGTGACCTTCAAGAACGGCGGCGCCGACCTGGCCGGGCACCTCCACGTGCCGGCCGGCTTCGACGACGCCCAGCGCCACCCCGCGCTCGTCTGCGTGCACCCGGGCAGCGGCGTCAAGGAGCAGACGGCCGGGCTCTACGCCCGCCACATGGCCGAGCGGGGCTACGTGGCGCTGGCGTTCGACGCCTCGCGTCAGGGCGAGAGCGGCGGTGCGCCGCGGTTCGCCGAGGAGCCCGCGACCCGCGTGGAGGACATCCGCTGCGCCGTGGACTTCCTGACGACCCTCGGCCCTGTCGACGACGGACGCATCGGCGTGCTCGGCGTCTGCGCCGGCGGCGGCTACGCCGTCAACGCGGCGATGACCGAGCACCGGATCAAGGCCGTCGGCACGGTCGTGCCCATCAACATCGGCCGCGCCCGCCGCCAGGGCGGCTCGCCGATCGACCGGCTCGCGGAGATCGGGCGACAGCGCACGCTGGAGGCCCGGGGCTCGGAGCCGCTGATCACGCCCTGGATCCCCGACAGCCCGCAGGCGGCGCGCGCGGCCGGCATCACCGACGTCGACACGCTCGAGGCCGTCGACTACTACCGGACCCCGAGAGGGCGGCACCCGCGGTCCTCGAACCAGCTCCGGTTCACGAGCATCGCGTCCGTGCTCGCCTTCGACGCCTTCCACCTCGTCGACGAGCTGCTGACCCAGCCCCTGCAGGTCATCGTCGGCAACCGGATCGGCGGCTTCGGCTCCTACGACGAAGGCCACCGCCTCTTCGAGCGCGCGACGGCGACGGCCGACAAGGACCTCCTCGTCGTCGACGGCGCGAGCCACTACGACCTCTATGACCAGCCTCGCTCCGTCGGCCAGGCCGTCGAGCGGCTCGCGGCGTTCTACGACGCGCAGCTCGCGCCGTAGAGGCCCAGGTCGTGGTCCGAACGGGGATCGCTGAGCGCCTCCATCGGATTGCTACGGTCGCTCGGTGCCCTCCCCCCTGCGCCCCGCCACCGGCGGGCTGCCCGACGCCACCGAGCTCGCCCGCCGCGTACGCGCCGGCGAGGTCTCGCCGGTCGCGCTGGTCGCCGAGCACCTGGCGCGGATCGAAGCGCTCGATCCGGACCTCCACGCGGTGATCACGGTCGCTGCGGACTCGGCGCTGGAGCAGGCGCGCCGGGCCGAGCGGGCGGTCGTCGACGGCGCGGCGCTCGGGCCGTTGCACGGCGTGCCCTTCACCGTGAAGGACTCGATCGACACCGCCGGCGTCCGGACGACGCGCGGGTCGCGGCTGTTCCTCGACCGCGTGCCGGCCGCGGACGCCACGGCCGTCGCCCGGCTGCGGGCCGCCGGCGGGATCCTGCTGGCCAAGACGAGCCTGCCGGAGTTCGCGGCGTGGTGGGAGACCGACAACCTGCTCGTCGGCGCCGCCCGCAATCCGTGGGACCTCGCGCGAACCGCAGGCGGCTCCAGCGGCGGGGAGTCGGCGGCCGTCGCCGCCGGGCTCTCGCCCCTGGGTCTCGGCAGCGACGTCGGGATCTCGGTGCGCGGCCCGGCGCACATGACGGGGATCGCCGCGCTGAAGCCGACGCACGGGCGGATCCCGCTGACCGGGCACTTCCCGATGGCGCCGCGCCGCATGTGGCATCTCGGACCGATGGCGCGCAGCGTCCGCGACCTCGCCCTGGCGCTCGACGTCACGGCAGGGCCGGACGGGATCGACGGGCTGGCGACGCACGCCGGCCGAGCGCGCGCCGCCGACGTCGCGCAGGCGGGGAGCCGGCCGCGCGTCGGATGGCTGGTCCGGCCGGGGTTCGGAGCCGTCGACGCCGCGGTGGCAGGCGCCGTCGAGGCGGCCGCGACGGCCCTGCACGAGCTCGGCTGCCGGGTCGAGCCGGTCCGCATCGCGGCCCTCGAGGACGAGGACTACACCAAGGTCGCCAGCACGATCTTCGCGGCCGAGTTCGGCCCCGTGCTCCTCCCGCTCGTCGCCGGCCGCGAGGACGAGCTGTCCCCGACCGGCCGGGCCGCCGCCCTGCGCGATCAGCCACCGGTCGCCGAGCACGTCGCCGCCGAAGGCAAGGCCATTGCGTTGAGCGACGCGCTCGCCGCCTACTTCTCCGCCTACGACGTCCTCCTCTGCCCGGTCGTGGGGTTCACCGCGCCGGCGCCCGGGCAGCGCGAGCAGCTGGTCGACGGCCGGCCGGTCGGCGGCGAGCAGGCGATGCGGGCCACGATCCCGTTCAACCTCACCGGCCTGCCGGCGCTGTCGCTGCCGTTCCGCTTCGACGACGCCGGCCTGCCGATCGGCGTCCAGCTCGTGGCCCGATGGTGGGACGAGGCGACCCTCCTGCGCCTCGGCGCCCTCCTCGAGCCGGTCAGCGACGTCCATGGCCGGGTCCCACCGGCGCTCGCGGCCTGAGGCGGACGCTCCATCAGCAGGCGCACAAGCCGAACGTCGGCTGCTGCGCCGAGTGACATGGACTACATGCGGAAGACGCCGTAGCCCACGGGCTCCAGCGGCGCGTTCGCGCAGGCGGCGAGCGCGCGGGACAGGACGTCGCGGGTGTCGCGGGGGTCGATGACGCCGTCGTCCCAGAGGCGGGCCGTCGAGTACCAGGGCTGGCCCTGGCGGTCGTACTGCTCCTTGAGCTGCGCGCCGACCTCGGGCTGGCCGACCTCGGTCATGACCGTCGCGGCCTGCTCGCCGCCCATGACCGAGATCCGCGCGTTGGGCCACATGAACAGGAAGCGCGGCGAGTAGGCGCGGCCGCACATCCCGTAGTTGCCGGCGCCGAAGGAGCCGCCGACGATGATCGTGATCTTGGGCACCCGCGCGGTCGCGACCGCGGTGACGAGCTTGGCCCCGTCCTTGGCGATGCCGCCGGCCTCGTAGTCCTTGCCCACCATGAACCCGGAGATGTTCTGGAAGAACAGCAGCGGGATCTCGCGGCGGTCGCACAGCTCGATGAAGTGCGCGGCCTTCAGCGAGGACTCGCTGAACAGGATCCCGTTGTTGGCGATGATCCCGACCGGGTGGCCGTCGAGGTGCGCGAACGCGGTGACGACCGTCGTGCCGTAGAGCTCCTTGAACTCCTGCAGCGCTCCGCCGTCGACGACGCGGCGCAGCAGGTCGCGGGCGTCGTAGGGCGTGCGCGTGTCGACGGGGACGACGTCGAGCAGCGTGTCGGCGTCCTCGAGCGGCGGGCGCGGCTCGACGCGCGCCCACGGGACAGGCGCGTCGGGCGGGAGCGTCGCGACGATCGACCGGACGATCTCCAGGGCGTGGTCGTCGTCCTCGGCCAGGTGGTCGACGACGCCGGAGGTGCGGGCGTGCACGTCGCCGCCGCCCAGCTCCTCGGCGGTGACCTCCTCGCCGGTCGCGGCCTTCACCAGCGGCGGGCCGCCGAGGAAGATCGTGCCCTGGTTGCGGACGATCACGGTCTCGTCGCTCATCGCCGGGACGTACGCGCCGCCGGCCGTGCAGGAGCCCATCACGCACGCGATCTGCGGGATGCCCAGCTTGGACAGGTTGGCCTGGTTGTAGAAGATGCGGCCGAAGTGCTCGCGGTCGGGGAAGACCTCGTCCTGCATCGGCAGGAACGCGCCGCCCGAGTCCACCAGGTAGACGCACGGCAGCCGGTTCTGCAGCGCGATCTCCTGCGCGCGCAGGTGCTTCTTGACCGTCATGGGGTAGTAGGTCCCGCCCTTGACGGTCGCGTCGTTGGCCACCACCACGACCTGCCGGCCGGAGACGACGCCGATGCCCGCGACCACGCCCGCGCCCGGTGCGGCGCCGTCGTAGAGCTCCTCGGCGGCGAGCGCGCACAGCTCCAGGAACGGCGCGCCCGGGTCGCAGAGCCGCTGGACCCGATCGCGCGGCAGCAGCTTGCCGCGGTCGACGTGCCGCTGACGAGCGCGCTCGCCGCCGCCCGCGCGCACGCGCTCCAGACGGGTGTTGAGGTCCTCGATGAGCGCGAGATGCGCGTCACGGCTCATGCCGCGTCCTCCCCTTCGTCGGCGACGACCGCGACCAGCGGCTGCTTCAGCGTGACGCGATCGCCGGCGCTCAGCTCCAGGCCCGCGACGGTCCCGTCGCGCGGCGCGACGATCGACAGCTCCATCTTCATCGACTCGAGGACGATGAGCACGTCGCCCTCGGCCACGCGGTCGCCGTTGGCGACGTTGACCGCCCAGATCGTGCCCGGCATCGGCGCCTCCAGCGACCCCGCCAACGCGCCCGCGCCGGACCGCGCCGGACGGTGCGTCCGGACCGCGAGATGGTGCCCGTCGCGGAAGACGTACACCGCGTCGTCGCCATCGACGGCGATCGCGTAGCGGCGGGTGACGCCGTCGAGGGTGATCCGCTCGCCCTCGATGCCGCCGGTCCAGCTTCGCTCGCCGACGGTCACGACGCCGGCGCCGACGCGCGCCTCGCCGAGGCCGTCGTCGAGCGGGCGGCGCCAGGGGCCCGCGGGGGACGCGGTGCCGGCGGCGGCGAGCATCGCGGCGGCCGCCAGGTCCTCCGGCGGCGCCACCGCGAGCTCCTCCAGGACGCGTTCGAGCAGGCCCGTGTCCTGCGCGCCCGCGCGGACGTCGTCGCGGGCGATCAGCGCGCGGGTGAAGGCGGCGTTGGTCGTCACGCCGGCGATCGCGTAGGTCGCCAGCGCGCGGTCGAGGCGGTCCAGGGCGGTCGCGCGGTCCGGGCCGTAGGCGATGACCTTGGCCAACATGGGGTCATAGGACGTGCCGACGACGCTGCCCGCGCGGATCCCGGAGTCGACGCGTACACCTTGGCCGGCCGGCTCGGCGTAGGCCAGCACCGCGCCCGTCGCCGGCAGGAAGCCGTTGGCCGGGTCCTCGGCGTAGAGCCGCGCCTCGACCGCATGTCCTACGGGAACGAGCGCGTTCTGCTCCAGCGCCAGCGGCTCGCCGGCGGCCACGCGCAGCTGCTGCTCGACCAGGTCCACGCCGTACACCAGCTCGGTGACCGGATGCTCGACCTGCAGCCGCGTGTTCATCTCCAGGAAGAAGAACTCGCTCGCGTCGCCCGTGGCGATGAACTCGACCGTCCCGGCGCCGACGTACCCGCACTCGCTCGCCAGCTTGACGGCGGCCTCGCCCATCCGCGCGCGCAGCTCGGGCCCGACGACCGGCGACGGCGCCTCCTCCACGACCTTCTGGTGGCGGCGCTGCAGCGAGCACTCGCGCTCGCCCAGGTGCACCACGCGACCGTGCGCGTCGGCCAGCACCTGGATCTCGATGTGCCGCGGGCGCTCGAGGTACTTCTCCACGATCACGCGGTCGTCGCCGAACGCCGACCGGGCCTCGCGCCGCGCGGCGGCCGTGGCCTCGGCGAGCTCGGCCTCGGCGCGCACCACGCGCATGCCCTTGCCGCCGCCGCCCGCGACCGCCTTGACCACCACCGGGAACCCGCCGTCGCCGCCGGCGGGGACGACCGGGACGCCGGCGGCGGCCGCCGCGTCCTTGGCCGCGCCCTTGTCCCCCATCAGCTCGATCGCGCTCGGCGGCGGGCCGATCCACGTCAGGCCCGCGTCGACGACCGCCCGCGCGAACGCCGCGTTCTCGGACAGGAAGCCGTAGCCGGGATGGACCGAGCGGGCGCCCGCGGCGCGCGCGGCCCGCAGCAGGTCGGACGGTTCGAGGTAGGAGCCGATCGACACCACCATGTCGGTCGCGTCGGCGTGCGCGGCGGGGTGGGCGGGGTCGGCGTCCTCCGCCGTCACCACGCCGACCGTCGACAGCCCCAGGGCGTGCGCGGTCCGCGCGACGCGGATCGCGATCTCGCCGCGGTTGGCGATCAGGATCGGGCTGAGGTCCCGCAGCGCGGCGCTCACGACGCGTCCCCCCAAGCGACCGGGCCGGCGACCAGCGTGTGCGAGCCCAGCGGCCGGCCGAGCACCTCGCGCGCGGCGCGCGCGGCGACCAGCAGGGCCTCCAGGTCGATCCCCGTCGCGATCCCCATCTCGTGCAGCATCGAGACTAGGTCCTCGGTCGCG
>Ga0247762_1000371_pt1 | contig 13830 bp, 13 predicted proteins | sample UWRJL081202R4_FD_181016 | JGI IMG/M metagenome (GOLD analysis project Ga0247762, IMG submission 181016) | Plant litter microbial communities from Arlington Agricultural Research Station in Wisconsin, United States - UWRJ-L081-202R-4 | ecosystem: Environmental > Terrestrial > Plant litter >...
TCTCATGTACTCCCTGGTCGACATTTCAACGTCAAACAGCACCATCTATGGCTTCAGTATCCTGGTTGCCATTGGTGCCGGTCTAACTCAGCAGTCGGCTTACTCCATCGCCCCTGCGAAAGTCGAGCCCCACCGAGTTCCGGATGCAGTCGGTTTCATCAACACTGCGCAGATTAGCGGTATTGTTTTCGCGCTCACAATCACAAGCACTGTCTTCCAGAATATTGGATTCCAGCACTTGCGGAGTGCGCTCGCTGGGCTCGGTTTCACTCCTGAGGAGCTGCGCGCGGCACTTGCTGGTGCGAAGAGCACTGTCTTCATTACTGCTCCTGATTCAGCCAAGCTTGCGGCCATCGAGGGAATCATTAAGGCGATCAATGATGGTTACATCCTGGTTATCACTGCCGGCGCTGTCAGTCTTGTCTGCGCTCTGCTTATGAAGAGGGAGAAGCTCTTCATGGAGGCTGGTGCCAGTGGTTAAGAGCCTCTGTCAAAATACTGCCGATGAACGTCCCATGATTCTAAGCACTGTGTTATCAAAACTCTCTCAGACTTTGGAGATTTCCTTAAGCAATGTTATACTAATAATGATTCGTGTTGAATAATGATTTGAAACTCAAGTATTTCACTGCTATCTTAGACAAAAACTAGACTAGACTCCCCAATTTAAAGCACACCTTAATAATAAAACAATGTCCTATCATGATGCAGTTGCAAAATACACGGCAGGCGGCGACAGAAATGAGAAAATACACATTCTTGCGTCACCTGATTTGTCGCTGGTTGCTCCCACTGCTCCAACAAGCATCTATAGCAGCATATTAGGAGACTTGACGCGAATTTGTCGACTGCCTCGGTCTCATTTCTATTGTCGCCTGCTATGATGTAGTCCTCTTGTGAGAGCTCTCCATGGATTTGTTGCAGCCAATCAAATGTGGCCGAGCTAGCGGTGTATTTGTTAGCCGGCATTCTCGCCGCGAGGCGAATACAGGATAAGCGCTTCACAAGCCGTCTTTTGCCACACCCCCATAGCCGGACAAAGTCAACGCCGGGAGCGCAGCACCGATTAATCTGCCGTGCATGTTTATTCGACCTATTGGAGATCGCGAATCGATTCTGTAGAGCCCTTCTCAAGGTCGCCTTTGGCTGCTAGCCGTTTTTGCCCCTGCCGCCTGGTAGCGAACCGCGCGGATCACCAGGCTATCAAGGTCTAGGACAGCAAAGCTATGATATGCAGTTTCACTTACTTACAGGTTGATCGCTTTCATATAATCTATTTTAAATCTTAAGTAGTGGTCCCTGGGATATTGCCATCGGAATAGTGCTGCAAGGAAGTCGCAAAAACAGCACGGTCTTAGCTTCTAAGCTGTCCAGGAACCACTCAAGAAGCAATGGTAATTGGCCTATAATGTCAGATCGCTCCCCATCCCCAGGTAAGCCATCCTTTAGCGTGGAAGTTCCACTTCCTTTTTGGCCAGTCTCTCAAGGCTTACAATATTGAAATTTAGTGGGAGTAACTGCAACCTCCAGCTCTACTACTGCGTCCTGTGAGCCTTGCAGACAGAAGAAGTGCAAGGTCAGTGGAATTGACCATCATCCATCATGCACCTAGCTTACGCTGCCCCCAAAAGTGTGATAGGCGAATGTTCGTGTTCAGGGTTGTAATCATTTCTTTTCTGAACTAAATTGTAACAGACCGATATGCTCGCAATGCGCTACTAGCTCATCTACCTGTCGCTACGTAGAGCGTAATAAACGGTATGTACCAACGTCTTAAGAACTTTTATGTAGCAAAAGCATTCTCTAACAAGTTCTTTTAGTGGGATCCCATTAGGGTATCTAAGCAAGCTTGAATCACGCCTGCACGAGACCGAGGCCGCTCTATTGGAAGCACTGACGCTACTATGGGGACCGAAGAGTACCACTTCGAATGAACCATCCACAGAGAAGCCCAGCCGAGCGCAGACATTAAACCAATCAAAGTCGACAAGAATGCACGAGTGGGAAGAGTTCCCATTGTCGGATACCGAGCAGTTACGCAAGTGGTGGAGGGCAAAATCGTCCGACGCGTCCGTGCCTTTCCCAGTCGATCTGTCGGAAAGTGTGCGAATCGATGATAGCATACCTGATCCCGATCCACCAGATCCACCAGCAGAGGAGAATCAGGAACAAATGGATATCTTGATGAGCGATGAACAGGTATATGCATATCCAGTGGGAGATGGCAGCAGCGATATTCCTCTATCTGAGGTGCAACATCTGGCACAACCAGACAACAACCAGCAGTCGTCGACACATTCTTCCCTTCCGAGTCTGGAATTCGGAGATGGTTATGTCCAAGCAGGAGAACCTCGTGTCAACTTTGATACTGTTTTTCAGCCGGAGTCGGCCTCTTCACGACCGGCGGTCTTGCCGCATATCCCAGAGCCCCCTCCCTCTCACAACCTGAGAAACTCGATGATGGAAATGAGTTCCAACGATAACATCCCTATAGAGGGAGGCAAGGCTGCGAATTTGACTAGGTTAAAGTGGCAAACTTATTTTTGATATTTTGCATTCGATGTAAATATTCATAGGCTGAGGATTAGGAAGTTTGGTTCCTGTTTGGCGATGAATATTAGTCTACATGCACTGTAGTAATAGTTGCTTATGAATTGACTAAAGCTGTTTATCCAACTCCACATGGTACCGCAGTCCATTAGGATCTTGTTTAGTGACAGGCCTTGTAGTTTCGGCTCCTGTCATTCAGACTTGTTCCAAAACTTCGAGTTTCTGAGAATCTATATTAGTCGCCCGCGTGCCTATCTTTGCAGACAGACATGTATCAGGCGAGAGCATGGCGATTGGCCGTTACTTGCTGAGCCAATTGCGCTGACTCGGAAAGTGGCAAACGAGTAGTCAAGATTGAAAATGCGGGGTTGCTGGCATCAAACAAAACCCTCAGGTAAACTCCTTTCCGACGACTCAGGTGACCCATTCAGGCAATCCCTGGAATAGCTAAATAGCAAGACGCAACATCACTCAATTGATATATTGTTGACCTTCTACTGCAGCTTTTCCTTTTTGCAAACGGAGTTGAAATCGTTTTTGTCTAGCTCTGAGGACTGTTCGTGTGCTTTCAACACCACAAGTCTCGTGTGCTATCAAGCTTCTGGGTCCTTATTCAGGGCCACGTTTTGATAAAGAAAGGCCTCTTCGACAAAAATCTCGCAATTTGAAAGTGAAGTTATGGAAAGTGGGGATTCCGATGAATATCAAGCATCGCCTCCACCAAAACGACGTCGAACTGGGCGGGCAACCGAGTACGGATTTATGCGGGACGCGGCTAGTGGCCAGGAGTCCACACATTTTCTCGGGAGTGCCAGTGGGATCTACTTCATCCGAAATGTTTCAGCCGTACTAGCACGAAACTCGGCTTCACTAGGTCAAGCTCTTTCGCCAGAGGCGGAACTTGTACCCGGCGAGGACGATCGCTTGCCGAACCAGGAAGACAACCACCATAAAACCGAACGGCTTTGGCAAGAAAACGAGATTCTTCAGGATTCGAATCAAGCCAAGTCAAATCAAGCCGATAATGCGTCCGTTGCAACATTTGAGGACTTGGTAAAGTGGTCTCAAAGCTATTTCAAAAGATGGCACATGGTGTTTCCTTACATTCATGGTCCCTCCATGTTACATACTTTCGATCGAATCAGCAACGAAGGGCTAGGATTTCTAAGTTCAACGGAAGCAATAATTCTTCGCTCGATCATGTCCATCTCAACCATTGATCGAAGACAGAAACCAAAAGGTCACACTCGCAACTCAAGAGGAATTCCTGAATGCCTCGTTTTCCCAACTATCCAGGATGCTCTCTCCGCTCTTGAGATAGCATTGTGCAAGCCAACCTCCATACCCATAATTCAGGCAGCGGTAAGCGTTCAGGTATTCTTGATTTCTATGCTCCGCTACAACTCGGCTTCTCGCATTGGTGGGCTTATCGTTCGAATGGCATACCAACTGGGTTTGCACCGCTGCCCAACTCGCTACTCGAGATTCTCACCCTCAGAGAAGCAGCTCCGAAGGCGGCTCTTTTGGTCCATCTATTGTATTGAGAGGCACATTTGCCAGTCACTTGGCCTTCCACTCGACATACGAGACGATGATATTGATGTCTGTTTCCCTGGACATGAAGAACATGTGGACATAGCAAATGATCCAGACGATGAGGAGAATCAAGGTAATTTCTTGTTATATAACCATTGCAACGAAATCACTAACATCCAGAAAGATGGTCGGCTAAGATTACTTACTGTCCTAGCCAAACAAGCAAAACTGAAAGGAATGATTTTGGAGCTACGCAATAAAAGTCTTCAACACCGGAAAGAAAACGACGAAATGGCGACTCTTATCCATGCAGAACTAGCTAAGTGGTGGAATGAAGTTCAAGATATATTGGATATGGATCCTTGGGATAACAAACAATTAGGCTCAGGTGGAGATACAGATGCTCCACTACTTCACCAGAGCCACAAACTTCTACTTCTTGTATTGAAGCAAGAGCTGATAATATCGCTTAACCGGCCCCTCCTTGCATCAGAAAAAACGAGCAACTCATATGCTGCTGCTTTACAAACCTGCATTGGCGCATCGCAGAAGATCATCCACACCCTCAAAAAATTCCTTGTGAAATCTTCTAACTCGAATGCCGATGGTTCGGTCAAGGGTCATGCCGTATTGGTGTGGCCTTCGTTGACTTCAGCGGTGTGGATGAGTTGCTTCGTGCTAATCTATGCTGCATTTGAGGGTCACTTTCCAATCAAATCAGCTTTGCGGTGAGCTGGCAACTGTTTTCAAAATATTGCGCATCTACTAAACTCTCTACGATTACAGAAGCATTGAAGCGTCGCTCGGTATCTTGGCCAATATCTCACAGAGAGGTAATTTCTGGTCTGCTGCTTGCGCTGCGACGTTAAAGGATCTGAAAAATGGCCTCCCTCAACTTCCCTCGAGAGTTAGACCAGAACCCGTGAATGGAACCTCCCGGAGTCGTACTGAGCGTCACTCGCAGAACGAACGTGACAAATCTATGTCAATTCAGACTCGTAATGAACGCGAACGTGCTAGTCGCCGATCCGATAGAGAGCGAGATACTCAGGCAACATCCAGGAAGGGGAGATCTCGTCGGAACCACGGATCAAATGACGCCACGAATAGTGCTTTATCCCGCAAGCCACCCGACAGTGAAACCAGAAGTCACAATAAACCACGAAGCCACCAAAGGCCAGCGTCACTCAATCCGGCCTCTGAACAGCAACCCGCAATGCATACGACCCAGGCGTCTCACATGCAAACAAACACTGAAGAGGTCAGTAATACAACACCATCCACGATACCGGCTTCACATAGCGATGTCTCTCCAGATCAGAGATTCAATACCTCCTGGATCGAGAATGTTGGTGGATGGCCTATTATGGGCAGTGATTTCACCAATCCCAACGCTTTCAGTAACATGCAATTGCCCTCAAATCCACTTCTTGATGACCCATTTGCTCTCATTGACTTCCCTAACATTTTCTCTGAGAACTTTGGTGGAAATACCAATTTTTAGGAAGTTCAAGGATGATTCAGAGAGCTACTGTAAACTAACTTGATTTAATACTGTATTGCTGTATTTAGAATATATGGATAATAGGAACACAAGAGTTAGCCTATTACTGCTCATTCAAGTTCATCGGTCGTTAACGCTCATGAGATTCTTCCACCGTCCCTTGCTACCAAAAATTTCAAATAGAGACACATATGGTAAACCCGGATTAGTAGGCATATCTAACGCCATTATCACTCTGACTGTCACTGGCTGCGAGCTTCTTGTTTGTCTTTATCAACCAGCCTCTCATTCCCCAAGCGCAAACAATTGTACCGAATGCAAATGCAGCGTTGCTCGACATCGCAGTTAGATATTTAGGCCCATCGCTCTTCAGGTAGAGGTAGGCTGTGTAGATGTAGGACGCATTGGCAACAACGTTAACGATCGACAAGCTAACAGCCTTCTTCTCGTTTGTCTGGCCAAGTGTCGCCGAAACCCAGCCAAGAATACAAGAGTTTACGGCGTAGGCTCCACTCGCAAACATGAAGCATGAGACATAGCGAGCAGCTACGTTCATGGTGGCACATGAGATGATGAAACCAACCAAAGCCAATCCCATGGATCCGGTAATATGCCAGGTTCTTTCGTTAAACTTGCCAGATGAGATTCCAACAATGACACCTGCTGCTCCAGAGACAAGATAAGGCGGGCAAGTTAGAACTAGCGTGATGGTTCTATTGAAACCAAGAGAGCCGATGACAGTTGGAAAAAAGTTATTAAAGCTACATGCTGACAGGTGGAGGTTCTGCATTAGACAGAAGAGGTAGAGACGGGGATCTCTCACTGCTTGAGCAAATCCGGCACGAGAACCCTTGTTTGGCTCAATTCCAGCAGTGTCGCGTTCAATTCTGTCGTGAGCGAGCTGACGCTCGTCAGGAGTCAACCAGCGCGTGGTAAGAGGGAAATCGGGGAGCAGCCATAGGCCAACGATTGCAACGGCGAAAGTCAATGAACCTTCGATGATGAAGAGCCATCTCCATCCAGCGATTCCATGTACACGATCGAGTGTAGAGAATGTTGCTTCCGCAATGAGGCCAGAGAATGAGGTTGCAAAGATGTTCCCTGAATACAGTACTGACAGGCGGGTGGCAATTTCTTTTCGTGTGTAGAACAAAGACAAAAGGTAGAGTGCTCCTGGGTAGTATGGCGCTTCGGCCACACCAAGGATGAATCGGACGGTTACTAGGCCAGTGTAGTTTTTGACAAGCGCAGTACAGGCGGATACAACAGCCCAGGCTGCCATACATATGCACATATATACGGAGGGACGGATTTTTGCTGAGGACATGAGCATATTAGAGGGAACTTGCATAAGTAGATAGCTAGCAATAGAAGCGTCAGTAAATGATTCTTGTCCGCTGGTTCTTCATCGATATACTCACCCTACGAACAGGATGGAAATGCATGTTGAATACTGAGTTCCCACCAACCCAAGGTCATCTTCAAGGTTGTTCAGCCGCGCTTGGGCAATCGCGTTACGGTCCAAATAATTGAGGAAGTACATGACCCAAAGCGTCGGCATGATTCGCCAATCGAGCTTTTTGACTAGCCGAATCTCAGCAGGATCAGTCTTGGCCACTGCACCAGCATAGTCGGCGCCTGTTCTGTTTCCCATGTGCTTTTCCTTGTTTAACTCCTCAAGGTAAGCTTGCGATCCTTTTGTCTCGGGATCGAATTCTTTTGTGGGCGTATGGGTCATTGGAGCAGCCATGGTGTTTCTAACGAGGTGGGTATAGCCTGATTAACGCAGACTGAAGAGTAAACCTGGAAGTCAAAGGTGCTCTCAGTTGTGTGGCCAACACTATTGCCTCCCTAGGTTTCTTATATGCAACCCAAGCGGAGTTTGTCGAACCATGTTGCTGCCCCAGGTTCTACTCCGCCACGAAATCCGGGGTAATTGTTTGGAGCATTGAAGCAATTCCCCATGGCGGACATCCTCCCCGGATTGCATCCAGTGCCTCGTCTCCTGCCACACGCGCTCACAGCCCGATAACAATAGTCCTTTCTCTTAGTGCACGGAGAAAAGATACGAGTAATGAGATCCAGAGGCTAGATCGCTCCCGACCATGTGGCGCACTATTCGAACAGCTCTAGACTGGGGTGGCAATGCAGCCAATGACAGTATGACCTCGGCTTTTTCTTACGGGAGAACGATATGCACACCATCACGCAGATTCGGCTTGGCAGCTGGACTCGTTCAAGTGCAGACAGTGACAGGCTCGTTGAACCATTCCTGCACCTTTACTGCACAATTCTTCAGTTTAAAAATCAATTATAGGTAAACTGCTTCTGTATATGCTACGGTTGCTTGATGTACCATCCACTTAGCACATCAGGCCTCCAAAAAAGTGGATACCTTCTCCGTCCAAGGTCAAATTTCACCCATCCTAACCACATCTCTCTCTTTGCTCAGCAGCACTCGCAGTTGCCTTTTCCATGATGCCGACTCTTCCACAAAGAAACCATGCCTTAGACCCTCACAATAAAGCTCGTAACTCGGCATGTAAACTGTAATGAAAGCAATGACTTCCTCATCGGTCATCCCAGCACCTTTGATCTGCCACAATGCATGCTCTTGCTGTATCCTCCATTCATAAACATTTTGGAGGTCATCTGTATCTAGATGGACCAAATAGTCGATAAATTGCGGTCCCATGAACATCTCGCAGTACCGACTGAGGTTTTGATTGATGGTTCTGAGACTTTCGAGAGAGTGTTCTGCAAGACAACTAATAGGAAAGTTCGATGGCGGAACAGCTGTATTTGTTCGTTCTCGGATGGCCGCCTGCCACTTCATTTTCAAAACGGCATCCGAGACCTGTTGAAAGCCAACACACCATCCTTCGAAAATCAGGATATCCACAGGCGGATCACGCTTTACGCGAGTCCACTCGTTCTTGAGGACTCGGTCTCCTTCGCCGCCAAACTTGCTTTTGTCAAATGAGGGCACTAGTATATCTCCTTGGCCCTGAGTCAACGACTGAAAGAATGATTTCGCTAGATATTCGTCATGAGATCCTGGTTGACCTCTACTTTTCAATAGCTTATTATCTGGGTTCTCTTCTCGCAAGCGGTTTAAATTCTCGTGATCGAGGTATATGTCATCGAGCGACAAGCTGACCACCTTGAATCCATGTCTGTCTGTCAAAGACCGATGAATCTCCTTGGTCCAGGTGGATTTCCCGCTACCTTGAAGACCGGTAAGGCCAAGCACAAAAGGCTTCTTATTTCTTACGCTGCCCTGCTGAGAGTTCCTTTCCCGGAAACACAGTATTTGAGGAATGATATTATCCAGTGCTGCTGTGACGAGTTCATCGCGTACCGTCATCTTGGCTTTTGCGTGGTTTCCGATGGTGTTGATGTTAAAGGGAAGAGAGCAAGACAAACATATGCGTGATTAGAAAACCCAGCCCCAGAACACCAACATAAACAATAGTTTCGGTATAATGGCCAAGAGTATGTAGCTGCAAGAGTTATGAGATTTAGCTTGAAATAAGGTAGTCGTCTGATTTGATTCCAGCAGGCGAGTGGGGAGGGTGGTGATTTTGGCGCGTTGAATCACGCCCGCAGCAAGCTCAGTCGTACGAGCCTTAACATTGGACTTATGCCGATGCTACACGTGTATTCTGCTCGGGTCAGGCTTATGAATCGTTATTTCCCCACTTTCAATGCGAGTTCGGAGCTGTAGTGCGAACGGAGAAAGAAAGTCCGCTGCTTTAGTTCACTCCGGGAAGCGAACCTCGCCACATTCAGAGGCATATAATATCGGTTATCCAACTCCAGAGATAGCTCCACAACCCCACAGCCACACAAAGCTTCGCAGCAATACTTGTTCTTTCCATAGTTCACCCTTAGCCACTAGTCATTCCACAGTTTTGATACTACCATGTCGCCTACAGCAGTGCCATCGCTTCCGACCTATAGAATTGCTTCCATTCCCGCTGACGGGATTGGTCCAGAAGTCATTGCTGCTGGAGTTCAAGTCCTTAAGCAACTTTCTGAGACTCTGAAGACGTTCAAATTCGAGTTCAAGCATTACGATTGGAGCTCTGAAACATACAAGAAGACAGGAAAGTACATTCCTGATGGTGGCCTAGCGGAGTTGCAAAAACACGACGCAATCTTTTTTGGCGCTGTTGGTGCCCCAGGTAAGTTCTAGCTGGAGATGTATCATCTCATCCAGTGTTGTAGCCAAACCTAACAAGTGTCAGACATCCCCGATCATATCTCGCTATGGGGCCTGCGGCTTGCTATCTGTCAGCCATTCCAGCAATATGCGAATGTGCGACCAACCAAGGTCTTCCGAGGCACGGAGTCACCTCTACGCAACTGTAAAACCGGCGACCTTGACTGGGTAATCATTCGTGAGAATAGTGAAGGTGAATATGCCGGCCATGGCGGTCGCTCGCATGTTAGCAAACCCTGGGAAGTCGCAACGGAAGTCTCTATCTTCACTCGCCATAGCCTCGAGCGTATCATGCGATTCGCATTCGAGACAGCTAAATCGAGGCCGAGAAAGTTGTTGACTGTGGTAACTAAGAGCAATGCTCAAAGGAATGGCATGGTGCTATGGGATGAGGTGGCCAACGAAGTTGCTCAGGAATTCCCTAACGTAACAGTGGATAAGATGCTTGTCGACGCAATGACAACACGAATGGTCCTGAAGCCTGAGACCCTCGACACGATCGTTGCGACAAATCTGGTAAGATCACATATTAGCCAACGATCATCTAGACATCGCTAATAACTAGCAGCATGCCGATATTCTGTCCGATCTCGCAGCTGCTCTGGCAGGGTCAATTGGGATCGCCCCAACATCTAATATCGATCCTACCCGAGAGAACCCAAGCATGTTTGAGCCTATCCACGGCTCAGCTTTCGACATTACAGGAATGGGTATTGCGAATCCAGTTGCAACTTTCTGGACGGCATCAGAGATGCTTCAGTGGCTTGGTGAGGAGGATGCAAGCCGTAAGCTTCTAGAATGTGTCGAGAATGTCTGTGAAAAGGGCGTTCTGACCAGGGATCTGGGAGGAAATGCAACCACCCAAGAAGTTGCAGATGCTGTTTGCGCCGAAATTCGGAATACGCTTGGAAAAGTAAAAGTAGTCTCGTGAGTTGGTCGCTTATCGTGGCAGGTGATAAGATTTACGAGAGAGTTATCCCTTCGGATACCTCAATTTTGTGCAGGAATGCTGGCGTTTGTTTAGGACTGTTGGGTTTAGTTAATGGTCCTATGGTAGTATTGAAAGTTTGGAGCAAATAACATCATCATATTTTTGATTCTTGAGACATTTAATGCGGCCCTCATTTCCTCTCAAGGTCAGATTCTTCTCAGCTAATGAGCGAATCCTAAATGTGTGTGCAGCATTGAAGCCACTCAGACCCGAGCAGACGGTGTCGAGTGCTGGTGACGTAATATGCAGGCTAGGGATGCCAAGGCCGCATTATGCACTAGCACAAAATCAAAAACACAGCGACCTCGTTATCAACCGACTATAACAACCATCTCGCTCCGTCCTGTGGTTCACTACAAGCCGTCTCAAGCTGGGAGTATGCTGCCGACTCGCCTGGTTTCTAAATTTGTCTGTGGACGCTGTACGCGCCGTGGATATCGCAAATACTCAAGCTCGAGCTTGCCTGACACCTTTGAGCAACAGGCGGTCCCCTTTGGCAAGGTTCATCTGTCGAATCGTCGGCTTCTTTTAGTCAGTGGAGTAGACGCGTCGAAGTTTCTCCAAGGGTTGACGACGAATAATGTCGACCCATCACGTGCTGAAGGATGGTATACGGCATTTCTCCATGCGCAAGGTCGAGTGTTGTATGAGGGCTTCATATATCCCTTGCTGAGAAATAAGAGCCTCCGCACGCAACTTGACGGATCTGTCGGAAGCCACATAGGTAAAGGAAGAGAAGACGACGACGACTGGGCATGTTTGATCGACGTTGACGCCAGCGAAGTTGATACTTTAACGAAGCATCTAAAGAGACATAAATTAAGAAGCAAGGTCAACCTCCGCAAAATCGACGAAGGCGAATGGGATATCTGGGCTATTAGTGAACCAATTGATGGTCACACCACAGACTCTATCTGCCTTGAAGATCCTCGAGCACCATTTCTAGGATACCGAATGATTTCTCCCGCCGATCTCTCGGAGGAGATGATGCGTAGTGATAGTGTTCATCCAATTGACGACTACCACTACCATCGGTACCTCCTGGGGGTTCCGGAAGGACCACAGGAGATTGTGCGTGGGCAGGCACTGCCTATGGAGAGCAACATCGACCTCATGCGCGGTATTGATTTCAAAAAGGGGTGCTACGTTGGGCAAGAGCTGACGATTCGCACTGCACATACCGGAATAGTGAGAAAAAGGATCCTCCCTGTGCAGCTATATTCCGCCGTTACCCCACCACCCTCAAGACTCGACACCGCCAATTCCAGCAGCACACCCATCCCACCGCTCGGGACAGAGATCAGTGCCGTGCCAAGCGCAACGCATAGCGGCGAATCGGGCACGGCTATGGTTCGAAGACGAGGCCGGACACGAGCTGCGGGAACTTTTCTTACCGGCCTAGGCAGCGTAGGGCTAGCCCTCTGCAGATTGGAGATGATGACGGATGTGCGCCTGACTGCTGAGAGTGGTGACTTCACGCCCGATCTGGAGTTCGAAATGAAGTGGGCGATTAGCAGTGGCATGCAGGCAGACGTAAGGGCCAAGGCATTTGTGCCGCAATGGCATAAAGATAGAGAAAGGATTAAGCCACAGCGGAGACTTACCTCGCCGGCAGCCTAGGATGAATGACGATCAATTTGATATTGCAAATTCTGTCACGAGGGAAAGAAGACAGCTCAGCATAGGCAACCATACCTACGCTAGGTGATCAGCCCAGTTCGCACAATCCGGCCTAGTTGTGCGTTTGCTGACGAGGGACGGTGTGCCTGCCAACCTTAGTATGTCAGATGGGCACATACTTGCTTGGCTGCATGTGTGCCCTTGACTGGTTTACTATCCTTCGCCCTGGTCTGCATCGCTTCGGCTCTTACGCCACCTTTCCGGCTGAAATTGATATTTGTGAAGCTGATAATCATAAGAAAGTTTGACTCAGGACCAATCGGCCAGCGCGAAAACTACGGCCATTTAGATGGCGTAACCGACCCGGCTGAGCGAGCATTCAGCACTACCACCGCTACACACGATGCTGCACACGCACCTTCTCCAGCTTCGTGAGAAGCTAACCGAAAGGCATGGCGGATCTGCAGGCGTGGATCACATGCCCTTGCAACTGGGTGTGCTGCGGGCTGCTCTCGGGACGGGCAGCTAGCAGCTAGCAGGCGGTTGGGAGCGGTGGGGACTGAGCCAGCAAACGACAGGGCAACGGGGCGATGAGCGACCCCCCGATAACAGGTCGCCATTTCGCAGCGCCTAGCCAGCCGCGAGAGGAGTGGGGTTGCGTGGCATTGAAAAAGAGGGGAGAAAAACTTAAGGCGTGGGTGACGGCTGCAAGAGAAGGGCGTGGTGCGAGGCTGAGGGCAACAGCATGGTATACCGGATGCCCGTTTGAGTGCTGACAGGTCGTCTAGACACGGGCCGAGGCCGAGGCGAGATGAATTTTGGGAGAACCCACCGCCAAAGCCGTGTGGGATGGATCTAGGGAGAGGTGTCACTGCAGTACGGCCATCAGAGGGGGGCCCGAGGTGCACCACTGCCAGCAAGATCTCGATCGTACAGCTGCGGCCGCATCCCGGGCGCTTCGCTCCGCAGCGCTCCCGCATCCGCCATGCCAGAAGAGGTAAAGACGCATCGTGTCTGGAGGAGACGCCAACCACGTCGGGGTCGCCGTCGACGACAGTGCATGAGGGCGATGCATGAGGGCGACGACTGCGGAGAAAGGCGAGTCGTCCGCATCGGCCCGGTAGCAGGCCCAGCTCCAACCCCAGCTCCAACCCCAGCTCCACCAGCGACTCTAGCGGATAGCCCCGTGAATGCACCAACAACCGCAGGCGGCCACAGATGAAGGCGCACGCCGCCTGAGCATCTCGGGCCAACACGCTCATGCACTAGTGCCCAGCCGGTCGGGATATCGAGGCCCATTGACGAGATGGTGAAGGCATGTTTACCGTGTCGACGGGACAAATGGCTGAACACAAGCTTCCAGCTGGTTGTGCTGAGCCTGAATACAGCCGTCATTCGCCCTGC
>Ga0247762_1000372_pt1 | contig 13817 bp, 9 predicted proteins | sample UWRJL081202R4_FD_181016 | JGI IMG/M metagenome (GOLD analysis project Ga0247762, IMG submission 181016) | Plant litter microbial communities from Arlington Agricultural Research Station in Wisconsin, United States - UWRJ-L081-202R-4 | ecosystem: Environmental > Terrestrial > Plant litter >...
GGCAAAACCCACTTAATAAGGCTTGACTTTCATGACAGTACCTTGCGCCAGCTATAGTATAAGGCGCCCGTCCTGCTTAAGCCCTGGAAATCGCTAACTCAAGCCATCAATGCTGTCGGCTCCCGACTCCAGGGGAACAATTCAAAGGGGTGGTGTGTTGGTGTGGTTGGTTCGCTGGTGAGGCGGACGAAACTGTACATTTATTACCTTTGAGGCATGAAAAAATCAACTATCAACTTCACGGTTGAGCTCGACCAGAACAACGTACCGGAAAAGATACTTTGGGACGCTACGGATAAACCGGAGCCGGGGCTTTCGGAAAGCAAGGCTATCAGCCTGGCCCTGTGGGACAACCGTCAGATGAATACTTTACGGATCGACCTGTGGACGAAGGATATGCCGGTGGAAGAGATGAAACGATTCCATATAGACTGCCTGGGTGGCCTGTCGCAGAGCGTTCTTACGGCTACGGGCGACGAATTTATGGCCAATGAGATCAATGCGCTGTGCGAGCGGCTGGTAAAGCACGTACGGGAATCAGAAAAAGCTAAGTAGAACGTAGCACAAACGTTTGTTTCTTCATAAAATTTTGTACTTTGGGTTAAGGAAGCTCGGTATGCATACCATTTTGAGCTTCTCTATTAACTCAAACCCAACTATAAAGTTTTATGAAGAAATTTTACAGAGGATCTTTGGCGGCAATAATCCTCGTGTTGTCGTGTGCGGCCATGGTCCACGCGCAGACCAGCATTTCTGGCAAGATTACGGACGCTGTGAGTGGTGAGCCGCTGGCCGGTGTAAACATTGTTGTCAAGGGTCGTGTGATCGGTACGATTACCGACGGCCGTGGCGAGTTCAACTTAAAAGTAAACGACGCTCCTCCCCTTACCGTCACCCTGTCGTTTGTGGGATATCGTACACAGGAGCTTCAGATCACCGATGCGAACACCAGCGGCCTGGACATCAAGCTCGAAGAGCAGACTGTGCTGGGCCAGGAGGTTGTAGTATCGGCCTCTCGGGTGGAGGAAAGCATCTTACAGTCGCCTGTTTCTATTGAAAAGGTCGACATTCTTCAAATCCAGAACTCTCCTTCCGAGAACTATTATAAGGGCCTTATCAACCTGAAGGGGTTGGATATGTCCCAGAGCAGTATAAACTTCCAGATCGTAAACGCCCGGGGTTTCAACTCTACGGGTAACACGCGTTTTGTGCAGCTGACTGACGGTATGGACACGCAGGCTCCCGCGCTGAACTTCCCGATCGGTAATCTTAACGGTCCGTCTGAGCTCGATGTGGAGAGCGTGGAGTTCCTCCCGGGCGCGGCGTCAGCGCTTTATGGTCCCAACGCGTTCAACGGCATTCTGCTTGTAAACAGTAAGAGCCCGTTCGAGTACCAGGGTGTAAGCGCGTTTGCCAAGCTTGGCTTTAACCACTGGAACGGCCGCGAGGGTGAGCCTAGCAGTCCAAAGCCGATGTATGAAGCTTCTGTGCGCTATGCCAAGGCTTTTAACAATCGCTTTGCCTTCAAGATCAATTTCTCGTATATGAAGGCTACGGATTGGTATGGTATAACTTATGACGATAAGAATCCCGAGCGTCGTCCGGCAGGTTTTACAACTAACCCAGGCAGCGACCTGGTGCACGGCTTTGGTGACGAAGCAGCTACCAACATCGGCTTGCTTGCTTTCAGTTCCGGTTTTAACACGCAAGCGCAGCAGTCCGGCCTCGGTAACTATGTACGCTACTTACCCAACGACGTTGTTTCGCGCACTCCCTATCAGGAGAGTTCGCTGGTAAACTATAATGCAGAAAACCTGAAAGCTGGTGGTTCACTTCACTACCGCATTACCGATAAGATCGAAGCCATTTATGCGCTGAACTATGGTTATGGTACATCGGTATATACCGGTGCACAGCGTTACTCGCTAAGAAATTTCGGTATTACGCAACATAAGCTGGAGCTGCGCGGCGATAACTTCTTCGTGCGTGGTTACACTACTCTGGAGAACTCCGGTGACAGCTATATTGCCGACCTTGTGGGCTTCCGTGTAAACGAAAGCTGGAAGGACAACAATACGTGGTTCGGATCGTACGGACTTGCCTATTTACAGGGGATTCAGGGTCTACAAGCAGCTGGTGCGGACCCCGCTACCCTTACGCCTGCTCAGAAAGAGGCACTGCATATGGCGGCGCGACAGTTTGCCGACCAGGGTCGCATTCAACAAGGCACGGCCGAGTTCGATGCTGCTGCTAAAACCTACAAAGATCGTCTGATCACCGACGGCGGAGCAAAGTTCAAAGACAAGTCGGCACTGTATCACGTACAGGGTCAATATAACTTCAAGAACCAGATCAAGTTCATGGACCTGCTGGCGGGTGCCAGCTACCGTGTATTCGACCTGGGCTCGAATGGAACGATCTTCGCTGACACGGCGGGTAACGATATTACAATCTACGAATACGGTGCTTATGTTCAGGCCGGTAAAACAATCGGCAACCTCAAGCTGACCGGTTCCATTCGCTACGATAAGAACGAAAACTTCGATGGTCAGTTCTCTCCCCGTATCGCCGGTGTATACACCGTAAAAGACAATCACAATTTCCGTGCAGCCTTCCAGACCGGTTTCCGCAACCCTACCACACAGGCTCAGCACATCGCCCTGAATGCTATTTCGGCACAGCTCGTGGGTGGTTTGCAGCAATATGCTGACAAGTACCAGATCACGTATAACACGTACACGATCGAATCCGTCAACGAATATACCAGCCGCGTGCTGGCGGCCGGCAACAGCGCTGCTATCGTCGATCCTGCCAACATTGCCACGTTACAGCGTTTCTCGTCGTTCACGCCTGTACGCCCCGAGCAGATCCATTCGTATGAGGTGGGGTACCGCGGTCTGCTGATCGATCAGAAACTGATGGTCGATCTTACCTACTATTACAATCAGTATACTCACTTCGAATACCAGGTGCGTGTGCGCCGGGCATCGGGTGATGTAGCCGCCAACGCGATCAACGCCTCCAGCCTGCTGAGCGGTGACTATACCAACACGTTCCAGATCTATACCAACGCTACCAGCAAGGTCAACTCTCAAGGTGCATCGGTAGGTCTTACGTATAACCTGCCGAAGAGCTACACGATCTCTACCAACTACAGCTGGAACAAGCTTGACATCGGCGACAATGATGCTTCAGGCATTTATCAGTTCAATACGCCTGAGAACAAGGTTAACGTGACATTCGCCAATCGCAAACTTACCGAGCGTGTAGGCTTCGCCGTTACGTGGCGCTGGCAGCAGAAGTTCCTGTGGGAATCGTCGTTTGCCAATGGCTACGTACCTTCTGTAGGAACGTTCGACGCGCAGGTGAGCTACAAAGTACCTCCTATCAAGTCTACCGTCAAGATCGGTGGTTCCGACCTTTTCAACCGTCGTTATATACTTAACTACGGCGCGCCTACTGTCGGCTCGATCTACTACGTATCGGTTACCTTCGATCAACTCTTTAATCCTTAAGCCTGTATGAAGATGAGAACATCTACTATACGTACACTGCTGGTGGCCCCTCTTTTTGCGATGGCCTGCTCGTATGACTTTCCTGAACCTGATCCGTCTACGTTGCCCAGTGCGGGCTCTGCAGACTTTAGCAAATATGTCGCTATCGGCAACTCGCTTACGGCCGGCTATATGGACGGCGCGTTGTATGCGCGTGGCCAGAGCTATTCGTTTACGTCTATTCTCGCCAATCAGTTCAAGCTGGTAGGCGGCGGGGAGTTTAACCAACCGACAGTAACTTCGGAGAACGGCTGCTACGACCCGGCTACGGGTTGCAAGGCCGGCCGTCTGCGTTTTGTATATGATGCAGATGGTGACGCTACGCTGGGCAACACACCTGGTGATGCTTCTGCTCTTGCTGCTTATACCGGCGACAAGACCAAGCTGAATAACTTCGGTGTTCCCGGTCTTACGATTCAAACTGCTTTGACTCCCCTGACTGGCGGTCCTGCTGCGCCTACTAATCCGGCCTTCAATCCGTATTATGCGCGTTTTGCTTCTGCCCCCGGTACCTCTACCGTAATCGGCGATGCGAGCGCTGCGCTGAAAGATGCGGGTACATTCTTTACGTTCTGGCTGGGTAACAACGACGTTATTCTTTATGCCGTTGCGGGTGGAGATTCGACCAAGGCTCCGCTTACATCGGTTGCTGCTTTTAAGCAGGCCTATCCTGCGGCATTGGGCGCGGTGCTTTCGGCTAATGCGAATACCAAAGGTGTGGTGGCTAACATACCCGATGTAACCACGCTGCCACACTTCTATACCGTACCGTGGAACGTGGTCGCGTTCGATGCCGGTGATCCGACAGATGTAGGTACAGTAGCACTACTGAATGCCAATTTCAAGGGGCTTAACGATGCGCTGGATGCCACAGTCCTATACCTGGGACACGATCAGGCTGATGCTAATAAACGCAAAGTGAAGTACGCTACGGGGCCTAACCCGATACTTATCTATGATGAGAAATTGACCAGCATGGCTACTGAATTTGATATGCTCCAGGGTGCCGGCGCGATCAACGCACAGCAACGTGCTGCACTTCAACCTTATGTACAGTCCAGGCCGGCAACGGCGACAGACCTGATCACTCTGGCTGCCGCTACGGTTATCGGCACAAGCGCGGGATCTGCCACCGCCATCTGGGGTGTGAGTGTTCCGCTGCCGGATCAGTATGTGCTTATCCCTTCGGAAACAGCCCAGATCCAAAGCCGTATTGCTACCTTCAACGCGACAATCAAGGCTACGGTAGATGCTAACTCGAGCCGCGTGATCCTGATCGATGCGAATGCTATCCTGAAGAAACTGGCTGCTGCCGGTACCGCAGGCATCAGTTTAAACGGCATCGGTCTTACCGCCAGCCTGGAGCCTCCTTACGGCTTCTTCTCGGCTGACGGCGTGCACCCTAATGCGCGTGGCTCTGCGTATATGGCGAACCAGTTTATCAACGCCATCAACGCCGGCTTCAACGCCAACATCACGCCTGTAAACCCGAACGACTACCCTGGTAACGATCTGCCAATAGTACCATAAAACAGTGCGAGTGTGAAGAAGGGAAAACCGTTTATGGAATACCCGGAAACGTTTGTTTACCGCAAGCTGAAACACCAGAATTCGTGTATATTTGAAACGGCTAACCAAGAAAGGTTAGCCGTTTTTAATTTATCGCTATGTCACAGACTGCACCGGCCGCATCGTTAAAAACATTTTCTCTGAAGAACCGCAAGGGTATGAGCATGACCGTTACCAACTTTGGTGGTAAGGTCATGTCGCTGAATGTACCTGACCGTCACGGCGTTCCTGCGGATATCGTTTTAGGATTTACAAAGCCGGAAGAGTACAGGAATGGCAATCCCTATTTTGGGGCTATCATCGGCCGCTGTGGCAATCGTATAGCCAAGGGGCAGTTTACATTGGATGGCAAAGTACATCAGCTTCCCGTGAACAACGGACCCAATCACCTTCACGGCGGACCTATCGGTTTTCAGAACTCGGTATGGGAAATAATACCAACAACGGTAAACGGTGATGAAGCCCTGGAGCTTACCTATACCAGCCCCGATGGCGAGGCCGGTTATCCCGGTACGGTAAAGGCGAAAGTGTTATATATATTAACTCGCGACAACGAGCTCAGTATCGAATACTCTGCCGTGACCGATGCTCCTACTATCATCAATCTTACGCATCATAATTTTTACAACCTGGCAGGCGCCGACTCGGGCAGTATCGTGAACCATTCGCTAATGCTGTTCGCCAGCCGCTTCACCCCGGTGAGCGCGGACCTAATCCCCACCGGCGAGCTCCGCTCTGTGGAAGACACGCCGTTCGACTTCCGGAAGTTTCATACGATCGGCGAACGCATCGATGCCAGCGACGAGCAGCTGCGATACGGCAACGGCTATGATCACAACTGGGTGCTCGACAAACCCGATAGCAACGCCCTTACACTGGCCGCCGTGGTAAGCGAGCCGGGGAGCGGACGCATTATGGAGGTGTTCACTACGGAGCCGGGCATGCAGCTTTATACGGGTAACTTCCTGGATAATACTGACGTGGGCAAGGGCGGTAAACCTTATGGCTACCGTACGGCATTCTGCCTGGAGGCTCAGCATTATCCTGACTCGGCAAATCATGCGCACTTTCCTTCGGTGGTGTTGCGGCCGGGGGCGGGTTATTATCAGAAGACGGTATATAAGTTCTCGACGGAGGACTGATGGGGTCAGTGTGAGTGTTCTGAGAAAATTTGCAGGGCATTGGACGGCAGTTTGAAAACTGCCTACATGGTAGGCACAAGTCACCGCTTACGCTAAAGACTTGCGCCAGCTACGGCCTTTGCGGCCGGTGTATATAATTAAGGCTTGACTTTTATGACAGTCCCTTGCGAGCTAAATAGCAACTTCCGTTGAGGTTCAGTCATCCCGATAGCTATCGGGAAAACATGCTGGGCACAAGTTGCAAACTTGCGCCATATCCTAGTCAAGCCCTTGCGCTTGAATTTTACGACAGTCCTTGCGCCAGCTATTTTATTATATGTGGCCGGCGAGTTTGTAGGCGAGCATGCCGACCCATTCCTTGATCAACTTTTGCCATAGGGCTATGGCTTCCAGGCGGGGGACGAACAAGACATCTGGGGTGAACTTTCGGGGGTGTGAGTAGAAGTCGGTGGTGAAGGGTTGCAGGTCTACTCCTGCTTTGTGATAGCAAGCGAGGGAGCGACGCATGTGGAACGCCGAGGTTATCAGCAGGCAGTCTTCGGCCTTATAATGCATCGAGTCCAGCATGGGTTTGACGGCTATGGCCGACTCGTAGGTATTGCGGGTTTCGTTTTCAATCATGATATCTGTGGAATCGACGCCCATCATGATCATGGCGCTTTTGAATTTATCGGCTTCGGGATCAGTGTTACCCGAAAGTGAGCCTGTGCCTCCACTTATAAGGATCTTTTTCAGCAGTCCGAGTTTGTATAGCTGAACCGTGTGTGTAACACGATCGGCGCCACGGCCGAAATATACGCGGTCAGCCGGTTGGCTATGGGGCACGGTGGCTCCTGTCAGCACGATGCCGAGGTCGTGGGGTTTCATCTGGCTGAATGCTACTGTTTCTATCTCCCATGCGTGCATCGCCTCGTTGGCTATGAAGTCGTTTGAGAAGAACAGTAATAAAATAAGACCTGCGACAAATGCACGCCGCTTCCACTTCATGTGCGGTACGAAGGCTGCGACCAGGAAGAGCGCACCGATAATGGTCATGGGCATGACCAGGTAATTAAGTGTTTTGGAGAGGAAGAAGAACATGTCTTTTTATTTACGCCGGTTTATTGGATTAGAAAGACTTCCGATACCATCGATGATCTTCCGAAGTACATCGAAATAGAGCAACAATCCGAGGAACAAAGCCATGGACCAGATCACGCCGGTATTGAAATACAGGGTATCGATATCATAGCCCATAAAATGTTTGGCAGGCATATAGAACTGCGCGTTGAAGTCTACCGCATGGTCGGGATCGGGATCTTTAAAGATCGGATAGATCTTCTGCACTAGCTTGCCGTCGTCCTCGATAATGCGGTGTGTTTCGACGGTGTTCTTTACAAACTCGGCTATTGTTTCATTGTGGTAATTTTCGCGCAGCCTGGTATACTCCAGTTCCTCTTCGGGAGTGTCTGTCCTGGAGCTTATCAATGCGTCGCGCTTTTTCTCTACCAGGTTATACCGTTTTATGTACAGATCTTTCAATCCGGACACGTAGCCGTTGAGCTTTTCAAAGGATGTGGAGTCGAAACGTGTTGTGAGCTGCTCTACGTCGGGAAAGTGCTTGCCCGTCAGCTCCGATTCCCTGCCCAGCTCGTGGCGTATCAGCCCCAGGTTGTTTTGTACTTTGGCCCTGATCGTTGCATCTGTAGCCGCCAGGTTGCTGAGGCAGTACTGCAGGCGGGTTTCCAGCTCGGGCAGGTAGTATACTTTTTTATAATCGCTTACGGCGAGTATTTTGTCGTACGGATATAACTCCTTTTCAAAGTCGTTGTCTTTGAACTGCGTTACCATGGATGCTTCGAAGGCCCATCGCGAAGCCATGAGGTCGCCTACAAACGGCACGGTTGCCGGGTTGCCTATTTCAGGGTTGAGCTTGTCGAATTTCACTACTACCCCACTGAGGATAAGCTGCGGTATCACCAACAGCGGGATGAGTATGTATATCGTTACCGCCGAGTTGAATGCCGACGATATATTGAGCCCCAGCATATTGGCAAAACACGAGGTGGTGAACAGTATAAGCCAGTGATTCAGCATCATGTCCTTTATACCGAGTATGTAGCAACCGACGATGACGAACAAGCCGGTTTGTATCGCCGACATCATGAAGAGTATCGAGATCTTGGACACCAGGTAGCTGCTTCGGCTGAGGTGCAGGAATGCCTCGCGTTTGAGTATCTTCTGATCGCGTATGATTTCCTCCGCCGATACGGTAAGCCCCATGAACAATGCCACGATCACGCTCATGAACAGGTATGCCGGCACGTTGAGGTTCTTACCGAAGATGTACCCGCGAAGCAACGTATCGTCTATATTATAGAAACGCACGATGTATGCCAGGATGAAGGCCAGTACCGGCGCTTCAAGCATGTTTATGATGAGGTACTGGCGATTGTGCAGCTTGGCCTGGATATCGCGCAGCGAAAAGAGGTGCGCCTGCTGTAAGCGTGAGGGTATTTTGAGCGTGGATTGCGGCCGCTCCTTCGCCGACTCTACCGTGAAAGGCTTATAGTTCTGTTTATAAATAGTATTCCACTGCTCGGCGCTGATCTTGCGCTCGTTGGTAAAGTGGCCGTATTCATTTATAACTCTTGTTTCGATGATGTTGAAGATCTGCTCGGGGTTTACATTGCCGCATTCGTGGCACTCGCCTTCTTCGCTGTTTGCCAGGTTTATGCTTCGCTTGAAGTATACGATTGCATCTACCGGGTTGCCGTAGTATATCTGGAAGCCGCCCGTATCGAGTATCAGTAGTTTGTCGAACATCTTGAAGATATCGGACGACGGCTGGTGGATCACGGCAAATACAAGCTTGCCCTTGAGCGAGAGCTCTTTTAACAGATCTATGATATTTTCTGAGTCGCGTGACGAGAGGCCGCTGGTTGGTTCGTCGCAGAACAGCACGGCAGGCTCACGCAGCAGTTCCAAACCTATATTGAGGCGTTTGCGCTGACCGCCGCTTATGGTCTTATGCAGCGGTGAGCCTACTTTGAGGTCTTTGGTTTCGGCCAGTCCGAGGTCTTCCAGTACGCGCATAACAAGTGCGTTGATCTCGGATTCCGGCTTATCGCTGAAGCAGAGTTTGGCGGCGTAATACAGGTTCTGGTATACGGTGAGGTCTTCTATCAGCAGGTCATCCTGTGGTACGAAGCCTATAACCCCTTCCACGCGTTGTGGTTCGCGGTGTATATCGATACCGTTGATGAGTACCTGGCCCTTCGAGGGTTTCTCGGAGCCGTTCAGCACGTGGAGCAGTGTAGACTTTCCGGCGCCGCTGGCACCCATGAGCGCCACAAGGTTACCCGCCTCTTCGGACAGGTTTACGCTGCGCAAACCCAGGCGGCCATTGCGGAATATAAAGCTGAGGTCTCTTCCTTCGAAAGAGAGCGCGGCGTGTTTGCCAAAGTTCTTGAACTGGTTGAGTATGTCTCCGTAATAGATCGGGTCGTCTTTGTCCCAGCGCAGTGTACTGCCCACGGCGAGTACGGCAATACGGCCGGCCTTTACCGGCACTCCGTTGAGGTATACGTCCGATCCACCCAGGTATTTTACGAAATATAGCTCCGACTGCTGTACGTAGAGCACGGCGATGAAGCCACTGAGGTGATGCCGGTGGACGTGGCGTGAGTGGGCCAACGATCCGGCTGCTGCGTCGATCACCAGTATCTTTTCGTGGTCCACCTGTGATGCCTGCTTACCGGCTACAAACGTCCGTATAGCGGTAACCTCCGTGAGCGGCAGCTTAAAGTTTTCGGCGATGGTATTAAGCAGCGCTTCTTCCCGTTTCGACGTCGTTCCGTCTGCCTCGATAATGCTGATGAGCTCGAGAATGATGACTACTTTCTGTTTCTGAGTGAGCTCGGCGTTGACTTCCTGGCACAGGCGGTTTACACGCTCCACGTCGGTCTTCAGGTCGCCGCTTTTGGGCGGCAGTGTCCGGCTGTGCTCGTCGAACCAGGCCATGTATCCTTCCACGGCAGCGCGGCTCAGGTGCTCCTGCAAAAACAGGCGGATCTGGTCGCGTTCCTGTTTTGTTATTTCATCTTCGTGCGCTACAATCGCAAACAGCCTCAGGATGGCCTTGAGTAAGGGTTCACTCATACTATCAGATTAAAGCGATAAACATAAACGATAAGCGGCAGTATAAAAAGAAAGGACTGGCCTTATAACCAGTCCTCTCCAGAAATATAACATTTCGTAAACGAATTATTCCGTGATGCCTTTGCGGATCTTGGTAACAATCGTTGTGATTTCAAGCAGGTTCTTATCTGTGAGCACCAGGTTAGCCTTGTTGTTCTTGATCTGCTCTTCGATGTTAAGGGCAGCGTAAGCTTTATCCAGGGCAGTCAGGTCGGCCGTGATAGAGGCTACGGGCTCGGTTTGCTCTACTGCTGTGAGCATTTTAAGAAGCTCGGATACCGATTTCTTTTGCTCAAGCACTACGCGGATAAGGGGCGTAAGCACCAGGTTGCGTTTGTCGTCCGGCAGGAGGTTCTTAGGGTAGCTGGCGATCAGGCCGGTAGAGATATAAAGACCTTCCACGAAGCTGCCTGTGATTACCAGGGCAGAAAGTTTGTTACGATTTCCGTCTCTCAGGAAAGAGTCGGTCTTCTTCATTGTCTGATCCAGCAGGCGGGTCAGCGAGTCTTTCTTCTGGATGTTGTTTTCGAATTTCTGAAGCAACTCGGTATCGAACGTGCCGGTAAGGCTGAGGTTTTCAGCAAGGGTCTTACTTGAATTCAGGTAGTCGATAGCTTCCTGAGTCTTGTCATACGATATAAGGTACCCGATGTCGGCAGCATAAACACCCAGGTTGAGGGCGGCTTTATCGTTACGGGCAGCGTACTGATCTACCTTGGTACGGGGGTTGAGCAGGCTTTCATTGAATTCGGCACCGGTAGCCTGGAGCAGATAAGGGATTTCGGTAGGAGAAGGTATATTATACACCACTTCTTCGATTTGCTGGCTAAGGGAGTCGTCTGCTGCCTTGAATTCTTCGGAGTTCTTTTCTTTATCCTTCGCCGAAGGGCCGCAAGAAACCAAACCGGCGGTTACCAGCGAGCAGAAACAGAAATAAAGTAGGTGTTTGAATTTCATGGTATGATCTAGGTTTTTAAGATGGCTCAATTTTACTACATTTTTTAATCGTTTTAAATACCGTTTATTATATTTTTAGAAGAATTCTACGCTAGTTTTTAAAAGTTTTGAGTAAGTTTAATTACATTGATGTAAACGTTTGCACTTATGAGCAAGAGTTTGGTGGATAAGACGATACTGATAGACGATAGCGATATCGATCTCTTTATCCAGCGGCGCTTTCTCGAGGTCTACAACTTTTCCCGGCAGCTGGTATTGTATAAATCGGCCGAAGAGGCACTCAACTGGCTTCGTAATATCAACGGCGAGGCTGCACCCGATGTCATTTTCCTCGATCTGAATATGCCGGAAATAGACGGCTTTTCATTCCTGAAGACGTTCAAAGAGCTCCCGGAAAAGGTCACCTCCAAGTCCAAAATCGTGGTTCTTACCAGTTCTAACAGCCTGAAAGACCGCGAGCAGGCATTCACCTACAGCAACGTCACCCACTTTTTCTCCAAACCCCTCAAACAGGCGGATATCGAAGAGCTTCGTAAAATGCTCGCCCAGTAATCAGCACGAGGACGAAATCAGCGCGAGGGTGAAAATCAGCGCGAGGGCGGAGTGCGAGGACGAAATCAGTGTGAGAGCGGACTATCTATCCAGCCAATCTTTGAATTCCTGTACACGTTCTCTGGCTACGATAATGTCGGTGTCGGTGGAGTGGCGTAATACCAGTTTCAGGCGGCTGTTGGTGTAGTGTATGATGTCCGTTATCGATGCCGCGCTGACCAGGAATTTACGGTTGATGCGGAAGAATTTCTCCGGGTTTACCATTTCCTCGATCTGCTCCAGGGTGAAATCAAGAATACTGTTACGATTGTCTGCTGTACAACAGAAGGTGGTCTTATCCTGGCTGAAGAAGAACAGGATATTTTCTACCTCGATGGTGCGGAGATGCTCCCCTACCTTGATCACGAACCGTGTTTTGTATTTGCGTGTAAGCATACGCATAGCCTCGCCCAGATTGTCGAGCAGGGCTTTTGTCTCGGGTTCGCTCCGGCTTACGTTCCTGAATTTATCAATGGCTGCGCGCAACTCGTCTTTGTCGACGGGCTTGAGTATATAATCAATGCTGTTTACTTTAAATGCTTTCAGCGCGTATTCATCGTACGCCGTTGTAAAGATGACGGGCGACTTCACCTCGCATTGCTCAAAGATCTGAAAACTTATACCGTCTGCCAGCTGCACATCCATCAGTGTGAGCGAGGGCGCCGGGTTGGAGGAGAACCACTGTACGGCTTTTTTGACGGTATCGATACGGCCCACCACGGTTGCACCCGGTAACAGCTCGTTTACCAGCTTCTCCATGCGCTGGGCTGCCTGCGGCTCGTCTTCAATTATCAGAACAGTCATCGTATGCTAAAATTCAGATTATTCGCCGGCAATGAGCGGCAGCCTGACTATAAATTTATCGTCTGTTTGTTTTACTTCAGCTTTTGCCTGGCTCAGATACTCATAGCGGCGGCATATGTTTTCCAGCCCCACGCCGGCGGACGGCTCACCGAGACCTGTCTTTTTCTGAAGATTGTTCTCCACCACCAGGAAGCCGGTGTCTACAAAAACATGAATGTGCAACGGGTCGTCTTCCGATACGACGTTGTGCTTGATCGCGTTCTCTATCAGCATCTGCAATGCGAGCGGAGCGACCTGGGTTTCCACGCCATCCAGATCGAATCGTATATCCAGCTTATCGCCAAAGCGTATTTTTTGCAAGTACAGGTAGGACTCGAGGAATTTCATTTCCTGCTCCAGCGGTACTACTTCTTTATCGCGTGTATCCAACACGTAGCGATATACTTCCGAGAGTTGTTTGATAAACTTCACAGCCTTGTCCTGGTCTTCATAGACCAGGTTGGTGAGGGCGTTAAAGCTATTGAAGAGAAAATGCGGGTTTACCTGGTTCTTCAGACTTTCATAACGGGCTGCCATGTTCTCCTGTTTGAGCTTTTCCGCGTTTATAGCGACCTGTCGCCAATTGATAAAAAAAGCGCGGCCATGCATGAACAATGAGATCATGATGGTGATGACTATCGAGAATATGGTGCTCTTTGTGCTCATACGAACATCAAACGATTGGCTGTACAATATCAGGACTCCGTATATGACTCCCAGCGTATAGGCCACCGTGGAGAACAACCCGACAAAGAATCGTGTTACGGGATATTTGATCCACGAAATTTTCGATGAAATATAGTCGCCAAGTATCGAATTACCTTTCCAGAGCAGTATCCATATCAACGACGTTATCGACACCGAGATCCAGAAATCCCTGCTGTTGAATTCGCACGAGCTGCAGCTCAGTCCTGCCCATGTCATAACAAATCCTATGGTAATCAGGATCCCGATCTCCCGCAGCTGTCCAATAACAACTTTG
>Ga0247762_1000374_pt1 | contig 13681 bp, 14 predicted proteins | sample UWRJL081202R4_FD_181016 | JGI IMG/M metagenome (GOLD analysis project Ga0247762, IMG submission 181016) | Plant litter microbial communities from Arlington Agricultural Research Station in Wisconsin, United States - UWRJ-L081-202R-4 | ecosystem: Environmental > Terrestrial > Plant litter >...
CGTCGGCCGGGGGCAACTGAGCGCACGGCCATGGACCGTCCCGTCTCCGTCATCGGCGCCGGCGTCATGGGCGCCGGCATCGCCCAGGTGCTCGCCACGGCGGGCCTGGACGTGCGCGTCCAGGACCCGGACGCCGCGGCGCGCGCCGCGGTGCCCGAGCGCGTGGCGCGCGCCGCCGCGCAGGTCGGGGTGGATCCCGACGCGGCGCTCGCGCGCATCGCCGTCCACGACGACGTCGCGCGCGCGGTGGCGGGCGCCGGCCTCGTGATCGAGGCCGGGCCCGAGCGCCTGGCGATCAAGCGCGACATCTTCGCCGCGCTCGGCGCGCACGCGCCCGGCGACGCGGTGCTGGCGTCCAACACGTCGGCGATCCCGATCGGCGAGATCGCCGACGCCGCCGACGTCCCCGGGCGCCACCGCGTGCTCGGCATGCACTTCTGGAACCCGCCGCACCTCGTGCCGTTGGTCGAGGTGATCGAGACGCCCGACACGTCGCCGGAGCTCGCGGCCGGCATGCGCGCCCTGCTCGCCGCCGCCGGGATGGAGCCCGTGCGCGTGGCGGCCGACGTCCCGGGCTTCGTCGGCAATCGCCTGCAACACGCCCTGAAGCGCGAGGCGATCGCCTTGGTCGCCGACGGGATCTGCGACGCCGAGACCGTCGACGCCGTCTGCCGCTTCGGCTTCGGGCTGCGCCTGGCGGCGATGGGCCCGCTGGAGCAGTCCGACCTCAGCGGCCTGCAGCTGACGCTCGACATCCACCGCACGCTGATGCCCGCGCTGGACGTCACGCCGGTCGCGCACCCGTACCTGGAGGATCTGGTCGCGCGTGGGGAGACCGGCGCGGCGGTGGGCCGCGGGTTCCGCGCGTGGACGCCGGAGGAGGCGGACGCCGCCCGCGCCCGCGTGACCGACGCGCTGGTGGCGCACGCCAGGCAGCGGAGGGCCGCGTAGATGCAGGTCACACGGCTGGCCGACGCCGCGTCCTACGAGGCGCCCAAGCACTTCGACATGCGCGGCCTGCGCCTGCAGGGCCACGACGCGACCGACACCACCACCTTCTGGGTCGGGTTGTCGCACTTCCTCCCGGGCGGCGGCGCCGAGCGCTCCGCGGCCCCGGTCGAGCGCGTCTACGTGGTCCTCGACGGCCACATCACGGTGACCACCGACGACGAGTCCGTCGTCCTCGGCCCGCACGACTCGGTCGCGATCGCGCCGGGCGAGACGCGCGCGGTCGTCAACCACACCAACCTGCCCGCCAGCGCGATCATCATCATGGCCTACCCCGATGGGGCGCGGCCGTGAACGCCCCGACGCTGGCCGAGCTGGCCGACGCGCTCGTCGGCGGCATCCTGATCGGCGGCCTGTTCGCGATCACCGCGCTGGGGCTGTCGCTGGTCTTCGGGGTCATGCGCCTGATCAACCTCGTCCACGGCGAGCTGATCGTCGGCGGCGCGTACGTCGCGCTGGAGGTCTCGCGCCACAGCTCGCTCGACCCCTTGCTGTTGATGCCGATCGCCGCGCTGGCGATCGCGGTCGTCGCGATGCCGGTCTACCGGATCGCGCTCGCGCCGCTGGCCGGCCAGGGCGCCGAGCCCGCGCTGCTGACGACCTTCGGGCTCTCGATCATCGCCCAGAACCTGTTCGTGCTGGTGTTCAGCGGCGACTCCCAGTCGTTGCACGCGTCGTACACCACCGACTCGTTCGACGTCCTGGGCATCACGGTCCAGACCGTCTACCTGATCGCCTTCGGCGTGGCGCTCGTGCTCTGCGGCGCGGTCCACCTGCTGCTGTCGCGCACGGCGGTCGGCCGCCGGATCCGCGCGGCGTCGGAGGACTCCGAGGCCGCGGCGGTCATGGGCGTCGACGTCACGAGGATCCACACGATCGTCTTCGGGATCGCCGCCGCCTGCGCCGCGATCGGCGGCGTGCTGGTCGGCGTGACCGTGTCGTTCACGCCGTCGACCGGGCTGTCGTACCTGCTCACGGGGCTGGTCGTCGTCGTGCTCGGCGGGCTGGGCAGCGTGAAGGGGACGCTGCTGGGCGCGCTGCTGCTGGGCGCGATCGAGTCGGTCGGCGCGTCGTTCTTCGGCGACGGCTACCGCGACTTCATCGGGTTCGTGGCCTTCCTGGTGGTCCTGTCGGTCCGGCCGCAGGGGCTCTTCGGCCGGGCGGAGGCGCGCGCATGAACCGCCGCGCGATCCTCGCCCTGCTGAGTGCCGCGGGCCTCGTGCTGGCGCTCGCCGTGCCGGCCTGGACCAGCGAGTACGACCTGCTCGTCGCCTACCAGATCGCCCAGCTCGCGGCGCTCGCCCAGGCCTGGAACCTGATGGCCGGCTACGGCGGCCTGGTCTCGCTGGCGGTCTCCGCGTTCGTCGGCGTCGGCTCCTACGCGACGACCAAGCTGTCGCTGGCGATCGGCCTCGGGCTGATCCCGTCGGTCGTGGCGGGCGGCGTCTTCGCCGCGCTCTTCGCGCTGATCGTCGCCGTCCCGATGTTCCGCTTCCGCGGCCCGTACTTCACGATCGGCTCGCTCGTCCTCGCCCAGGCGCTGGCGATCTTCATGTCCAACTACAACGGCCTGGGCGGCAACCAGGGGCTGTCGCTGACGGCCGACGCGCCGACGCAGACCGACCTCTACCTCCTGGTCGCCGTCGCCGCGATCGCCATCACCGCGGCCACCGCGTTCCTGGTGCGCGGCCGCACCGGCCTGGGCCTGATGGCGGTCCGCGACGACGAGGACGTCGCCGAGCGCGTCGGCGTCGCGACGTTCCGGACCAAGTTGGTGGCCTTCGTCATCTCGGCGACGGTGATGGGCGTCGTCGGCGGCGTGCAGGCGCAGTACCTCGGTCACATCGAGCCGTCCGGCGCGTTCACGCTGAACTGGACGATCGACGCCGTCAACGCGGCGATCATCGGCGGCGTCGGGACGATCGTCGGCCCGGTGCTCGGCGCGCTGGTCAGCGTCGAGCTCTCGACGCGGCTGGCGGACTACCCCGAGGTCCACCTGATGATCACGGGCGCGCTGCTGATCCTGATCGTGCGCTTCGCGCCCGGCGGCGTGTGGGGCCTGCTCAAGAAGCCGCTCACGCGCCTGGTCCCGGCGCGGCTCGCCGTCGCCCCGCCGCCGTCGCCGCCCGCCGCCGCCGGGGCGGGCGCCGGGGCGGGCGCCCCGGCGGCCGCCGCACCCCGCGCGGGCGCCGCGCCCACCGCGCCCGACGCCGTCGCCCTGCGCGCCGTCGGCGTCGGCAAGACCTTCGGCGGCGTCCGCGCGGTCGACGACGTCACGCTCGACGTCCGCTCCGGCGAGGTCCTCGGCATCGTCGGGCCCAACGGCGCGGGCAAGTCCACGCTCATCGGCCTGCTGTCCGGCGCGCTGGACGGCGACGGCGAGGTCCACCTCTTCGGCGAGGACGTCACCGCGCTGAGCGCCCAGGGCCGCGCCCGCCGCGGCGTCGGCCGCACCCACCAGGTGCCGCGCCCGTTCGGCTCGCTGACCGTCCTCGAGAACCTGCTCGTGGCCCAGACGCACGGCGCCGGGCAGGGTCGTCACGCCGCCCACGAGGAGTCGGGCCGGATCCTCGCGCTCTGCGGCCTGGACGCGTTCGCCGACGTCCGCGCCGACGACCTCGGCCTGCTGCGCCGCAAGCGCCTGGAGCTGGCGCGCGCGCTGGCGGTCAACCCGCGGATCCTGTTCCTGGACGAGATCGGCGCCGGGCTGATCGACTCGGAGATCCAGGAGCTGATCGCGCTGATCCAGAGCCTGCGCGGAGAGGTCGAGGCGATCGTCGTGGTCGAGCACGTGCTCGACGTGATCCGCTCCTGCTGCGACCGGCTCGTGGTCCTCGACCGCGGCGCCAAGCTGCTGGAGGGCGCGCCCGACGAGGCGCTCGACGACCCGCAGGTCGCCGCCGTCTACCTCGGCACGGTCGGCGGGGAGGAGGTCGAGCGCCCCGCGCGCACCCGGCCGCGCACGCGCACGCCGCTGCTGACGCTCGAGGACGTCGAGGCCGGCTACGGCCCGTTCCGCGCGCTGCACGGGGTGTCGCTGACGGTCGCCGAGGGCGAGGTGCTGTCCCTGCTCGGCGCCAACGGCGCGGGCAAGACGACGCTGGCGCGCGTGATCAGCGGCATGGTGCCGGTGACCGCGGGCCAGATCACCTTCGCCGGGCAGCGCCTGGACGGCCGCCGCGCCGACCAGGTCATGGCCGCGGGCCTCGGCCACTGCATGGAGGGCCGGCGGATCTTCGCCGACCTGACCGTGGAGGAGAACCTGCTCGTCGGCGCGCGCATCGGCGACACCAGGGCGCAGCGCGCCCGCGCCGTCGACGAGGTCTATGACCTGTTCCCGGATCTCCGGGAGCGCCGTGCCGTGTCGGGCGCGGCGCTGTCGGGCGGCCAGCAGCAGATGCTGGCGATCGGCCGCACGCTGATGGCGCGCCCGCGGCTGGCGATCTTCGACGAGATCTCGCTCGGCCTGGCGCCGATCATGGTCGACCGCCTCTACGAGGCGCTCGCCAGGATCAACGCCGAGGGCCTGGCGATGGTCGTGATCGAGCAGGACGTCGAGCGCGGGGTCGCGCTCGCCGACGACGTCGTGGTCCTGGAGAAGGGCCGCGTGGCCTTGGCCGGCGTGCCGGAGGAGATCCGGCGCGACGAGCGCCTGAGGGCGCTCTACGTGGGCGAGGCCAAGGCGTCGCACTGAAGGCACGCACGCACAGCAGCTCAACGGAGGAGACACACCAACATGAGGTACAAGCACCTGGCGGTGGCGACAGCCACCGCGGCGCTGGCCTTTGCCGTCGCGGCCTGCGGGTCCGACAGCAACAGCGCGTCGGGCGGCAGCAGCAGCGGGCCGATCAAGATCGGCGCGTCGATCCCGCTCAGCGGCGGCCTCGCCGGGTTCGGGGCCTATGAGAAGTGGGGCTACCAGCACGCGATCGACGAGGTCAACGCCAAGGGCGGGATCGCGATCGACGGCAAGAAGCGCAAGGTCGAGTTGTCGCTGTTGGACGACAAGACCGATCCGAACGTCAGCGCCAACAACGTCAACCAGCTGATCACGTCCGACAAGGTCGACGCGTTGCTGGGGTCCTGCACGGCCACGCTCGTCGAGCCGGGCGCGCTGGTCGCCGAGCGCAAGGGCGTGCCGATGGTCGCGCCGTGCGAGACCACCGACTCGTTCCTGAAGCTGCGCAAGGACTGGAAGCACGTCTGGGCGATCTTCTTCAACGCCTCCGGGTTGACCGAGACGGTCTTCGCGGCGATGGACGAGCTCAAGCTCGACACCAACAAGAAGGTCGCGATCATCCACTCCAACGGCGCGTCGGAGAACGACATCGGCGGCAAGCTGTGGCCGGCGGACGCCGCCAAGCACGGCTACCAGGTCGTCTTCAAGCAGGCCAACCCGCCGGACACGACGCAGTTCGGCTCGGCGATCGCCGCGGCCAAGCGCGCGGGCGCCGACGTCCTGCTGTCGGTCTTCCCGCCGCCGGCGCAGATCGCGCTGCGCAAGCAGATGGCCGCCGCGGGCTACAACCCCAAGGTCATCCAGATGGAGGAGGGCGGCGAGCCCGAGCAGTTCGCCAAGGCCGTGGGCAAGCTCGCCAACGGCGTGACCGTGTTCGGCTACTGGGATCCGTCGTTCCCCTACCCGGGCGCCAAGGAGCTGGCCGCGGCCTACGAGTCGGAGACCAAGCAGACGCAGTCCCAGCACATCGCCGACACCTACACGGCGGCGAAGGTCCTGCTGGACGCGATCGCGAAGGCCGGCTCGACCGACCGCGACAAGATCGAGGCGGCGATCGACGCGACCGACGGGCAGTACCCCGTCGGCCCGATCACGTTCACCGACCACCAGGCGACCCTGCCCACGGTGCAGACCCAGTGGCAGGACGGCAAGGCGGTGGTGATCTCGCCGAAGGATCGCGCCACCGGAGACGCGATCTGGCCGGTTCCCTCCTCGTAGGGACCGCCGAGGGACAGGGCGCCGGGGCGGACGGCCGCATGGGGTCGTCCGCCCCCGGGTCCAAGGTGTTTGTTGATGACGAAGGGAGCGCGCGTGGCGCGATTGGATGGCAAGGTGACGGTCGTCACCGGAGCGGGTGGGGGCATCGGCCGCGCGACGGCGCTGGCGCTGACCGAGCAGGGGGCGCGGGTCGGGCTGACCGACCTCGACGGCGACGGCCTGGCGGAGACGGTGGCGCTCGTGCGCGACGCGGGCGGCGAGGCGGTCGCGGTGGCCGGCGACGTCACCGACGCCGCGGTCGTGGACGCCGTGGCGGGGGAGACGCTGCGCGCGTTCGGCCACGTCGACGGGTTGGTGAACAACGCGGGCATCGTGGTGGCCAAGGGCCTGCTGGAGCACACGGTCGAGGACTTCGACGCGTTGATGAAGGTCAACGTCTTGAGCGCGCTGCTGACCACGCAGCGGCTGGTGCCGGAGATGCGCGCGAGCGGCCGCGGCGGCTCGATCGTCAACATCTCCTCGATCGGCGGCCTGGTGGCCCTGCTCGGGGTCGGCGTCTACTGCGCGTCGAAGGCGGCGGTGATCGGGCTGACCCGGTCGATCGCGTACGAGTTCGCGCCCGAGATCCGCTGCAACGCGGTCTGCCCGGGCGGCGTCGACACGCAGATGTCGCACTCGCACATCGCGACGTTCGACGACCCCGACGAGGCGATCAAGCTGCTGACCGGGCGCCAGATGCTCAAGCGCCACGCCCGGCCGCGGGAGATCGCCGACGCGATCGTCTTCCTGATCAGCGACGAGTCCTCGTTCATGACCGGCGCCACCGTCCCGGTGGAGGCCGGGCACTCCGCCTCGTGACCGACGCCGACCTGGTCGTCGTCGGCGCGGGCATCGTCGCGCTGGCGGCGGCGCGGGAGCTGCTCCTGCGCCGCCCCTCGCTGAAGGTGGTGGTGCTGGAGCGCGAGGACGCGGTGGCCCGCCACCAGACCGGCTCGAACTCCGGCGTCATCCACGGCGGGATCTACTACAAGCCCGGCTCGCTGAAGGCACGGCTCTGCGTCGAGGGCGCACGCATGATGTACGCCTACTGCGACGAGCGCGAGATCCCGACCGAGCGCTGCGGCAAGGTCATCGTCGCGCTGGGCGACCGCGAGCTTCCCGGCCTCGACGACCTCGAAGCGCGCGGGAAGGCCAACGGCGTCCCGGGCCTCAAGCGCGTCGACGCCGCGGGCCTGCGCGAGCTGGAGCCCCATGCGGCGGGCGTCGCCGCCCTGCACTCGCCGGAGACCGGCATCGTGGACTTCGGCGCGGTCGCCCGCGCGCTCGCCGACGACGTCCGCGCGCTCGGCGGCGAGATCCGCCTACGCGCCGAGGTCGTCGGGTTGGAGCGGCGCGATCGCCAGGTCCTCGCGCGCACCGCCGACGGCGAGGTGCGCGCCCGGCGCGGCCTCGTCTGCGCCGGCGCGTGGACCGACCGGCTCGCGCGGCTGGCCGGCGCGCCCGCCGACCCGCGCATCGTGCCCTTCCGCGGCGCGTACCTGCGTCTGGCGCCCGAGGCGACGGGCCTCGTGAAGTCCTTGATCTACCCGGTGCCCGACCCGGCGCTGCCGTTCCTCGGCGTGCACCTCACCAAGCGGATCGACGGCGAGGTCTGGCTGGGCCCGACGGCGCTGATGGTCGGCGCGCCCGACGCCTACACCCTGCGCCGGGTCGAGGGCCGCAGCGTGCGCGACTCGCTGACGTGGCCCGGCACGTGGCGGATGCTCGCCAAGCACTGGCGCGCGGGCGCCTCCGAGGTCCGTCTCGCCGCCGGCCGCCGGGCGTTCGTCCGCGCCTGCGCGGCCTACGTCCCCGAGCTGCGCGCCGAGCACGTCCGGCCCGGGCCGTCGGGCGTGCGCGCGCAGGCGCTCGGTCGCGACGGCGCGCTCGTGGACGACTTCATCGTCCACGACGTGGACGGCGTGCAGTACGTGCGCAACGCGCCGTCGCCCGCGGCGACCAGCGCGCTGGCGCTCGCCCGGCGCCTCGCCGATCAGGTCGAGCCGGCGCTCGGCTGAGCGCCGACCACGAAGAACGCGACGGTCGCGGGCACGTCGGTGGGGTTGCGCCAGGCGTGCCGCGTCCCGTTCTGGATCGCGACGTCGCCGCGCTCCAGGACCACCGTCTCGCCGTCGTCGACCTCCAGCGTGATCGCGCCGTCCAGCACCAGCGCGTAGTCCACCGTGTCGGTCGCGTGCATCCCCGGCGCGTCGCGCTCGAACCGCTCGGCCAGGCCCGGCTGCGCCCGCGCCTGCTCGGCGTCCGCGGCGGCCGGGTCGAACGACGGGTCGGCGAAGACCGCGTCGGGCGGGAAGACCACGACCTTCAACATGGTCTCGCCCGGCGCGGCGACCATCGACGTCGCGCCCGGCGTCGGGTCCTCCGGGGCGGCCTCGACGGCGCAGCCCGCCGCCGTCGACCAGACGAGCGTCTCGCTCATCCCCGGGATCGTCGCGAAGTCGTGGTGCCGTGGCGCGACGCCGTCGGTCAGCACGATCGCCCTGCCGTCCTGGTCGGTGCCGGTGACGACCCGGCGGACCCGCAACCCGTTGTCCGTCATGTGGGCAATACTATCCACATCATGGACCTCGGGATGAACGTGCTGCTGTGGACCGACGACGCCGCCGACCCCGCGTTCGACCCGCAGCTCGCGCACCTGAAGGCGCTCGGCTTCGACGGTGTCGAGGTCCCGGTCTTCGCGCTGGATCCCGAGCCCTACGCCCGCCTCGGCGAGCGCCTGCGCGCGCACGGCCTGCGCGCCCTCGCGCTCACCGCGCGCGGCCCGGAGAGCAACCCCATCGCCTTGGACCCCGCCACCCGCGACCGCGGCCTGCGCGACAGCCTCGCTGCCGTCGCCTGCGCGGGCGCGCTGGGCGCCGAGATCCTCTGCGGCCCGTTCCTGCAGGCGCCGGTCACGTTCACCGGCGCGCCGCCGACCGACGCCGAGCGCGGCTGGGCGGTCGACGTCCTGCGGGCGATGGCCGCCGCGGCCGACGCCTACGACATGACCCTGGCGGTCGAGTCGCTCAACCACTTCGAGCACAGCCTCGCCAACACCACGGCGCAGACCGCGGAGCTCGTCCGCGCGGCCGGCCATCCGCGGGCGCGGATGATGTACGACACCTTCCACGCCCACATGGAGGAGAAGGACGTCGCCGCCGCGATCCGCGCCTGCGCCGACGTCCTGGCCTACGTCCACCTCTCCGAGAACGACCGCTCGACGCCCGGATCGGGGCAAGTCGACTGGGAGGCGACGTTCGCCGCGCTGGTCGAGGCCGGCTACGACGGCTGGCTGACGATCGAGGCGCTCGGCAACGAGCATCCGCGCCTGGCCGCCGACATGCGGATCTGGCGCCACGCCTACGACACGGCCGACGCGCTGGCCGCCGATGGGCTCGCGTTCGCGCGCGCCCGGTGGGCGAAGGCGACCGCGGCGAAGGCCGCAAGCTCGCGCGGCACGTCGTCGCCCATCGGCCCGTAGAGCACGCCCTCGACGCCGGCGGCCGCGATCTCCGCCAGCCGCGCGGCCACCGCGTCGCGCGTGCCCGTCTCCGTCGCCGCCGCGATCAGCGACGCGGACATCAACGGCCGCTCGCGCTCGGTCAGGTCGAGCAGGTGCCCGCGGTGCAGCTCCAGGTGCCGGACCGCCTCGGGGACCTCGGACTCCAGCGACGCCACGAACGCCGCGTGCTCCTCCGATCCGCCGGCGGCGCCCTGCGCGCCGATGTGCAGCTGGAACGCCGCGTACGGCCCGGTCGCGTCGATCACGCGCGGCGCGTCCAAGGCCTCGCCGTCCTCGAGCACCGTCCCGTAGAACAGCACCAGCGCGCGCTCCGGCCGCGGCGGCCCGCCGGCGTTGGCGGTGTGGTGGCCGAGGTTCGTGACCACGCCGTCGGCCGACCGCTCCGCGACCGCGTAGCCCTTCGGCCCGTGCGCGGCCACGCGGATCGGGATCTCCACCGGCAGCGCCAGGCCCGTCCGCGGCCCGTGCCGCAGCCCGATCGTCGCGCCGTCCCAGGCGATGTCCTCGCCCGCCAGCAGCGCGCGCAGGCCGTTCACATAGGCCTCGACCTCCGCCCACGGCGCCGGCGGCCGGCCGAGCATCAGCTGGCTCGTGAAGCCGGATCCGACGACGACCTCGACGCGCCCCGGCGCCATCGCGGCCAGCGTGGCCAGCGCGCCCGCGCTGGCCACGAGGTGCCGCAGCCGCGGGGTGATGACCGAGACCCCGAGCGTGATCCGCGTGGTCCGCGCCGCGGCCTGCGCCAGGACCATCCACGGGTCGGCGAGGAACGCCGGCGAGTCGTAGACCAGCGCCTTCGCGTACCCGAGCTCCTCGGCGACCCGGATGTGCTCCGGCGTCGCGAGCGTGGACGGGAACAGGCAGCCGATCTCCATGTGCCCACTCTACGGACGCAATCGTCCGCGATGCGGTTGTGTGACGCACCGCGCGAGCGGGTGGCGCGGCAGGTGGGCAACAGGCGCCGGGCCGGCAGCAGGCGCCGGTGAGACCCATGGCCACGCACGGCTGGGCCGCTCCGCAGGACGCCGGGGTGACAGGTTGATGATCTGATCGCGCCCGGGCCCCGCAGCCCCCTGCATGACCGATCACCTGACGGTCGTCGAATTCGACGATGACGAGGCCGTGGCCGAGGCCATGGCGGGACTGGACGAGGCGGGCGCGACGCGCGGTGGGCTGTTCCGCCGGGCGGGTGCCGTCGCCGGCGGGCTCGGGGTCGCCGCGGCGATCGTGCCGGGCTTCCTCGGCGCCACGGCCAACGCCCGCGAGGGCGGCAGCAAGAAGGAGGACGTCAAGATCCTCAACTTCGCGCTGACGCTCGAGTACCTGGAGGCCGCGTTCTACGCGGAGGCCGTCAACCGCGGCGTCTACTCCGGGTCGGTGCTGAACTTCGCGCAGGTGGTGGCGTCGCACGAGGCCACCCACGTCGCGACGCTGAAGTCCGTGCTGGGCTCCAAGGCGGTCGCCAAGCCGTCGTTCGACTTCAAGGGCACGACCAAGAAGTGGAGCACGTTCCTGCGCACCGCCAAGGTGCTGGAGGACACGGGCGTCGCCGCCTATCAGGGCCAGGCGCCGCGCATCCACCAGAACGCGGTGCTGGGGCCGGCCGCGGCGATCCTCGCCGTCGAGGCGCGCCACGCCGCCTGGGTGCGCGACCTGCTCTACGCGGGCAAGTCCGTCAAGCCCGCCCCGGAGGCGTTCAGCACGCCGCAGTCGATGTCCGCGATCCTCGCGGCCGTCAAGAAGACCGGCTTCATCAAGTCCTAGGAGAACTGAGATCACCATGACCTTCTTGCACCGAGAGTCCCAGGTCGACCTCACCGACGTCGTCGCGTTCGACGTCGACGGCGCCCTCCAGGAGACCGCCGAAGAGGCCCGTCGCCAGTCGCGCCGCATGTTCCTGCGCCGCTCCGGCGGGGCCGCGCTCGGCGGCGCCGCGCTGGTCGCCGGGATGGGATCGAGCACCGCGATGGCCGCGACGCCCAAGGGCGACGTCGCGATCGCGAACTTCGCGCTGACGCTCGAGTACCTCGAGTCCGCGTTCTACGCCGGCGCGCTCAAGCACGCCGGGCTGACCGGCGAGCACAAGCGCCTGGCGCGCACCGTCCACCAGCACGAGGCCGCGCACGTCGCCGCGCTGAAGAAGATGCTCGGCAGCGCCGCCGTCAAGCGGCCGTCGTTCGACTTCGGCTCCTCCGTGATGTCGCAGTCGGCGTTCACCGCGACCGCGATCAAGCTCGAGGACACGGGCGTGCAGGCCTACCAGGGCCAGGCCGCGTTCATCAAGAGCCAGGCCGTGTTCAAGGCCGCGCTCTCGATCCACCCGGTCGAGGCGCGCCACGCCGCCTGGATCCGCAACATCGGCGGCATGGCGCCCGCGCCCGCCGCCTTCAACCCCGCATTGACCAAGAGCCAGGTGCTGGCCGCGGTCGGCGCGACCGGCTTCATCAAGGCCTAGGCCAAGGAGACCAACGCCATGCCCATCGGATTCCCCGAGATGCTCGTCATCCTCGTCATCGGCCTGATCGTCCTCGGCCCCAAGAAGCTGCCCGAGGCGGGCAAGTCACTGGGCCACGGGATGCGCGAGTTCAAGGACTCGCTCTCCGGCGGCGGCAGCCGGCGCGACGACGCCGACCCCGACGCGGCCTAGCGGCAGCGTCACCGTGAACACGGCCCCGCCGCCGGGAGCGTTCCCGGCGGCGACGTGGCCGTGGTGGGCGGCGGTGAGCGCCGCGACGATCGAGAGGCCGAGGCCCGCGCCGGCCTTGCCGCGCTCGCGGCCGCGGTCGTGCTCGGCGCGCCAGAAGCGCTCGAAGAGCGCGGCCGGGTCGCCGGCCGGAAGGCCGGGGCCGTGGTCGCGGACCGTCACCGTCACGTCGGTGGCCGAGGCGCGGGCGCTCAGCTCGATCGCCGTGTCCGCGGGCGTGTGGACGAGCGCGTTGCGCACGAGGTTGGCCAGGATCTGGCGCAGCCCGTCGACGTCGCCGAGGACGACCGCCTCGCCGGGCGGGCCGGCGTCGAGCGCGATCGCCCGGTCCGGCGCGACCGCGCGGGCGTCGTGCGCGGCGTCGGCGACCAGCCGCCCCATGTCGACCGGGGCGTGCTCGACCTCGGGGATCTCGTCCAGGCGCGCGAGCGTCAGGAGGTCCTCGACCAGCACGCCCATGCGCGCGGCCTCGGCCTCGATGCGCCGCATGGAGCGCGACGTGTCCTGTGGGGTGCTCGTCGCGCCCATCCGGAACAGCTCCGCGTAGCCGCGGATCGACGCCAGCGGCGTGCGCAGCTCGTGCGAGGCGTCGCTGAGGAACGTGCGCAGCCGGCGCTCGGACGCCTCGCGCTCGTCGAAGGCGTGCTCCAACCGCCCCAACATGCCGTTCAGCGCGACGCCCAGGCGCCCGACCTCGGTGCGGGGGCCGGCGACCTCCACGCGCCGCGACAGCTCGCCGGCTGCGATGTCGTCGGCGGTCCGCGTGATCCGCGCCAGCGGGCGCAGCTCGATGCGCACCAGCACGCGGGCGATCGCGAACAGCGCCAGCAGCACGCCGGCGATGACCGCCGCCTCGACCAGCAGCAGGCGGTTCAGCGCCGCGTCGACCTGCGCCAGCGGCACGGCGACGATCGTCATCGACCCGTCGGGCTCGGTCTGGGCCCGCACGCGGTAGCGCAGGTCGCCGGAGACCGCGTCGACCGTGTACAGCCTGCCGTCCTCGAGGCTCGACGGCAGCGACGGCGCGGCCAGGGACGACGACTCGCCGTAGGAGATCGTCGTCGTCGCGAGCACGCTGCCGCTCGCCGAGCGCCGCTGCCCGTAGGTCCCCGACGGCAGGTTCGGCTGCGTCCCGCCGCCCTCGTCGCCGCCACCGTGCGCGTCGATCCCCAGCCGCGTGTCGAGCGCGCGCGAGATCGCCGGCTCGGCGCTGCGCGTCTGCTCGTCGATCCGGTCGCCCTGGAACGCGCGCTGCGACACGTACGTGACCGCGCCGAGCAGCAGCATCCCGCTCGCGGCGATCACGATCAGCAGCCCCACGAGGCGCGTGCGCAACGTCATGGGTCAGAGCATCGGCTCGCGGCCTGAGCGGATCCTGGGGACCTGCTGGTGGTCGGCCGTGACGCCCGCGCACTACGCTCCTGGCCGGATGCCCACCGCCCCGAGATCG
>Ga0247762_1000375_pt1 | contig 13642 bp, 10 predicted proteins | sample UWRJL081202R4_FD_181016 | JGI IMG/M metagenome (GOLD analysis project Ga0247762, IMG submission 181016) | Plant litter microbial communities from Arlington Agricultural Research Station in Wisconsin, United States - UWRJ-L081-202R-4 | ecosystem: Environmental > Terrestrial > Plant litter >...
GGTCGTAAGCCACAACGGTCTGTACCGTATCATATCGCGAATCGATTCGCAAAGTCGTCCCGCTTCCGGTCATCGTAGCAGAACGCACAAAATCCGTTAGCGGTGTCGCTGTGGCCAGAGCGAGGCCTTGCCTTAACCTGATCTTGCCAGGTGTTCCGAAATCGCTATACGTAGACAACGTCGCGCCGACAATCAGGTCTGAGCCATTACCTCGCTTTACTGATTGAATCGTCTCGATTGGCGTAGACGGCCTGCTACTTTGCAAACTTGCCAGCCACGCCAATGATGCGTCTGCACCGGCAGGAACAGCGCTGTAGTCACCCGGATAAACATACGTCGATGTATAAATGCTGCCATCCGCACGTGTCTTCTTTACCTGCGCCAGGTAACGATGCATCGGGCTGTTATAGAGATATTCTGTCGATTCGGCCATCTGCCCCGAGCCACTGGTTACATCGAATACCGTAACCGTTTCTTTTTGCAACACCCGGTCATACGATACCGGCAGCGAATATTTCCCATATAGAAAAATGGGATTGTCGGCGTTGGCATACTGATCATAGGTAAGACCTGGTATAAACCGCGGCCCTCCACCACTCTGGTATATATATTGATAATCGTTCTTTGTAAACCGGACTTTCTTACCCGTCTCATCAAATTCCGTCTGGCTCAGCACAAGACCTCTTTCAAAATCAATCTGCGGGTTTCGTGAATACGGATACATCCATGCGCCACCCTGATCAATGATACCCATAATAGGACAGGATTGACTACGCGCGAATTTGCTGATCGTAGGCGACCAATAATCACTGGTGGTAGACAAACCATACGTGCCAGGCACCGAAAATTCAGAAAGTGCTGAGCCTATTCCTGGTCGACTGACGGTCACAAACTGATATCCCACCGCACTGCCCTGCGTCTGCTCTTCGTCCGACAGATCCCAGCTTGTACGCACCGTTAACGCTTTCCATAGTAACTGTGTATTCGAAACGAAGTTTTCATACCCGGCCTTCCCTCTGGGGCTTATCCATTGCCAGGTCGGTATAGCAAACTGGGGCCGACTCACAAGTTTACCCGAACTCTTGCCCGTAGAAGGATCCGTATAATCAAACACTTTTGTAATACGCGAAGGGCCATTGATACCGTCATATTGCGATATCGACTTTATGCGCAGCCCTCCACCAATTTGCTCTACACCCGCCCGTTGATCAAAATATTTGTTCGCCTCGTATTGAATTACCAGGCTTCCGCCCGTAGGATACGTCACTTTATTTAATGTACCCAATTTCATAAACGCCTCGTCAGGGCTGCGGTCACAGCCATTCAGCACTACCTGCGTGCCGCTATAATTCGGGATGGGGTATATCCGGTAGCGTTCAGCCGACGGCTCATCCGGATAAACATACAATTTAGGGGTGCCCAGATCTCCCACAGGCAATGTCCTATCGGATTTCCGACCATTATAGTAGCCCCAAAAGTCCTTGCTTGTAGAACTGATCGTGGGTAAACTGCCGGTACTATTACTAATGCCTATATAATCGAAGATATAGGATGGCAGCCGCTCGCAACCGTTGGCTTCGGATATAGCCTTGAGAAACTTTCGTGACCATATGGTCTGATAACTGAGACTGAACTGTCTTACTGCAAAATCCCCCGATATCCAGTTACGGGGATCTGTGATTGTAACGCGGTCAAGGCTTTCACCCGAAGGTTTCTCGAAGGCTATCTTCTTACCCGCTGAGCCGGAAATATCGTCAAGCCAGTAACGCTGTTGCCAGCTCGTTCGCGTATACTGCGTAACGATATCATACGAATCTATATCAACCCTGGACACGGCCAGCGACACAGGCTCTTTTATGGGTTCTTCGTCTGCTAACAGGCTATAGCAAAAAGTTACGTAAGCTCCTGATGGCGAATCAATACGGGTAAGTTTCCACTCCGCATTATAGTTAACTTTTCCACCCTTATAAAGATTGTATTCATTTTGCAGCATAGCCACCGGTATTGCTGCATTCACCTGACTGACACTGCGATAAGCGGAAACCGCCTGCCCGAACGTATATTTAAAACCGCTGCTGGTAACAATAATAAAGCTCGTTATTGATTTATCCGACTCCGAAACGGTAGTGTAGCTGATCGCAAAGTCTTTATGAGGGGCAAAACGGATTGTGGGCGTAGAACCGGCATCAAACAAAAATGTGCCTGTAAAGCCGCCGAAATTAAACGTATAAATATCGGGTTCCGGATCGGTCCACCCGTTGGCAAGCATTGTCGCAAAAGAGTTTGCATCATCCGCCTCGTCGGAACAGGTTGAAGCTGAAATATCCGCCTGGTTCCCGAAGGACGATACGCCAGCGGATATACTCCTTCCCAATCCATCCGTATAAAGCCACCCCCGCGACGCATAGTCATCTGGAAGTCCTCGCAATTCTCGCTCGATATTTCCTTCGGCAATTAAATCCCATCCAAGTCCGAAAGAACCAGGGTCCTGTTGCAGTTTAACGCCATTTGCCGCATACGATAACGATACCGGTACAGATATATCATAATCCGTCAGCGTCCACAACGGGACCTCTATAAAGGGCGTGCCGGTATACAGATTTACGGGGATTTCCGTTTGTGAAAAAACGGTGGTGACGCTAACGCATAGAAATGCAGTTAGCAAGATAGATTTGCTCATGGTAGTAGTAGGGCTGATCTGAATATCTTCACAAACAACGTTTGCGCCAGGGGGAGCGCCTACATCCGCTGCTGTTAATGATCAGATGCAAACTTAAAGCATTTTCCACATCGCCATCAAATAAAACCTGGTAAAAAAAGGAGTAACATATCCCTGTTATTGCTAACAGAATAGGCAATTTCAAGTGCGTATGGGGATTTAATAATCTCAAAATCTAACACTTAACAAAAGCATAACGTACCCGCTGGAGTTTTTATAACCTTACATGCTCTAATGGAATAGAAAGAGGGCTCACTTCATTATAAAGTGAACCCTCTTTATTGATATCATCCGCTCGTTACCGAATCAATCCCTTGCTGTTGTGTCGTCTTCTTTTGTGAAGGCGGGAAACAGTTTGGGTTGATCTGTAGCTTTGCTCTTCAGGAGCAGGGAGCGTCTTGATGAGTATTTTGCTGTGAATACGTTGTCGCCTATACGACTGGTTCCGTTGGGAATTACGACAGCGGTAACCGTCGGGTAGCTTAGCTTCGATTTGGTGAGGCTTTGAATGATCTGAGGAGCGCCCTTGTAATGTTCATGTCCCTCCTCGCCTTCCTGGTCGGCGCTGTATGTGTTAACGTTCTCGACGGTATAGTGGCCGGTGTATTCGACTGCCGGTTTGTTGGTGCTGCCGACTGTGCCGCCCAGGTTGATAAACGTTGCGTAAAAATCTACAGCTTTCGTGCCGCTATAGTATGGGTAACCCATGTCGTATACGGCATCGGGGAACCCGGCGGGTACGAACATGTCTTCGAACGCGGTACCTTCGTTTACGGAATAGTTTATGGTTTCGCCTTCCGACCATATAAAGAGATCCAGGTCTGCGTCGCCGGGATCGAGGTTATCGCCACCGCTTCCGCTGGTGTCCCATTGCAGCGATATATAGGTATCGTCTTCATAGATGGAGAGCGTGTATTCGGGTTGCGTCGCTACGTCGAAATCGATCGGTCCTGAAACTACTGATTTCAAGGTAAAGATCACGGTCTCCTCGTATGAATCTGTCGCTTCGACGTAGGAGGCTTCGGTCGCTTCGAGCGACAGGTCCTCATATACATTGATGGCGATCTCGATAGAGGAAACACCTTTTTCAACGGTGATATTATCGTCGTCGAGGGTATAGCCGGTGCCGGATTCTGCGAGCGAATAATCGTTCACTGCGCCGTCTGTCGTGCCGTTCGGATTGACGTTGCTGGCCGTGCCGGTAAGCTTATAGGCAATGACAGCTTTGTCGTTAAGCGGTTTATCAAAGTTGATCTTGAATTTCACCTGGCGGCCCGTGGTCGCGCCGAATTTCAGTCCTGTGCCTATATCCGGGTGGAACGACTTTATTGTTCCGTCGGACTCAGACACCCGTGCTTCTGTTTCAGGAAAGGCGATTTTAGCCTTCGGTGGCGGATCATCATCACCACAGGCCGCGAGTACTACCGGAAGGCTCGCCGCCAGCAACCAGCCCCATACATTTTTGCGTTTCATAAGATTTAGGTTTAGATCAACACTCTACCTAAATATAACCATTGTAACGCTAATTAAAACATCATTTTTTACGGCGATCCCCCATTTTGCGGCTACTTCTGTTCAAAAGCTCGGAAAACGATTGAAGCACGCCTATTCGTGCTTCAGCGTTTCTGCCGGATTTGACCACGCCGCCCGCAGCGCATGATAGCTCACCGTGGCCAGCGCCACCAGCAACCCGCCCAACAGGCTGAGGGCAAACAGCTCCCAGCCTATCGCTATATGAAACTGGAAACTGCCCAGCCAGGTATTCATCGCGTACCACGAGAAGGGCGCCGCCACCACAAATGCCGCCAGCGAAAGCCATATATACTGGCGGTTCAGAAGTATAAAGATGGACAGTACTTCGGCACCCATCACCTTGCGGATACCGATCTCCTTTGTGCGATTTACCGCGTTGATACCCGCAAGACCGAACAGCCCGAGCGATGCTATGAGCAGCGCAAAGACCGTGGCGAGCCCGGCTATAGTCGTCCAGCGCTGATATTGCGCGTATTGTTTGGCCACATCGTCATCCACAAACGAATACTGGAAAGGGCGGTCAGGATAAAGTTCTGTCCATGCCTGTTTTACACGCGCCAGGTTTTTGCTTACGTCACCTGGATTGAGCTTTACCAGGGCCGTAACCAGGTGGCCGCCCTGATTGCCAGCGAGCCCCATGAACATCGGTTCGATTTCCTTCTCAAGCGAGAGGAAGTGATAGTCCTTTACCACGCCGATAACCTTCGAACCGAGGCTTGTCGAATCCTCCTGCCAGTTGAGGTATTCGTTCAGCGGATCTGTCCAGCCCATGTCTTTCACAAGCGCCTCGTTTACCACTACGGCTGTGCTGTCGGACAGTCTTCCATCGAAATTACGACCGGCACTCATCTCTATACTCAGCAGCGGAATATAGCCGGCATCAACTGTATACGTATACGCTGATCGCTCAACGCCGTCTATCCGGTAACCATACTTCGACCATCCCTTATTGAACGACGAACTGACACCAGCCACACCCGCTACCGCCGCGTCGTTTCTCAGCGCGTTGCCCAGGTGCTCTACGGTCCTGTCGGCTTCTTTACCCCAGCCTGCCTGTGTTTCGACGGTCAGAACAAGATCGTCGCGATAGCCAAGATCCCTGGATGCGATATATTCCATCTGTCTGTACATGATAACCGAGCTGATGATGAGGAATGCCGAAAGCGCAAACTGCAGCACGACCAGTGGCCTGGTAAAACCGGCTTGTAAACGAGATGTAAACCGTCCCTTCAAAACACTGGCCGGCAGGAACCGCGACAGGAACACCGACGGATAGCTACCCGCCAACAGGCCGCTTGCCATCCCGATACATACGGTAACGCCCAGCAGAAGCGGCATCTCTGTCCACGGCACGGCAATACGCTTATCGGTAAACGAATTGAACGCCGGAAGAAACAGTATCGACAACAGCAACCCCAAACATGCCGATAGAAAACCCAGCAACAACGACTCCGCCCCGAACTGGATCATCAACTGTTTCTGCGCGGCACCGATCACCTTACGTATCCCTACCTCCACACGGCGCGATACCGATGTGGTAAGCGACAAGGCTATATAGTTTATACACGCGATCAACAATATGGCTACCGCTATGCCGCCGAGGATCACCGAATACTTTTCGTCACTCACCTTTTGCCAACTGACCGCTGTATATAAATGGATCGCCGGCAGGGACACGATATTAAACTCCAGCACCTTGTATTTAGCGGGGATCTGCTGCCGCTCACGGCGCTCCTTGAACCTGTCTGCCATATATTTGTTCGTAAGCGCATCAATATGCGCCTTGAACTGCGCTTCGTCTGTACCGGGGCGCACCATGACAAACGTCGGATACGAGTGGTTGTTCCACATCTCCCGGCTTTTTGCAAAGTTATGGCTGGCTTCCATTGGCAGCAGTACTTCATATGTAATGCTTGAATTGGCCGGTGGATCCGCTATTATCGCCACTACGGTAAAGCTTTGTACATCGGTTGTACCCCAGGTAAACGTTTTGCCGATCGGATCTTCTGTACCGAAATACTTCTCCGCCACAGCAGGTGTGATCACCGCATCCGAAGGGCTGCGAAACACCTTGCGAATACTGCCGGACTTCACAGGGAACGAGAACATTCTGAAAAAACCGCTATCGATATAGGTCACCGATTGGTTGAACGTCTTGTCCTCATAGCGCATGATGCCTTCTTCCTGTGCCCTGTAACGCGTAGTAGCCTCTACCTCGGCAAGCTCGGTCTGCATTACATCGGCAAGCTTTGCGGGCAAATACGGATAGCTGTGAAAAGGATCTTGTGATCCTTTTGTATAAGCTTCATTGTCAAAAGAGGTTACGTGAAGCCGGTAAATCTCATTTTTCCGATCGTGGAATTGATCGAAGCTGCGTTCATCCTGAATGTACAGGTAAATAAGGACGCAGAAAGCGATTCCGGTGCTCAGGCCGAATACATTGATAGCAGAATATAGCTTGTGCTTGCGGATGTTGCGGATAGCAATAATCAGGTAGCTGCGGATCATATATAAAGGTTAAGAAATGCTGGCTGAAGGTAGAATAATCTCTTTTCGGTTCACTGTCCGCGTCCGCTCAACTGTAGTGAACCGTATAAAAACTGTATGGAATCCTCTCTACACTCCCAAATAAACGAGGACCGCTATCCCAAAGTATTACGGAGTGTAGATTTTTCTCCCTGAAAACCGGCGATCTGTCGATGGAACAGGTTTTTAACGCATCAGGGTCCAACAATTAACCAAAGGAGGAAAAATGCATCATTCAGACGGAGCCTTTTCGGGTAGGAAGTCATGGTTCTCTGACCATTTTGGAGGAAATGACAGGCTCATTGATTCTGACTGGATCAAACGTAAATCGTTGGCAAAAAAAGAGCCCAAGGAAAAAGAATCACAGGAGCACAAGGAACCTGTTACTACCCGGGCAGTTAAAAAGACAGCGTCCAGGAAACCGGCATCAACCATCGCTGCTAAAAAGGCTATCCCGGGTTCGTCGGAACGGCGAAATACCGTGGCGGGCGAAGGTCAGGTTAAGAAAAAGATCAAAGACAAATAGTCTATAGTTGTGCAACGAAGTATGCCTGGAAAGTATGGAAACATGCTGCTTCCAGGCATTTAGCTTTTATACCGGGTACATTCTCCTCGCTCTCGCACTCCGCACTCGCACTGTTTCATGGCACGACTTTTACAAATTAAATATTGTCATACAAACCCTATGACGACTTAATTTAAAATACATAATAGTTATGATACCTGATAAAATTTTGTACACAGACGGCCATGATGTGGTTGTTACAGATTCGATGTTCCAGGTGAAGAAGCATGAGTACCGTTTGAACGGTATCACCAAACACGGGCTTCTTGTGATACGACCAGACAGACTTCCCGGCATACTGATCTTTACAGTTGGTGCTGTGTTAGCCCTGTGTGGCTTACTGAAGCTGATATCGCCTTCCATGATAAACGATGTGCTGATCAACGGTTCATATGTCAGCGCGAATACGCTGGCGCTTTGGACAGGCCTGGGGCTTGCGCTGATCGGTATCATTATCGTAGCGGCCGTACGCGAGCGCTATGCTGTGCGGATCGCCACTGCTGAAGGTGAGAAGAATGCCATTGTAAGCCACAAGAAAGAATATATCGCGCAGATCGTCGATGCGCTGAACAAGGCTATTACCTACCTTCACGTAAGCACCACGCCGCTGGGAACAACGACGTATGTAACCGTGCGTGAGTAATACTTCTAAACGACCGAACGGATATAGAAAAGCCCTCCCGAAAATCACGGGAGGGCTTTTTATTTCGTAGAGCAACTTAACGTCGTGGAGCATCTAAAACATATCTCTTCAGATGACTTCTTTACTTTCCAGCAGCTCCAGGCAATCAGACACCGTTTTGACCGCACGTTGGTAAAGCTCCGCATTCCCCTTATTCATCTTCTCAAGCAAAGCCCAGCCTTCCTGGAGATAGACCTGGGCAAAGTCCGGATCATGAATAAAGATATTGGTGGCGTTATCTATTAAATCAGCATACTTGATTGTCTGCGCTTCTGCGCTTATGTGCGACAACCGTGTTATTTCGCGCTTCTTACGCAGGCGCCGGTTAAGCGACGGGAAACCGCCAGGTGTATAAACATCCGTCAGCTCTATTACAAGCTTAAGCGTACGTTCAACATGATCATGCGGCATTATACGGCACAGAAAATCCCGGATCACCTGGTCACCTGTATGCGTATCCTCAAGGATGTCGTGCATCAGGCATGCGCAGAGTACGCAAACATCGCTGGTATACTCGCTACAGGTCTCCATAACGCGTATGGGATGCGTTATATATCGCTCGCCGGAGTATCGTCGCAGTTGCGTACCGTGTGCGCTATCCGCAAACGCTTTTACCGCTTGCAGAACTTCACCGGAGTTATCCACATTGTTCATAACAAATGTTGAAGGAATCTTCACTTGCGATGCCCTCACCTCTGTGAATTTGTGTTCTTTTCTTCCTGAAATACACGTAACCGGTTCTCCACATTCCGAACACCGGAAACAGATTCCACTATATCTTCGGCCCTGCGCTTCGCATGACGATCGTCGATAGTACCGGTTAGTGTTATATCACCGTTCTGCACGGAAACCTCGATCTCGCGTGCGTCAACATGCGGATCATCGGCGAGACGATCGTTCACCTCTTCCATTATGCGTTCGTCAGACCGGCGATATCCCTTGGGGCCTTTACCGCGATGCAGACCTTCGTTCACCCGCGTAGATGAGTCGTAAGGATTGTTGAAGTCGGTATACCTGTCTCTGCCGGACGAGTGGCCGTCCCGTTGGCGCTCGTTATCGCGTGCGCTTCCGCCAAAGCTATAGAGCCGTTCGCCGTGTCCGTTGTCCCTGTAATCACCGTGGTTGAATTTATCGGAAGAATGAGTCCTGGCAGCTCCTCCATAACCCTGGTTTCCGTAACCTCCCTCATAGCTTCCGCCCCGATATGATGCGTCGCGATTGCCATAGGTAGAAGGGCTGAAGTCGCGCTCGTAGTCATGCCCCGACGACTTTCCTTCATGTCCATAACGGCCGGGATAGTCGTTATCGCGGCTATACCCATAGCGGTCATTATCGAACGATCCGCCGCGGCCACCTGTATTATAATGACGGTCGTAATAGCCGGCATTCTCATGGTCTTCGCGATGGCGCTGATCCGGGTTATACGGTTGGTTGCGGAATGAGGTGAAATAAGTATCCCTTCGTGAATTATTGTGATCTTCCATAGCACTGAATATTTGGTTACACAAAGAAATGGGATGAGCATCCCATCCGCTGTGATAAAGCACCAAAACGGTGCCTGACAGGGCCTGAAAACGCCATACACTGCTGTAGATAAGATTACTCGCAGCCGAACCTCATGTGTTTCAGCCTGGGGAAAGACGCTCTCAAAACAGGCTTCCCTGCTGCACAGTGGGCTGATGCTCCTCGAGCCCACCATTTCCTTTGATGTGGATCACTTTCCAACCTGCGCGGTGAAGATAATCCGACAACCCGGCGCGATGACAATTCCGCCAGTCGGCCTCAGCACACATATAGACTACACGACAGCTATAGGCCAATAATTCCAATCGCTGCACGCCGATATGAAGTGGACTATACGGCAACGATGTCCCTGCTTCCTGCTTCCCTCCCAGCTCAGGGAAATGCGTATATCCTATACCTGCAGCGTGCAATGCTTCCGATAACGGGCGACGGCCGAAATGAGGATACCGCTTCGAGCCTGGAAAACTGCGTATATCCGCCACGTGTGCGATACCATAGTCCTTTAACAGGGCTATAAACACATCCATTGAGTGTTGTGAGTGCCCCACGGTCCAGACCATCCGTTGCCCCGTTTTATCTGCCATCTGTATTCAATAGTATAAAACCCTGCAAGGTAATAACGGGTAAGAACTTATGGACAATAATACCGGGGCATGGTTTTTTAAGGGGCTTAAAATCACCTGTAACCCCTATTGAATATGATGCTTGTTGACAATCACGACAAAATCAAGGCAATCCAGCACGTCAATATCGTACGGCACACGCTGGCGGACGACGGGCAATTTCCCAATAACGGATTGCTACCCCTGCTCGTCTACGTACAGGCCCTGGAGCTGCCCCAACACGGCGCCGGACTGATCGTAGAAGAGATCTTCGAAAGCAACGGCTGGACTAATGCCTGGCAGGACGGGATATACTCCTACCATCATTATCATAGTACAGCGCACGAAGTGCTTGGAATCTTCCAGGGAAGCGCCCGGATTCAATTCGGCGGCCCCAACGGTACCGCGTTATTGCTGGAGAAAGGTGATGTGGTTGTTATCCCGGCAGGCGTAGCTCACAAAAGTATCGATGTATATGACGATTTCCTGTGCATCGGCGCTTATCCCAAAGGCCAGGAATACGACATGAACTATGGACATGACCAGGAGCGCGAGAAAGCCATCGAGAATATCCGCAAACTATCGCTACCCCTCACCGACCCCGTATATGGCGATGACGGACCGCTCCAATCAAGCTGGAAGAAATCAGCGCGAGTGTAAGAGCAAGAATAAATGCAGAACGCGTTCCCGGATATCGTTGATGACGATTGCCGGGAACGCGTTCTTTATAAAGTATCTTTGCTTACGCTACGGACTTCAAAAGGGGCATCATGGTGTTGTAGGTATTATCCCAATAGTAGGCTTCAACGGGGGTAAACTTGATGAGTTGATAGGATGCATCTGTCCCAATCAGGTTAAGCCACCGCGGGCCGCCCGGAAAGTGAATCTGCGACAATTGGACCTCTCCGTTACGGGCTATCGTTGCATTGCCGATCAGGCTTAGAAACTCGGATTTACCGGCGTTTGAATAAAAGACCTGTACGTGCGGCACCACAGTATTGCCATCAGAAAACTCCAGTTCGGTGTCCGCCAGCTTACCATTAAAAAACCAGATGTTACCACGCTCGTCTATTGCCTGCCAATCGGCAGGCCTGGACTCCAAAGGCCATTGCAAAAGACTGGTGGTGAACATGCATATCTTCGCTGACTCTACCAGCGAACGCAACTTATCGATAGCCCTTTCATCATAAGGTGAATGATCGTCGGCTTTAATGAGTCCCGGAAAAGTCATGATATAAGCATTTATTCACCGTCATTAAATCTTGATGCCATAAAAAATGGCCAGGTAAAAGCCCATTGACTTACCCGGCCATTTTTTACGTACAATTGTGTACAGTATACCGATGAGGAAAACTATCCTCACCTATTCGTTTGTGCTCAATCCTTCTTTTGTTTTTACAAATACATAACGCACTTCCTGGCCTTTCTGATGACCTACATTGCTTTGCAGCGTCATTGTATTGTCTTTAAACGTCACAATCCACTCGATAGGATTTTTACTGTCTTTCGTTTCCAGGTATAACCGGGACTGATTTTCATTCAGTCGATATGAGCCACCTTCTGTCGGTCTCGCTTTGGACTTCGCGGAGTACTTTCCGTCGGGCTCGAAGTTCAGCATCTGCATACCGGTTGAATCGGCACCGATCTCCTTCTTACCATTATAGACATGCGTAGCTTTCCATGAACCTACGATATGCTCGATGGACTTGACAGGAGTTTCCTTTCTGATCTGGCCTGATGCGGTTTCCTGCTTCTGGCCAAATACTGCGGTCTGTATAACTATAGCGACGGCAGCGGTTAAGATCACACGAATTGCTTTCATAATATTATTACGTTGTTCCGTATACCTTAATTAAAATCTTGTGCCCTTTTATTTCCCCAGTTCAAAACAAGGTTGTTCTTATAACGCAATTGTGGAAAACGCTACACATCGTATCAATCCTTACTGAACAAGCGCTTTAAAAATCCCTTCTTCTGCTTACGACCGCCACCGAAGTCCTGGCGATTCTCTTTCTCCTTCTTACCGAATATCTTCTCTAAAAAGGTTTTGTCGGACTTGTACAACGCACACGCTAGCTTACTTTCCAGCGCGGGTGATAACGGTGCGAAATGTGCCTGCGTATAACGATTCAGAGACTTATCGGTGTTAGCTTGTTTAAAGAACTGCGCCACAACAGGTAACGCGGTTCGCGCACCCTGCCCCAGGGCGGTGGTCCTGAACCTGATCCTGGGATCGTCCGACCCCACCCACGCGCCGATCACGAGGTTTGGCGTTATCCCGATAAACCAACCATCGGCGTTCGACTGTGTGGTTCCCGTTTTACCAGCCATCTCGTTGTGTACACCATAACGCGAGCGCAAACTGGCAGCGGTACCCTCGTCTACTGTGCGCTTCAGCATATGAACCATCAGCGCCGCATGATCCGCCGATAAAGCCTGGGCACCGGGTTCCGGCGCATCGAAGACTTCCAACGGCGCATTGTTGTGATCGGTTATCGCTGTGATATACGCGAGTGTTACTGCTTTGCCGGCATTGGCAAAACATGCATAGGCACGTACCATCTCCGTCATCGACAGATCTGCTACACCCAGCGCCAGTGATGGAACCGCCGGCAGTGGGCTGGATATTCCCATACGCCGGGCCAGCGCTACGGTGTTCTGTATACCGCCGCGCTCCAGGATCTTCACCGATACCGTATTGACCGAATACGCCAGCGCACCTTCCATCGAAAATTTGCGATCGTAGTTCTCTTCAGTATTCCCGGGTGTCCAGCCACCCATATCGGTATATACAGTCTTCTCCGCCGAAGTATAATCACAGGGGTCTACGCCCTGCTCCAGCGCAGCAGCATACACGATAGGTTTAAACGTGGACCCAACCTGCCGCTGCGTGCTCTCTTTCACGTGATCGTACTGAAAGAAATTGTGATTGATACCTCCTACCCATACGCGCACAGCCCCGTTACGCGGCTCGACAGCCAGTACGCCCGTATTGAGAAAACGCAGATAATGCTTTATGGAATCCAGCGGGCTCATGGTAACTTCTTTCTCTTCACGACCGGTGAATATTGTCATCGGCACGGGGCGCTGCATGATCTGGCGGATCTCTTCTTCAGACAGGTTTTGTTCCTTCAGCCGTAAGTAATGATCCGAGCGCTTCATGGCATCATCAACGGCTTCAGGGTGTGCCTTCCAGGGATCTCTGTTCTTCCAGTGTTGATCGAACTTCTCCTGCAGGTCTGCCATCTCCATCCGTACGGCCTCTTCGGCATACCGCTGCATACGTGAGTCTATCGTAGTATAGATCTTTAGACCGTCGGTATATAAGTTATACGGTGTTCCATCTTTACGCATATGGTTTTTAGACCAGGCCACCAGCTCCTGCCGTATGTATTCGCGAAAGTAAGGAGCCAGTCCCGAGTGATGTGTAATGCGATTGTATTGAAGCTCCAGGGGCAACTTCTGGAAACGCTCCAGGCTATCGGTTGAAA
>Ga0247762_1000376_pt1 | contig 13616 bp, 10 predicted proteins | sample UWRJL081202R4_FD_181016 | JGI IMG/M metagenome (GOLD analysis project Ga0247762, IMG submission 181016) | Plant litter microbial communities from Arlington Agricultural Research Station in Wisconsin, United States - UWRJ-L081-202R-4 | ecosystem: Environmental > Terrestrial > Plant litter >...
GTACCTTGGTATTAAGAAAAACACTTATACTGTGAAGACCGACTATACAGAGAAGCCCACTCGCGTATGGTTGTCTGAAGGGAAAGAATCTCAATGGCCCGTCGAGCAACTGTATAAAGAGCATGCGCCCAGGATGTATTCGCTGGCCAGAAAACTGCTGCGCTCCGAGGAGCAGGCGGAAGACCTGGTGCACGAAGTTTTTGCCAAGCTGCTCGACAAGTCCGGCACGCTCGATAATGTAACCAACCTGCAGGGGTATCTCTATAAGATAACCGAGAACATGGCCCTCACGCGCATCAAGAACAAGAGCCGTGAGTTCGAAGCCACGCGCGAATATGTGCGCCTGATGGATGTATCGGATAATAACGATCTTGTTATCGATAACATTCAGGACAAGCAAAAGCTTACCGAACTTCTCAAGCGCCTGCCGCCCGCCGGTAAGATGGCTTTCGAGCTTGTCAAAATGGAAGGCCTCAGCTACAAGGAGGCCGCCGAGCGCATGTCTATTTCCCACCACACCGTGCACGTTCATATTACGCGCACATTGCAGTTCCTGCGCAAGCATATATCTTCTGTTCCGGTAATTATCATTACCTGGTTGGCTGATCTCCGTTAACAATTTTCATCGTTTGTACATCACTTACCTGTCGCGGGAGCTGTTCCGTACACACAGTGGTGAGCACAGATTGTATCGTGTTTTTAGAAATATATCCACGTAGGGTCTACTGGTTTTGCCTGTGCGCGGGTGGAGAACTCAAGCGACATGCATTCGTTTGTTCTGTGTTGTAAGAGCGGTTTGAGGTGTGTATGGACGGTTCTTAACAATTCCTTAAAAATAAATTTACATTTCATGTAATCCATAATCCCGCGCTCGGACTCTTACCAATAAATATGAAGCCGATTTGCTATTTCGCTTCCTATAGATTTTGAAATGATTCTAAATAGCAATAGCATATTTTGATACCATGGACAACCTAAGCGCACACGACTTCGACGACCTGCTGGAACGTTACCTCGATGGCCGCGAAACGCCCGAAGAGCTCGAGCTGCTGATGCAAGCGATCACCTCCGGGCGATTCGACGACCGCATTCAATTCGTTAGCCGCATGCTCAACCAGAAACCCGCCGACATTCACATGGACTCCGAGCGCTACAACCGCGTTCTGGATAAACTACGGCAGGCCCACACGCAGACCGAAGATGCTCCGGAGACAAAGTCACGTTCTATCTGGTGGCTCTCCGCCGCAGCGGCTGTGGTTATAGCCGTAGCCAGTGGTATATGGCTGTATGTAAAACAGAAACCCGCTGACACCCTCGCTCTGCAACAGCCCGTAACGTTTACCTTTAAAGACAAACAGCTCGTTAAACTGCCCGATGGCAGCACCGTAGTGCTCAACGCCGGCAGCGAGCTTACGTATACCTCCGACTTTGCCGTTGCAACGCGCCAGGTGACGCTCAAAGGCGAAGGTTTCTTTGACGTAGCCCACGATCCTCAACATGCCTTCATCGTGAAGGCCGGAACCCTCACTACTACTGTTCTCGGCACTGCCTTCAACATCAACACCACCGATAGCAAGACCGTTGTTACGGTGACCCGTGGTAAAGTGGAAGTAGCCGACACCAAAGGCCACCACGAAACCCTCACACCCAACCAACAGGTTGCCGCTACTACTACCGACAATGCTTTGGAGAAACAAGACTTCACCGCCAAAGCCGCCACGCAGTGGATGGAAGAGTTCATCATCCTCGACGACGTGACAATTGCCGATGCCGCGGAGATCCTTTCGAACAGGTATCATGTAAAGTTTGTGCTGGCTAACAAGGCCGTTGGGTCTTGCAAGGTGCACGCTACTTTCTTTAACAATGAATCTTTGGAGACTGTGTTGTCGCTCTTAGGTAGCCTGATGCACCTGGAGTACAAGCAGGGTACCGATACGATTATTATAACGAACGCCGGCTGCTGAGAAGCAGGTGGCGTTTTTTATTTTAGATAGATCCTTTTTTGCAGAAACCTAACTTAACAGAACTATGGCAACGAATTACTCCCACCAACCCGCCACCCTGAGCGGCTAGAGCATAAGCATTCCGTGATGCGCACATAGTTCCGAGGGATTCGGGACCGCGTACGTAAAAGCAAAAAAAAGAACTGCTCCAGTTGCAGCCGAAGCAGTTCACTAAATGTTTTGCTTTTTAAAGACTTTTTAACGGACCTTTTAAAAAACAAACACTAAGGTATGAAATTATTTCTACTAAACCTCGGGAGGGGTTCAGTAGTACGAGCGCAGCTTTGCCCATCCGCTACCCTCATTACTACGCGAACGTCCCGATCCCGAGCTAATACCTGGCTCATGCGACTTTCCCTGGCATATTCTATCCTGATTGCCTCCAGCATACAGCTTTTGGCCCGCACTACTAACGGCCAGACTATCGACAAGGAAGTTGTAACGATCGAGTTGCAAAATGACGGCTTAGTGGCCATGGTTAAAAAGATCGAAGCTCAGAGTACACTACGATTCATATATCTGCCGGAGCAATTAAGCCGGTACGGAAGTGTGTCGCTTGTCAAGGCCAAGCGGACTGTTCGGGAGACGTTAGATCTGGCGTTAGTTGGAACCGGTGTGACGTACGAGCAAAGTGGGCGTTACATCGTGCTGCGGGACCGGGCGGAAACGGCGAGTAATGCATCCGCTTTAAAAGAGTCAGGTTTGAGTGCCTCGCTAGTCAAAGGTCATGTGACGGATCAGGATGGGCAGGGAATAGCGGGTGTTAATATCGTGATTAAAGGGACTACGACGGGTACCACGACCGATAAAAACGGTGATTATGGTATCCTTGCAGAGTCGAACGATGTGCTTGTTTTTTCATTTATCGGGTGTAAAACCGTGGAAGTGGGAGTTACCTCGCGGACAACGGTGGATATGACTCTGGAAGCAGATATTGCAACGTTAGGGTCCGTTGAAGTGAACGCAGGATATTGGACGGTAGACGAGAGAAAGACAACAGGAAGCATCTCGACCATAACGTCCGAGGAAATTGGCAAGCAACCCGTATCGAACCCGTTGGCAGCATTAGAAGGACGTATGCCCGGCGTATACGTGCAACAGACCACCGGTATGCCCGGTGGTGGGATCAATATTCAGATCCGGGGGCGGAACAGTATCCGGAATGCTATCGGCGATAATGGAAATCTTCCTTTGTATATCATAGATGGCGTTCCCTTTTCATCAACCTCATTCACATCGATGACTACGACGCTGACAAATCTCCAGGGCGGTAACCCGCTGAGTTCGATCAACCCGGCCGATATAGAAAGCATCGATGTTTTGAAAGATGCCGACGCTACGGCGATATATGGTTCACGTGGAAGCAATGGTGTGGTTTTGATCACAACTAAAAGGGGAAAGGAGGGTAAGCCGAAATTTGATTTCTCAGCTTCCCGCGGTGCTGGCCAGATTGCCAGAAAAATGAAATTGATGAATGGAAAGCAGTATCTGTCTATGCGGCGTGAAGCGTTCAGGAATGAGGGCATGTGGCCGATCGACTCGATCTCTCAATCATCCTATTCTGACTTATTTGCCTGGGATACCACACGGTCTGTCGATTGGCAAAAGGAGTTAATTGGCGGTACGGCTAACTATACTAATGTTCAGGGATCATTATCTGGTGGATCCAGAGACATTCAATTCTTACTCGGGGGAGCTGTATTAAAGGAGACCACCGTTTTTCCTGTCGATTATGGGAATACAAAAGGCTCGGTAAATATGCATGTTAATTATGATAATCCTGATAATAGGCTACAAGCCAGCATGTCTGCAAATTATGTGGTGGACGATAATAATTTGCCGGATCAGGATTTAACTACTTTGGTTCTTTTGCCACCGATATCGCCGAAGATCCATAATGATGATGGAAGCCTGAACTGGGATCCTTCATGGCCACTAGGTTACAACCCTTTTTCTAAATTAAAGGCTATATATAAAGCCAAAACGAATAACCTTGTTGCAAACGCCAGGATAAAGTATTCTTTAACACGGGATCTATCCATCAAGACCAGTTTCGGCTTCAATAGTGTTCAGTTGACGTCTCAGTCTATAACTCCGATAGCATCGATGAATCCTTTACAGACTAATCGCGCAGGCTATAATTTTTTATATGAATCAGACCAAAAGGGCTGGATAATAGAACCGCAGATTGAGTACTCGAAAATTATCGGATCAGGGATATTTACTTTTCTTTCCGGAGCCACGTTCCAAAGTACGTCAAGAACAGGACAGAATATAATGGCGTATGGGTATACCGATGACGTGCTGATCGAAAATATATTATCAGCTCCAGTGCTTCGGGTTCTGAATACTTCTTTTGTCGATTACCGTTATGCTGCGGTGTTTGGACGACTCAACTACGATTGGAAGGGAAAATATATTGTAAACATAACCGGCAGACGCGACGGATCAAGTCGATTTGGTGTGAACAATAAGTTCTCGAATTTTGGTGCGGTAGGCGCGGCCTGGATATTTACGGATGAGGTGTTTTTTCAGGATATCAAAACTATTAGCTATGGTAAGCTGAGATCGAGCTATGGTATTACAGGTAACGATCAAATCAGCGACTACGGTTATCTGGATACGTATTCCAACTCCACATATCAGTATAACTCCGTGCCTGGTCTGATTCCCAATAAAATTGCGAATCCTAATTATTCATGGGAGAGGAATAAGAAATTTGAAGCTGCCCTGGAACTTGGTTTTTGCGAAAATAGAGTCAGATTCAATACATCGTATTATATGAATAGGTCCTCCAATCAGCTTGTCGGTTATTCACTTGCGCCTACTGCCGGATTCGAAAGCGTCCAGAGCAACAGGCCGGCTACCGTTCAAAATACCGGATTGGAGTTTGAGATCGTAACTCTTAACATTAATAAGGATGCCTTTGTATGGTCTACCGGGCTGAATATTACTGTGCCTAGGAATAAATTAATTTCGTATCCCAATTTGCAAGGATCTTCTTATGCAACTCGATTGGAAGTTGGACAGCCGCTATTGATCAGTAAAATGTACACGTATACCGGTGTGAACCCGGAAACTGGTCTTTATACATTCCTGGATGTGGATAATAGTGGTACGTATACCAATGCAGATAAACGGTCTGTTTTTGTAGGACAAAAAATGTATGGTGGAATCCAGAACAGTATCAGTTATAAAGGGTTTAAGATCGACTTTCTAGTTCAATTCGTTCAACAAACCGGCTATAACTACATGCAATTTGTTCCTACCATGCCGGGATCATATGCGCAGAATCAGCCGGTGGCAGTTCTCGATCGTTGGCAGAAAACAGGTGACCACACGAATACGCAGAAGTTCCAGCAACTATCGGGCGGAGACGGATCAAATGCTTATTCTTTAGCAGCGCAAAGTGATCTGGCTGTCGAATCAGCATCGTTTATACGATTAAAGAATATTTCAGTGTCCTATACAGTTCCGAGATCTGTAATAGATCCTATTCATCTTCGTGATCTTACTGTCTATATACAAGCGCAGAACTTGTTTACGATCACGAATTATTCTGGCGGAGACCCGGAATCGTTGAATATATCCACGTTGGGTCCGATCAGGCTTATTTCAGGTGGTATCAAATTTCAACTCTAATGGCGATGAGAACATTTTATAAAATAATGATGATTGGGTTGGTGCTAGTCTCGTGTGATGATTTTGTCGACGTATCGACTCCCAAAAATCAAATCGACACCAAAGGGGTGTTTTCAAGCAACGAGACAGCGCTTTCTGCGATTTCAGGAGTGTATGCTGAAATGATGACGAACGGCGGATTTGCAAGCGGGGCGTACAATAGTGTTACGTTTCTCAGCTCTTTGTCCGGAGATGATCTGATGAGCACTTTCTCAGATACCGAGATTAAGGCCTTTTACACTAATTCAATTTTGCCGACAAACTCATTGTCGGCCGATTACCTGTGGAGTGAACCTTATAAATTTATTTATTATGCTAATTCCATTTTAGATGGATTGTCCACATCGACGACGTTGGAAGATTCGGTTAGCCGGCAGATCGAAGGCGAAGCTAAGTTTATTCGCGCGTTCTGTAACTTTTACCTGGTGAATCTCTTTGGAGATGTTCCGATTGTGAAGACTACCCCTTTCGAAATAAACACAGCTTTAGAAAGGAGCCCAAAGAAGGATGTCTATGCTGAGATCATTACGGACTTGTTAGACGCCGAGAAGCTATTGAGCGATTCATACGAATTCTCGGTGCAGCGAGTTAGGCCGAATAAATATGCAGCTTCGGCATTATTGGCGCGAGTTTACCTTTATAATTCAGAATGGGATAAGGCTGAGCAATACGCGAGCGCAGTTATAGAAAACTCTTCATTATATAGCTTGGCGGATGTGAGCGAAGTTTTTAAAATGGACAACACAGAGGCGATATGGCAATTAATGCCGCCTGATCCTTGGCTCTTAAGAGAATCGACTGTTTTTATATTGACATATGAACCTCTGAATAACGTGTATTTAAACCCCGATCTTGTTGCCTCTTTTGACGCTGAAGATTCGAGGTTGACCACCTGGATCGATTCTATCAAAGTGGATGATAAAATCTATTTCTTCGCCTATAAGTATACAGATGTGGATGGAGCGGTGACCGAGTATTCGACCGTACTTCGTCTTGCAGAACAGTACCTGATTCGTGCCGAGGCGAGGGCTCATCAGAACAAGATCAGTTTATCCGTCGATGACCTGAACGTTACACGTACCAGGGCGAATGCAGTGCTCCTGGATGGGGCAGACCCGTCTTTGGATCAGGCTAAGCTTTTGGATGAAATTGAGCTGGAAAGGCGCCGCGAATTTTTTACGGAATGGGGCCATCGTTGGTTGGACCTGAAGCGCTGGCAATCAAAAAGTGATCCCACATTGACGAGGGCAGATGATGTTTTGCCAGACTTCAAGGGGAATTTGTGGCAGCGTACTGATGTGTTGTACCCGATTCCGAATATTCAATTACAAAACGATCCAAACATGGTGAATAGTCAGAACCCGGGCTATTAGGTATCAGGAGCAAATAACTAAGAATTGGTTATTTGATGCTTTGTAGGAGATGAAGGTAGGTCCTTCATAATCGACGTGCAGGCGTTGATTATAAACAACTTCTAAGTGGCTGCAGTTAAATAGTTGCGGTGAGAAGCGTTAGAACAAAAGGTTTTGTTTAACGGTTGAGGACAGCGGGATGTGAGATAGAAGACATTGCTGGGCAAATCAATCCGGTGGTCAATGGGTGGATTAACTACTACGGTAAGTTTTACAAGACAAAATTAAAAGGCTTTATGAGAGAGATCAATTTGAGGATTTTAAATGGGCTAGAACAAAGTATCTGAAAGTTTGGCCGAGCACAATAAAGGGGCTAAGGTGGCTAAAACGCGTAAGCGATAAGCAACCAGACTTGTTTGTGCACTGGACGGTTGGGTGTCTACCGACGGTTGATAATAGGAGCCGTGTGATGGCAGACTATCACGCACGGTTCTGTGAGAACTTTAGTTGCAATACTAAATTTACTCGTTGAGTGTGTAGAAGTAATATAATTAAAATTTTAAGCTATGAAATCACGTATTGTTATATTGATAATAGTTGTTCTGGCTACAACGCTAAGGCCGGCTAAATCACAGTCTTCCGATGGATTGCTTGTTCTTAGATTGGGCGATAAGGCGCCTGACTATGAATTTGCCAGCGTATCGAACTATAAGAATAAGACGCTAAAACTCTCTGATTTTAGCGGTAAGCTGGTTATCCTTGATTTCTGGAATACCAGCTGTGCAAGTTGTATAGCATCATGGCCGCATCTGCTGGAAATTCAAAAAGAATTTGGTGATAAGATTCAAATTATCTTAGTGAATCCCATGCAGGATCCGATGACAATAAAGAAGGTTTTCGAGCGACGGAAGACGCTGGCAAATGTCGACATGACTTTGCCATCCGTTAGCTCAGATCCTAACATTTTGAAGTTGTTTCCCGTCTCTGGTATTCCTCATGTGGTATGGCTCGATGGAAACAGGGTGGTTAAATCCGTAACTTATTCCGCGTCGGTCAATTCCAAAAACATTAAAGGGTTGTTGAACAACGAAAATGTTAACATGCCGCAGAAACTTGGTAATGAAGAATATATCTCGGCGATTTTTCAAAAACCTTTGTTCCTGGATGAGAATGGCGGAAAGGCCCAGGAGATTTACGCATATTCTTTTTTCGGTAAAGGTGACTATAAATTATTTCCGACTTACGGATTGGTTTCAAACGATGAAAGGAAGGAGTATTTTATCGTGTTAACTAATTATTGTCTTATGGACTTTTATCGTCTGGCCTATAGCAATCGTTTCACGCACCTTGGACTGGAAATGGTCATGGCGAACCGGACCGTTTTGCAAACACCGGACTCCGCGCGGTACATCGAAAAGGTAAATGGTGAACAGATCCGGGATAATCTTTTTGTATACCAGGTGATATCGCCACCAGCCAGTACGCAAGATCTGCAAAGTCTTATGAAAGCTGACTTGCAGCGTTTTGTGGGTTTAGATGCTAAATGGGTAAAAATGAAGAAAAAGTGTCTGGTATTAACGGCTAAAGACACTGCCCTTATTGCTTACAAAAGTGGTGGACGCCGGGCTGTCATTAACGAAACTGATATTAATTTGAATAATGTTACCGTTAAGTATTTTTTGGATTTTATGGAGGACGGAACCAACTACTATTACTCACCTTATCCCTTCGTGGATGAAACGAATTTCAAAGGAATGTTGGGTGATATAGTATTTACAACTGAAGTTTCGGACTATAAAAAATTGAATAAAGAATTGCAAAAATACAAAATGAGCCTGACTATCGAGGATAGAGTTATTGATGTGCTCGTGATAACGGAAGGGAAGAATCGGAAAAGCTTTCAGAAACAGTTCTAGCCTATATACCCATTTTAAAAATGACAAGGTAGTTGCCAAATAGGGCGACAATCTTGTCGTTTTTAATTTCGAAGTCGGTTAACCTTTTATTATTGGGACCGTGCATTTGAAAGCTATACTCGTACATGCAGGTAGTGAAGTTGTAAACGTCGATTGTTGAGTTGTTTAGAAAATCTTCCTTGGATTCGCTTTTCGAAAGAAGAGGGGAGAGAACATAGAGCTTGTCCTTGCTTACCTTGCTCTTTTTGTTTACGATCAGGGGAGGAGCGCTCATTGTTATCTGATTTTTTGATGAGATTTTGGAGATCTTGATTTTAGCGTGTGTATTACTGTCGATTGTGTGGCAACGGTTAATTAGCTGTAAGTTAGTGTCAATGCAGATAAATTCGTTTCGATAATAGTATAGATACAATAGAGTGCTATACTCTTTCGAGTAGTGAAGCATTCCGTCAGTGCTGAACAAGCCCTCAATTTGTTTTTCCAGTAAATCCTCGTTTTTGACAATGCGGTCGTCGGTTACCGAGGTTTTGGCAATGGCATATTCTTTTGATTCATTTTTTAGGGTTCTGAGTATATTTGATTGTTTGCTGAGTGAAAGCGCCTCGGCAAAGAAGATATTTTTTTCAATGACGCGTATTTGAGAGGTGTCATTGAGATTTCCGGATACTAATTGCCTGGAGGCAATATCCTGGATGTAAAAGCTAGGTGAGTCGATTGTTATGGTAGCGCTTTGTAAATTCCTGGAAAGGAATGTGTCGATATAGAAGTGTTCGGTATCTTGCGTGGCAAGATTGTATTTCAGGATATAAAGCGGGGAGGATATGTTCCCGAGGTATATATTGTTTTTTGATGTGCCGGCGATGTAAAATGACGTGTAAGTAAGATCAACAGAATCCAGCGCTGATAAATTGATGTTTCTGTAATTGCGGGTGAAATCGTTCCTCGCGATTTCATTTGCTTTCGTCAATTTGAACATGACGAATATCATGCCCAGGCTGGCAAATAGTATTAATCCTATGGCAAATGTCTTTGAGCGCATATATAAAATAAAAAAGGAAGAGATGGCTAATGCCATCTCCCCTGGGTGTCAGATTACTGAATTCTCTTAAGTAAGCCAACAGTTGAGTTAAGGTTGGCATTAGCCTGGCTGTCGTATGCATTGACCGTTGTGGGGTTAGTCACGTTGTCAGTTACAGTACAGATAGCGCCAGATGCAGTAGTTGCGCAATCAAAGCCGCTGTTGATAGGGCGAACGATTGTATGAGTGGGGAATTTGCCCCAGCCGGATGTTACAAACATATTTCCGCCGATAGCAGCTACTGTTGCGAATACGAACGCACCTGCTGAAAGAATTGATGTGATCTTTTTCATGGTATTGAGCTTTTTTAAAGAAAAAAACTATAAACTTTTTGGTTGTTTCCCTACTCTGTTTACAGGTTTTCGGGTTACCCTGTTTTTTGATATGCTTTGGAATTGTTGCAACATTGATAAAGCATACCTATTCATCTATTGCAAATAGAATTTCTTTATTAGTATTTGTTTCTAGTAGGAAGGTTTAGGTTGATTTCTTCTTACGCTATACAGTTGAATAAGTTCCTTCTGGTTTGGTTGATTTAGAGGACATCAGTATAGCAACTATGGCTAGTAGATCGAAGACTATGTTAAAGATTAAGTGCTCGGTCCAACCCAGATTCTCGAGAATACCGCCACATGAACAGGGGATATATTGACTGAACTGGGTTATTGCTATGATATATCCGGTGAAGGCTATCATAAGCCCAAGTGCCGCGTAAAAACCTATCATTCTGTATCTCGCGATCGAGAGGCATATCGATATCAGTATCTCAGCTGCCGGTATAGTCCAGGCAACCAGTCCCGCGATATCGGTAAGCATCGGGGATTGCCCTATCTGAACTCTGAATTTCTCAACATCCATTAGTTTGTTCACTGCAGCATATACGAACAGCACGATATATAGAATCCGGATGATCTCAACTATGATGAATTGTCTTTTGTTCATAATCTTATTGTATCCTTTTTAAAAGACCTATGGTTGATTGTAGCTCGCAATTTGTTTTTGAGTCGTACGCGTTGGTGGTTATGGGGTTTGCACCATTGTCAGTTACGGTACATGTTACGCCAGTTGCGAAAATGCTGCAGTCGAATGCATTATTAATCGGTCTTAGCGTGCAATTTACTCCGCCCCAACCATTGACCAGAGGTACTTGCGTTGGTGTAGCGCCAGTCTGTCCGATTCCGGAGAAGGCGGCTATACTGGCTACGAAATAGGCAAGTATCGTTATGTGATCTTTGTTTTTCATTTTTATTTCAATATTTCAAGCCCGCAACACGCTAGTGATGGCTTGATGGGAATTGTCAGTGTTTCAACTGCGTCGTAAAGTTCTACCGGAATCCTAAATCTCAGTTTCGAGAGAAGGATTAAAAGGTTCGTTTTAAGATCTTTTGTTTGAGTTCTACGGAAACAGTTTTGCTTACCAGTAGTTGTAAATATTAGCAAACGATCTTTACAGATGCTTCATAATAATTTGTTTAACGTTTCACAGTTTTGGGTTCCTGTGTTTGCCTTTTCCTAATGATTCAAAGTTCGCGTTTAACCGGTTTTCCTGTTTTCGTTAAAAGGAATAAAAAGTGCGTTTCACGATCTTTCTTGCGACAACTTCTGCTTTTTTGCATTCTCATTTTCGTTTTCTGACTAAGTTGACTTCATACGATGTTTTTAAAGAGTTTAAGCACATTATGATAGGCGGAGATGACTTTTGCCATCTCCTGGGCTATCGGACTATTGGTTTCTCTTAAGCAAGCCAACAGATGAGCCGAGATTAGCGGCAGCTTGGCTGTCATATGCAACAACGGTTGTGGGGTTAGGCACATTGTCTGTTACTGTGCAAAGTACGCCATTGGAAAAGGTGGTGCAGTCAAATCCATTGTTAATAGGACGCAGAATTGTATGAGTTTGAAATTTGCCCCATCCTGAAGTTACAAACATGTTGTCGCCAATAGCGGTACTTGAAGCAAGTGCAAATGCGCATATGGAAATAATAGATGTGATTTTTTTATGGTATTATAGGTTTTTGTGTTTTTTGTTTTGAGTCTTCTTATTGATGATATTTCAATGATGGAATATTTTCCTCCATTCGAGAGACCTTTCGATGCACTTCTTTACAGACTACTACAGGCAACGTTTATACAAGCCTACGGTTCCACCTGCATTAGCATTGGCTTGAGTATTATATGCGTTTACTGTGGTGGGGTTTGTTACATTGTCGGTTACTGTGCAAATGGCGCCAGTGCAGACAGTTGAGCACTCAAATCCGCCGTTGACTGGACGTAGGATCGTGTGAGTTGGGAATTTCCCCCATCCAGAAGTTAAGAACATATTGCCACCAATGGCAGTAGCTGTGGCGATTGCAAATGCGCCAATGGAAATGATAGATGTAATTTTTTTCATAGTATATAGGTTTAGATATCGTATTTGTGGTTTTCCTTATGCTTTTTTTTCATAATGTTGGTGTTTTGGAGTAAAAAGCTGGTTTCCTATTCTAAAGTGGATTTCAGAACATTGTCCCGTTGATATTTTGAGATCCATAAGGTGCTAAGGGCAACGTCTTAACACGCCTATTGTCCCACCGATATTTGCGTTAGCTTGAGAATCATAAGCGGTAACAGTTATAGGGTTAGTTATATTGTCAGTTACCGTACAAATAACTCCTGGGCAGGTTTGTAGGCAGTCTGGTCCACCATTGATTGGTCGTAGAATAGTGTGAGTTGGGAATTTTCCCCATCCAGTAGCTACAAATAAATTGCCGCCGATGGCAGTAACGGTAGCGAATGCAAAAGCGCTAACGGAAAGAATGGATTTTATATTTTTCACAGTACTATGGTTGTTTGGGGCCCGATCTCGTAATTAGTTAATACATCTCAATAAGCCGATTGTTCCGCCGGCATCGGCATTAACTAGATTGTCGTAGGCATTAACGGTAATAGGATTAACCCCATTATCAGTTACCGTACAAACGCGACCACTATAGATAGTTTTACAATCACAACCTCCATTTATTGGACGCGCGATTGTATGAGTCGGGAATTTTCCCCATCCTGTGGTTTGAAACATGTTGCCGCCGATAGCTGCGGCTGTGGCAAAAGCAAATGCTCCAGTGGAAAAAATAAATGTATTGGTTTTCATAATGTTAGAGTTTAGGATAAAAGCTGGTTCCCTATTCTATAGCAGATTTCAGGACGTTGTTTAGTTGGTGTTTTAAGATCCGTAAGATTACTAAGAGGTAGCAGTTGTAAGTGTTGTTTATATATTAAATACTTAAGATTATAAGATTACACTAAAGATTCCGATTTCGGGTTTCGTGAAAAGTATTATAAAGTACGTTCTGCGATTTTTGTCGTCGTTTCCTGTGTATTATGAAGGCTTGATCATTTGCCATTGACGCTTGCTCTCGGTAGTCGTACGCGGCCACGATTAAGTACGCAAGGTGTGCGACACACTAAAACTCATTCGTTGGCTATGGCATCGATTCGTTGGGATTATGTCTATTTTAATTTCCTGACGTATGTATGGCGGCTATGCTTATCCTTCGTTCGTGGGTCCGACAATTTCGTTTAGGCGTCCCTCCGCATCCGTTTGATAGCTT
>Ga0247762_1000377_pt1 | contig 13535 bp, 11 predicted proteins | sample UWRJL081202R4_FD_181016 | JGI IMG/M metagenome (GOLD analysis project Ga0247762, IMG submission 181016) | Plant litter microbial communities from Arlington Agricultural Research Station in Wisconsin, United States - UWRJ-L081-202R-4 | ecosystem: Environmental > Terrestrial > Plant litter >...
ACCTGTATACGTGGCAGTGTGAGTGTCAGGGTGAGAGCGAGGAAAATGCATTTTAGATTTATCCTGTTATAGGATTTACCGGTTTTGATGGAGTGACACCTGTATACGTGGCAGTGTGAGTGTCAGGGTGAGAGCGAGGGAAATGCATTTTAGATTTATTCTGGCTATAGCGTTTTGCCGATTTTGATGGACTGACACCTATGTTTTTTGTTGTAGGCCTTTAATCATTGCAAATAATATTTTTGAAAGCTCTTCGCCGTGTTCGTAAAACCAATAAAAAGAATCGTCGGTAATAATCGATTCATCTCTGAGGACATCCAGAATAGCCATGCATTCGAAGACGGAACTTCTGGAGATGACGTAGAAATTCTTACGATCTGGTTTGGTAAAACGCCCAGAACCTTCTGCCAGGTTCAAAACAATACTGAAGGAAGCCCTCCTGAGTTGATCATTAGTTGTTTTGTCTAGTTTGCTGATTTTGATGAATTCCCGAACACGGGCGTTGAAGATTTTTGCCTTTTTATAAACATCAAGTTTTTCGAAGTCGAACATAACGAGGTTTGTATGGATCTAGTAATAATTGATAACGTGTTCATCCAATATATCAATTATTGCTAATTTTTTTATTTTTATGGTCTCTGAAATTTCTTTTTACAGCCTCAACCTTTTTCTTTCGATAAGTGTTGTGTGTTTTGTTAAAATTGAATAAAAATCATGGCCACACGGAGCACTCCTGTAATTGAAAAATCTACTCTTAATTTCCTGAAGCAGTTGTCGGTTAATAATGACAGGGACTGGTTTGCGGGGCATAAAGATCAATATGAGGCCGCTAAAAGCAACGCTGAGCAGTTTATGGATGCACTGATCGCGCGGATGAATGTGCATGACCAGATAGAAAATCCATCAGGGAGGAAGAGCTTATACCGGATATATAATGATGTGCGGTTCAGTAAAGATAAGTCGCCGTATAATGCGCGGTTTGCGGGGTATTTGCGCCGGAGCAAACCGTTACTTCGGGGTGGATATTATATCTGGATACGACCCGGCGGCTCGCGTATAGGCTGCGGGTTTGCCAACCCCAATGCCGACGACCTCAAACGCATTCGCGAAGATATATCTTTAAACTACAGCGACTGGGTGAAGCTGCTGAAGCGGAAAGGTATTGTAGAGAACTTCGGCCAGATGCACGGCGACCAGGTGAAAACTACGCCACGAGGCTTTAGCGCTGACGACCCTGCGCTGGAATTGCTGCGTTATAAACAATACTGGTTCGAACACACCTTTACCGATGCCGAAGTGACCGCGCCGGATTTTGTGGATAATGTGAATAAGGTTTATAAGAGCATACGCCCCTTCTTCGACTATGTGAGCGATCTTTTGACGACCGATGCGAACGGGGAGCCGTTGTATTGAGTGTGAGTGTGAGCGCGAGGATTAATACAGGGCAGTGTGAGTGTGAGGGCGAGCGCGAAGAGAAATAAATACCCCGACGGCATTGCTGCTGCCAGGGTATGTTGCAAACGAAATTAATGATCTTATTGAAGGGGCTCGGCTGCGGGGAAATCTATCGGGACTTCGGTATTTATGTAGGCGTAGTTTGTAAACGTTCTGGCTACTACCAGGCCGATAAGCTCCATCAGCGCGGTTTCGTTGTAGCCGGCGTTGAAGAAATTCTCTTTTGCTTCGTCGGAAGCTTTGCCTTTGTTTTCGGTAATTGACTTGGCCAGTTGTACGATGGCTTTCAGCTTGCTGTCGGCAGCGTCGCCGCGGCGGATCTGTAATGTTTCTTCTTTGGTGAAGCCGCGTTTGATGGCCGTTAATGTGTGGGCCGCGAGGCAGTATTGACATCCGTTCACTTCGGAAACCACCAGGTATACGGCTTCACGTTCTTTGGCGGTAAATACGTTTGTGGCGAGCGTTGTTTCCAGGTCCAGCAGTCCTTTCAGCGCGGCGCCGGAGTAACCCATTACGGCGTAGAGATTAGGCACCTTGCCGATGCGCTTTTGCAGATTGTCGAAGATAGCCTGTGATTCTGCGCTTACCTGTTCGCGGGTAGGGACGTTGATTGTTTTCATAGATGTGTGGTATAAAGATTATAACATAGTATGGTTCAGTATGGATCGTATAGAGGCGCTGCGGGTCAGATAAAGTTTGGCCGATTCGCTCATGGTTATCAGCGCGCCGCCGAGTATAACGATGTCTTTTATAACCAACCTGCCGCGGCCGGAGAGGTATGGAAAGCCCCATTGGTCGCCATTCAGATGCGGCACCCAGCTTTCGGGAGTGGTGATAATGAAGGACAGTGTGCCGAGCGTCATGATAAACACCAGTATGCTGCCGATCATGCTGGCAAACGGCGCCACGCGATGCAGCGCTACCAGTATAGCCACCGTTACCAGGAAGATGCCGAGCCCCTGCGAGAAGCCATATGTATTGTTGGCCACGTGCCACTCATGATTACTCAGAACGAACTCGCCTTCGGGGTTCATGTGTGTTTTATAGTCGGCCGGGTGATTATAAAAGAAGGACATAAACGGACTGTTGGCCACGAAGGGGACGATGCCGTCGGCTTCATAGGTAAAGAATTTCAGCATACCGATCCATAGGAATACCACCACGATGCCGAAGCGCACTATACTAGTGGCGGGCACATCCAGGGTGGCAATGGCTTTTGCCAGTGTTTTCATTGCTGTGTTGGTTTGTTTTAACGATACAAACCTAGCGCAGAACCCGCCCCGCGGGAATGGACAATTCTGGATGTTAGCTGGACAAATCTGCCACGATCGATATTCCGATGGAATCGCGGAACGCCTGTGGCGACATATCGGTGAATTTTTTGAATACGCGGCTGAAGTAATACTCGTCCTCGAACTTCAGCGCGTGTGCAATTTCCTTGATGCTTTTGCGCGTAAGGTGCAGCTGTTTCTTGGCTTCCAGGATCAGCCGCTCCTGTATAAGTTGCGACGGTGTTTTCCGGAAGTAGCGTGTACAACGTTTCGTAAACGTGTTCGGAGCCATCGCCAGCAGCTCTGCATAGTCCGACGGCTTGTGCAGCGTGAGGTAATTTTTTTCGAGCATGGCGCGGAACTGTTCCATCGTGTCGTCCTGCGGCAGCGCGGCCTGTATATTGGCCGGTGTGTTGGTCTTGATGCTGCTGCACTTGGCCAGGAACAGCTGTAAATATGCGCGCAGCACGATCTCCGCCGGTGCGGGTCGGCTGAGCTCGCCTTCCAGCAGGAGAATGAGCTGTTGGAAACTGGCGGTCTCCTCGCCCGAGAGCAATACCGACGGCTCGATATAGATATTGTTAAACAGCAGACCGTTGCAGGCTACTTCCGCGCGGTGATATTCTATGCAGTAGAAGTCGCCGTGAAAGCGCAGCATGGTAAAGGGCGTGGGCACTTCCTGCTCGATGTGCATGACCTGTGTGGGTGTGGCAAACAGCAGTACCGGGCCCTGGAAGGGGAAGGCGCCGAAGTCTGCGTGATAGACTCCTGCGCCTTCTTCAAAAAAGAGTACCGTATATTCCGTAAAGCTTACAGGCGTGCTCAGCTCGCCGGGGCGTGCGTTATGCAGGCTGAATAAGGTATTGCCGGAAGCGGATAGTATATTCATCAGCGTTTTGAGCCGGCTTTTACCAGCTCCAGTGCTTTAAAGTTAAAGCCACCGGCTATGGCGTGTATCCGGATAACATTAGTGCCCTTCTTCAATTCTATAGCGGCTACATCAAGAGGCTTCCATTGTTCGGCGCCACCGGTTTGTGGCACAGCCGCTTCTTTTGTTTTGGCGCCGTTTACGGACGCGTATACTTTGCCCGTGGCTGTGGTGGCGGCGGTAGTCAGGCGAAGCGTATACTTTCCTTTATCGGCGGTGATGGTGTATTGCAGCCACTCGCCTGCTTCTATATCGGTTATATATGTGCCGCTGTTATCGGCTTTGATGTCTACGCCGTCGTTACGGTAGGCGTGGCCTTTGTTGCCGGCCGTGCGCTCGCCGCCGGTGGAGATATAATAGTTTCCGGTGTCGCGGTCGGAGTAAGCATAGCGGTTGCGGCCCAGGTCATAGTCGGCGGCGGCAATGGCTTTGGTTATGTCGTGCTTGCGGAAGGGGATTGTTTTGTCGGAGTGTACCTGGCGGAACATCGCGTCTATTACGTCGTGGTGTATTACGTTGTTCTCTATTTTGAGCTGCTCGCTGAGCGCTTTTGTTCCGGCCAGGGCTGTGGCGGCATCGGGTTTGGCGCCTTCGCCGGCCCAGAAGTCGAGCACCTGTTTATATTCTGCGGGCATCATGATCTCCTGCGGATTGTTGCCGCCGAGCTTCTTGAGCGGCCACCACGACCAGCCGATGTGGTTTGTTTCCATCAGGTTTATCGCATCGCGGAACCACACATTCGAGTTCTCGCCGGATTCGCCCAGCCACACCGGTACGTTGTATTGCTCGCGTATATCCAGGAACTTTTGTACGGACGCTTTATCGTTGTAGTTCCAGTATTTATGGAAGCTCACCACGGTGTTGTTATCCCACGGCGGGAAGATGCCGTTATAGTTATTGCCCCAGCAGTTGCCTTCGATGATGATGATGTGGTTCTTGTCTACCGTGCGTATAGCCTCGGTTATTTCCACCATTAGTTTTTTGAGCGGCTCGTTCTTTTGTTCGCCGCAGCCGTTCCGGTCTTCGGCTTTCATAAAGCCCCAGTTCGGTTCGTTGATGATGTCGTAGGCGCCTATCCACGGTTCGTTGGCATAGCGTTCTGCCAGGCGGCGCCAGAGGGCGATCATTTTTTCCTGGTTGGCGCGGCTGTCCCACAGCGAGGGTTTTGAAGGATCGCGGTCGGATATATTGTTATCATTACCCTGGCCGCCGGGTGCTGCGTGCAGGTCGAGGATCAGGTATATCTTGTTGGCCTTGCACCATTGCAGCAGGCTGTCGGTCATGGCGAAGCCTTTGTCCAGCCAGGTGTTCTGGCCGGCCACGGGCTCCTGTTCTACCGGCAGTGTATATAAGTTATAGTGCATCGGCAGGCGTATGGAGTTGAATCCCCAGGCTGCCATGGAATCTACGTCGGCCTTGCGGGTATGGTTAGCGAGCCAGCGGTTGTAAAAGTCGTCGGTCTGTTCCCTGCCGATAAGCTCTTCCAGCTTGCCGCGGATCACGTGCTGCTGCTGGCCGATACCGCGTACACGCAGCATGTAGCCCTCCTGCAACATCCATCCGCCCAGGCCCATACCGCGCAGGATTACTTCCTCGCCTTTGGCATTGACAATCGTTTTTCCCTTTGCTTTCAAAAAGCCCTGCCCATGCGAATGCAGCGCCAGGAAAAGCGCCGCCAGCAGGAGAAAAGTGCATCGTTTGGTGATCATGTGATTGGTTTGGGAGCAATGATACTGAATATTATTGCGCCGCGGAATAACCTTTTTGGTGGCGGATTTATTTCTTTATGTTGACGGTGCTTTCCGTACCTTTGCTGTAACCATAAATGGCTGGTTATTGATATGGAAAGCAGCAGGACGACTTACTATCTCTACAAATATCTGCCGGTAGCAATAGGGGTATTTATATTGTTGATAGCTTCAGTGGACTTTCTTTTTCCGGAACTTCGTTCGCATCAAAGTCATGGCGTCTTTGATCGTCATTCATCCACTATTGTTGTTTCGAATCTCACGGGCTACATTATTGCCGGTGTGATAGGGTTTATTTGTGTGATGGCACCATTGTTATATCAGCACAGGATAGTAGTTGTAAGGCTCACGGAAGAAAAGGTCGTTATCCTGCAGGGAGAAGAGTCGCTCGAGTACGACTGGCAGGATGTGACGCAGCTTAAGTTGTTGCGTAGATATAAGCCTACGATGTATAAGCTCAGGGTGAAGGATGATGATGATTACTTTCTGTTCGGTACAGGCAATTCTGTTATTACCGATGGTAAGGATGAAAGCGATGATGGGTTCTTTTTATTTAGGATGGTTGATTCTGATTTGAGGAACGATCAGGAGTATTTTGTTCTTGTGGATACGAGTCCTATGGGGAGGTTTATAGAGCGGAAGAAACGTGAGCTTGAGCTTTGAATATGTCGTGCAAGTTTCTTTGGTGTGCAGAGTTGAAATGCTGTGTGGGGTTTGGGGTTTGTGTGTGGGGTTTCAACTTCGTTGAGGTGCAGTCGTGAGACTGCGGGCATGATGGGCACCACCGAGATTCTCGGGGCACGGCAAGTGACCCTTCGGAGGCCTCCGGAACACTTGCGCCAGCTAGACGCTTTTGCGGCAAACTCCACATAATAAGGCTTGACTTTTATGACAGTACTTGCGCTAGTTATAGTATGCTGACTATGTCCTAGATGCTCGTTTCTATACTCACTGTACTTTTGCTGGTTCGCGGAGGTTGGTGCCTTTGTGGTTGGTGAGGTCGTCGCCGAGGTCGTGGCGGGCCTGGTCGGCGAGGGTTTGGATTGTTCTTAGTACTTCGGGATAGTTGGCTTGGACGTCGTAGGTTTCGCCGGGGTCGTGGGAGAGGTCGTAGAGGGCGAGGGGTACGGCGTGGTGTGGGTCTGTTGTGCCGGGGTGGCCGCCGTGGCCTTTTGTGCCGTGTTCGTACGACTGACTGTTATGAGGCAGCACCAGCTTCCAGTGTTTGTAGCGTATGGCCATGAGGTTATTGCCACCGTAGTAATAGTAGAATACTTCGCGTGGGCTCTTCGTGGTTTTTCCTAATAGAAAGTTTGTAAAATCTATACCGTCTATTTTCTGTACGGGCAATGTTGTTTTTGTGATCGAGCATAGTGTGGGTAATATATCGATGTTCACCATCAGCTCGCCGCTTACGGAGCCTGGCTTTATCTTACCCGGCCACCGTATCAGGAAGGGCACGCGGGTGCCGCCGTCGAATGCTGTGCTTTTGCCTTCGCGCAGGCCGGCTGTTGAGCCGGCGTGATCGCCGAAGTGTGCCCACGGCCCGTTGTCGCTGGTTACGATCAGTATCGTGTTATCGGCCTGGCCTGAGCTTTCCAGCGCTTTCATAACCTCACCCAGTGACCAGTCCAGCTCCATCAGCACATCGCCGAAGATGCCGAGCTCGCTCTTGCCTTTGAACTTATCAGACACCGCGAGCGGCACGTGTGGCAGAGGATGTGCGAGGTATAGAAAGAAGGGTTTGTTCTTGTGGGTCTTTATATAGGTAACGGCACGTTCGGTAAGGTCAGTCGTCCAGCGGGTTTGTTGTTGCAGGGAGTTTATGGTGCCCACCTGGTTGTCGCCTTCGATGATGGGCAGCGGTGGCCAGTGGCTGCGTATGTTGGCGCTGTCGGTTATCAGGTTGCCGTCGTAGTCCAGTGGCCAGATGTCGTGCGAATAGGGAAGGCCGTAGAAGGAATCGAAGCCGTAATGCAACGGGAAGTATGGTGGTTTGTTGCCGAGGTGCCACTTGCCGAGAATGGCCGTGGAGTAGCCGTTTGTTTTTAGCAGCGCGGCGATGGTTTGTTCTTTGGGGTTCAGCGCTATTTTCGATCCGGGCAGCAGCGCACCTTGCATGCCTACGCGGTTAGGGTAGCAGCCGGTGAGTAGTGCAGTGCGTGACGCTGTGCATACCGCTTGCGCGGCGTTGAAGTTGGTGAGCCGTAAGCCTTGTGCGGCGAGGGTATTGAAGTTTGGTGTCGATACACCGGTCATGCCGAAGGGCTCGATGTCGCCATAGCCCATGTCGTCCATGTATACGATGACGATGTTGGGGTGTGTGGATTGGGCATGGGTTGGTGTGGGGAGTATGGTGAGTAATGCTATGAGGAAGAGGAATTTTTTGGCGGTCATGGCCGGATTGGTTTTGGGGCAATTATAGTGAATAATATAGCATGAGTCACGCTACGCTTAGGGCCTTGCGTCAGCGAAGTAAACGAAATCCTTCTGTAATAAAACGTTATCTGGCGCAGGTCGGCTAAAGCGGATGGATAGCGGCGTGATGTAGGAACTTTGTGATTGCTCAACGTTCGGCAGTCGTGAGACTGCCAACATGATGGGCACAAGTCTTCCCCCGAGTGCCTCGGGGTAGAGACTTGCGCCAGCTAAACGCCTTGCGGCAAAACTCATATAATAAGATTTGATTTTTTTGCCTTTTTTCGCTCTCGCCCTCACACTCGCTCTGCCATGTTATTGGGTGTTGGTTTGTTATGATCGGGGATGTATTGGTGGGGGTGGATGTTAACGAAGGTCAACATGCGAGCGGGGTCCCGAGCACTCGGGATGAGTGCGAGAGCGAGGAAAATGGTGCTCGCTCTCACTATGAATTTACTCTGATCGAAGGCTCTGGGCGGGGTTGGCGAGGGCGGCACGGATGGATTGGTAGCTTACGGTGAGGAGGGCTATCGTTACGGCTATGATGCCGGAGATGGCGAATACATCCCAGGTGAGCTCGGTGCGGTAGGCGTAGTCGTTGAGCCAGCTGCGCATGAGGTACCAGGCCAGGGGCGCTGCCAGCAGGAACGATATGCCGACGAGCTTCAGGAAGTTTTGGGTGAGGAGGCGGAAGATGCTGTTTATAGAGGCACCCAACACAAGGCGTATGCTGATCTCCTTGGTGCGTTGTTCGGCCATGAAGGCGGAGAGGGCGAACAGGCCGAGACACGCAACGATGATGGCCAGGATGGCGAAGCAGGCGAATATGTTGCCGGTGCGTTTTACGTCGTCGTACATACGGGCGTAACTTTCGTCGAGGAATGTGTAGCGGAAGGGCTGGTTCGGCATGAAGCGGTTCCAGGTTTTTGTCAGAGACTGCAGCGCGCCCTGCATGTCGGCGCCGTTTACTTTTACCGCGATGATCGAGCCCCATTCGCCGCGTGTGAGACAAAGCGGACCGATCTTTTCTTTCAACGATTCGAAATGGAAGTCTTCGATGACGCCTACTACTGTCCATGCGCGCCAGTTGGCGATGCGCGCGCCGATCGGTTTTGTGAGCCCCAGCGACCTGGCCATCGATTGATTTATTACAATGGCCGACGTGTCTGATGCGATGTTGGCGTCGAGGTTGCGTCCTTCGATAAGTTTGATGCCCATGGTGGCGAGGTATTGGTCGTCCACATTCCAGTGCTGGGCGCCGATGGATTTTTCTTCCTTTTGTTTACCGTCTATCCAGAAGCCGTTCTGGTCGCGGGTGGTGCCGTGTACAGGCAGGTAGCTGCTGCCGGTTACGTTCTTTACCTGCGACAGGCCACGAAGCTCTTCCTTGAATGTCTTTTGGTTCTTTATCGTACTTGCGCCCTGTATCATCACTACGTGGTCTTTGTTGAAGCCCAGCTTTGCGCCCAGTATAAAGCTCATCTGCCGGTATATGATGAAGGTGCCGATAATGAGCACGATCGATGTGGTGAACTGAAACACTACCATCGCGCTACGCAAGCCGGAGCTGCGGGCTCCCTGCCGCAGCGAGCCCTTCAATACTTCTATCGGTCTGAACGACGACAGGTAGAACGACGGATACATGCCCGCTAATACACCCACGAACAACGCAGACCCTATCAGCACCGGCGCCAGCCACCACGATGCCCACGGTACGATCAGCGTTTTGCCCGCCAGTATATTGAAGTATGGCAGCGCCAGCCATACCATGGCTATAGCCAGTATAAACGAAACCACGCTATATAAGATAGACTCCGTGAGAAACTGCCGCACCAGGTAGCCACGCAGCGAGCCCACTACTTTGCGCAGGCCTACTTCCTTGGCGCGGTTTGCCGACTTAGCCGTAGAGAGGTTTATAAAGTTTATACAGGCCAGCGACAGTATGAAGCACGCTATGGCGCCGAACAGCCAGATGTAACGTATGTCGCCACGCGGTACGGCGTCGTATATACTGGCGGATCTGAGATGTATATCACTTACGTGCTGCAGGCGATAGTGGTGATTCTTGCGTACGTCGGCCGCAGATTTATCGCCTTCTTTTTCCAGGTATGCCACGTGGTGAGCGTCGCGCATGCGCAGGAGTTTTTCTTCAAGCGCTGCCACGTCGGTTCCTGGTCTCAGCTTGATGTATACATTATAGTTCCAGCAGCACCAGCTGTCCTGCTCGCCTTTCCAGAACTCTACTTCTGTCAGTGTAAGCAGGAAGTCGTAGTGGAGGTGTGAGGTGGTGGGAAAGTCTTCCATTACGGCGCCGATGGTGTATGCCTTTTTCGGATCGTCGTCGAGTATGATCGTGCGGCCGGTGGGGTCCTGGTTGGGGAAATATTTGTCGGCTATCTTTCGTGAGATCACCATGGTGTTCGGTTTATCGAGCGCGTGCAGCGGGTTGCCATATACCATCGGCACTTCGAGGATCTCCAGCAGTGTCTGGTCGGCGTATGCAAAGCCTTCTTCGTATGTGTTCTCGCCCTGGTCGTCGCGGCGTATCAGGTTGTTGCCGCCGTCGAACCACTCGTACGGTATAAGGCGCCCGGTTTTCTCTACTTCCGGATAGTCGGCCTTGATGATCTTTGCAGCCGATGCGGGAAACGATGTCCACATCTCCAGCTTGTCGGCATGGTACTCGTTATACAATCTGTATATACGATCCTTGGCCACGTAGTGCTGATCGTAGTTCAGCTCATGGCGTATGTATAATGCGATGAGCATACATGTTGCCAGGCCGAGAGCAAAGCCGCCGATCTTGATGGCGGTGTACATTTTCTGGCGGCGCATAGAACGCCAGGCAATTTTAAGATTGTTCTGAAACATAGCGATGGGATAGGTTTGCGTTGCAGATCTTTTTCGTATGGCAAAGGGTTGGAGAAACGTTATTACATTCCAGATAAAGAGCAGGTCGGCGCGGCGTTTGCCGATGCGCCTGCAGCGTCGTTCGTAGAGCTCTATAAAATCGCCGAGTACAGCTTCGCCCAGGTGGTCGTTACAATACCAGCGGAAGAAGCGCTCGGCCCAGCGTGGTGGTTGATGTTTGCTCATAGCTTGCCGCCCTCCCACACGATCTTCGGTATCTGCTTCCACATGGTATTGCGCATGTCGCGCGATTCCTGTACTACTTTTTTACCCGCCTGTGTCAACAGATACAGGCGCTTGTTGCGACCTCCGCGCGTTTCGGCTGCACCGCCGAGGCGCGACTTCAGGTAGCCCTTTTCTTCCAGGCGTACCAGCGCTTTATGTACGGCACTCATCATGATGTTGCGCCCCGTTTGTTTCTCGAGCTCATCGACAATAGCAAGGCCGTAAGCATCGTCAAACAGAATGCCCACCGTGAGTAGCACGAGCTCCTCGAACTCGCCGATATAGGTACCTTTCATGTGTATTTATTTCACCTTTGCCTACTAAGATACCGACGCAGGGGTAAAAGGTTGCATGGAGGGTGGAAGAAATTTTTGGGAAGTATAGGGTGTTTCCTTTTTTGATTGGGATTACTCTGGTACGGGGGCAGTGTGAGCGTGAGTGTGAGAGCGAAGAATGCAAGGCGGTGGGATGATTATTGGGGTTTCGTTCTTTTAGGGATGTTCTCTGGTTATGAGGGCAGTGTGAGCGTGAGCGTGAGTGTGAGAGCGGGGAGGAAATGCTGGGCGGTGTGGTGATTATTGAGGAGGCGTTTTTTTAAGGGCGTTCTCTGGTTATGGGGGCAGTGTGAGCGTGAGTGTGAGAGCGAGGAGGAGATACCAGGGAACGATAAATTGGCAAATCCTGTTCTCACGTACTTTAAGGGATAAACCGAATTTTATCGTATTTTAAACTTTTACCTCACCCATGCCTGCACCCACCCAGGAAAGAAGCCTCGGTCTTCTTCAAGCCACTGCCATCAATATGACCGACATGGTCGGTATCGGGCCGTTTATAACGTTGCCGATGGTTATCAATATCATGAACGGTCCTTATTTTATTTATGCGTGGCTGGCGGGGGCGCTGCTGTCGGTGATCGATGCGATGGTGTGGAGCGAGCTGGGTGCGGCGTTTCCGATGGCCGGTGGCTCGTATAATTTTCTGAAGGAAACATATCCTAAAACCAAGCTGGGGCGGATCATGAGCTTCCTGTTCGTGTGGCAGACGATGATCCAGGCGCCGCTGGTTATCGCTTCGGCTGCTATCGGTTTTGCATCGTACTTTTCTTACCTGGTGCCGTTGTCGCCGGTGGAGTCGAAGGCTGTGAGCGGGGCTGTTGTTATTGCCGTTATCGCGCTGCTGTTTCGCAAGATCGAAGACATCGGGCGTATAAGCGTGGTGTTGTGGGTGGCGGTTATCGGCACCATCACGTGGATTATTGGCAGTGGCTTGTTTCATGGTAATTTCCTGGAGCCGGTTCGTCATATGAACGATGGCCTCACGCTCAGCCATGGCTTCGTTGCCGCGTTGGGTTTTGCTTCGGTCAAGACTGTTTACAGTTATCTCGGTTATTATAATGTGTGTCATCTTGGCGGTGAGATCATCGATCCTTCGCGCAATATTCCGCGCAGCATGTTTCTTTCCATCCTGGGGATCTTTATTCTATACGTTTGTATGAATGTCAGCGTGGTGAGTGTTATTCCGTGGGATGTGGCGAAGAACAGCGAGTTTGTGATCAGCCTGTTTATGGAAAAACTTTATGGTCATGTGGCCGGTAAAGTGGTTACGTGTCTTATTCTGCTGGTGGCGTTTGCCTCTGTGTTTTCGGCTACGCTCGGTTATAGCCGCATACCGTATGCCGCTGCCGTTGACGGCGCTTTCTTCAAGGCCTTCGCCCGTGTGCATCCTACCGGTAAGTTTCCGTATATATCGCTGCTGGTGCTGGGCTCGATCGCGTTTGTGTTCAGCCTGCTGTTCAAGCTCAGTGATGTGATCAGCGCGGTGCTGGCTATGCGGATTTTGGTACAGTTTATCGGGCAGGCTATCGGGTTGTTATTGCTGCGCAATACAAAACGCAAGGACTTTCCGTATAAGATGCCGTTGTTTCCGCTGCCGGTGTTTCTGGCTATCGGGATCTGGATCGCTATTCTGATCTCGACGGGGTTTCATATGTTGCTGAGTGGGTTGGGTGTGATTGTGTTGGGGGCGATTGTTTATGGGGTTAAGGAGAGGTTGTCAGAACCCCGATAGTTATCGGGGCACGGCAGGATTTGTAAAATTTTAGGATGGGCAGGATTAATGCGTGTGGGTGTGTGGTATGCACGGTTAATTGTTCTGGGGAAGCCGGGCGGTGGGTGGTTTTCTGATGGGGTTGGTGCGGGCGTTGCGCGGCAGTCAGAGACTGCCAACATGATGGGCACAAGTCACGCTCCGCTTAAGACTTGCGCCAGCTAAATGCCTGGCGGCAAAAACTACATAATAGGGCTTGATTTTTATGACAGTACCTTGCGCCAGCAGTGTATGTACTTGCTTCAGCTGTTTTGGTGCTTTGCTGTTCTGCTTATCGTTCTGGGGTGCATTTTATTGTGGCTTCAAATTTTATTCTCCGTATTTCATGTTTGGGTTGAAGACATATGCGGGTATGGGGTATCTGGCGCGGTATGGGTCGGTGTGTATTGGGGGAGTGTATGTGTTTGTGGGGGTTATTGCGATGTTGTCGTTGATGCGGGTGGTGGATGGTGGGGCGGATGAGGATAGTGTGTT
>Ga0247762_1000378_pt1 | contig 13524 bp, 9 predicted proteins | sample UWRJL081202R4_FD_181016 | JGI IMG/M metagenome (GOLD analysis project Ga0247762, IMG submission 181016) | Plant litter microbial communities from Arlington Agricultural Research Station in Wisconsin, United States - UWRJ-L081-202R-4 | ecosystem: Environmental > Terrestrial > Plant litter >...
GGAGTTCTACATGGATCAACCCGGCCCTCCGGCGTAGGCAGACCAGCTCAACCCCTGCACTGCTCGGGATCAACCTTCCTTGGTTCATGCATCCAGATCTACACCCGTCACCGGCTCATCACCAAAGCGTGCCAGAACCCACATAATCCGATCAGAATGCGACACGGATTGTGAAAAACAACACGAGTGGATAACGATCCAAGCCGTCAGATCACTTGCACTCTGGCATGGTGTTGTATCGGTTTTCTCTGGACGCAAGGAGGAGTTGATCGAAGCATCCAGCGAGCTCTGGCCAACTGCTCTTGGGCCCCGCCTCAACTCCCCCCTTGACCAAGGGGAAGGCCGTAAGCCACGACGTTCGCCGTTTCGCAGCACATTTTTTCGTCCGGGGATTTAAGTACTGCAATCGCCTTGGATTCCGCGATTTAAGTGCAGGATAGAGTCGAAAAGCATAATTCCGGATTTATACGCAGCCCGACACTTATCCTCCGCATTACGCCTTCCTACGCCTCCGGGCTAAGATCAATTTACCGCGTACTTCGAACACGCTCATCACTTTTAGGCAATTGAAAGTCAAGGGCCAGCCTCAAAGAGGCTGGCCGATGGTGGGTCTTGCGTCGACAGTCTTACTGCTGCATCAGCGTGATTTTTCCATGATTGTCGCAGTTTCCTGCGTGCGGGTGATGGAGATGGCCGTCCACCAGGTAATCGGTGTGATCGCCATGCGGCACGGCTTCGTGATCACAGTCAGGTCCATGCGCGTGGCTTGCGTCGTGGCCGCTGCACTCGTGACCGTTCGTGCAGTCCGCAGGGTTCTTGGTGCTCACTTCCAGCGTGTGCTCGTCAACGTGGTCTTCATGCGGGTGATGGGGTGGCCGTTGTGCAAAAAGTCAATATGGCCGTCATGTTCGATCGCGGTGTGACCACAGTCGGTTCCGTGCTGGTGGCAGTGATTTTCGTGAATAGTGTGCTCTTGAGACATGGATCTGCCTTTCTCTGCTTACACAAACGCTAAACGTCGCGGTTGTGTTTTTCTGATGCGTGCGCCAACCCGTTCATTACGAGATCGACCATATGTTGATCTGCAAGGGCGTACACGACATGCTTGCCGTCGCGAGTACGCCGAACGATGTCGTCTGCGCGCAAACACGCAGTCGTTGAGACATCGTGGTGATGCTCTCCCCTTCCATAGCCGCCAGATCGCCCACACACACGCTCACTTGGGTCAGGCGTGCGATGATGCGCATCCGTGCAGGCTCACCCATGACGCGGAAGATGCGGGCGCAACGCTCAATTTCTGAGTCCGTTGCCGGCAAAGCAGACTGCTTGCCTGCCTTATGTTCTTCGGTGCTACAGCCCTCGGAATGTATTGATCGCGCCACACATTCACCATAGCAGCGGGTGCTCACCGGCTGCTGATGACAGGAGCGATTTGTCGCAGTCATGCAGGGCAGGGGCGTCGAAGATGCTATGGTTTGCATCGAGCAAACCTTTCTTTGGATGAGGGTTATCGATGTAGATGTGACCTACCGGCCCCGCCATGACAGCCAAACAATCACCGGAAGTTTTGCTGCCGCGTGCCGTTTCGGTTCTGAGCCGAAGCCCCGATTTGCAGATCATCGCGGGCGTAAACGATACAGCCAACGCGTAGATCCCTCTAATCAGTGATTAGCACAGCAATGCTCTCCACGAAACGTGAGCCAACTCGCGCGAAGCAGGATCGGTACCAAGATTAGTGCTGCAACACTGTCTGCCCACCAGATATGCAGAAAGCGGAAGCATAGTATGCCAAGAAGGACGATGCCAGCCTGGTACATGCAAAAGTCAGTCTGCTTTGCATCGGTTTGCATGGCACGGCTTCGTAGAGCTCTGCCGACGTGCCGCTTCTGCCAAGCCAGCAGAGGCATGACCAGAACCGCTGCGGTGGTGATTATGGTGCCCGCAAGATCAACTTCGGAATGCTGATGGAGCCACAATCGTCGGAGTGAATCAAGGAAGATAAACGCACCGAGAGACAGCAAGCACCATCCTGCAATGCGTAAGCTGATGTGCTCGGCCCGGTGACGACAATCATGGTCAAGTTCATGCGACATATGCCACCACACCGCAACCGCAGAAAAAAACCTCTATCAAGCTGTCCCAGCCAAACCCAGCCAAGGACACACTGCCTGTATGCAGAGCGCTTCCCAAAGCGATAGCGGCTTCTGTGCTTGCCCAAAAAAATTGTGACCGCCTCAAGGAATTTACCTGTACGGGCCACTCGACTGCGTTCTGCTTCGTTCAGTACGGATTCATGCATCGTGGGAGCATCCTTAGTGTTCCAAACGTGTCAGCGAAATCTTGGCAAGATAGATGATTGAAACGCCGGCAAGAACAGCCGGGATCAGGAAGCGACGGAGACCTTTGCAGCTCCTTAGCTCAGGTAAGAAATTACCGATCACCATCTGAAGGAAGAAGCCGGCAGCCAGTACCAGCACAAAGACCGAGCTTCTCGCAGAAAGTACCAGAGAGTAAGAATTCCGCCAAGCAGGGGCGCGACAGCATCTGCCAATAAAAACGCGTAGTCCTGCCACTCGGGTTTTTCGCCGCGAGTTGTCAGAATGATAGTGTTCATTCCGTCGCCGAGATCGTGAGCCGCAATGCCGCAGGCCACCTCAACTGAGAATCGTAGTTGCCGACAATGTCCGGGACGACCTCTGTCCAACAAAGGCAGAGGTCAAGCTATATTGAAGTGGCTGAGCAGCGAGGGTGCCGAAAACCGGAATCTGCGAATTTCCAGGTGTTTTTGAGTGCTCAAGGGTGCTGTTCTTAGCCCATCAACGCCCATGAAATCAATTAGATACGACCAGCTAGCGTAACTGTCGCGGCAGAGGTCGTATACGGCCTCTGCCGGTTGAGCGGAATGCGTTTCTCAACCGACGGCTTCTAGGTTGCCCGTTCGGAAATTGCATCTGCTTCTTCGAAGCGTGATAAGTCGGGCGAGTCACTCATCGAATAGTGCGGAGTGAATTTCCGGACCGAGATCTGGATTCAGGAACCAATAATTCCATTGGCAAACCACGGATTAGCATTGCCTTGCAAAGCGTTTGCCGAACTCCACTGCGCGACCTCCATCAGATTCACGAACCGACGAAGTCCTCCAGTCGGCGCCGAAAGCGCAAGCGGTATGTTCTTCTGCTCCGCAGGGCGATTCGGGTTGGTAACGAACTGGACGGACCATATACAGAGACAGCGCGGATTGCAAAGTACAATTCTCCTTTGCCATCTTCAAGGACATAGCCGTCTTTCGACACCTCCGCCATGTCGTAAGAGCATATTCGAAGCTTGTCCGATATTTGCGGCATGTGTTCGTTGTCACCTGTCGTTCTTCCAGCTTTCCTGCATGCCGGAATTTGCTCTTCGTAGGAGAAACAAACAACGTAAGACGACGCTGCTTGAATGCTTCTCTCGACTTCACCCGCATAAGAACGGGTCTGGGGTATGCACGTTTTCGCGTAGAGCCTTCTCGTTCATTTCTGCTCCTGCGTTTGCGACTGGGTATTTGAGGGGGTGCTTTTATACCGCGCTGTGATTCCCCTCTGCCATCGCTCGGACTTTGGCGAATCCCGGCTTTCCCGAACGCATCAAGGCGCCACAGGCCAGCGCCGGCAAAGCGGGGCTGTAGAGGAAGCCCTGGATCTCGGGACACTTCTTCTTCTCCAAATACTCAAGCTGATTCTCTGTCTCGACGCCCTCGGCGATGCAGGAAAAGCCGAGGTTGCGGGCTAGGTCGAGGATGCTGTTCACCACCGCTCTGGCAGCGGACTCCGACATGATGTCGCGCATGAAGGAACGGTCGATCTTGATTCGGTCGAGGGGGAAACGCCTCAAGCAAGACAGCGACGACCAGCCCGTGCCGAAGTCGTCCAGCGACAGGCCTACACCAAGCGATTTGAGCTGTTGCATGATGTTGATCGTGGTCTCCGAACCATCCAGGGTAAGCGTCTCGGTCAGTTCGAGGTCAAGCCATTCGGGATCCATCTGGCTCTCCCGCAACGCCTCTTCGACCAGGCCGACTAAATTGCTCCGATAAAACTGGTGAGCCGACACATTGATCGACATCCGCACCGGCGGGAGACCTTCCTTCTGCCAAGCGACGTTTTGCAGACATGCTGTCTTCAGAACCCAGGTTCCGACTTCGATAATTAATCCCGTCTCTTCCAGCAGAGGGATGAACTCAAGCGGAGAGATCATCCCATGCTTGGGGTGGTTCCAGCGCAGCAAGGCTTCGACACCGATAATGGATCCGGAGTCGGTTGCAACCTGTGGCTGGTAATGGAGGACAAACTCTCCCCCTACATATGCGTTGTGTAAATCACTCAGCAGCAGCATACGATGCTGGCTCGCCACATCAAGTCCGGGAGTAAAGAAGCAGTGGGTGCCGCGGCCTTTAGCCTTGGCAGCATACATCGCCATATCGGCGGCGCGGAGCAGGCCTTCTGGGCTATCCCCGTCGGTCGGGTACTGCGCGATACCAATACTTCCACTTACCTGAATCTCATGCCCTTCGATTTGGAATGGGTCGCGTAGAGAAGGGAGCAGCTTTTGCACCACTTCCTCGATGTTGCCGTCCCCGATAACGGGGGGCAGTATGATGACGAATTCGTCTCCGCCCAGGCGCGCCACAATGTCACTTTCCCGTAGACAGGCCTTGATCCGCTCCGACACTGCTACCAGCAGACCGTCGCCGATATGGTGACCCAGAGAATCATTGACTTGTTTAAACTTGTCCAGATCTAGCATGAGAACAGCGATGCGCTCGTGATTCCGGAGAGACAAGGCAATGGCCTGCTTCAAGTGGTCCTGCAACAGGGCCCGATTCGGTAATCCCGTGAGTGCGTCGTGCAGTGCCATATAGTAGATGCGTGCTTCGGCCTGCTTACGGCTGGTGATGTCGCGCAGGTTGCATTGCACGATCCTGGAGCCATCTATCTGGTAGACGTTGCCTACAAACTCTACGTCGACCAACGATTTGTCCTGAGCCTCCAGCGACCAATGCTCAAAAGCGACGGCCTGCGAGGTCTGCAGTGCGGCAAGACCGGTCCGACAGGCTGGAATCGCGGTGAAAGGAAGAACGTCACATAGCTTCCGGTTGAGAAAATGATCGGGGCTGTAGCCCAACATCTGGACCACAGAGGCATTGACGTCGGTGACTCGCCCACTCTCCGAGTCGAGGAGCAGGATGCCATCTTGAGCAGTTTCAAAGAGCCTACGGTAGCGAATCCCGGAGGTGTATAGCTGCAGGTTGCGGGTTTCGAGTTGTTGCAGCGCGGATCGCAGTGCCAGATGTGTCTTGATGCGAACGAGCACTTCCTCCACCTGAAACGGCTTGCTGATATAGTCTACGGCCCCTGCCGCAAACCCGGCAATCTTATCGCTGGTGTCGGCCAAGGCGGTCATGAAGATCACAGGGATGTCGCGCGTGCTCGCGTCCATTTTCAGGCGGCGGCAGGTCTCAAAGCCATCAATTCCCGGCATCATCACATCAAGAAGAATGAGGTCGGGTTGCACCAATTGGGCCCGCTCAATGCCCTCTTCGCCATCCTGAGCGACTACGACACGAAACTGGTTTGCTTCCAGATAGTCCACCGCAACCGCCAGATTGGCCGGGACGTCGTCCACAATTAAAATTGTGCGGGGGGCGATATTAATCAAAGATTCACTCATGAGTTTGCCACCTTTTCCCTCGGTTTGTTCGGTAGAGCGGCATGCTTCTCGATCAGACGAAGCAGCGCCTTTGATTCATAGCCGATCGCCAACTGGATAATCCGGTCGGTGAAGGGGCGGTAACGTTCGTTCAAGGCCAAGAGTTCCTCCGCCTTCTCCCGGATGGCGCGCATGTTGCCTGCCTTCGCCAGCCCGCGCAACGCATCCATCTGATCTGGTTCCGGTATTCCAGTCGGCTCCATCGCCTGGTTCGCCAGTGCAGTTTCCGGGCTCGCAACCTCTCGGATCCAAGTCAGGTTGAGGAGGCGACCTATCTCTTCTAGTAGGGTAGGAAAGTCGATCGGCTTGGTCAGAAATGCCTTCGCCCCCGCCGCTATGCAGGCGCTCTGCTCCTCGCTGGTTACCCCAGCCGAGATGGCAATTACCGGCACGGTGCATAAGTCCGGGAGTTCCTGCATGCGGAGCATCAGCTCCGCCCCTCCCAATACCGGCATGCGAACGTCCACGAGCATGAGATCCGGGACCATGCTTTGGGCGCTGGCCAGCGCCTCCAGACCGTTGATCGCCTGGGTGATGTCAAAGCCCAGAGCTGTCAGGAATTCGGACATCGTCGCGCGGTTCGCATCGATGTCGTCGATCAGCAGAAGATGCTTGCGTGGGCCTTTATACCCCACGACCGTAGCTGGTCCCGTCGAAGCTCGCCCGGAGGCAAAGGTCACCGTCGACAGAACGAACGAGAAGCAGCTTCCTTGGCCCCATGTACTCTCCACCTGGATTTCACTCCCCATCAGCTGGACGAGCCGACGACTGATGCTCAGACCAAGCCCGGTTCCTCCCGCGCGATTCTGCTCATTGCCCACTTGTTCGAAGGGCTGGAACACCTTCTCCAATTGATCTGGAAGGATCCCGGTGCCGGTATCGCGCACTTCAAACGAGAGTTGCGCCGTCTCCGGGGACTGGGATACGAGCGTGACCCGCATGTCGACCCGTCCCTCATCGGTGAACTTGACTGCGTTCGAGAGCAGGTTCAGTAAAACCTGACGCAGGCGTTTTTGATCGACCTGTACAAAGGCCGGAAGATCGGGCGCAAGTGTACAGGCAAAACCGATCGCTTTGCTCTCCGCCCGGATGCGGATGATATCGGCGATGCCTTGCAGAAACACGTGCGGATCGACGACGCCAAGTTGCAGCTCAAGCTTGTCGGCTTCGATCTTGGCCAAATCCAAAATGTCGACGATCAGCATGAGCAGATGCTCACCGCTTTGCTGGATCGTGTTGCAGGCCGCGACCTGTGATTTGGTGAGGTTGCGCTCCCGCAGCAGCAACTGTGCATAGCCCAGAATGGCATTCAACGGGGTTCGCAACTCGTGGCTCATATTAGCGAGAAACATCGATTTGGCGCGATTCGCGCTCTCCGCCGTGTCGCGCGCCAGGACCAGTTCCTGGGCTTGCCCGGCCAGATGGGCCTCGCTCGCGCGCAGATTGCACTCTGCCTCGGAGCGGCGCTTTTCGTGCAGCAGCAGGGTCCCGAGAATAAATGCTGCCAGTGTGTTGGACAGCAGGGCAGGAAGGAACGAAGAGAGCGCAGCCGCTCTGCCTACGGATACCCCCAATAGAGCCACGCTGCCGATCGCGGCAAGCACGCCGATCGCGGGAAGGTCGATGTATTGCAGGCGCCGATTGCGATGAAGCGGATTGTACTTCAGTGCAGCCCAGGCTACGGTGCTTACGGCTGCCGCAACCAGCAGGGAAAACGGGGCCGTGTGATTGGATTCATCCTTCCCTACCCAGGGCAGCAGCGTCAACGCGATGGGAAAGAGAAGACCTCCAAGGATGGCGAGCGATCCATCCAGGGGACCGGCGAGGACCAGCAGGATGGTACTGCAGCCCACCGCCGCGCCCCCTTCCAGATGTATGGGGAGAAAGAGCGTCGCCGAGGTGGCCACGCCGAAGAGCATGCCGGACGCTAGCTGCTCGGGGAAGTTACGACCGCGTGCGAAGTGCGAAGCAAAGAGGCGTATGGGACCGTAGAAGATGATCGCAGCGGCAAAGATGGCTACGTTCAGCAGGAACTCGACCAACGTGATTTGCCAGAACAGGTTCATCGCTGAGACTCAGAAGTTGAACGACAACGTACCCAGCACGCGGCGCTCGACGGCGGGCCCCGAGGTCTGAAGTTGGCTGGCGTGGGTGAGGTTCTGGCCGGAGACGGCCCAGGTGAACCTCTCCGTCAGGTTGTAGGCAACTCGACCATCCAAGGTGGTAAAGGCAGGGACCGGTATGGTTGTCGCTGCTCTGGCTGTCGAGATAAGGCCACGGCTGACAGAGTGGTACTGAAGATACGTGTCTAGCTCCCATTTTCCATTCGTCCAGCCCAGCTTAGCCTTCACCTGATGAACGGGTGTCGTGTCGTCATAATCGATATACGCGGCGCCATTCAGTGCATTTGGCACGAAATGATCGGAGATCCGTTCAAGGCGGTAATCCACTCCCCACCGGTAGTTTTTCCGAAGCGTTCCCTTGAGCCCAAGTTCCAGGCCGGTTGCCTCCGAGGTGCCGATATTGCTTGACACTAGATATGGCCCATTTGGAGTCGGAATGTATCCTCCTCCAGTTGACAGGATGTCTTCGCTATGTTGATCAAATACACTCGCGCGAAACAGAATGTTTGGGCCAAGGAAGATATGGTCCCAACCGATCTCGTAGTTAGTCACGACCGACGGCTTGAGCAGAGGTGAACCCGATATCTTTAGAAAAGGAGTGACCAGGAGAAAAGCGCCGCTTATGCCCAAATTCGGAAGCTGATTGCCTCGGCTGACCAAAAGCCGAATGGAGTCCGCTTCTCTCGGTTTCCAGACAAGGCCGCTGTTAAAGCTGGGCTGTGTGAAGGCCCGATTCCAGTCGGAGTTGCTGAAGGGATATCCAGGGGGGAGATAACCGACGCGGCCGAGTAGCAGATGGTCAATACGCAGCGCATTGGTTAGCGAGATAGTAGAAGTGATCTTCCAATTCCACATGCCGCTGGCCGAGAAGACCTCATTGTGGATGCTGGCTCCAGTTGTAGGGGTACTACTTTCGGTGTTGTGCCGATACTCGACCGCGGCGCGTAGTGTATGATCGGTGCCAATTTTAAAGATGTCGTGGACTTCGGCTACGGTCACCCGGCTCTTGAAATGGAAAGGTTGATTCATCACACCAGGAGTGTCTGTATTTCTCAACCAATTGGTGTACACGGTTGCCTGTAGCAGGCCGATTCCACTCTCTGCCGTAAGCTGCGCCTTCAAAGAGTCGGTGCCATACTTCGCGTTGTTGAACACGTAAACCGGACTCATCTCGTTCAGTTGCGCGGTCGAGTGACTAGCCTCGACGCCCAACAGCATCTTCTCGTTGAGACGAATGACACCGACGATGTTGATCGCGCCGCGGTTCTGGTGCTTCCGTAAAGCATTCGCTTCGGAGATCGGAATCGACGTCGAAAAGTCACTATTTGAATTACCTCCGGCAGAAAGACGCACAGCTGCTCTGGTGCCAAACTTATGAGTCGCGACGGCCGATCCTGCCACCAGTCCCTGCGTCCCGACAGTAGACGATATCGTATTCACATTGTCGTACAGCGGGTTGTACGTGATGATGTTGATGACGCCGTTGACTGCGTTGAAGCCAAATAACGCGCAATTTGGACCCTTGATGACTTCGATCTGACGGATCGCATTAAGCTCAACCGGCACCGAGCTCCACGGGGTGTAGCCGTAATCATCCGCATATACCTGACGGCCATCGACCAGCACGAGCAGCCGGGACGAGTAGGCTTGATTGTATCCGCGAACACCTACGTCAACATTGTCGTTGCCCCATTCCAACGTGTCGATACCTCCAACATGACGCAAGACGCCCGGAATGTCCTTTGCCCCCGAACGACGAATCTCTTCCGCAGTGATGATTACCATCGTCGCCGGCACGTCACTTTGCCTCTGAGGTGAACCATCCACACTGGTTGTCACCGGCTCATTGAACAACCGCTCAAGCGAGCCATAGTCCATCGACTGAGCATGCATCGCTGCAGGCAGTAGCACCATAAGTAGGGCTGCCAATAAGAGCAACAGAGCGGTCCTCGCGTGGAGGGTTTGCAGGGAGATTGAGAGAGTTGAGTTCATTTGCGCCTCACCACCATTGTGAAGACCAGCGAAAAACGTGCTCCCACTGCGCCCGCGAGTGCGGTATTGAGTGAGATTTCAATCCGCTGGCCGGTGCGTATGGCGATGACGCAGCATTGCGTATCGGCACATTGGGGATCGTCGGAGATGCTGACGACGTGATGGCTGCGGATGCTGGCGACGATCAGGGCAGCGTGCTTGCACACCCCTGCAGCGAGCCAGAGGACGTCGAGATGGCCCGGAAATTGCGCCAGCGCACTAGTGGCGAGGACCAGCGGCTGTAGGGTGCGGGAGTTGGGGCCGCGCATGGTTCCGATGAGTTGGGCGATGGACTCGGCCATGGCCCGGGCGTCGGGCGTGTCGGAGGAATAGAGAACACCAACGATGATGGGTCCGTCTTTGGGAAGCGATTCGAGAAAGCTGAGCGTGTGAATGGCCGCCTGGACAGCGTCGATCGAGGCCCGGTCCATGGCATGCGCCGACCGTACTCCGACCAGCATCACGAAAAGCGTGAGGATCACGATAGATATATTCGGGATGAATTTCCGGTATCTCAATAGCAGCCTCGTTGCCCTCAGTAACTTACGGTGCGCCGTGCGATGCGCCGGCCATACGCCGCCAAGTCTGGTCGGCGCCAGGCTTTCGTCGTTCCGGTTTGTACTCAGTGAAAACTCGCCGCGACTATGGCCCGCAGAAAGGTCCAGTCCAAATGCACGGGATAGTTAGCCAACTTCGGAGTGCCCGGTTGAGCCGTGATGCTTTGCTATGAAGGTGCAACCTCAGTACACGCTCCTCAATAACATTCCGATGTAGCACTTTTGCGCCATTCGGTTCCCTGAAGCTAACTTCGCGATGGGCAACCCTGCCTGTACCGCAGCTTGGCTCGGCTCGGGACGACGCGGTGGAGTGAGAGCAAGGGCTCTGTTGCAAAATTTGGGCGTGGACGGGGATGTCCGAGACGAAGGCGAATCCTGCTACAACCACGTCGGGACGAGTTTTGCCTGTTCAGGCCGACAGTGCACGACGCAGAACACATCAACTTGAAAACTTTTGTTATCTTTCTCTTTTGCGGAGACGGCTTGTATGACCAGCACTGCTCTGATGTCGGATATGACAAGCTTCTAAACGATACGCGTTGATGGTTCTAGGGTGTTGCGCCACACTGAGTGGTGTTACAGCCCACGCGCAAACGGGCGATACAGACAAACAGTTGACGGGCGCGGACTTTGACAAGGCCTATATGACAGGAATGGCCCAGGACCCACCATAGGGCCCTAAATCTTTTCAAGATGGAGAAGAAATCGCCAACGGCAGAAGGCGCATTCAAATCCTCCGTGGGCAAGGGTGAGAAGGTCGTAGCTATGCACACAAAGATGGCCGATATGGTCGTGATGAAGATGAGCAAGAGGTAGCCGATTTCTTATCCAAAGCTCAAAGTCGGATTAGAGCAAAATGCGCGAACTTGCTGCAGGATTTCGTTCTCACCTCATCGAAACAGAAGGCCATGCACAAAAGGTCGAAGGACTTCTGCAGCAGCTTACCGGTTCAGCGGATACTGAGACTTGCAAGGTCATCCATGCCCTCGTGACGGAGGCTGAAGACATGATCAAAGATGCGGAGAACTCTCAGGTATTAGACGTGTCCCTGATTGCAGCCGGCCAGCAGGTGGAACATCATGAAATCGCAGTCTATGGAACCCTCCGCACTTGGGCAGAACTTCTGGGTCGCACCACTGATGCCGCAGTTCTCGAAAGTATTCTGGAAGAAGAGAAGAACGCCGACATGGTTCTTAGCACCGCAGCGGATAAGTTGAATGTCGAAGCCGACGTCGCGGCTTAGATTCGTTCCAGGGGCGAGCACATGCTGTTCGCCCCTTTGAACGCAATAAGCGCTCCCCTTTACAGAGCATCCAGCGGCCCTGCGAAGTACAAACATTCGTGGAGATCCTCACCTGAAAGGGTCATAGTGTCGATTGATACTCTCTTGCTATGGTGAGACGTTCCTTTACGTAAGGACTTTCCAGCATCTGGAGTGAAAGGCCTTCCTCCTGTTGATCTCGCATCGACTGCCGTTTGTTGCCCCCGGGCTTTTGTTCTGCATCGGCGTTTCGATGCAGAGTATTGCTCAATCTCCGCGCGCCGATCAGTTTTACAGGCCGCCGTCTCCGCTCCCGCCGGGAACTCATGGCAAAGTTATTCAGTCGCGGCCGTTGACGGATGCGGCCGCATTGCCCAACGCCGCGCGAAATTTGCTCGTGATGTATCACTCCACCAGCGAAGATGGAAAGGATGTAGCCGTCACCGGCACGATTGCCATTCCTGCCGGAGATGCTCCCGCGGGTGGTTGGCCAATCACAACCTGGACACATGGAACTACCGGAATTGCTTCTCTTTGTGCGCCCTCTCTCGACACTCCCACCGGTCCAGAGCATCACTTTCTCAACATGCACGAAAGGGTGATGGACGACTATGTAAAGCGCGGTTATGTCGTGGTCGCGACCGACTACGAAGGACTTGGTTCCGGGGGGCTTCATCTCTTTCTACAGGGCGCATCCGAGGCGCATGGCGCACTCGACATCATTCGCGCGGCACGCGAGATAGATCCGCACATAGGCTCCAGATATGTGGCAATCGGGCATTCGCAGGGTGGACAGGCTGATCTTTTCACGGCTGCTATTGGGCCATCCTATGTGCCCGAACTGCACCTGCTGGGCAACGTCGCCCTCGCACCTGCTTCTCACATTGCGGCTACACTGCAAGCCATGATGCGGGCATCTACGCCGTCCTATGCGCTTGGATACTCGATGTACGTGGTGGAATCATTCGCCTCTAACCATTCTGACATCGACTTAAACAAGATCTTGACGAAACAAGCGTTGCATCATCTACCGGAAACCATGCATGCTTGCATCACGGAGACCGTAAGCAAGGGATACTGGGCCACAGCGATTCCGAAAAGCCAGTTTCTTCCAGCAGCAGACCTTACATCTCTCCTTAGGGTGGCTGCTGAGAACGAACCAGATAGATTGAAGATCGCTGTTCCAACCCTCGTGGCGCAAGGCACTGCGGACGACACAGTCATGCCGGCATGGACCGATGAGGTCGTTATGTCTCTTTGCAGGAATGGCACGCCACTCGAATACTTAGTTAAACGTGGGGCTACTCACGAAACTGTGCTGACAGCTTCCACTGCCAAGATGAAAGTATGGGTGGACGCAAGATTTGCCGGAGAGGCAGCAGAGACCAATTGTTTAGCGCTCCCGTCGGCTGCAGTACCTAGCAGATGAACCCACAGTGCACTCGATTAGTATCCAAGGCCCGCTTGTCGGCTGCCTCGCGGCAACGCTACTGGGAATTTTCTCGTCATCGCAGAAGAGCCGATGCCGAAGGCTCGTTCGACGATGCGCGCCTCGCCGCAGATGTCTTGCGTGAGGTTGAAGATCGCTGCCTGGCCTTTGCGCAGGGCACGCATCACCTCAAACCCTCTGATGGTCGCGAAGGCGGTCTTCAGCGTCTTGAAACCCCGCACGGGGCGGAGCAGTTGCTTCAGCTTGCCATGATCGGCTTCGACGAGATTGTTCAGATACTTGACCTGGCGATGGACCGTTTTCTCCGGGCATTTACCCTCGGCCTTCAGTTCTGAAATCGCGATCCCGTAGGTCGGC
>Ga0247762_1000379_pt1 | contig 13507 bp, 23 predicted proteins | sample UWRJL081202R4_FD_181016 | JGI IMG/M metagenome (GOLD analysis project Ga0247762, IMG submission 181016) | Plant litter microbial communities from Arlington Agricultural Research Station in Wisconsin, United States - UWRJ-L081-202R-4 | ecosystem: Environmental > Terrestrial > Plant litter >...
AGACCCTACTCATATGGCTCCTTTCCTTGTGGGGCCTGTTTCCTGAGATTCTAGGTTCTCAGTCGGACGTGGTTCTCCTTCGCAGGAGTTGGGCGATTGGTGCGGCGTCGGAGATCTTCCCGACGATCACTTCTTGCTCTCCCCTGCCTGTGATCCAGCCCAGCATCTCGGTGCAGGTCGCCTGCCAGATCATGGGGTCGTTGTCGGGCCGGTCGATGCCGAAGATCAGCTTGGCCCTCATTCCTACCAGGCCATGAGCGAAGCGCTCGGCTATCTCCCTGCTCAACGTCCAGGACAGGGCAGTGGCCGGGTCGTCGTCGTCCCATGCTCCCCGGTAGACGGTCACCGGCAGAGCGGGCGGCGGCACCTCGGGATGGTCGGTGACGAAGCCGACGCGAAGAAGCTGCTCGCGCAGGCCAGCCGCCGACGGCTTGAAGGCATCGCACATGTTCCACCACTCGGCCAGCAGGTCGGCGGCGACGATGTCGTCCGGCTCGTCCTGTAGCTCCCGGAGCAACTGTGCGCCCCGGAAGTGGCTGTCGCACATCGTCAGCCGCCTGTCGGCGTCGGTGAACTCAGGCTCTACCACGGTGCCCACCAGACGAAGCCCGCCCAGAAGCACGGGTCCAGGGCATCCAGGTTCAACGGGCAGTTGCCAATCGCCCACTGCCAGAAGAAGCTGACGAACGGATCGAACGAGGAGACTCTCATGCCTGCTCCACGCAGATCGGCATGATCTCGGCCAGCGTCTCGTCCGCGTACTTGATCGTGTACCGCAGGTCGGAGATGTCGTCCAGCGTGATCTCCTCACGGCTCTTGTCCGGGTAGGCGTGACCCAGGATGTGGAAGGCGATCTCGTTCAGCGACTGCTGCCGGACCTCCTCGACGTAGGGGAGCCTCTCAGGCTCGTCCATGGCGCTCCTCCTGCTCTCTCTGCCACTCGATCCCTCCGGGACCAAGCCGCTCCTCGATGGTGTAGGTCATTGTCTCGTGCCAGGCCAGCGCATGAGACCGGGCAAGCTCCTCCCCGGAGTGGCCCGGAGGCTCCTCCGACGTGCCGTAGAAGCGCTCGCTGCCGATGTTGACGCCATCCTGAAACTTCAGGAGCGTGGCCCAGGAGATGAACTCTCCGTTGTCACCGACGTCCACGATCTGCCAGTCGTAGCCAATCCGATCAGGCTCGCTCATACCTTCTCCCTTCTGTGGTCAAGTTGTTTGTACTGCACTGGGGACCGGATGCCTCCCGCTTTTGACTTCGCCCCCGCTCTTATGGGGGCCTGAATAAACAGAGTCATCGCGCTTGCGCGATGTCAGTTACGGCCTCGCAGAGGCCGGCTCGCACCGGCCCCCTGCTGTGACAGCCCCTCGACGAGCCACCCGGAAGGAGCGCCAACCGGGTGGCTCGGCCAGGGGCGAGCCTGGCCTAACGATGTGCTGCGTGGTGCAGCGCGCATAGCCACCGCACTTGCAGCGGCTTCGCATAGTCATCGTGGTGTGCGTGGACTCGCGGTGAACCGCAGTCCTCGCACGGTTTCTTCTCAATCTCGCCGCGTCGGATAGCCTCTGCCACAACTCGGTGTGCGGCGTACTTCTCCGGGTTCTCGGAGCGCCATCGCCGGGTGTTAGCGGTGATGGCGGCTATCCGATGCGGCTCTTTGCTCCGCTGACGATCCGCCTCTCGGACACGTTCTTTGTCACGCTTGGCGATCCATGCCTTCCGCTGCTCGGGCGTCTTCGCCTGATACCAGGAACGCATGTAGATCCGCTTCTTGCACTTCTGGCAGGTGCCACACTCGCACGACGGTGGTCGTCCCATCGTGCGAGTGTAGCAGACTTCCGTTTTAGAAGGGGATATCGCTGTCAGCCTCGGCCCCGACGCCAGCGAGCACCGGCTCCTCGGAGGGCGCGTCTGGCTCCGCGTGCTGCGGCGCGTCCGACGGCTCGGAGGTGCGTGTCGCACCGTTTGGCGAGCGGAGGAACTTCACGCCGCCGAAGGAGTCCGCGAGGATCTCCCAGAAGTAGCGGCGGACGCCGTCGCGCTCGGACTCGGACGTGCGGATCTCGCCCTGCACCGCGACCTCGCTGCCCTTGGCGAGGTACTTGTGGCAGTTGGTGGCCTGCGCCTCCCAGGTGGTGACGTTGAAGTAGTCCACGCCACCGGCCTTGCCGATCCGGTTGACTGCGACCCGGAACGTGCAGACGGGCTTGTCGCCGTTCACGGTGCGAACGGTCTTGATCTCGGGGTCCTTCGTGAGGTTCCCGATCAGGTGAATCGACTGCATGACGAGCCTTTCTGTTGGAGCGCTTTCGTTGTGCGCTCGTTGCTTGACCTTGCACTTCGCCTTCCCCTGCCTTTCAACCTGCCGCTGCGTTGAGATCTTCACCTCGATGGAGGGAACTACCTCCCGCTGCTGGCCGATCACCTCCCGGCGACGAACGCCTCCGCTCGCCGCCGGGTGGTCTCATCGTGCAGATTCCGGATCTCGACGCCATATGCATCAGCGACCCGCATGGCCTGGCCGGTGCCTCCCGTCGCCTGGCCGTCCTTCGTCCAGCAGATGACAAGCTTGGACATCTCCGACTCCCGCTCGGCACCCAGGATCTGGTGCGTGTTGCGGGCGTGGAGCTTCCGTGCAGCCTGACCGCAGGCTTCCCAGTTGGGGTGGAACTGCGCCGCGATCTTCATCGCCCACGGCTCTGCCTGCTCCAAGCGGACGTGCGAGCGGGACCCGAACGAGAGCCGCCGAAGCGCATCCCGCTCGTAGTCGGCCCACGGCAGGAACGTCTCGACGCAGCGCCGCCGTGTCGTGTGGTGCCCGATGGCCCCGGAGAGGAACGCCTGGTCTGCCCCGTTCGCCCCACCGGAGCGCAAGGTCCAGCCCTGAGCCGCCAGCGTGACGGCCAGGTCGTGCATCAACCTCTGGATCTCGGCGGGCGTCTGCCGCGAGCCGATCCCTGCGTAGAACTGTGTCACCGTGTGCGCTCCTTCGTTGGTGGTTGCCCCCCGCTCCCCTGCCTGTGAACAGAGGAGCGGAGGGATAGAACTAGTGTTCGGTCAGGGCATCCGACGGACGGTAGCCAGGAGGCCCTTAACAAGCTCCTCGGAGGTGAACACTCCCCTCTCGGAGGGCTTGGTCTTTCGGACGGTCGTAGGACGCGGTGCCGTCTTGTACTCGCTCTTGGACCCGACGTAGCGTTTCGGAGGAGTCTTGGAGACGAGATCGACCTGGTACAGCGCGTGCCCAAGGTCTACGCGAACGCCATGGAAGCCGTGTAGATCCTCGTAGGAGAGTCCGTTCTCCTCGGAGTCAACCTCGACCGCCGTAGGCTGCATCCACGCTCCGTCGCCTACGTCCTCTCCGACGCAGTCCAGGAAGCAGCGCTCCCGGAACTCGGCGTAGATCTCGGAGAGCCAGGCTTCGACTTCAGCCCAGGACGCCGTGCGAACCGACGAGCCGCGCTGCACCTTCGCCAACCTCCACGACTCGACCGTCCGGAACGTGTGCTCCGGGCTGTCGTCGAACGCTGCCGTGATGGCGTCGATGTAGCGACGGACGTTGAAGCGGGAACGCAGGCTCGACGCCCAGACCAGCGGATCGGAGACGTTCTCGCCATCCCGGAGGCGCAGGTCAGCCCACAAGCCCATCGCCTGCTCGCCGGGGAACGCCCGATCCTGAACCAGCCAGCGCTTCCGGCCACCGCTCACCGCCAGCCTGACGGCTGCGTCACGGTTGGACATCTGGCGCTCCCAGTCGAACTCCGTGCGGCTGGCGGGAGCGGCGACACCAGGGATCTGGATCCTGGCGACATCCGCCGCGTCCTCCCGCCGCCGCCGATCCTGGGCTGCCGCCTCAACGTCGAAGCGGTGAAGGTCAGCCAGGATCGTCAGGTCAGCCGCCCGCTCGTCCTCCGTCACCAGCGGCGTCTCGTGAGACTCCCAGGTGGGGTCGAAGTAGAGCGGAACGTGTGCCATGTCCCTGGCGAACGTGCGGCGGCGACCCGGCATCATCTGCGTGGACGGTCGCCCCTGCTGCTCCAGCGAAGCGAACTCGACCTCGCCCTGAGCGTCCAATCGAAGCCAGACGAACGAGTCGATGCGAGCCAAGCTGGTGTCGTCCGTCGTCTCGTAGATGACTCCGAACGGCTCCGGGGAACGAGTGTCCTCCGGGTCGATACACGGGAGCGGGAAGTCAATCGCGTCCTGCCGAAGCTGGCGCTTGTACTCGACGCTGGCCCGCAGCCTGGAAACCCAGGCGTCGAATGTCTGCGGCTTCGTGAGGTCCCTGCGGAGCCGCTTGACGCTGCGATCCCAGGGCGTCTCGTCCTCGTCAACCTCCGGATGAACCGCAGGCGGCTCTGCCCTGGCGTCGAACGGCGTTGCGCCCAGGTGAAGCTGCTCGATCCGGTCCTTCTTCTCAGCGGCGAGAACTGCCTGGCCGTTGAGCCGTGCGAGGAGATCAACGTCCGGCTTCCGCCAGCGCCCCGTGTACTCGGGGCGTGCTGGTAGACGACCGACCTCCAGTCCCGTGTCGGCGTCGTAGATGACTCCGAACAGCGTGAACGTGGCGTGCATGGTGCGCTCCTTACTAGAAGGGAACAGGGTTCCTTCCCCTGCCTTTGCTCTTGTGCGCGTAGGACTCCCCCCACCGCACTAGCCAGCATGAGGTAGCGGAGATTGTCTGAGCCATCAGTCGGGTCACCGACCAGCGACACCGGAGCGGGTTACAAACGGCGGATGCTCTTTATCCGCGTTTCGTTTGTAAGCCGTGAGGACGGTCGCTGCTTTCGGCATGTATTGGTCGGGACGCTTTTTGTCCCGACTGCCGAAAGTGGTGCGAAGCAATCTCTGCTAAGTGCGGTTCCGACGCCGATGCCGACGAGGCTCTTTTCGTCGGCGTTTTCGGTTCGGCGGAACATGAAACAGCAAGGATTTCATGCTCTCCCCCTGTTCTTTAGGGGGATGAAATCCTTTCAGCACGCACGGCCTTGTGGTGGCTTGTGTGTGTGGGATATTGCCGCCCTCACTCAGCGGATTAAGCCAAAATCGGCACCCATCCACTCATGTTTTAGTGGGCACAGTGGGTGCCGATTTTCCGGCATGGTTCGGCTGGGTTGAAAGCCCGATGCTCTTGCTCTTTATCGGGCTTTCATGCCGATGCCGGTAGCCTGCGATGCTTCTGCTCTTTATCGCAGGCGTGGCGCATCCGCGTGTGAGGGCCGCGTCGATTCTAGGGGGAGCACAAATCGTCGGATGCCTTGCCGGATGCTCTTGTTCTTATCCGGCAATCCGACAGTTTTTTGTGCTTCACCGAATCGTGACGCGGGTCGGGTCGAGAGTGAACTTTCCCTTCGATCACGGGTTTTGTGATCGTTGGGAATGAGAGCGGTTCGACCCGACAGCCTTTAGCCCGACCAGAAAAAGAGTCTTCAGTCAGTTCTTCGCATGTCGGGCGTTACGCGAAGCCCATACCTATGAGGAGTGATAGATAAGGAGTTAGGTAGGGGGCAGGCGGTGTGTTGGACGGGTTGTAGACAGGCCCGCCTCCTCGGAGACAGTGACCCTCAAACCCTGATGACTAGTAGAGGCAGGGTGATTGTGGTGCGGGTCTCGGACACATGACTCTCCCCTCGGACACCGGCATAGACTCATCCTCTCACCTACATCTCTCTTGTACACGCTTCAATCAGACACCCTCCCTCCACCCCGTTACCTAGAAGTTGTGTGGGGGGTGTGTATATAGGGGTGTGGGTTTATGTTGTGCCACCCCCGCAGATTGTATTACCTATGTGTTGTCTGTAGTGGCAACGCTAATGCTAAAAGAAAGGGAGGCACCTATATCTTGCCTCCCTCTCCCTTAGTCGAATCCGACGTTCTATCTCTTTGTCGGATTCGACATTTCCCTCGGACGGGATTTATGCCTATGCGGCGGCGGTTTGCTTCTTGCGAAGCTCGGTCGCCTTTTCGGCTGCCTTCTGGGTCATGCCGTAGGGCGGCTGGACGTTCTTGGACTCTGCGTCTTCGTCCTTGAAGTCCTCCAGGAGTCCGTTGACGTCCTCCTGGTATTCGTGACCGTCCGCGCCGATCAGCTTGACCTTCGTGTTGGTCGCGGTGGCTTCCTTGCGGACGATGTCCACGAGTTCGCCGTCCACGAGCCGTGCGGGGAAGCCGGGGAGCCGCGTCATCGCGTTGGTGATGTGCGTCTCCGGGACGTCTCCGGTGAAGTCGGTGAGGCTGACGAGCGGGTCCTTTTCGACGCGCTTCTTCTCGTCCTCGACGACCTTTTCGGCGGCGGGGTCTGTGTAGACGTCCCGCGCACCGCTGCTCTGCTTTTCCTGCTGTCCGGGTGACGGACTCATGCTCTTGCCTCCTGATCAGGGTTCGCTGGATGCTACCCCGTTCACCGGACGGCTTACCAGGGCGTCCAGCCTTGTACGAGCCAGAAGAAGAGGAAGACGCCGAGCGCGGAGACGGCCATCAGGACGATGTAGATGATCAGGGCGTTCATCTGCTGTCCCAGAGCATGTGCATGGCGAAGCCGACCTCCAGCGCAGCGGCGGCGGCGATCAGGATCGCTAGGAGGACGTGAGGTCGAATCCGAACAGGACTGCGACCACAAGTGCTGCGGCGATCACGATCAGGGCGATGTCTTGGGTGCCGAAGTTCATGTCTCCCGGAGACTACTCGCCTTGGAGGACAGTAGGGCCGGACGTTCTTTGTCCGGCTCTACGTTGTACTGGCCCCGGCTTTCGCTTGGGGGCGGGGGCCGGGGCCAGTCTTGGGCTACGCGCCGAGCGGCTGTCCGCCGTCGTCCGGCTCGTCGGGCGCGGGATCCGGAACGTCTGGATCGCTTGGAATGCCTGTCTCGTTGAGCATCTCGCCTCCTAGCTAGAAGGGGATTCCGTCGCCCCCGTCGGGGGCAGCGCCCTGCGAGGATACCCCTGCTGGCGGCGGGTCAACCGGAAGCTGCGCCTGGTTTGACGGCCTGGCTCCTTGAACGGGTGCGTCTTCGCGCTCGGGCGTGTCGGAGCCGTCTGCTTTGCGGAACAGCGCTTCGCCGTCCACCTGGGTTGCGTTGACGACGTGCTTGGAGCGGTTCTGCCCGCTTTCCTTGTCCACCCAGGTTTCCTGCTCGATGCTGCCGGAGAGCGTCAATGAGTCGCCCTTCCGGACTTTGGCGAAGATGACGTCCGCGAACGGCCCCCACACGTTGACGTCGAAGAAGCTGGTTTTCGTTTCCCGTTCGCTGCTGGTCTTGTTGACCCAGGAGCGTTCGACTGCGAGGCCGAACTTGGCGAGGTTGTTCCCGGAGTTCATCTCCACGTACTCGGGGTCCCTGGTGGCTCGTCCGCTCAGGGCGACGATGTTGATGTGGCTCATGCTGGTGTCTCGCTTTCTACCGGCGCTGCCGGTGTCGCTGGTTTCGGTGCTGTCTTGGTGAACTTGTACGCCTGCCGGTCCTGGTTCACCTTCTGCCGGATCCGGTTCGCGTAGCGGGATCCGAAGCCCATCCGGGCTTCTTCCATGGCGTTCAGGAGGTCCTGGATCGTGGATTCCAGCGCCATGATCCGCTTCTGCTCAGACGTCATGCCGGAACCTCTTTCAGCCAGGGGAACGCTTCGCAGAGTTCCATGTTGAGTTGCCCTGCTTCGTCGGTGAGCCGCTTCGGCAGTGCCTGCCAGTTGATCTGCTGGATCAGCACGGTGAGCCGCTCGACGGTGTTGACCAGGGCCTTCTCCTGCTCAGGCGTCATCTTCGTCCTCCTCGGAGATCAGTTTGAGCGCTCCGACGGGTTCTACGCCCGATACGCCTTGTGAGAACACGTAGACATCTCCGAGCCAGGTCCAGTGGGGCCGTGCTGGAGAGTTCAGCGCCTTCTCGATGTAGTCTCGGACCGCTTGTAGGACGGATTTGTCGCTTTCCGGGTCATGGAAGCCCAGATCGCTCTCCGGGATCGCCGCTTCGGCCGTCTGTCCGCCCGTGAAGTGAATCTGCACCCTCATACGCTCGTTTCCTCTCTGTCTGGAGCGATTCCTTGGTTTTCAGGATTCTACACTGTATGCTCGTCCCGTGATCAGTCGCCGCGAGCAGCCGGGAGATCTCCAGATCGGGGAGGCCGTGCTCGCGCTGACGCTCTCTCAGCGCAAAGGGATGCCCGACAGCTTCCCGTTCACCGGAGGATGGGTGCAGCGCATGAGTCGCAGGCTCGGAACTCCAGTGGGGGAGCATCGCGCTCTCAGGATCGTGCGCGTTCTTCGCAAGCACGGGATCCTGGCTGATGATGGGTTCTACCGCCAGGCGTATCACCCGCGCCAGCCCTCCGGCTGGAAGGTGAGGTTGAATCGTCTGGTACGGGTGCCCCGTTCTTGCAAAGCCTCTATCCGCACCCGACGCGAGCGCAAACCGCGAGCAGCGAAGATTCCGTGGTGGCAGCACCCACTATTCGGCAACCCGGACGGTGCTCCACCACCGGGGAGGCGACGGTGACGACCTACAAGTGCTTCGGCTGCGACAAGAACAGGAAGCGAAACCAGATCGCAAAATCCGGCACTCGTAAGAACGGCTCTCGCTGGCACCTGTGCCGAACCTGCTCCCGCGCTTACGCTCAGGAGCGCGAGATGGACGCGCAGGCGTTCGCCGCCGCCGAGGGTGACGCTGTCCGGGTCGGTGAGGCAGGATCTGTAGCCATGGGCTGGAATGGCGTGCCTTCCGACAGGAGTCTCCGTGGCCGAAAGCGCTGATCCCGTCTCCTGCAACATGTGCCGCTGGAGCGAGAAGGCTCGCAATGAGTACGCCTTCGGCGGCTGCATGGCGACCGGACTCCAGCAGCGCTTCTGGCAGACTGGCTCGCAAGTGAACTGCGGCCTCTTCACCGGGATCACGATGGCCCGCCGCAAGCAGGTCGATGACAACCGGCGCGGTGTTCAGACGGAGAGCCTGTTTTGAGCGAAGCCTTCGACACACTGATGGACGACGGCCAGCCCTTCGTCGAGAACGTCAAGAAGAGGGGATCCTGGACGCCGCACCACTACAAGCGCGTCGATCTCGACTTCACAAACATCCGCGCCGTCATGTCGGAGCCGAAGTGCAAGATCTGCTCCCACCCGGATCGCAAGCAGGCCGACATCTTCATCTACCGGCAGAAGATGAAGGACGTCAACGACGACGGCGAGCCGTTCACGGCCAACTATCTGCTGACCGCCCTGGCCGAGATGGGGATCCCGAACCCGTCCAAGGAGAACGTGCTCAACCACTGGCGCAAGCATGTCGAGGTGCCCACCAAGGGCCAGAGGGCGATTGAGCGCAAGGCGGTCTCCACGATCCTGGAGAAGATGTCCTCGGACCAGATCCTGACGATGAGCAGGGCCGAGTTGCTGGACCTGATGATGCGCCAGGGCGTCCTGGAGGCAGGTCATCGTCTGGCGACGACCGGCAAGTCCGGGATCACGGTGGCCGACGTGCTGAAGATCGCGGAGCTTCAGATCCGCGAGAAGGGCAGTGAGGCGCAGAACGAGTTCCTGAAGGCGTTGGGTGGTGGTATCGTCGCCGCAGTCAAGAACGGCATCCCTGCGAAGCAGGCGAAGCAGCTTGCGAACGCAGAGGTTGTGGATGCGGACGTTGTCGAAGTCGAGGATCCGATTGAGGCTGCGGCCTGAGATGATTCCGGTGGCCGAAGAGACCGACAAGGTCTGCGTCGAGTGCGGCGAGCACGTCCACGACGAATACTCGTGCCTCTCCTGCGGCTGCGGCATCTACTTCGCCTACGCGACCGTGGCCGGGAATCTGGTCAGGCCCATCCTGCCTCACGATGAGTGAGGTGATGGAGGGTGGCTTCACCCTCCTGGAGATGGACACGGAGGAGTGCACCAACCCCTGGTGCGGGATGGACCTGCGCGTCTCCGGCCCCGAAGAGGCTCTCTCCAGGGCGCGTCAGGACCAGGTCTTCTTCTGGCACTACTTCCTGCTCCGCTGCCCCCATCCGGGCCAGCGCCAGTTCATCCTCGGCGCGAACGCCACCATCAACGCCCTCGCCTGCTCCAACCGCTACGGCAAGACGACGATCCTCGCCGGACGCCACTTCCACAAGAACATCTTCAAGGTCGGGGCCGAGCACCTGTACCTCGATCCGGGTGAGGACGGCTACGAGTTCAACGTCAGGTCGTTCCTTCGCACCCGCTACCGCACCGTGCACACGGCGGGCGAGTGGGACCAGGCGGCAGAGGTCTGGGAGGACGCCCAGAAGCTGCGGGCCGAGTCGCCCCGGCTGGAGATGCTGATCACCGGCGACAAGAAGTCGATGCCACCGCACATCAACTTCCTCGGCGGCGCACGCTGGCTCTTCCGCACCCTTGGCGTCAAAGGCTCCGGGATCGACGGCAAGAACTTCTACCTGCTCTCCATCGACGAGGGCGGCTGGATCATGGACCTGGAAGAGATGATGCGGAACGTGCTCCAGATCCGGATCGCTGACGTGCGCGGCCAGATCGACGTGGTCGGCACCTTCAAGCCGGGGATGTCGAAGGACTTCTTCAAGATCTGCGTCAGGGCCTCCGCTGCGACGGGCGTCGGCATCTCCTTCGACCATCGGAGCCAGTCGGAGGGCGAGGAAGTGGACGAGGACCAGGCTGCCTCCCTGGACGAGGCGATCTTCAAGTACGCCAAGGACGTCGGCTTCGACCTGACGGGCGAGATCGCTCGCGCCCGCGAGCTTGGCGTGATCGACTGATGGCCGTCGTCGAGAAGCTCTCGCCACCGCACCGGCAGACCTACTACGTCCAGACCGGAGGGATGCACGAGAACCCTTACGGCGTCCCGCGTGAGGAGATCGTCCGCTTCATCATCGACAACCCCGCCGAGACGGTCGCCCAGGTCGTGTTCGGCAAGTACGTCGAGGCGTCCGGACTGGTCTTCGGCTCCGAGATCGTGCAGCAGATGTTCCGGCGCGACATGCAGCCGATCAACAGCAACTTCTGGATCGACCGTGAGGCGAGGGAACGAGCGAAGCCCATCGTGGCTCGCGGAGAGGACTACCTCCCTCCGTTTCACACTGGCGTGGACTTCGCCCGTCAGACCGACTATACGGTGATCACGACGCTCGACTGCTCCACCAACCCGGCCCGCTGCGTCTACTACAAGCGCCTCAACCGGGTCCCGTGGGAGACCATCTACACGGAGGTGGGGATCGCCCGGATGCTATGGGGGCCGAACATCCTCGGAGATTCGTCGGGGCCGCAGGGGGATGTCATTTTTGATGCGCTGGAAAGCAGGCACTTCTGCCCCGAGCACCGCCGCACCTCGATGCTCGGCAACCGCTGCGTTGACGACAACGGCGAGCCACTCACCTGCGACCAGGGCACCTACCTGCCGCTCTCCTGTGTGGAGGGCTACCAGTTCGGTGGCGGCACCGGGGAAGCGAAGAAGCGCCTGGTCGAACACACCCGGAACGTGATGTCCACCGGCTACCGGCGTGACCGGCCCGACCTTCCGTTCGGCCAGATCCGGATGCCGCCCATCGTCCAGTTGGAGGAAGAGGTCACCTTCTACACCTGGCTGGACAAGAAGCTGGAGACGGACTGCCTCTTTTCGCTGGCGCTCGCCGCCTGGTCCGGCCTAGAGGAAGTGCTTCCTGATCCGGACTTCGGCTCCGTCTACGGCGACTAGGCGTCCGTCGGACGGTGTAGCCTCTCGGACGTGGCGACCGCTGGTCAGTATTCATTCGTGATCGAAGAGGGTGCGTCGTTCCTACGCACCGTTTCCTGGTTCACCGACGATGCTGGCACGGTCCCGCAGAACCTGACCGGCTACACGGCCCGGATGAAGGTGAAGGCCAAGGACGGCGGCTCCACCATCCTGGACTCCTCCGCTGGTGACATCACGCTGACCCTCGGCGGCACGGCAGGCACCGTGGAGATCGGGATCACGGCGGCGAAAACGGCGAGCCTGAACCCGACGGCGAAGGACGCGCTCTTCTACGACCTGGAGCTTGTGGACGGATCCGGGTTCGTGACCCGACTGCTGAAGGGCAGCGTCACCGTGGACGCGGAGGCCACCTCGTGAGTGGCGACCAGCCAGCGGTCGTTGTCGTCAAGGAGCACACGGGCACCGTCGTCTCCGACAGGAGTAGTCCCGGCAGCGTCGTTGTGCGCGAGCGCTCCGGTGCTGTGACCGTGGTTTCTGCGACGAAAGGCCCCACTGGGCCTCCGGGGCCGGAAGGCCCTCCGGGGCAGTGGGAGGATCTGACCCAGGCTGAATTCGACGCGCTGGATCCTCCAGATCCGGACACCCTGTACGTCATCATCGGATAGGAGGACTGGAATGGCTATCGGTATCGACGCGGCAGTGCTGAATGGCTGGCTGACCGCTCTCTGCAAGGCGACGAACTACACGGCTCCGGCTGGGTTCTTCGTCAAGCTCCACACGGCTGACCCTGGTGTCGGCGCGACCGCCGCTTTCGGTGACGCCACCCGGCAGTCGGTGACCTTCGGCACCGCTGCTGGTGGAGCTATCGCCAGTTCGGCGGACGTCAACTGGACGAACCTGACGGCGGCGGGCACGATCTCGCACGTCTCGTTCTGGTCGGCGGTGACGGGCGGCACGTTCCTCGGCTCCGACGACCTGGCGACACCGCGCACCGTGGCGATTGGTGACAACTTCACCATCTCCTCCGGCCAGTTGACGCTTGCAGTGACCCCGGTGGCAGCCTGAAGTCTGAGGCTGTCACCTCCTCACACGAGGCTCGTCTTGACTCCCTGGAGTTCAATGACGAGCAGCTTGCCGTCCGAGTGCGGCTGTTGGAGAAGATGATGGACACCCGCGCCACCCCGCTGTGGAAGCGGGCGCTGTTCCGCCTCGACGGCTGGCCGTCCTGGCCCTATGTCGTCTCGGAGCCTGCTCGGAGGCCGTGGCGACGTTGGTTGCGTAGCTGATGGCGAAAACTCTCTACGCGCATCAGGTAAACCCGGCCACGACGCACCGGGGTAACAACGACCCCAAGTACGTGGGGACTGCTTCATGGTGGGCACCGTGGATGCTTGGGGAGGCCCGCGACACCGAGACGATCCCTTCGGCTCTTGACGCCTCTCTCGTTACCAGCAACACGACTGGCATTGAGGTGTCGTTCTCGGGAGGGATTCCACTGGAGTGGGTTAGCGAGCCTTTGTCTGCTGACTTCACTATCGCCGGGACGATTACGGCGAATATCTGGGCGAAAGAAACGTCGATGAGCGACAACGCCTCCGTCAATGTCGGCATCGACGTGGTCGATGGTGCGACCGGGGCGATTACCCAGATCGTGAAGTCGAACCGGACGGCGAACGAACTTGGAACGTCGCCTGCTGTAAACAACTTCACGTTGACGCCTACATCGACGCTTTGTAAGCGGGGCGACCGGATTCGGCTTCGCATCTTCGCTGGTCCCGGTGGCGGCACGTTGACGGCTCCTGGCCCTATGAGCGCCTACGTTGGGCATCAATCTGCGGGCACCACGGGTGACACGTACATCACGTTCAC
>Ga0247762_1000380_pt1 | contig 13497 bp, 13 predicted proteins | sample UWRJL081202R4_FD_181016 | JGI IMG/M metagenome (GOLD analysis project Ga0247762, IMG submission 181016) | Plant litter microbial communities from Arlington Agricultural Research Station in Wisconsin, United States - UWRJ-L081-202R-4 | ecosystem: Environmental > Terrestrial > Plant litter >...
GATGCCTTCCCCGGCATCTTCGCCAACGACGAGCCGCGCAAGCAGGCGGCCGTGCTGGCCGCCACCCAGCGGCCGCTCGCCCTCAGCGCGCTCGGGGAAGCCTCCGGTGACCCCGCCTGGGCCGCGATCCCGAGCTGGGACCTGATCGGCACGATCGACAACGTCATCCCCGAGGCCACCCAGAAGTTCATGGCCAAGCGGGCCGGGGCGCACGTCACCACCGTCAAGGCCGCCCACCTGTCGATGGTCTCGCACCCCGGCGCCGTCGAAGACGTGATCGTCGACGCCGCCCGCAAGACCTCCTGACGAACCGCGCACCGGACCGGGCCCCGCCGATCAGCGGGGCCCGGCTACGCGGCCGTCAACGCCTCCTGGGTCGCGAGCCACTCGGCAAAGGTCTGAACGCCGCGCGGCCCGGGCCCGAGCGGCAGCAACCCGCCCCGGACCAGCGCGCGGCCGGTCGCGCCGGGCACCGGCACCGGAAGGACCAGTTTGCGCAGCCGGCGCACCCGGACCAGCCGGCGCACCATGTCCACCATGGACAGCACCGCCGGCCCGGCCAGATCAGGCGCCTGGCCCAGCGGCCGGCCGACCGCGATCTCCACCAGCGCCTGCGCCACCTCGCGGGCGGCGATCGGCTGGCTCCGCATCCTCGGCACCGGCACCACGACCCCGATCGCGGTGCCGAGCAGTTGCCCCGCGAACTCGTGGAACTGGGTCGCCCGCAGCACGGTCGCCGGGACCGGCCCGGCCAGCACGAGCTGCTCCTGGCGCACCTTGCCGGCGTAGTAGCCGAGGTCGACCCGGTCACAGCCGACGATCGACAGGGCCACGTGATGGGTGACACCCGCCCGCTGCGCCGAGCGCAGCAGATTGCCGGTGGCGGCCTCGAAGAAGCCGATCGACGTGCTCCGGCTCCTGGTGGTCACATTGCTGACGTCGATGATCACGTCGGCCCCGGCCAGCAGCTCGTCCAGCCCGGCGCCGGTGGTCAGATCGGCACCGGCCGAGCGGGCGATCACCACCGGCGTGTGGCCCTGCTCCCGGACGGCCTCGACGACCATCCGGCCGATCAACCCGGTCCCGCCGGCTACTGCTATCCGCATCACTGCACCTCTTCCTCGTCCCGCCGGCAGACGCCGACGATCAAAGGACGAGACACCGCCCGCGTACGTGACAGCGCCGGCTCGCCGGTTACCTTTTCGATCATCCCTGCCGGGATCTCGGTCGCCGGTCCGGTATGGCGCTTTCGCCTCGGCGGCCCAACCACCCGCAACGGCCTATTACGACGGAACGAGCCGAGGGCAAGAAGTACAACGCCGCTCTCATCTGCCTTGCCCGCCGCCGTGTCGATGTCCTACACACCAAGCGCAGCTACCGGCACCCGAGCGACCATCAGGCCCGCGCCGAGTGACCACCTGCTCAGACCGGCGCGGATCACCAAGCGTCCTGATCTACGGTGCATGCGATGATGGCCACCATGACGAAGACCCGAAAGGATCATGGCTCGTAGATCTCCGGCGCGCATGCGCACTGCCGCTCCACACCCACGCCTGGATAAGCCGGTCACGATGCCGCCTGGCCTCTCGTCCCGCGGCACAGCAGCAATCGTCCAGCTCGAACGCGCCCGGTTCTGGCCCGGAGCGTGCCACGAGGCGCTGAAAGCCTGGGCGCAATTCCTGCGCGACCCCTACCACCGACGCTTCGACCCCCAGCACGGATGCGGGGAACTGATGTGCTGCCCGGATCCTGTCGAACTGCGCGGCATCCTCGAAACCGTGGCACACGCCCTCCCCGCGAAAAACGCGCGCGCCTTCCGTCAGCGCTTAGCCATCCTCGACGACCAGTGGTGAGCGATGACTCCTCGCCGGCCGCCACCGCCGCCTCCCCCGCCCAGGCACCGGGTGGGCGACAGTTGACCACCCGGGTACGACAATTCTCCGCCGCCATCCACAGCATCGACCCACCGCAAACCGCCACCGCCTCCCCCACCCCGGCACTGGGTGGGCGACAGTCGACCACCCGGGTACGACAATTCCGCGCCGTCATCCACAACCCCGGTCGAACCCCCGGCCGCCCCGAAACCGCGCACGACGCACGTCCTGGCTGCGGAAATACGTCCTGTCGACAATCGGCCACGGGCATGTTCGGTCGTCCCGCCGCCGGAATAGCTTCCAGTCAGAAGCGGCACGACTGACGGAGGCGCCGCATGGAAACCTCATCACAAACCTGGGCTGACCGGACCCTGGTCGCCGTGGCGGCCCTCCCGGACGGCACCGCCCCGAGCGCCGAGAGCGTCACCGAAGAGGTCGCGATCGAGTTCGCCGACCGGTTCGACGGCCCCGACCGCGACTACCCCGGAGTCTCGCGCCGCCCCCATTGGCACCAGGAGGTCCTCGACGCGATCGCCGCCCTGCGGGCCGACGGCCTGCTGGTGGCCGAGGGTCCACCCGCGCTCACCCCGGCCGGCCGGGCTGCGCTCGACGCCGCCGCCGCGCGGCTCGTCGAGCGGCCCGCCGCCCACCGTGACCATGGCAGTCCGGCCGGCGACTTCGTCGTGGCCGGTGTCATCGCGGGGCCGCTGCGCGACCCGAGAGCCCGGGAGCGGCTCAACCTGAGCGCCGCCGACGACGAACCGATCCCGATCATGGTCGATCTCAACCTGCAGTTCCGCACCGGCACCCCGGGCGCGCTGACCCGCCTCGAGGAGCTCTGGCGGCGGGTCACCGGCCGGCGCGAGACCCCGGCCCGGATCGCCGGGCGTTATGTGGCGGGCAAGCTCACGATGCGGCAGATCGAGCGGCTGGTAGCCGCCGACGCGGTCCCGATCGTCTGGCCGGAGCGCAGTATCTACCACGTGTGGCCGGACTTCCCGGTGCACACGCACATCGACGCCTCGTGCGTGACGATCAAGGCCGATGCCGCCCGCAACACCTTCGACGCCAACGGCCGCGGCATCGTCTGGGCGGTCGTCGACTCCGGGATCTGGGGCGGGCACCCGCATTTCGAGGAGTTCGGCACGCTCACCGACGACTCGGTCAAGGATCTGCACCGGTCCTTCCCGGCCGGTGGGCAACCGACGCCGGACGGCGCGCTGGAGGACAGCGCCGGCCACGGGACGCACGTCGCCGGCATCATCGCGGGCGGCATCTCCGGCTGGGTCGCCGATCACCCCGAGCGGACGATCTACGCGACCGAGAGCCGGTGGAACGTGGAGAACCCGAACCGCCCGATGCAGGCGCCGCGGGCGATCGCGGACCCGGCGCAACTGGCCGGGATGGCGCCGCGAACCCGGCTGGTCAGCCTCAAGGTGCTCGGAACCGGGGGCAGCGAGGACGACCGCGTGCACCAGGTGATCGCGGCGCTGGCCTATGTCCGCGAGGTCAACGGGGACAGCGTGGCCGGCATGCGCATCCACGGCGTCAACCTCAGCCTGGGTTACGAGTTCGATCCGCAGTGGTTCGCCTGCGGCCGCAGCCTGCTCTGCGAGGAGGTCGACCGGCTGGTGCGTTCCGGTGTGGTCGTGGTGGTCGCCGCCGGCAACTCCGGCTACGGCTCGCTGGCGGTCACGATGGCGGCCCCGACCCGGTTCGGGCTGCCCATGACGATCAACGATCCGGGCAACGCCGACCTCGCCATCACGGTCGGCTCGACGCACCGCTCCGCGCCCCACACCTACGGGGTGTCCTATTTCTCCTCCAAGGGCCCGACCGGCGACGGGCGCGCCAAACCCGACCTGGTGGCCCCCGGGGAGCGGATCACCTCGTGCGCCGCGGGCGAGATCCGCACCGCCGCCGTCGGCGACCAGCCGCGGCCCGACACGGCCGTCTACGCCGAGCAGAGCGGCACCAGCATGGCCGCGCCGCACGTCTCCGGGGCGGCCGCGGCCCTGCTCTCGGTGCGCCGCGAGTTCATCGGCGAGCCCGAGAAGGTCAAGCGGATCCTCGTCGACTCGGCCATCGATCTCGGCCGCGCCCGCGAGTTCCAGGGCGCCGGCCTGCTCGACCTCATGCGGGCCCTGCAACAAGTCTGACCAGAGGAGATGAACCCATGACCGACTCGATCAACGGACGCCCGTTCTGGGAGATCAGGTTCGACGCCGACGGCGATCCCGACGGCACCCAGGCGGACACCATGCTCGCCGAGTTACCCGGCAACGGCATCACCGATCTGTACGTCTTCGCGCACGGCTGGAACAACGACGAGCGGCACGCCCGCCGGCTCTACGACGGCTTCTTCGGTCTGGTGGCCGGCCAGCTGACCGATCCGGCCGTCCGGGCCGGGTTCGCCGGTGTGGTGTGGCCTTCCCAGCGCTGGTCGGACGAGCCGATCCCGGATTTCGCGGCGGCACCGGCCACCCTGGTGCCCGGCGCCGCCGCGGCCGTCGCGGCCGATCCGGTCGTGGTGGGCACCGCCGCCCTCGACGCGCAGACGCTGGCCGACCTGAAGCGGAGCTTCCCGTCGGCCACCGATGTGCTCGACCGGATGGCCGAGCTGCTGGCCGGCGCGTCGACCGACCAGTCCACGACGGAGTTCTTCGCATGCCTGCGGGAGTTCTCCGAGCGCACCGCCGTCAAGGACGAGACCGACGCGGGCGATCCGACCGCACCGGGCGACATTCCGCCGATGCTTCAGGCGGCCGAGCCCGCCCGGATGTTCGAGACCTTCCGGGACCGGCTGCGCGGGCTGGGCGTCGAACTCGCCGGTGACACCGGCGGCCAGGCGTCGATCGGTGACAAGTTCCGCGGCCTGCTGCACGGCGCCAAGGAGGCCCTGCGGCAGGCCACGTACTGGCAGATGAAGAACCGGGCCGGGGTGGTCGGCCGGCGTGGGCTCGGTCCACTGCTGGGCCGCCTGCCCGCGACCAGTCCGGGCGTTCGGGTGCACCTGATCGGCCACAGCTTCGGCGCGCGCCTGGTCTCGTACGCTCTCGCGGGTCTGCCCGATGGTCTGAGCCCCTCGCCGGTCAAGTCGGTGACCCTGCTGCAGGGCGCGTTCTCGCACTTCACCTTCGACCCGAGCGTGTCCTTCGACCCGGGCAAGCACGGCGAGCTCGCCGGCCGGCAGGCGCGCATCGACGGTCCGCTGACGGTCTGCTTCTCCAGCCACGACGACGCGGTGGGCGTCTTCTATCCGCTCGCCTCGATCGCCTCGGGCCAGAATCTGGCCGGCGCCCAGGAGGCGCTCTACCGGTGGGGCGGAATGGGTCACGACGGCGCGCAGAACGCCGACGCCCGGCTGGACCCGATCAAGGCGGTCGGCGGCGACTACCGCTTCTCGCGGACGCAGATCCTCAACGTGGACGCGAGCACAGTGGTCTGCCACGGCGGCCCGCCGAGCGGTGCGCACAGCGACATCGTCCGGCCGGAGCTGGCCTGGGTGGTGGTGTCCGCCAGCCGCTTCTGACGCTAGCCGTCAGACGTCGCCCAGCTCGCCGCGCAGCTTCAGCAGGGCGCGGGCGATCAGCCGGGAGACGTGCATCTGGGAGATGCCGACCCGCTCGGCGATCTCGGCCTGGGTCAGGTTGCCGTAGAAGCGCAGCGTCACGATGGCCCGTTCGCGCTCGTCGAGCGCCGCCAGGGCGGGCCCGAGCGCGATCCGGGTCTCGGCCAGCTCGAACTCGTGGTCGGCGCCGCCCAGGGTCTCGCCCAGCTCACTGCTGCCCTCGGCCCCGACCAGCGAGGAGAGCGAGGTCGCACTGTACGCGCGGGCGCCCTCGAGCCCTTCGAGCACCTCTTCCTCGGTGATCCCGAGGTGGGCGGCCACGTCGGCGACGGTCGGCGAGCGGCCGAGGGTGTGGCTGAGGGTGCCGTTGGCGGCGGTGATCGCCAGGCGCAGCTCTTGCAGCCGCCGCGGCACCCGGATGGCCCAGGTGCGGTCGCGGAAGTGCCGCTTGATCTCGCCGGCGATGGTCGGGATCGCATAGCCGGCGAAGTCGACGCCGAAGTCGGGGTCGAACTTGTCGACGGCCTTGATCAGGCCGACGACGGCGGTCTGGAGCAGGTCGTCGGCCGGCTCGCCGCGGCCGGCGTAGCGGTTGGCCAGGTGCCGGGCCAGCGGCAGCCACGCCTCGATCGCCCGGTCCCGCAGGGCCGCGCGGGCGCGGTGCCCGGCCGGCAGCTCGGCCATGGCGGCGAGGATCGCCGCCGCGTCGTCGGGAGTCCGCCCGGCGGCGAAGGGGCCGCGCAAGGTGGGGCGCTGATCGGTCTTCGTGATCATCTGATGACTCCCGGGATCCGTCAGCGACGAAATTAGTTGCTGTACTGCAAAGACAGTACCCGCTCGGACGAACGGAACCTAACCGAAAGGCCGATGTCCCCCGGACGAGACAACGCCGGCACCCGCACGGGTGCCGGCGTTGTCGCCGCTGGCTCAGGAGGCAGCCGACTGCGCTTCGGACTTGACGTCCTGTACGCCGGACTTGGCCTGGTCCTTGGTCTCCTGGACCGCGTCCTGCGCGGTCCCCTTCACTTCGCCGACGGCCTGCTGCACGCTGCCCGAGAGGTCGTCCTTCATCTCGGTGGCGACGTCCTTGACCCGGTCGGTCAGCTCGCCGGAGTTGTCCTTGAGCTGCTGACCGGCGCGGCGCTCGAAATCGGTCGCCGGAATCAGCGTGGCGGCCAGCAGGCCGGCGCCGAAGGCGATGATGCCGGCCGCGAGCGGGTTGCCCTTGGCCTGCGCGACGACCGCCTGCGGGGCGCTGCGCACCGAGTCGGCGACGTCGTGGGCGGCCGAGCCGGCCTTGTCGCCGAGCTGGGCGGCCTTGTCCTGCACCGTTTTGTCGTGCACCGTGCCGACGCCGTCGCCGGCCGCGTGCCGGGCGTTCTCCGAGCTTCCCATGACCTTCTCCTTGACGCTGGTCCAGCGCCGCTGCGCGACCTTCTTCGGGCTGGTCTTGTCGGCCAGCAGATCCACGTCGCGAGTCAGCGAGGCCCGGGTGTCCTCGATTTCCTGCCTCAGCTGGTCGGGTTCTTGAGCCATTGCGCGTCCTCCTTGATCGTGTCGACGGTGCGATGCGGTACGGGATCGACGTCCTTGATCTTCTTGCGGCCGCTCGTGTAGAGCACGGCGCCGATGACGCCCCAGAGGACGGCCACGATCAGCGCGGCCCAGCCGGCGTCGATGACGTTGGCCAGCCCGAAGACCAGCGCGAAGCTGAGCAGCACGACGGCCAGGTAGCCGGCGAACGCGGCCCCGCCGAGCATTCCGGCCGCCTTGCCCGCCTTGCCGGCCTCTTCCTTGAGTTCCGCCTTGGCCAGGTCGACCTCCTGGCGGAAGAGCTGGGAGAGGTCGTTGCTGATGTTGCCGATGAGCTCGCCGATCGACGTGCCGGCGACCTCGTCGGCCCGGTCGGCCTCGGGGGCCCGATAGGGCGTGCTCACAGCCCGTCACCCGCCGTGCCGGCCTGCGGGTCCGCCTTGGCGACGCCCTTGCCGACCCGGCCGACCACGAACCCGGCGACCAGCGCGGTGGCCAGGAAGGCACCCGGACGCCGGCGGGCGAAGTCCTGGACCTCGCGCAGCACGCCGTCGGGGCCGTTCTTGTCGAGGTAGTCGGCCAGCTGGCGACCGCCTTCGGCGACCCGGGACACGACGGTCGCGGCCGGCGAGCCGTCCCGGTCGCCCCGCATCTCGTCGAGCTGGTCGGCGGTCTGCCGAATCGTGCCGACGAGCTTGTCGTTCTGGGCGCGGGCCTGCTCGCCGACCCGGTCGCGGACGTCGGCAGCGACGTTGCGCGCCTGGTCCTTGGCCTCGGCGCCGACCCGCTGGGCCTGCTCCACGGCGGTGTCCTTGACGTCGGTGGCAGCCTGGCCGGCGGCCTCCTTGGCCTGGGCCGCCGGCGAGGTGTCGCCGGCCGGCTCCTCGGTGTGGTCCGGGACGTAGGTCTCCGCCACGTAGGTCTCGGTCGAGGAGGTCCCGGCCGGGTACGTGTAGTCGACCGGCGGCAGCGCCTCGGTCGTGGTCGGATAGCTGCCGGTGGCCGGGTACTCCGGCTCGAAGTACGGCTCGTCCGGCGGGCGGGTACCCGATGCCGTGTCACTCATGTGCTGCCTCCAGGGGATTCGTCGTCGAGCCCCGAACTACCCGGGCCACCCGCCCCCACACGTGATTGTCATGTGACAACTATTCTCGGTTTTCCCTGCATAGGTCGGCTGAACAGGGGAACCACGCGGGCGCCGACAGCTCGTTTGAGCGGTGATCCGCCGGGTACCCGGGCTGCGTGCCCACCACCTCAGCGACCGGTCCCGGCCGGCTCCTCGGCGACGCCGTCGACCAGGGTCGTCTCGACCTCCCCCGCCCCGGGCACGGCCGGACGAGTGAACGGCTGCTGCGCCTCGCCGACCTCGGCCGGCAGGATCCGGTGCTCGCCCGCCTCGGCGAGGGGCACGCCGACGCCCTGGCGATCCTCGCCGAGCTGGACGCGGAGGCCGGGGTGGCGGCGCCCACGCAGCGCTGGGGCGTGTGGGCGGCCGTGCCCGCTTCGGTCACCGCGACCCCGACGGCCGGCGGCTGGCGCCTGAGCGGTGACCGACCCTGGTGCTCGGGGGCCGGGATCTGCACCCACGCCCTGGTCACCGCCACCGCCGACGACGGTGTCCGGCTCTTCGCCGTCGAGCTCGACGATCCCCGCGTGCAACCGCTGGACGGCACGTGGCCGGCGGTAGGAATGGCGGGCAGTGACAGCCGCACCGTCCGCTTCGACGCGGCACCGGCCCGCTCGGTCGGCGACCCGGGCCAGTACGTGAACCGGCCCGGCTTCTGGCACGGCGGGATCGGGGTCGCAGCCTGCTGGTACGGCGGTGCCGTGGGAGTGGCCGACGCCCTCCCGGCGGCGGCACGGAAACGACCGCTCGACCCGCACGCCCTGGCACACCTGGGCGCCGTCGACGTGGCTCTCGGCGCCGCCCGCGCAGTCCTGCTCGACGCCGCCGCCCAGATCGACGCCGACCCGGTGGCCCCGGCGCAGCGGCTCGCCCTGCGCGTACGGGCAACCGTCGAGCTCGCGGCCACCCAGGTCATCGACCGCGTCGGACGGGCCCTGGGCGCCGGCCCGCTCTGCCGCGACGCCGTCCACGCCCGCCGGGTCGCCGACCTCACGGTGTATCTGCGCCAGAGCCACGCCGAGGCCGACCTGGCCCAGCTCGGCACGATCCTCACGGAGATGAGTACCGCATGGTGACTCCCATCGTCGGCGGCGGCACCGAGGAGCTCCGCTGGCGCGACTGGCCGGCCGTGTCCAGCTGGCCGCCGCTCGGCCCGGCCCCGGCGACGGCCCCGCTGGTCGTCGCCCCGCATCCGGACGACGAGATCCTGGGCGTCGGCGGCCTCATCGCGCTGCTGGGCGCGGCCGAGATCGTCGCGGTCACCGACGGCGAGGCGTCCCATCCCGATTCCACAGTGCACACTCCCGGGGAGCTCGCGGTGATCCGCCGGGAGGAGACCCGCCGCGCCCTCGAGCAGCTCGGCGTGCCGGCCGCCCGGGTGCACCGGCTCGGCCACCCCGACGGTGGCATCGACGAGGCAGCGCTCACCGTGACGCTCACCGGCCTGCTGACGCCCGGCCGGTGGTGCGTCGCCACCTGGCGCGGCGACGGTCACCCGGATCACGAGGCGGTCGGACGGGCGGCCGCGGCGGCCTGCGCGGCGACCGGGGCGCGGCTGCTCGAGTATCCGATCTGGACCTGGCACTGGGCGGTCCCGGACGACGAGCGGGTGCCGTGGGAGCGGGCAAGCCGGATCGACCTGACCCCGGCCGCCGAGCTGGCCAAGGCGGCCGCCATCGGCGAGTTCACCAGCCAGATCTACGACCTGGGGCCGGCGCCGGGCGACGCCGCGATCCTGCCGCCGCACGTCCTCGCCCGCTTCGCCCGCCCCTTCGAGGTCCTCTTCTCATGACCACGCCGATCGACTACTTCCAGCAGATGTACGACGCCGACCCGGACCCGTGGGACTTCACCCACCGCTGGTACGACCGGCGCAAGCACGATCTGACGGTGGCGAGCCTGACCCGGGCGCGCTACGCCTCGGCCTTCGAGCCCGGCTGCTCCATCGGCTCGCTCACCGAACGGCTGGCGCCCCGCTGCGACCGGCTGCTCGCCGCCGACGCCGTGCCCGCGGCCGTGGCAGCCACCGCCGCCCGCGTGGCCGGCTTCGGCAACGTCACCGTCCGGCTGGCCCGGATGCCGCAGGACTGGCCGGACGACTCGTTCGACCTGGTGGTGCTCTCCGAGCTCGGTTACTACTTCGACGACGCCGACCTCGACCGGCTGCTGACCAGCGCCGTGCGGAGCCTGGAGCCCGGCGGTGACCTGGTCGCCGTGCACTGGCGCCGGCCGGTCGCCGAGCACGCCCGCCCCGGCGACGAGGTGCACGCCCGGCTGGCCGCCCTCCCCCAGCTCGAACGCGTCGCCGAACACCGCGAGGACGACTTCCTGCTCGAGGTGTTCACCCGGGTGCCACCCGCGGCCCGGTCCGTCGCGCAGCGCGAGGGGCTGTGCTGACCCGGTTCGCCGTCGTCGTTCCGGCCCACAACGAAGAGGATCTGCTGCCGGATTGCCTGGCCGCCTTGACAATTAGCGCCGAAATGGTTGCCCCGCTGCCGGTGGAGATCATCGTGGCGGCGGACGACTGCACGGACGCCACCGTCGCGGTCGCGCACGCGCACGGGGCCGAGGTGGTCGAGATCGACGCCGGCAACGTCGGCCGGGCCCGCGCGGCCGGGCTGGCGCACGCCTTGCGCACCGGCCCGGACGGTCTCTGGCTGGCCACCACCGACGCCGACAGCCGGGTCCCGCCCGGGTGGCTGCGCGCCCAGCAGGCCCATGCGGCGGCCGGTGCCGACCTCGTCGTCGGCACGGTCGCGGTCGAACGATGGGCCGCCTGGCCGGCGACCGTGCGCGAACGCTACGAGCTGCGCTACCGGGCGGGGCTGACGGCGACCGGCCACGATCACGTCCACGGGGCGAACCTCGGCTGCGACGCGCGGACCTACCAGGAGGCTGGTGGCTTCGCCGCCCTGCGTCACGACGAGGACCGCGATCTGGTCGCCCGGGTGGTCGGCGCCGGCGCCCGCGTCGTCTACGACACCAACCACCCGGTCGTCACCAGCGCCCGCCCGATCGCCCGCGCCCCCGCGGGCTTCGCCGCCCACCTGGCCGAGCTGGCCGACGGCCGGTAAAACCGGCGCGGGCGGCCGAATCGGCCGCCCGCGCCGGGCCCAGGAGGCAAGTCAGGCCGGGCCCAGGGTGCAAATCAGCTGGCAGTGCAGGTCGGGGTCCCGCTCGGGGGCGACCCGGTGCCCTGGAAACCGAACTCCGTGTACGCGCCGGCGTTGACCCGGCCGTTGTAGCTGACGTTGGCGAACAGCAGCGCGCCGGTGCTGCCGCTCGACACGGCGTTCCACTTGTTGGTGACCGCCGAGCCGGCGGGGATGGTCAGCGCGACGTTCCAGCCGTTGATCGTGGCCGTGCCGGCCGTCACCCGCACGGTGGCCACGAAGCCGCCGTTCCAGACGTCGAGTGAGGTGCTGGCCGAGCAGCCCGCCCCTGGCGGCGTGGTCGTGGGCGGCGAAGTCGCGGGCGGCGTGGTCGTCGGCGGCGACGTGGACGGCAGCGACGTGGGACCCGTGGTCGGCGGGGTGGTCGTGACGCCCGCGTTCAACGCGTTCAGGGTCGACGTGTACGCGGGCTTGATGTTGCCGTTGCCGTCGAAGAGCAGCGGGGTGCCGCTGGCCCGCCAGGAATCGGTGTCGCGGATGCCCCAGACCGTGATGCCGGTGCAGCGGGTGACCGCCAGGCACGCCCCGACCACCCGGCTGTAGGAATCGGCCTGCGCGCTGCCGGAGCCCTCGATGTCGAGCTCGGTGATCTGCACGTCGACGCCGAGGTTGGCGAAGCGCTGCAGGTTGGCCTGGTAGTCGCTGGGGACCGGGGAGGCCGAGTTGAAGTGCGACTGGAAGCCGACGCAGTCGATCGGCACGCCGCGGGCCTTGAAGTCGGAGACCATCGCGTACACGGCGTTGCTCTTGGCATTCTGACCGTCGGTGTTGTAGTCGTTGTAGCACAGCTTGGCGCTCGGGTCGGCCGCCCGCGCGGTGCGGAAGGCCACTTCGATCCAGTCGTTGCCGGTGGCCTGCAGGTTGGAGTCGCGGCGGGCGCCGCTGCCGCCGTCGGCGAAGGCCTCGTTGACGACGTCCCAGGCGTAGAGCTGACCCTGGTAGTGCGTCGCGACCTGGGTGATGTGGTTGACCATGGCCGAGCGCAAGGCGCTGCCACTCAAGCTTTGCGCCCAGCCCGGCTGCTGCTGGTGCCAGGCCAGAGCATGCCCGCGTACGCGCTGCCCGTTCGCCTTCGCCGTGCTGACGATCTTGTCGGCGTTGGTGTAGGAGAACGTGCCCTGGGACGGCTCGGTGGCGTCCCACTTCATCTCGTTCTCGGGCGTGACCATCGTGAACTCGCGGCTCAGGATGCCGGTGTAGACGGTGTCGGTGAGCTTGTAGGCGGCGACCGCGGTGCCGAAATACCGCCCGGAGGCCGCGGCCGAGGCCCCGAGCGTGCTGGCGGCCTGGGCCGAGGTGGTGACCGTGGCCACGGCGGCGACGGCGACCGCGCCGGCCGCCGCCGCGAGGAGGGCCGCCCGCAGCCGGTTTCTGCCGCGCCCTGGTTGATGGGTCATGGGGTCGCCTTTCGAGAGATCGAGCAAGCTCGATCGCTGACGTTAGCGACATGTTTCCGGAACATAAAGCGCGTGTTCGGCGGCCCCCTGACCGCCCGGAAGGCGCCCCTGACCTGCGAATAGTCACCACGGAAGTTTCGTGGCGGCAACCGGAAGTTGCACCATCCGACAAAATGGGAGCGCTCCCAGGGTCACAATCCCAGGTAGATGCGGCGGACCTGGGGGTCGTGGCGCAGCGTCGCCGAGGTGCCGGTCATCGCCACCTCGCCGTTCTCGACCACCAGGCAGGTGCTGGTCGCCTCGAAGGTGAGCTTGGCGTTCTGCTCGACCAGCAGCAAGCTCAGGCCCTCGCCGCGCAGCCGCTGCAGCACCGCCAGGATGTCCTCCACCAGCTTCGGGGACAGGCCCATCGACGGCTCGTCCAGCAGCAACAGGCGCGGGCTGCTCATCAGGGCCCGGCCGATGGCCAGCATCTGCTGCTGGCCGCCGCTGAGAGCGCCGGCGAGCCGGCCGCGCATCTCGCCGAGCACCGGGAAGAGCTCGAAGACCTCCCCGAGCGTGCGCCGGGTCGCCGCGTTCCACTTCTGCGCGTACGCGCCCAGCAGCAGGTTCTTCTCGACCGACAGTCCCGCGAAGACGTGCCGGCCCTCGGGGACGTAGCCGATGCCGTGACGCACCATCGTGCGGGCGGGCACTTTGCTCAGGTCGGCGTCGCCGAAGCGCAGCGTGCCGACCTGCCGCGGGATCAGCCCCATCACCGCCTTGAGCGTCGAGGTCTTGCCCGCCCCGTTCGCGCCGATCACCCCGACGGCCTCACCGGCCG
>Ga0247762_1000381_pt1 | contig 13447 bp, 10 predicted proteins | sample UWRJL081202R4_FD_181016 | JGI IMG/M metagenome (GOLD analysis project Ga0247762, IMG submission 181016) | Plant litter microbial communities from Arlington Agricultural Research Station in Wisconsin, United States - UWRJ-L081-202R-4 | ecosystem: Environmental > Terrestrial > Plant litter >...
ACGCAGAACGCCCGAGATGCTGAAACCGGAAACCTATAGCCTGGAGAATTACCGCGAAGCCGACAGAATCCTAGAAGAATATGCTCAGCTACTGGAGGCCGCCAGGGCTATCGATGCGAAGCTACCCGCTAGCTATAAAGCGGCCTACCGTCAGCTGGTACTGTTTCCGATCGAGGTGAGCAGCAATCTGAACGAAATGAATGTTGACGCGGGTAAGAATAAGCTTTACGCTCTTCAAAGCCGGGCGTCGACGAATGTATATGCGGACAAAACGAAGGAGAGATTCTTTCGGGATGCAGAGCTTACAAAAAACTATCACGAAGTTATGGCTGGCGGAAAATGGAATCATATGATGTCACAGCCGCACCTCGGCTATACAAGCTGGAACAGTCCGCCGGTTAACAAGATGCCGGAAGTATCCTATATACAAACACCGTCGGCAGCCGCATTGGGTTATGTTCTGGAGAACGGAGTCGGAAATCGTGGCGGGTTATACAGTCAGCAATTCTCTCCATTCGACCCTTTCAATGACCAACACTATTATGTGGAGATCTTTAATCTGGGCAAAGAGCAATTAGCCTATACAATAGGGACAAAGAACGATTGGATAAAGCTTTCAGCCGGGGCAGGCAACGTTCAGTATGAGGAAAAGATCTTTGTAAGCATCGACTGGAGTAAGGCACCAAAAGGCCAACAGACAGGAGAAATAGTGATATCTGGTGCTGGCCGGGAGTTCGCCGTGAAGGTACCTGTACGCAATGATTTGCCGGCAGCGTCTGGATTTATAGAAGACAACGGTGTTGTATCTATCGAGGCGGCTGACTACAGCAGGAAGTTCGATAGTAAAGATACGCGCTGGATAAGAGTTCCAAATTTGGGTCGTACTGCGTCGTCCATAATCATTGAACCCGTCAATGCGGGGAGACAGGTCCAGGATATGAAGACGCCCCGTTTGGAGTACGACTTTACAGTTTTTGAGGAACGGAATCTGAAAATTGAAGCCTACCTGTCGCCTACACTGAACTACAGAAAAGACGACGGTTTAAAATATGCCATCGCCATTGATAATGGAGATCCTCAGATTATCAATGTGCACGAGGGAGATGCCGGGGCTGACTGGAACTATCCGGACTGGTGGAATAAATCGGTTACGGATCATATCCGTAAAAAGCAAACCGAGCACAAAGCCATCAAGCCCGGCAAACATACCCTAAAGATCTGGATGGTAGATCCCGGTATTGTTTTTCAGAAATTTGTTATCGATGCCGGTGGATTAAAACCTTGCTACCTGGGCCCACCTGAAAGCAAAGTAATCAAATAGCGACGGATCACACTTCATGAATCAACTAACCTATCCATTGTGAAAAACATTCATATCGTATCGATACTTATACTGCTGTCGGTCTCATGGGCTGGCTTTTCTCAGGTCAGGCTTCCGCGGCTGATCAGTGATGGCATGGTACTCCAGCGCGATACCAGAATTACAGTTTGGGGATGGGCTTCGGTGGGAGAGAAGGTAACGATATCCTTTCAACACAAACAATATAAGGCAACAACATCATCCAAAGGAATGTGGAGCGTGGAGATCCCAGGGATGAAGGCAGGGGGCCCGTTTACCATGCGTATCTCGGGCAAGAACAGCATTGAGCTCAAAGACATCCTGGTAGGAGACGTATGGCTGTGCTCGGGCCAGTCGAATATGGTTCACCAGATGAACATCCACGATGTTACCTATGCAGACGATATAGTCGGGGCTCACTATCCGGCTATACGACAATTTAAAGTGCCGACCCGACCGGACCTCTCGGGACCTGGTGAGGATGTAAGCGAAGGCTCCTGGCAGTCGGCAGTGTCGGATGAGGTGCGGCCTTTTTCGGCTGTGGCCTTTTTCTTTGCCCGTAAGTTATACGAGCAGTATCATATCCCGATCGGACTGATCAATGCCAGCGTGGGCGGAACACCGGTCGAAGCATGGATAAACAAAGAAGCATTTAAAGAATATCCGGACAAATTAAAGATCATCGCCGAAAACGGGGACACGGCCTTTGTAAACAAGCATTCAGGAAACCGTTCTCCGGTAACCGAGGTTCCAATAACTGACAAAGGGCTCGTCGGGCAGAAAAAATGGTATGATGAGACCTTTATACCCCACGATTGGCGGACGATCAATCTTCCAGGGTATTGGGAAGACCAGGGTGTTAAAGATCTGGATGGCGTTGTATGGTACCGCAGGGAGATCGACTTGCCAGAATCCATGTCAGGCACGGCGGCGCGCGTGTTTATGGGGCGGATCATAGATGCGGACAAGCTCTACATCAACGGCAGGGAAATCGGAACTACGACCTATCAATACCCCCAGAGAAGATATACGGTGCCCGCCGGTGTACTCAGGAAAGGAAAGAACGTATTTGTGATCAGGGTGACGAATAATTCCGGGAAGGGCGGATTTGTTCCCGATAAGCCGTACTACATATTTAACGGTAGCGATACTGTTGATCTGAAAGGTTACTGGCAATACAAGGTGGGAGAAGTATTTACTGCCGGGGCAGGAGGCAACACATCAGGGCCAAGAAGAATAGTTCCGCAGAATGAACCTACGGCCCTGTACAACGGCATGATAGCCCCCTTCGTCAAGTATCCGGTTAAAGGAGTCTTGTGGTATCAGGGAGAGAGCAATGCCGGCCATCCCGAGGGATATACAGGGCTGATGAAGGCGTTGATCAAAGGATGGAGAGAAGTATACAGAAATCCGGATCTGCCCTTTATCTACGCACAGCTCCCCAATTTTATGGACGTAACGTATTCGCCATCCGAAAGCAATTGGGCGTTATTGAGAGAATCTCAATTAAAAGTCATGGACGAAGTTTCCAATACTGCCATGACCGTCAATATCGACCTGGGCGAGTGGAACGACATTCACCCGGATAACAAAAAAGATGTAGGGGAGCGAATGGCCCTGGCCGCGCGAAAGTTGGTATACAAAGAGGATATTGTTTACTCCGGCCCGATATATCAGGATCACAGGATCGATGGTGATAAGATCATCATCTCGTTCTCGCAGATCGGTAGCGGTTTGATCACAAAGGATGGAGACGAGCCAGGCGAGTTTGCTATTGCTGGCGAAGATAAAAAATTTGTGTGGGCAAAAGCGAAGATCGACGGGAACAAAGTAACCGTTTGGAGCGAAGCGGTCACAGATCCGAAATATGTGAGGTATGCCTGGGCCGATAACCCCGATAATCCGAATCTATACAACAAAGAAGGCTTGCCAGCGTCGCCATTCAGGATCGAAAACTAGATCGCCGGTGGGGAATTGTTATCTCAAAAAGCTTTGAGATAACAGACAACATTACCTCGTTCGATCTGCCGCGATTCAGTGCTTTGATTTTCCCATAATCTTAGTTTCCTTCGCATCGATTCCTTTCACCAGGGAGATGCACGTATGGATTTTTCATCAGTAAAACTTGTGGCCTCCGATATGGATGGCACCCTTCTCGATCCCAATCACAAGCTAAGCCCCGATTTCTTCACGATATTCAATCGAATGCGAGCCAAGGGAATATTGTTTTCGGCTGCCAGTGGAAGGCAATACCAGAACCTCTATAATTGTTTTCCGGGCATCCAGGACGACATTATTTTTATCGCGGAGAACGGCAGCTATGTAATGTACCAGGGAAAAGAGCTTCACGTTCAACCGATGGAGCGCGACGTTACCCGGAACCTATTGAAACGCACAAAAGAGCTCCCGAACGTATTGACGATTCTTTGCGGCAAAAAAAGTGCGTACATCGACAACGCCGATCCTTCATTTGTTGAACGCCTGTCGATGTATTACGACGAATACACCATAGTGGACGATATTCTGAGCGTCGATAATGATGACTTTCTCAAGATCGCTATCTGCGATTTATCCGGCTCCGAGCAAAACACCTATCCTCACTTTTCTGAATACAGGGACGAGCTACAGGTAAAGGTATCCGGTAACGTATGGCTCGACCTTTCACATAAGTTAGCTCACAAAGGAAGAGCCCTTGATGTCGTACAGAGGAAATTCGGCGTCACTCCCGGGCACACCATGGTATTCGGCGACTACCTCAACGATGTCGAAATGATGGGCGAAGCACACTTTAGCTATGCCATGGAAAATGCACACCCCGAAGTAAAAAAAGCAGCCAGGTTCACAACCAGCAGCAACGACAACCGCGGCGTACTGAACATCCTCGAGCAGCTGTGATTCAGTTAGCAATGTCGCTATAGTTGCCGCAAGCTTTCATACGTTGGCAAGTATTCTTCTGTACCCATTTGGAAATCTAAAGCCTGTAGTCTACTTTCACTCATAAGCCCATCTGCCGATTGTCTATGACTTCGGATATGGGTGTTTTTGTTTATTGCCAACGTTGTTATATCCGTTACGTCAATAGCCCGGGCCGTATTATCTTAGCTTCAATCCAGATCGTTCACTAAACGCGGGAGGCCATAATGCAAACTCTCACGGTTTCCGGGGATAGTGATCGCACCTTGCTTAAATAATGTCTTTACTTAGACGCTTTATCGTATGTTCGCTATTCTACAATCTGACAACACCGTCGACGCCATCCTGGGCGTGTTGATCGCTATATTTATTCTTAGCGTCATCACTGAAAAAATAACCTCGCTTATTCGAAAGTATCCGAGGCAGTGTCAGATCATTTCCCTTTTCGGAGCCGTCTACCTCGTGGTGGTTTCAGTGGCCTCTTGTATCGGGCATAACACAAGAATAGAATACCTGGTTACAGGCATTCTTTTTCTCTCGGTAGCCATCTTCTCCATCAACAGCATTTACCGAAACCTGTTTAAAAAACAGTATAAAAACAAAGCTTTCCAGGTGTCGACGCTTACCAACTTCAACCCGCTCAAGAACATTGCTCATAAAACAGAAGAATCTGCAGACGACGAGACGACGACCAAAGAGGTAACGCTGCTCAGCTTCCTCGTTGGCCTCGGTGTAGCCTTTGCCTTTAAGGCAGATATGATGGCCGTCTTCAAAGGCGGAGACGAAATAGCGTATGGCGTCTGGGACCAGCCGTTGATCACGGAGGGTATTTATTTTAACGAAGCACTTTGCTTCTCCCCATCTGTCTTCTTTGGAATACTGACAACAGGCTTTTTTCTAAGTTTTGGATCGAAGTTTTTTCATGACCTGATCGACACACTTCTCCAGGCTAAAAACCTCAAACGCAAGGCCAACAGCCGCGCCGACCTGGAAATACAAGACATCCAGGACTTCGATGATTTTATACAAATCGATAATTTGGATATCGCCCGACTGGCCATCGAACAAAACAGGGCAGTACTATTGGCCAGGTTCCCGCACATATTATACCTCAGTGAAACAGTTGCTCATGTGTCGGGGCATGACAAAGTTGTTGTCGCCATCTATCTCGATAACGACGACACCGCGGGGCTGCCTACATTTCTACCGGCTACACGCCCCAGCGGCTTGAAGGTGCGTGTCCCTACAGAGATCGTGGCGGGCGTCGGTATGGGCAGGCCTACCGGCGGCATCAAAAGCAAGATCGCCGACGATGATTCGCCCTCCTTTTTCGGTTCTGCCTGCTGCCTGTTAAAAGATAAAGATGATCGCACGCTGCTGCTCACCAATTACCATGTAAAAACAGAAGGAGATGCGCAGCCCATATTTCAATCATCCGAAGGACCTGTAGTGCTCGGCAATGATGATCCTATAGGCCATTGGATCTATGGAAGCATCGACAGGCGAGGTGACTTCGCCCTGGTGCGCCTGGAAGAGCCCGACGATTTTCGCGCCACACACGGTAACCTGACCTTCACCGATCAGCGGAAAATTACCGAAAAGGATTACGGCAAAACCAAACTGAATGTGAAAGGCAGTCTGGCCGATACAACGGGATGGGTAGTTGACTCCCTCAAAAACACAGTAGGAATCACGTATAACAATGGAATCAGCGTAGTCTTCGATGAAGCTATTCTGCTGGGAAATCAATCGGATAAACAAAGTAGTCGCCCGGTAACCGAAGAACACGACTCTGGTGGCGCTGTATACGATGACAAAGACAACCTGGTCGGCATCATCACGGGCGCAAATCAGAGATTCACCATTGTTATTCCGGTATCTTCATTTATCACACAGCAAAAATTAACCCTCCTATGAAAACTCTATTCAAAATTCTGATTCTTGTGACAGGGCTCTGCATCATACCATGGATTGTAAAGAGTCAGCCAAAGTACCATGTCTATGTCGATGCGGTTGCCTTCTACAATGCATTGAACACTTCACCCAAAAATCTGGATGCGGCCATTGCTATTCTTCGGTATTATAGCGGTAACAGCGAACTTACCCAGGCTCAGGCAGCTACCTTGTTGAGTAACGATTTGTTCTTAAAGGATTACGCCACCGATTTTCAGCGCCCGGAGCTGAGAATAAGCGAAGGCTTTGGCGCACCCCAGGTGGGGGGTAGCAACGCCACCGGTTTCGGGACCCTTCTGGCCGACGGCATCGCCAAATTTCTCATCGATCGTGGGAAACAGGAGATTTCCATCGCCTTTTTTCAGCGCATGAAAAGCCAGTTCGATAAGAATCCGGAGCTGAAATATTTGCTTCCAAATACATATACCATCGTCGCCGAGATTGAAAGCCATAACATACTCACCCTGCTCCAGGAGTTGCGTGACGCTCTTCAGAAAGACCTGTCGACGATGCCCACGAACATTCTTTCTATCCGCGGCACCACGGAAACCGAAGCGACCATAACACAAATCCGAAATGCACTGAAAGTAAGCTCCAGTGCCGACAAGGCAGCCCTCGCGCGCGTATTGTCACTGCTCATCATGCAAAGTATCATCTCGGGCGACAATATCATCAACGCCCTCGCTCATGTCTCCAACGATACAGACTTGTGTAAAATTAACGACGATATGGTGGCTTACATCAAGCTATCATCCATACTGCTCGAATCCATTACCAGCGAAAAGGAAGGCGACGGATTGTTTATAGATCAATCCGCCCTAACAGGGCTCTTCGCCAACGAGCGGTTACTGAAAGTATTTCTCGGCCTTTGCAATATGAAATACAAAAACCTGGAGTGTTACAAAGACATCAAGGTAAACGGCAAAGGCCTTGAAGATATACTTAAACTGGTGCTTGCAAAACGAAATAATTTTAATGACCTGGTTATTGCCGTCGATAAAGTAAATACTGCCTATAAAGCCTTACGCAAACAGCCCCAGGATGCTTCTTCTTACGGAACAGTATTGTCCGGGAGCATTGCGTTGCTGTCCCACAGCATCAAGATCAGTGAGATCATTGCGGGTGATAGCAAAGATGCCGATAGGGCGAAACTCCTGATCAACCTGCAGATATCAGCCGACTTCTGCATAGACCTGCAAAAACACAACTACTCCGGTGTCTTTGTCGATATCACCAAATTCATTAAACAAAACGATATCATTAAAGACGATGAGGCCAAAGACATAACGCTCAAATACCTGGCCTTCGCCGCCAACCTCGCATCAGCCACCACCTCTGACGAAGTGAAAGAAGCCATTGATGCCATCGCGCTCCCGCCGGGCAGTTATTCTGTGAAACGCAATTCTGCCATCAACATCGCTCTCAATGGCTACATCGGCTATGGCTGGGACCGCCGCGATAAAAAAGAATACGCGCAGGGTATTTACGCGCCTGTTGGCCTTTCCATCAGCACCGGCCTGGGCAGAAAGGGCCTCTCCGCCGTTACACTTTTTGCCAGCATTATCGACGTCGGCGCGATAGCGTCCTACAGGCTCCACGACGATCAGGCTACCGGCGATCTTAAACAAGATGTCAGGCTGGAGAGCATCGTTTCCCCATCCGCGCAGATCTTTATAGGCATTCCGTATACCCCCATTGTAGCAGGCATAGGCTGGCGCAAAACACCTAAGCTTGTATTTGAAGGCCCGGGCACACTCACCACCGTTGCGCCGGCAGACGTACTCAACATTGCCCTCCTCATTGATATCCCCATTATCAACCTGACCAATAAGCCGTATAAACGGTAACCCTAGTCATATAGATAAGGCTGTCTCAAAAGTCGTTCAGCATAGACTTTTAAGACAGCCTCTTTCTTTGCTATCGGGCATCTGACCTCTGCCCTCTGCCCAACGCTCATGGCAACCAGCGCCTGTAATGATGACTCATGAAGTGTGACGTAGTGAATCGATGTGTTGGCCGCAGCAGAGTAATCACTCGTCATGGATCAATAACTCAACGCGCCTGTTTTTCTTTCGTCCTTCATCAGTAGTCGTCACGGCAATGGGTTTCGAACTGCCGTACCCAAAAGTCTCTACACGATTGATATCGACGCCATTTTTAACAAGGTACTCAGCAACCACGTCTGCACGTTTTTTGGATAGGGTAAGATTATGTTCCTCATTACCGACGTTATCGGTGTGACCGGAGATCTTTACAGAACGGCCCGGATGTAAAACCAGGTACGCGACAATGGAATTGAGTGCTGCAAAATGTTCACTTCGCAGAGTAGACTTGTTCGTCTCAAACAAAAGCTCTGCCCCCAGTACAATGAGACTGTCGGCCTGGATTACCGGCGTTGGCCTGGACGTGGTCGTATCAATGGCGACGAGTATTGCTTTCGGCGCCACAGGTTTAGCCCGGCGCGTAGAATCGCTTTGTGGTTTTGTGTAAAGGCCTTTCTTCCCATTCCTCGCTACCTTTTTTCTGAACTTCTTAAAACTGATAGACCGCAATGAAGCAGTGTGCCCGGATTGAATGCGGCATAATTTGCGAAAGCACAGGATCTTGCCAAAAATAGAATGACGTGAATTCTTACCCAACCGTTTCAGCCTGTCCTTATTCGCGCCAGCCAGGTGAGACACCATCATCGGCATCTTCGGATTGCCATACTCACGCCCAACATTACTGGCCGGCCCCACATATTGCGCATGAACAAAGTAGAAGCCGAATACTAAACAACACAGGAAAAGAGCTTTCATGAAGACAGGGTACGTAATACTAAAAACAAGACGTCAAGTGTACCATATCCTATATACATTATCACTCACATTCCTTCAACGGGCCATTGGTACGCTTTCGTGAAGTTTTAACGTAAGCGTCCAGGATTATATTGTCAACAGGTCGGTCTTTTTGCTGGTTGCGAGATGGTCAAGATTATTGCTGTTATCGGATAAGAATATACATGATTCTGTTCACCTCGATAATGTCAGGTCTGTGGCAGTGCTGTAAACTGTTCAAACAAAAGCATCGCTTTCTCTTCATCAACCTGGAAGTTCCACTCATTCTTCGGCATCACCGCCACAACCGGTCCCCGCTTACAGTTGTCCGTACAACCGGTCTTAATGACCTGGACCTTTCGTTTCAAATGTTTCTCCTTAACCCAACTTTTCATCTGTTTATACAGATGCTTGCCGCCGCGGTGTTTGCACTTGCTTCCACAGCATACGTAAAAAATACATTCCGGCGCATGAGTAAATTCCTTCGACACGTCCCGAAGATACTAAAATGGAGTATGAAATTTAAATAAGCCAGTATGAGGGTTCCGTAAGCGCTCATGGTATGCTTCCTGAGTCTACATGCAAAAACAAAATAATATTCGGTTTTTGTGTCTTTAAGGGATGTTCAAATGCTATCTTGCACGTGCCTTTTTGGGGCGATTCTGATGCCCTGGCCCAGTTAGTTTAAGGCAATTCAAGTGGATCATAAGTGGAGGAAGTCTGGACAGAGTCTGGAGGGAGTCTGAACAATATACGAGTTTGATACGGGTCACAAGGCAATTACAAGGCAGTCAGAAGGCAATCTGAAGGCAATCAGAAGGCGGCTGGGGGGAATCCGGTGTGGTTTTGCGGTGAGGTGTTTCCCCAGCATGATGATTCAAAAACAGAACAATATTTGGTTTTGAGGTCTGGCGCACCTGTACGGAACATTGGGCGTGCAGGACGATATAGGTGCAGACTATACCCGGGATCGGAACGCCAGGCTTTTGTATCTTTATCGGAAAATATAGATACAAATGAAAACAATGACCTGCCAACAACTGGGCGGCGCCTGTGCGCAGACATTTACGGCAAACACCTTTGATGAGATCGCGATGATGGTCAGCAAGCACGCCCGTGAAATGGTTCAGCAGGGTGATGCCGCTCACATCGAAGCTATGAATGATATGCGCAGCAAGATGACTACCCAGGAAGCCGCTAATGCGTGGATGGATGAAAAAAGACAGGCATTCAACAGCTTGCCAGACAATAACGAATAAATGCCGGCCAGTCAGCCCCATAAAGTAATCGCTCAAGTATTCTCCGGAACACTTGAGCGATTATGTTTGATAAGCCGATTGTTTTTTACTTTCCGGTCTGCTTCACTACCTGTATAGTTCCATCGCTATTATAGTAAAGCCTGTCTACACAGACCGATCTCAACCAATCGTGATTTGAGAGTGCGCTGTTGTGATAGAATGAATACCACTTGCCTTTGTATTCTACGATGGAGCCATGATTGGTGTAGCTATCGGTGGGCTCCATATAGATGCCCTGATACTTCCAGGGCCCCAGGGGACTGTTGCTGGTGGCATATCTCATGCGGTTATCTCCCTTGACTCCTTCCTTATCATTTTTCTCATCGTGGTTGTCTGAGTAGGATAAGTAGTACACGCCTTTATACTTATGGACCCAGGTGGCTTCGTGAAAATCGACGAGGCCTTCCATAGGTTTGGTTTTGCCGTCGATTTCCATCATGTTGTCTTTTAGTTTTCCGCCTTCGCATTTGGCTCCGCCGCCATAGTAGAAGTAGGCCTGCCCGTCATCATCGATAAAGACGCAGGGGTCGATCATTGATTCAAGGCCTTCGATGTAGCCCTGGGAGACAAAATCTTTTGCGGGATGTTTACTGGTAGCCACGCCTATTTTCCAGGTCTTGTTCCATTCGTTGCCGCTGGGGTGGGGGAAGTAGAAGTAGTAGGTGCCATTTTTATAGGCGCAATCGGGTGCCCACATAAAGCCGCCTTCGGAGCGACCCCATTTTACCTGGCTAGCGCGCAGGATCTCGCCGTGGTCTACCCAGTTCACCATGTCGTCAGTAGAGTATACGTGGTACTGGTCCATCAGGTCGCAGCCGCGTGGCGGGGCTATGTCGTGTGATGCGTATACGTATAGACGGCCGTCCTGCCAGACGTGGGCGGAGGGATCGGCTGTATACATTTGTGTGATAAAGGGGTTTTTCTGAGCTGTGGCATTGATCGAATGTAACGTCAATACAGCTAAGCATATTACTGCTGTAGCGCGGGCTATCTTCATAATGGTTTTGAATGTGGATTTTATGATTAATAAAAAAAGGTTATCCACCACCGCGGCGATGGACAACCTATCAAACAACTACCTAACCAGGGACTACTATTTTAATGATCTCCGTGTAATTATATTTCCGGTTCGCATCATTGACGTTGGCGCCCAGGCGGACATAATATGTATAGCCTGCCTTTACGGCAATGGGGCCGATTTGGTAGATGCCACTTGTTTCAACATCGCCAACTTCGTCCATCCAGGATTTGTTTATCTGTTTTCGTTGGTTATTGTATTCGGCGATATCGATAAAGTTTGATGCTCCGCAGAACTGGTTGAGGCTTAAGAAGGGTTTTATCTCGACCAGGTTAGGAAGCCCTTCGCGAATGGGGGCTTTCAACTGGCAGCTCAACGTTAAGTTCAATCCGTTTAATGAAGCTTCGAAACCCAGCAGCTGCAGATATGGTGTGACGGTGATGTCTTTTTCTGTAGTTCCGCTAAAGGCGACATCCTGGACCGTATCTGCCGGCCAGAATGGACCTCCGTAGGGAAGCATATCGTATGTGCCTGCGAAGAGCTTGCTGTTATTATAGGAGCCGTCCTGCATTACGGGAAGATTCTGTGCATTTGGTGTTGATTCCTTCCAGGTTCTTTCCCAGATACGTATGTTCCAATCTCCCTGGGAAGCGAGGAGATTTTCTCCGGTATAGGAGTCTATTATTCTGCCGTGAACTCTTACGGCGGGTTCATCCCAGTTGTCGGTCTCCATGCAGGAGGTGACTGCTGTAAGCAGCACTCCCAGTATTATATAATGTATGTTTTTCATGGTGTTGATCTCGATGTTTATTATTAGTAAAGCGGATTCTGGGGCAGGAGCTTTTTGTTCTTTCCGATCTCTCCCCAGGGTATCGGTTCGTAATAGCATGCCCTGGAAGCTGTCCAGCCCCTGTTCTGCCGATTGTTTTCATCCAGGTAGATGTATTTTCCTTCGTCGGCAACGAAGTAGCAGCTTAAGACCCTTGGACGGAATTGGTTTAATACCTGGTCGGCTGTTCTCCAGCGACGAAGGTCCCACCACCAGTGATTTTCTCCGTAAAGCTCACGGGCGCGCTCATCGCGGATGTACTGTAGTGACTTCTCGATCTGATAAGGATAGTTTGCTTTGTTTATGGTGCCGATATTGGATGTTGTCGTTTCAATGGCTGGACGGGTAGTTTTAGCTCCTGCGCGTACGCGGATCTGTTCTACATAGTTGAAAGCCTCGTCTCTACTCTTCAATTCGTAGAGCGCTTCTGCCGTGTTCAGGTATATTTCTCCCAGGCGGAATACGATCCAGGGCTGGCCGCTGCGGTATTCCCTGACATCGCTGGTGGGCATGGCTGAGTTTACATACTTACGAATGAAGGCTGATCCCCAGCAATTGTTTTCTCCGCCCTGGTCTTCAAAATTTCCGTGCGCTCCTGCGATGGTATATGTAACGCCGTTGATGTTCGTCGTCCATCCTCTGCCACCGAGAATACGGTTATCGCCATTGTTGATTGGCGCTGCGCTACTACCGTGGTCGGCAGCCGATGCGGGGCCGTCGAATGTTTTGTAGATGCCTCTTTGGATATCGAATTTTTTGCCGCGCAATACATCGCTGTCAAAATACATGGTGCCCAATGCCCGTGGTTCCATTTCATTCCTGATATCCCCACGATTGTCGAAGCGAACCGGTGTTCCATCGTTCGGATCTACTATTGCGGGCATCTCATATAATTCCATAAAATCCAGGGGCGGATAGCTTTCTGCGCCGACAAATGATGACATGTCCGGCTGAGGACTCATCAATGCATCGTAACTATGGCGCAGGCGGGTATTGCCGGGCACTGTCATGTCGTAGTCCTTGATAAAGATATTTTCGGATGATGTTGCATCCAGGAAAAGGTTCGCAAAGTTTTCGGCCTTGTTAGGATAGCCGCGTGTGTATAACGAGTACGGGCCTTGCTCTACTACCTTACCGGCATCGACGCAGTACTGAAAAAATTCATCGGCCTGTGATGGATCCATTCCGGCCAATCCGTCTCTTGTGGCCGCTTCTCCCTGGAAGCCCAGGTACTGATTGTATTTTGCTATAGACCCGGCATAGAGCATGGCGCGTGATAAT
>Ga0247762_1000382_pt1 | contig 13419 bp, 12 predicted proteins | sample UWRJL081202R4_FD_181016 | JGI IMG/M metagenome (GOLD analysis project Ga0247762, IMG submission 181016) | Plant litter microbial communities from Arlington Agricultural Research Station in Wisconsin, United States - UWRJ-L081-202R-4 | ecosystem: Environmental > Terrestrial > Plant litter >...
GCTGGCCCGCCGGGTCTTCCGGGTATACGTCCACCGAGATCCAAAACGCTCTGCTACGACCCCAGTTGGAGACGCTGCAAAATACGCCCGGCGTTCTGCGGGTGGAGGCGCAGCTTCTTCTGCATGAATCCGGAAGCCTCGGAGAGGTCTTTCTCAATGCGGGTTTCACAGCGTACCGCCGATTGTTCATGCAGCGAAGTCTCCGGGAAGATCTTCCTTCCTCGGCAGGCTCTGAGTCGCCCATACCACTTCCTCCGGGGATACGTCTGCTTCGCTGGACGACCTCGCACTTCCAGCAGGCCGGAGAGCTCGTCTACCGCGCATACGCCGGACACGGAGACTCCATCATTAACGATCAGTACGAGTCGATCCACGGAGCCCTGCGATTTCTGCACAACATCGTGCGCTTTCCCGGATGCGGTGTCTTCGACGCGGAGGCCTCCTGGGTGCTCTGGGACGAGCACACGCAGAGGATGCAGGGCCTGCTGCTCTGCTCCGTAGTGCAGCAAGGCGTCGCCCACATCACCCAGATCTCCATCGCCTCGCATCTGCGGGGAAGAGGCCTGGGACGGTTTCTTCTGCGCCATGCTCTGGCCGAGTTAAAGCTTCGAGGATTCGAGAGCATCACGCTAACCGTGACGCAGCGCAACACTGCCGCGATGCGGCTCTACACTTCGTTCGGATTTACAGAACGGACAGACTTCGATGCCATGGTCTGGGTAAGTGATGGCTGAAGGCTAGTGCTTGATCAGAAACATCAGCCAACTCGCGGCCATGGTTCCAAAAATAAACAAGCCGAAGCAGAAGAGGCCGAAGCGGATCATCATGCGCGGTTCCGCCCGTTGCGTAATGCCGAAGACAACGGACGCGCAGGCGGCAAAGATGAGGACAGCCGAGAAGTGCGACATGGCTAGAGCCCAACCTTTCTGCCATTGGCAAGCGAGTGTGCATCGACCGCTGCGATCACGTTGAGAAGACCGGCCACCGCGACGAACTTTGTGCCGTATTCGGCTACTGCGAGGAGCACCGGCGCGTTACCCCAATCCAACATGCGGCCCAAAAGATACAGCAACGGATTGCCTGCGTCGGCGACAACGCCCAGGAGATCCAGCATGTCCCCCGTCCCTGTCGCGTAGAGCTTGCCACCCATCGCGAGGCCCGCAGCAAAGAGCGTCACGATCGAGACAAAGAGTAGCCCAGCACGGATGTACTTCCGCAGAAGCAGGTGGCCAAGGCCGGGTACAACCCATCCGGCGATCAGGACCACGATGGGCAGGTTCTTGTTTCGGCTCTGGTTAGGGAGAACAGCCTTGGTCGTCATTCGTTCTTGATGATAGCAGCGAGAGACGAAGCAAGGGTTTGAGAAGAGCACATCCTGAGTGTTAATGTGGAACCAATGTCGTTTCGCCGTAGCCTCACGTTCCTCTTCGCCAACTGCGCCGTCTTCGCGGGAGGCATGGCGTGGGCCTTTCGTCAGGCGCAACCGGCCCTCGGCACACCGGTAGTCTCCTATCTACTCTCCCGCTCGAAGAATCCGTCGGGCCATCCTCTCGCCGCAGCTTCTTTGAGCGTCTCCGCGCTATTCCTCTTTGCCGCTGTTAGCAGCCTGGAACGAAGTACCGTTGCCCGCAGGCTGGTTCGCCTCGGCTGTTTCGGCTTGCTGTTCATGGCAGTCCTGTCCTGCTTTATGGATAGTCTTGGCCCATTACACGATAGTTTGGCTGCCCTTACTCTGGCGGCGCTTCTGCTGGGCGTAGCCTTCGGCGCGGAATCGCTTCACCGCACCGCAACACCATCCGGCAGGATCATCATCCGGAGCTCACACGTCGCCCTGGTCTTTCTCGTTGCCTTAATGACCTACAGCGAAATCGATGCGAGTTACTTCGACAACAGCGCCTGGTGGCGAAATTTAGCAGAAGCGGAGTGGGCGCTGATCGCCGTGATCGACGCGGCGCTGGCGGCGATCATGATCACCGCAGAGCGACGCTCTCAGATCCTTACTAGATCCTCACCAACTCACGCTGAATCTTCCCTGTGACCACCGCTTTCCCCACGGAGGTGAGCATGTCCACCTCGCTGCGCACACCAAAGCACTCCGGCCCGGGCGGAAGATAGATCCCCGGTTCCACGGAAAAACACGTCATTGGTAAAATGCGGCGCTCATCGTGGGTCTCCAGGTTGTCGAGATGCGCCCCCGCGCCATGCAGCTCCGTGCCGATATTGTGGCCGGTGCGGTGCGTGAAGTGCTGTGCGAAACCGGCCTCCCGGATGACCGCACGCGCGGCATCGTCCGCCTCCCACCCCGCAATCGGCAGGTTCTCCTGAAATCTCTTTTCGACCAGCCGAATTGCAGCATTCCGAGCATCGCGCACGGTCGTGAAGACCTTCTGCTCCAGGGAAGTCGGCTCGCGGTCCACGACGCCGGTCCACGTGATGTCATACCAGACAGCATCGGGACGATCCGCCTGCTTGCCCCAGATATCGATCAGAACAAAGGAGCCGCGCCGGATCTCCGCCGCTCCTCCCTGCACCGGCTCATAATGGGAATCCGCCGCGTTCGCGCCCACGCTGACATTCGGTCCGTGCTCCCAGATAAGGCCCTCGCGCTGCATCGCATCGGCCAGCCAGGTGACCATCTGGAACTCATTCAAACGCGTTCCCGCGCGGAGCGTGTCCCCCATGTACTTCCAACCAGCTTCGAGGATGGCGTCGATCTTGCGCTGGGCCACGTAGTGCGTGGCGACCTGGTCTTCGCTCAGCACGGCTTCGAACTCACTGACGAGATCGGCGGACGAGACGATCTCTTTGCCCATCTCGCGCAGAAGCTCAATCGTTCCCGCATCGACCATGGACACATACATGATGGCGTTGCGCGGAGAGTACTGCATCGCGATTTTGCCTGCGCCGGAGAGCATCGCGGCCAACGACGATTCGAGCTCTTGCCAGGTTGAGTAGAGCGTCTTCGATCCCGGCAAAGTATCCAGGCGACCGGCTTCGATGCGGTGCGAGAGTTTCTTCGGCTCACCCTCTGCGGGGAGGAAGTAAAACCAGCGCCGCGTGACATGCATGGAAGGGTCAAGGCCGAGGATGCCATAGGCGAGCGGGTCTCGCCCATGGTGGTCGTAAAAGAGCCAGCCATCCAGGTTCTGTTTGCGGAGCTGTGCCTGAATCGCTTCGAGTTTTTCTGTCGTCATGGAGCATGCCTCGACAGAAGTTTACCCGGAGGATTCAGGCCGCGCGAGGTTGGGAGTTATTCGACGTGGTTACTCAACGTGATAGTTCGGAGCTTCGCGCGTGATGATGACATCATGTACATGCGATTCGCGAAGACCGGCGCCCGAGATGCGGACGAACCGACCGTTCTCCTGCAGCTCCGGAATCGTGGAGCACCCGAGATACCCCATGCCCGAGCGAAGACCGCCGACGAGCTGAAAGACCATCGCCTCCAAGGGGCCACGATGCGGGACGCGGCCTTCGATGCCCTCCGGCACGAACTTCGCGAGACGGTTGCTCTGCGCGCTCTCCGGCGAGGTGATCGAGCGCGGCGCAGTTCCCGCCGAGTTCAGATCGTCCTTGCCCTGGAAGTAGCGCTCGCCCGATCCCTGTGCCATCGCTGAGAGCGAACCCATCCCGCGATAGCTCTTGAAGGAACGGCCCTGGTACAAAATCATCTCGCCCGGAGACTCATCCACACCGGCGAAGAGCGAACCGATCATGATGACGGAGGCTCCCGCAGCGATGGCCTTGGTGAGGTCGCCGGAGTACTTGATGCCGCCGTCCGCGATGATCGCGACGTCGCGATCCTTGGCCGCGCGATACGCTTCGCTGATGGCTGTGATCTGCGGCATACCCGCACCAGTAACCATGCGCGTCGTGCAAATCGAACCCGGTCCGATGCCAACCTTGATCGCATCTGCTCCCGCTTCAATCAGCGCGAGGCATCCGTCATAGGTCGCCACGTTTCCGGCGAGAAGATCGACATCGGGGAAGGCGCGCTTGCACTCGCGTACGGCTTCGAGCACGCGCGAGGAGTGTCCGTGCGCGCTGTCAATCGCGAGCGCATCGACGCGCACTTCGATGAGAGCGGCGGCACGTTCGAGGAAGTCGCCCGTCGCGCCGATGGCTGCAGCTACGCGCAGACGGCCCTGGTCGTCCTTGCAGGCGTTGGGGTACTTCAATTTCTTTTGAATATCCTTGACCGTGATGAGGCCCTTGAGTTCATAGGCGTCATTGACCACGAGGAGCTTCTCCACGCGGTGCTGATGCAGGATATGTTCTGCCTGCTCCAGCGTGGTGCCGACGGGGACAGTGATGAGATTCTTCTTGGTCATCACCTCAGAGATCGCAATATCCGTCTGCGAGATGAAGCGAAGGTCGCGATTGGTCAGGATGCCGACGAGCTTTCTTCCCTGCGTCACAGGAACGCCGGAGATCTTGTACCGTCGCATGACCTCCAGAGCATCGGAGATGGGTCGCTCAGGCTCAATGGTGACAGGATCGACGATCATGCCCGACTCGGAGCGCTTGACCTTGTCAACCTCCTGCGCCTGCTGCTCGATGGAAAGATTGCGATGGATGACACCCATGCCTCCAGCCTGCGCCATGGCGATTGCCAGACGGCTCTCCGTAACGGTATCCATGGCGGCGGAGAGAAGGGGTGTGTTCAGCGTAATGCGCTTGGTCAGGCGGGTGGCAGTGCTGACTTGGGTGGGAACCACGTCGGAAAATGCGGGGACGAGAAGAACATCGTCAAATGTGAGGGCTTCAGGAACCGGATTCTGAATCATAAGGTTCAATCAAGTGTAGTCCAGTCTGGAAATGGTTGTCTGCGGTGGAAACCTGCCTACGGCTCCATAGACCATTTTGAGAATTCATTACCTCCGTTTCCGGGGAAGGATGACCTTTGCCCGCTCCCGGGCATCCATCTAAGAAAGGCACACATAGATTTGAACAGGTTAGGTGCGGTCATGATTCTTGATTCAAAGTCGAGCTCCGGCTGTGGGGCCTGCAGAGATGGAATCGAAGAACCATTTCCCTTCACCATGGCCTTTCAGCCCGTTGTCGATGTCGAAGCACGCACCATCCGGAAATATGAGGCCCTGGTTCGAGGTCCGCAGAACGAGTCGGCATTTTCTGTCCTCTCCCAGGTGACTCGAGAAAACCGCTACGCCTTCGATCAGGTATGCCGCATGAAGGCGATTGCTCTGGCTTCCAGATTGGGCATGGTCGAAACCGGAGCACGTCTGGCGGTAAACTTCATGCCTGAAGCCGTCTACAGCCCGGCAGCCTGTATCGCAAAGACCCTTCGTGCTGCGGAACTGCACCATTTCCCGCTTGATCGGATCGTCTTCGAGATCACGGAACATGAGCCAGTCCGCGATACGGCGCATCTGCAAAGCATCATTACCGAGTACAAAAAACACGGCTTCGGAATTGCTTTGGATGATTTCGGCGCGGGTTACAGCGGCCTGAACCTCCTCGCCGAATTGGAGCCGGACATCATCAAGCTCGATGCGAAGCTGATTCGGAATCTCCACGAGCGGCCCCGGTCGCAGACGATCGTGTGTGCCATGGCTGAACTCTGCACGTCTCTCGACATCGAGGTCATTGGTGAAGCCGTGGAAACCGCGGAAGAGCGCGACGCCCTGCGGAAGTGCGGCATACACCTGATGCAGGGATATTTCTTCGCTAAACCTCTCTTCGAGGGCTTGCCCGAGGTGAAGTGGAGTTAGGCGCTTGTGAAACTTGTGCGATAAAGTTGGTGCATGCGTTTGAGTAAGGTTTTCGTTTTGGCTGTCTGCGTTCTTTCCGTAAGTGCTGTGCGTGCGCAAGTGGGTGTATACATCCTGGCGACAGGGCAGCATATGTCGAGCATCAACTTCACGGACACGTTGAGCACAACGACGCCCCAGGCCACCAGCAGCGGACATATTTCGCCCCTGGGATTTACCGGCGGCGCCTACTACGACTTCCACACCTTTGGTCCCGTCCGCGTAGGCGCTGATCTGCGTGGCGGCATTACGTCGAGCCAAAAGAGCGCGATTGCAGTGGAAAATGCCGCAGGCGGCCATGTAGGGACAGTGATGGGAGGAGCGCGCGGCAGCATCACGACCCACATTGGACCGATTAAGGTCGACCCTTATGCGCAGGTATCCTTTGGCCTGATCCAGACCAATTACGGCGTCTACACCCCGACGGCTAACGGCGGAACGAACCGCCTGAACAACTTTGGCTTGACCGGCTATCTGGGAGCGGATTTTCGCCTGGCTCCCGTCTTCTCCGTACGCTTTGAGGGTGGATCGGGCGCTGTGATTGCGGGGTCACGGCCCAGCAACCTGAGCGGCCAGCGATACAGCGTCAGCTCCGGGGCAATTCCGCTGCAGACCTTCAGCATCGGCGTCGTATTCCATAGTCGCTCACAGGCGGATTAGGCCTTTACCTCCCCCTCAAGCGAGTGTTGTCCGGAACTTGAATATGTGTATCCGACCGCATATACTGATTCATGCAGACGAACTTGCTGCCGCAGTAGGCACGCCCTGAACGCACGGGCAGATGTGGCGGACGAGATGAGTGGGCGAGAGCCCACTTTTTATTTGCTCTAAAACGCACGAAAGGAGGCACGGCCATGGCCCTTGAACTCGACAAAATTCGCGAAGCGGCCGACCGTGTCGCCGCCTCGCATCAGCTTGAAATCGTTGAAGTTTCCTTCACGGGAGCAGGCAAGTTCAGCTCCTTGCAGATCTTTGTAGAGAAAAATGCCGAGGGACGCGCTGCAATGTTGCGCGAGGCGGAGACGGATGAGAGCAAGGCGCTTCCCCGCGGCGTTCCGCTAGAAGCGCTTTCGGGCGTGACCCACGAGGATTGTGCGGCCTTTGCCACCGATTTCGGAACGCTCTTGGACGTCGAAGATCTGGTTCCGGGAACGACCGAGTACACGCTGGAAGTCTCCTCTCCGGGAATCGAACGCAAGCTCTTCAAGACAGCCGACTACGAGCGCTTTGCGGGCAGCCTGGTCACGCTGAAGACCTTCCAGGCCATCAACGGAACCAAGAACTTTACCGGGCGAATGACCTTTTCGGATGGTATTGCCACTCTGGACCTTGCCGCAGTGAAGGCCAAGGGGAAGAAAAAAGGAACAAAGGCTGAAGCTCCGCAGACCGTCGAGATTCCCTTCAATGCGATCGAAAAAGCTCAGCTCGTGGCGGAAATTTAAACCGCAGAAATCGGCTCTAGTAAATAAAGACGACACGCTCCACACAACTGAATAGAAGGTTTTGAGGTAACAGACCATGGCAAGCGCACTGTATCAAGCAATCGAATTGATGAGCCGGGACAAGGGGATCGACCCGCAGATCGTTGTAGGCGCGGTAGAAGACGCAATTGCTCTGGCAACACGCAAGTTCTACAAAACGCAGGAAAATATGCGCGGCGAGTTCGACAAGGAGTCAGGCGAAATTCGCGCCTACGTCTATAAGACAGTCGTCGAAGGCGCGGAGCAGGTCGAGGACGCCGAAAACCAGTTGACGCTGGACCAAGCGAAAGAACTCGCCGGAGAAGTGGAAGTAGGCGCTGAGCTGCGCTTTTACAAGGACACGTCGCCTTTGGGCCGCATCGCCGCCCAGATGGCAAAGCAGGTCATCTTTCAGAAGGTTCGCGAAGCTGAGCGCGACACGGTCTTCAACGAGTACAACCACCGCGTCGGTGAGATTCTGAACGCCACGGTGAAGCGCGTCGAGCCGATGGACGTCATCGTGGATCTGGACAAGGCTGAGGCCCGCATGCCGAAGCGCGAGCAGTCGCGCCTGGAGCAGTTCGCCGTTGGCGAACGCATTCGCGTCGCCCTGATCCGCGTGGATCGCGCCGCCAAGGGGCCGCAGGTGATCGTCAGCCGCGCCGCGCCCTCGCTCGTGCAAAATCTTTTCCAATCCGAGGTTCCGGAGATCTACGATGGCACCGTCATGATTCGTGCCATTGCTCGTGAAGCCGGAGAGCGCACCAAGATCGCCGTCGTATCGCGCGACAAGGATGTCGATCCGGTCGGCGCCTGCGTCGGTATGAAGGGCATGCGCGTGCAGTCGATCATCCGCGAACTACGCGGCGAAAAGATCGACATCATCGAGTTCTCAGAAGAGATTACAACCTTTGCCGAGAAGGCTTTGCAGCCGGCGAAGGTCGCCCGCGTGTCGATTACGGACCTCGCGGAGAAGCAGATCGAAGTGATCGTGGACGACACCCAGCTGTCGCTCGCCATCGGTAAAAAAGGCCAGAATGTTCGCCTTGCCGCCAAACTCCTCGGCTGGAAGATCGACATCAAGAGCGAGGAAGAAAAGCGCCAGGAGGTCGAGCAGCAGATGTCGGCCATGCAGGGTGCGCCTCAGACTCCGATCGAGCAGGTTACCGAGCTTGGAGAATCTGTCCTGGAGAAGTTGATCGCGGCGGGAATCACCACCGTGGAGAGCCTTTCGGATATGACGGCGGAAGAGTTGGAAGAAGTTCCGGGAATCGGCGAGAAGTCCGTCGAGAAGATTACGGTCGCCGTTCGCCACTACTTCGGTCAGTATGAAGAGGGCGAAGAGCGTCCCGCCGCTGCGGCAGAAGCCGCATCGACGGATGTTGCGCCTGCCGCAGAAGAAGCATCTGATGTCGAGACAGTCGAAATTGATACGACCCTGGCTGAATCCGCAGATGAACCTTTGGAAGAGAACGCCGAGGGTGAGGAGAGTTCCATGAGCAAGACCCCAGAAGAGATCTTCGCAGCGGAGAACGCGGGTACGGGCAATGTTCCGATCGAAGTCGAGGAGTCGACCGAGGACATCCTGGATATGGAAGATCGCGCCTCCAATGAAGACGGATTTACCGATGCGGACAACCGCGAGGGAGACATCGAACTGGATAACCAGACGATGGACGACCTGGTGGCGGAATCGCAGGAAATTTCAGACGAAACGATCGACTCGGATGAGCACGACCGTGGTTAGCCTGATCGCTAGCCACACCGTGCTTTCCGCTGGAAATAGTCCGTTAGTTGCATTTTCGGGCGATAATAAATTTATAGGCCTTCTAAACCTGCACCGCGGAGCCGCTATGACGCGTTGAGGGTGCAGGGGAACAAAACGAGGATTGATTGAGCAAAGTACGCATTAATGACCTGGCACGCGAGCTTGAAGTGAAGAGCAAATCCATCCTGGATGCTCTGACGGCTGTGGGCGTGGCAGAAAAGAAGACCCATTCGAGCTCCATTGAAGCGGGCGAAGCCGAGCTCGTGCGACGCCACATCAATGGTGGCTCGTCCAACTCCCGTTCGTCCTCCTCCGCAGATACACGTGGACGAATCGATCTCTCCAAGGCCTCCAAGCCAGGAGATATCGCGCGCGCTATTCTCGAGCGCAAACAAGCAGAAGCCGCAGGCGCTTCTGCGCCTCCCTTTGCTCAGCGTCCCGTTGTGGCCCGGCCTCCTGTAGTGGCTGTACCTCCGCCAGCACCGGCCGCTCCGCCCGCCGCCGTGGTTGCGCCACCGCCCGTGGTGGCCGCGCCTCCTCCCTCCTCTACTCCCTCTGCTCCGGTTGTGGCAAGGCCCTTGGTGACTCCTCCCGCGGCTCCAGCACCACCCGTGGTTGTGGCTCGCCCTGCTGCGCCGGTACCGCCGCCAGCTCCGGTGGCTCCTCCGATGCGCGCGCCCAACACGCAGCCGGTCATGCCGACGCTGACGTTCTCCTCGGAGCGTCCGTCCTCTGCACCGCAGACCACGGGCCGCCGCATCGTTCCGCAGACACGTGCCGCTTCGCCGGTCATCATTGCGCCTGCACCGGCTATTGCTTCCCGCGTTCCTATGGGAACGGTCGTCGTGAAAGCTCCGACTACAGCTCCGGCTGGAACGGTCCCTCCAAAGCCAGTAGCAGCGACTCCCACACCTGAGCCGGTCGCCGAAGTGGCAGCTCCTCCGCCACCACCGGCTCCCGTTGTGGATGCTCCGCCAGTACGTCGCGTGATTATGCCGCAGACTGGACCGCGCCCCGTTTACACAGCGCCTCCTGGAGCAGCTCCTGTCGCTCCGCGTGGACGCCCAATCTTCCAGCGCCCCGGCGCAAGCGGCCCTGGCAGCACAGGTGGATATCAAGGCAACCGTGGACCGATGGGCTCTGGTCCGAGTGGCCCCGGCGGACCGATGGGTCCCGGCGGAGTTCGCCGCCCCATGCATCCCACACGCACCTATCCAGGTGGACCTCCTCCGGGAGCACCGGGTGCGCGTCCCTTCACGCCGGGTGGACGTCCCGGTTTCGGTGCACGCCCAGGATTTGGCGGACCTCCCCGTCCGGGTGGCGGCTTAGGCGCGCCTGCCGATATGGCCGGAGCTCCCAAGCCAGGCATGCGTCCCGCAGCACGTAAGGGCGCAGCTGGTAAGAAGCGTTACGAAAAGAGCAAGGAAGGCCCGATGAAGGGCTTTGCTCCTCCATCTCGCTTTGGCGGAGCGCAGATTCCGCAGGGCGAAGTTCCGATCACGCGCACTATTACCGTGACCGAAGGCATCTCCGTGAAGGATCTCGCCGAGAAGCTGGAAGTACGCGGTAAGGATCTGATCGCCATGCTGCTCATGCGCGGCATCTTTGTGACCGTGAACCAGTCACTCGACAACGAGCTGGTCAAAGGCATCGCCGCAGCATTTGGTGCGGACGCCGCCATTATCTCGGTCGAAGAGCAGCTTGAGAACGAAGCGATCGAAGGCCTGCTCGAAGACACGACCGGCATGATCGAGATCACGCGTCCCCCCGTTGTTACGGTCATGGGACACGTCGATCACGGCAAAACGTCACTGCTCGATGCCATTCGTTCCACCGACGTCGCCAGCGGCGAAGCCGGCGGTATCACGCAGCACATCGGTGCGTACAAGGTGCACGTCACGAAGCCGGACTCTCCCGCCTTTGGCCGTGAGATCGTCTTCCTGGATACACCTGGTCACGAAGCCTTCACACGCATGCGTGCACGCGGAGCGAAGGTCACGGACATCGTCGTCGTCGTGGTTGCAGCGGATGACGGCGTGATGCCCCAGACGATTGAAGCTATCGATCACGCGAAGGCGGCGAACGTGCCGATCATCGTTGCGGTCAACAAGATCGACAAGCCCGGTGCGGATCCATCGCGCGTCAAGCAGCAGCTTGCCGAACGTGGCCTACAGTCGGAAGACCTCGGCGGCACTACGGTCTTCGTCGAAGTCTCTGCGAAGAAGCGTATCGGCCTCGACCTTCTGGAGGAGATGATCCTGCTTACGGCAGATCTCGCCAACCTGAGAGCGATCCCCGAGCGTCCCGCAGTCGGTACGGTCATCGAAGCCAAGCTGGATCGCGGTCGCGGTGCAGTTGCCTCGATCCTCGTACAGAACGGCACTCTGAAGACGGGCGACAGCTACATCGTCGGAAACACCTTCGGTAAGATCCGCGCCATGTTCGACGATCGCGGACGTCCGATCGAAACCGCTGGACCTTCGACCCCGGTCGAGATCCTCGGTCTCGAAGGCATCCCTGATGCTGGCGACACGTTCATCGTCATGAGCGATCGCGACAAGGCCAAGGGCATCGCACAGTACCGCAAGATGAAGGAGCGCGAGGCACAGCTCGCCAAGAGCAGCCGCGTCTCTCTGGAAGGTCTTGCCGAACAGATCAAGCAGGCAGGCGTCAAGGACCTCAACATCATCCTCAAGGGCGATGTGCAGGGTTCGGTCGAAGTTCTGGCAGACAGCCTGCAGCGCATGTCGACCGAGAAGGTACGCGTTCGCGTTCTTCACTCGGGCGTCGGCGCCATCACGGAGTCGGATATCCTTCTCGCCTCTGCTTCGAACGCGGTCGTTATCGGCTTCAACGTTCGACCGGAGCGCAAGGCGCAGGAACTGTCCGAGGCCGAGAATGTCGAGATTCGTCTGCACTCGATCATCTACGAGCTTCAGGAAGAGATCACGAAGGCGATGCTTGGTTTGCTCGACCCCGTGTTCAAGGAGAACTACCTTGGCCGCGCGGAAGTGCTCAACGTCTTCAAGATCACGAAGGTCGGCCAGATCGCCGGTTCCATCGTTCGCGACGGCGTCATCCAGCGCAATGCGCAGATCCGCCTGATGCGCGATGGTGTGGAGATCTACAAGGGCAAGATCGCCAACCTGAAGCGCTTCAAGGAAGATGTGAAGGAAGTCACCAGCGGCATGGAGTGCGGTATCGACCTCGGCAGTTGGAAAGACATCCGCGTCGGCGATACGATCGATGCCTTCGCCACGGAGAAGATGGCGGACGATCTCGGAGGCAATACCGCCGAACTCAAGAAGGCGGCCGCCAAGGCTGCGGCGAAGGAAGCCGCAGACAAGATCGCCGAAGACGCCGCCAAGGCGGCAAAGGAAGCAGCCGAGACAACCAACGCATAACGCTCCTCTACGTACACAGCAAAAGGCCGGGATATATGTCCCGGCCTTTCTGTTTTCCATCGCTATGTGTCTGCCCACCCCAACCAATATGGATAAGCAGCAATCTCGATTGGGCAATCCGAACAATCCTTGTTCGTGGTATTCCTTGCATCGATTCGTCTTCGAAGGATGCTAGTTCAGCTTCGATAAAGTGGGAAGAACATCTACGTTTTTCGAACAAAGTTGATGTGGCAGGTTCAGTTCGTTTGAGCTAGTGGATGACTAAGAGGAGCAAACCATGACGTCCCCACGGTGGCAGATGGCGGTAAAAATTGTTCTTGTCGTATGCACTGTGATCGTCTTTTCGTCACTAAATGCCTACTCTCTAGCAGCATCATCCGCGCAAGTTTCCAATCCATTCGAAGATTTCTTCAACGGGCTTGCCACAGCGCAGGGCGTCGAGGGTAGCAGAGGCGAGGCCGGTTATCTCAAGCTCATGGACTCGATTGGGGTTATGGCGCCCTCAGAGATCGCTGCCGGTCTACCGATCATCGATCGACAGATAGACAATACGGCAGAACGTCAGGATCGCCTGGCAAAATTCGACGCGGCCAACCTGCTGATGTTTATCAGCTTGCGTCCGGACGGCCCGGCGTTGCTCCAAACTGAATTGGATCGATTAGCGTTCATGCTGACCGATCCAACTCATTTCCTTAGCGGTCAAGCAGCGATGGCGCTGCAGCATATCGGATATAGCCGACCAACCGAAGTCTGGCCAATTCTCGAAGCAGCGCTGAAGGATCCTGAGATTAATAACAAGACCGGTCCTGGTCCCGCCATTGCGATCATCCTCTTAAGGATGGGTCCGCACGGCGACGAGGTGACCAAACACATAGTGCAGTACATGCGCCGCCCGGACCTGACGGACAACCAACTAATGAGATGGTCCGCCGCTTGATTCCTCTGCGTAAGCAGGAGGATCGTGGTGGCAGCTTCTAACAAGGAGGATCATCGCTATGCAGATACACTCAGTTGGC
>Ga0247762_1000383_pt1 | contig 13419 bp, 9 predicted proteins | sample UWRJL081202R4_FD_181016 | JGI IMG/M metagenome (GOLD analysis project Ga0247762, IMG submission 181016) | Plant litter microbial communities from Arlington Agricultural Research Station in Wisconsin, United States - UWRJ-L081-202R-4 | ecosystem: Environmental > Terrestrial > Plant litter >...
TTTCGGGATCTCCTTCTCATAGCTTCCCTTCTCAGCCGTTACGTTGTAGTTCACCTTGCGGTCGCGCTTGTATACGATGCTCACCTTAGCCCCGGCAATCTGCTTATCCGTCTTCTTATCGAATACAGTACCACTCAGAATGAGCTTCTTGGCCACCTGGCGCAGCGCTACTTCAATAGAAATGGTAGTATCCTTTTGCAGGATCGGCACCGTGAACTTCTGTTCTTTCGGAAGGAAGCCTTCGGCTGTAGCGGCCACAATAAACTCCGTTACCTCGGGCATTTTGGTATCGAATTTCGCAGTCGTGGCGGCAGCGCGGAGCTTTACGGGCTCCTTGTCTTTTACGCGTATTTCCACGGCGGCACCGGGCAACGGCTGTTGAGTCTTTTCGTTGATCGTTACACCGGTCAGGTTGATCTTGAAAGTTTTCGGCACCAGCATATACAGGTCCAGCTGCGCGCCTTCTATAGCTTTGTTGGCCCGGCTTGTATATACATTGCCGGCATTGTCTATCGTAAAGTAATAGTCGAGGGCATTGGTGTTGATCGGCTTACCCATATTGATAGGCTCAGACCAGTTTGTCCAGGTATCGTCGGTACGAGTCGTGCGGTAGATGTCCACACCCCCCTGACGGCCGGGAGACTGCCGCGCGCTGGCGAAGTATAGAGTCTTCTGATCCGGACCGATAAAAGGACCTACGTCGTCGGTGTTGGTACTCAGTTTCAGCTTGGAGGGTCTTGACCATGAACCGTCGGGTTGCAGGTGGCTGCCATAGAGGTCACTATCCGGACTGTTCTCCTTCTCGCTGAAGTAGATAAGCATGTGTTTCATATCGGCCGACATACTGGCGCCATAGAAGCGGCCTTTGTTCATCGACTTGAAGTCCTTTACATCGAGCTCTTTCAGCGAGCCATTCGTTACAATAGAAAACCCCTTCTCACCCTTGGAGCGACCGCCTTTAATAAAAAGGCTTCCGTCGGGGAATACTGTAAACACTTGGTTAGAACGGTGTACGTTGAACGGGCTCTTCAGGTGCTCGGCCTGACTCCAAACACCGCTGGCGTCCTTAACCGATTTCCAGATGTCCTGGGTGTCGTCACCGCCAAGAGTGTTATCCGGGTGATCCTGCACAAAGAAATATAAAGTGCTGCCGTCGGGCGATACGACGGGGGCGGCTTCGTGGTGAAACGTATTCACCGTTTTATCCATCTTCACCAATTCATAACGCGCCGAAAATTGCTGGGCCTGAACAACGACAGGGAGCAGCGCAAACAGTAGTAGCAGTATCCTCATAACTTAATAGTAGTCAGCAAAGGTAAAGAGATTAATGGGCACGAAAACGCGTAAAACGGCTCGCTTCTTACATCCGAACGGTTATACGCCCAGGTCGGAGCCGCTGGCTATGATCAGCAGAAGCTCTTTCACTTCCTCGGCCTTGGCATGTTCGCCCATTTTATCAAAAGACATGATGAGATTACGAAATGTTCGCCGGATGATCTCCAGGTTGGAGCACGGCTCGAAGAACGACTGCTGTGGCGCCAGGTGCAACTCGTTGATATAATTCTCAATATCCTGCCGCGAAAAGATCAAACCCTTGTTAAAAGCATTTATATAAAAAGCGTCGTTCTTCTCGTCCTTATAAGTAAGAACAAACAGGTTCGGCAGATTTACGCCATGTACCGGCAGCTTCAGCTTCTGAGCCACCATCATAAAGATTACACATAATGTAATAGGATTGCCCTTATGTGTTTCCAGCACCACATTGATCATGGAGTTGCCGGGCGAATGAAAATTCTTGGTGTTAGCCCCGAACTTCAGCTTATTGAACAATACACTGTTTATAACCTTGACCTGGTCGAACGGGTAGAGATCTGGTTTGAATTCGAGCCACGTTTCGTAATAGATCTGCTCGAGGTCCTGCCGCAGCTTGATCAGCTCCAGGTCAGGATATTGATACGTAGCCACAAGCCACATGCCGGTAAGCAGATCCTGGTCTTCGCTCTCATACCATTCTTTGATCCGCTCCTTCAGCAGCTCGTATTGCAGTGTATGGATAAGCTCCTCTATACGCCGCTGTACCTGCGGGTTGAAATTGGACTCCCACTCCTGCTCAAGAAACGGAATAATGCTTGTGCCCAGAGAAAGTATCTTCTCTTCCACATGCGAAACGATCTGGGCATCCTCGTCGTCGAGGAGGGAAACTAAGGCTTTTAATTCGTTATCTTTCAAAACAGTTGGGGATTCAATCTTCAAACTAAGGGATTCAGTAACGAATATCCAAAACGAAGCCTTGAAATCTGAACCCCTGCGACGTCTCGCCATCCCGATACCTCAGGATTTTCAGGTTTGCAGCACACCGGTGGTAAATTTTTCCACAGGTGCATGATTGGCCGCTGCAATACCGATAGAGATAACTTTACGTGTCTCCAGCGGATCGATCACACCGTCAACCCACAAACGCGACGCTGCATAATAGGGGCTCAGTTGCTCATTATAGCGATCGGTAATTTCCTTGAGCAGCGCCTCTTCTTCCTCTTTGGTTATCTCCTTGCCCTGAGCTTTCAGCGTGCTCACGCGGATCTGTACTAACGTTTTCGCCGCAGACGCACCACTCATAACCGCTATTTGCGCCGTGGGCCACGCGTAGATCAACCGTGGGTCGTAAGCCTTACCACACATCGCGTAGTTGCCGGCACCATAAGAATTACCCGTTATAATGGTGAATTTCGGCACCGTCGAGTTGGCCATGGCGTTCACCATCTTCGCGCCGTCTTTTATAATACCACCGTGCTCGGCCTTGCTGCCTACCATAAAACCACTTACATCCTGCATAAACAGCAGCGGTATCTTGCGCTGGTTGCAGTTCATGATAAAGCGCGCCGCCTTATCCGCAGAGTCGGAGTAGATAACGCCTCCCATCTGCATCTCCCCTTTCTTCGTCTTGACTACTTTACGCTGGTTGGCTACTATGCCAATAGCCCAACCGTCGATACGCGCCGTGCCGCAGATAATACTCTTCCCATAGAGAGCCTTATACTCGTCGAACTCGGAGTTATCTACCAGGCGTTTTATAATATCTAAAGTGTCGTATGGCTTTACGCGATCCACCGGCATCAGGCCATAGATCTCTTTTTCGTCTTCACGCGGCGGCTGCGGCGTCGTGCGACTGAAGCCCGCATGAGCAGGCTCGCCGATCTTGTCGAACAGCGAACGTATATAGTCCAGGCAGGCCTGATCGTTAGGAAATTTGTTATCGGTAACGCCCGAGATCTCGCAGTGCGTGGTAGCGCCACCCAGCGTCTCGTTATCGATATCCTCACCGATAGCGGCTTTTACAAGATATGACCCGGCCAAAAATATAGAGCCGGTCTTATCTACGATCATGGCCTCGTCAGACATGATCGGCAGGTATGCTCCGCCCGCTACACAGCTCCCCATAATGGCTGCTATCTGCACGATACCCATAGCCGACATCCTGGCGTTGTTGCGAAACTGCCGGCCGAAGTGCTCCTTATCCGGAAAGATCTCGTCCTGCATAGGCAGAAATACACCCGCGCTGTCCACCAGGTAGATCACCGGCAACCGGTTTTCCATCGCAATCTCCTGTGCCCGCAGATTCTTTTTTGCCGTTATCGGAAACCACGCACCAGCTTTTACAGTAGCGTCGTTGGCCACCACCACGCAGAGCCGTCCCTTTACGTAGCCAACACCCGTAACAACGCCGCCGCTGGGACATCCGCCCTGCTCAGCATACATTCCATCGCCGGCAAAAAGGCCGATCTCCACAAAGTCGGAGCCGTTATCAAGAAGGTAGTCTATACGTTCCCGGGCAGTAAGCTTACCGCGCAGGTGCTGCTCTTCGACTTTCTTTTCGCCGCCGCCGAGCATTGTCTTCTTCTGCTTGTTTCGAAGCTTGTCGAGAAGTTGCTTGTATTGATCTTCGTTTTTATTGAAAGCAAGATCCTGGTCCATGGTATATAATCGGTTTATCAGGCATCAGCAGCCTTTCCGGTAACGGATATGCCTGCAGAGCCCCTAAAGATTGTAAGATTGCCTAACACCTGCAAGGTTCAAACGTTTCCGGAACAGAAATATAAATGTTACATAAACAAAAAGTCCACCCCGTGTAAGGATGGACTTCGTTATAGCTGCGGAAAGACCCGTAATTTCCGTTTATCAGTTCTTTTTCTTAGCCGCGTCTTCTTCCTGTTTCTTCTTTTCCTCTTCCTTTCGCTCCTTCTCTATTCTCCGCTTGCTCTTGCCCAGCGGCGCCAGGAAATGACGCGGATTCTGATTGAAGTGTTGCGACAGCGAATCTACCGAATGCAGCAGCTTGTTCAGATTCACGTAAAGCGTGTCTTCCGTCATAAGCTTGCTCATCGTGTTGTCGCCTTTGTTGAAGCGTGTAAGGGTCTCGTTGAGCTTGCCCAGGGTTTGTTGTGCCTTGGTCAGCGTTTGCGCGAGCTCCAGTCGTTTCAGCGAATCCGACAGGCTGTGGAAGTTGGCAAGCGTAGGCTTCAGCTCTTCCAGGGAGCCATTCAGATTGTTGGCTACCTTGCCAAAGCTGGCCGACAGGTCGCCAATACCGCCATTTGCTGTGCGCAGCGTCTGGTTGAGCAGCAGCGGGGTGGCTTGCATACGTTTAAAAATAGTGTCCATCCGGTGGATGTCGGTAGTGAGGCCGTCAAGAACAGTGTTCACCTTGGCCAGCGTAGTCTGGAGATTTGCCGCTACGGGCTCTGCGTAGTCCATAAGCCCCTTGGCCACGGCCGCCTTGATGGTATCGTTGCCTTTCAACGCGTTACCTTTGTTGATCATAAGCTGGATAAAACGGCCGCCCAGAAGCTCGCCGTTCAGCATCGCCACGGTAGCATCGCTCACCACGATATCGGAGTCTATATCTAACTCTACGAGTACACGGTTTTTGTCCTGCTGGATCTCCACCGAGCGCACGCGGCCCACGGCGTAACCGTTAAGCGTGATCTGGTTCGACTCTGTAAGGCCGTCTACATTCTCGTAAAACACATAATAGTGCTTGCTGGAGGATAAAAAGTCCTGTCCTTTCAGAAAACTAAAACCGAAATACAGCAGCGTAATGGCCACGACCATGAACAGGCCGACCTTGAATTCCCGGGATATTTTCATGTGTTAATCGTCATTGTTGGGTTTCCACGCCAGTAATAGGGGATATTTTTGAAACCGGCATCAATTTATGGATTCCACTTCATTTTTATATTCTTTAAAGGCCCGGTAAATACCAGAGGCTATCAAATCCTGGCCTTCTTCGCTTGATAAGAATTTTTCTTCAGGAGAATTCGAAAGGAAGCCAGTCTCTACCAGCACACCCGGCATCGTCGTACGCCACAGCACCACAAACCCTGCCTGCTTTACACCCCGGCTCACGCGCCCGGCCCGGCTCTTGAACTGTGTCTCCACGTTCTGCGCAAACTTCAAACTGCTCTCCTGGTAAGCGCTTTGCGTAAGCGTAAACAGTATATACGATTCCGGGCTGTTGTCAAAACCCTCGTAACGTTCCTGGTAGTTCTCATCATACAGGATCACCGAGTTTTCCCGCTTGGCTACGGAGAGGTTGCCCTCATCCTTATGATGCCCCATAACATAAGTCTCTGTACCAAAAGCCCTTGCGTTCGGATTAGCGTTGGCGTGGATACAAATAAAAAGATCGGCTTTGTGCTTGTTAGCGATGTTTGCCCGTTCGTCGAGCGGCAGATAGCGGTCGTCCTTCCGTGTATAGATAACTTTTACATCGGGGAGATTCTTTTCGATATAACTTCCTACCTTCAGGGAAATAGCAAGAACGACGTCCTTTTCTTTCGTAAAAGAACCCTTTGTACCGGGATCTTTGCCACCATGACCGGCGTCAATTACGACAACATCCACCTTAAAATCCCGCGGCACAAAGGTGCTGGAAGAATTTAGCAAGGTTATTGCTATTAGTAGCGCTGTTAATCCGATATTCCTCACGAGCCTTACAATGTTCAGAGTATTTGCAATAACTTTACGCAAAAGTGTGAATTTTTCACTAAAAGCTAAAGAACTGATCTTCAACTCAGCACGTGTGCGGTATTTTATTTTTGTTTTTCTAGCATTCATATTCGTTAGCCGGTCTGTTCAGGCTCAGGTGGAACAACGGATCAAGCCTCCCGCGGGTGCGCTGCCGGTAAAGGCAGATACGCTCCGGCCAGACTCTCTTGTTATTAGCAGAGACTCCGTTAGCCTGCCGCCTGACTCCCTAAGCGTAAAAAATGATTCCATTCCCCCTGCAAAGGGCGATATCGAAACTACCATCAACTATTCAGCCAAAGACTCCATCCAGGCAACGCTCGATGGCAAAATGATCTGGCTCTATGGCGACGCAAAGATCAAATATGGCGAGATCGAGCTCGAAGCAGACGAGATAACGATAGATTATGGTAACAATACCTTAACAGCCCATGGCAGGCGGGACTCCTTGGGCCAGCGCGTCGGTTACCCGATCTTCAAGAACGGCGCCGAGATGTACGAAACCAAAGACATCATCTACAACTTCAAAACCAAGCGCGCACGCATCAGCGAGGTAGTCACTCAGCAGGGCGAAGGGTACCTCAGCAGCGAGGCCGCCTTCAAAAACGAAAAGAACGAGATCCTCAGTATACACAACAGCTATACAACCTGTAACCTTGAGCATCCCCACTTCCGCATAAGGGCGACCAAAACAAAGGCCATACCGAACGACAAGATCGTAGCCGGGCCCTTCTATATGGAGTTCAACGACATCCCGTTGCCGCTTGGCTTCCTCTTCGGAATGTTCCCCGCGCAACGCTCGAGCGCTTCAGGGATTATCTTCCCCTCCTACGGCGAAGAATCACGACGCGGCTTCAACTTACGCCACGGCGGCTACTTCTTCGACATCAGCGAATACATGAAGCTGGCCGTTACCGGCGATATATACTCGCGCGGCGGCCACGCACTGTATCTCAACTCCACATACATGAAGCGCTATCACTACAACGGCAGCTTCAACTTTACATATTCGCGCAACCCCGATACGGACGATAAGATAGAGACCACCAGCTATACAAAAGACTTCCGTATAACCTGGAGCCACTCACCGCAGTCTAAGGGAACAGGCCGCTTCGCCGCATCGGTAAACGCCGCAACCAACTCGTTTACACAGAACAACAACCTGATGTACGGAAACCCCAACGAGCTTACACAGTCAGGCCTAAGTCAGATCAGCAGCACCATCGGCTCGAACATATCGTACAATAAAACATTTTCCGGCACGCCGTTCTCGATGGGTATAAACATGACCCACAGCCAGAACTTACAAACCAAGCTGGTAGATTTACAGTTGCCCTCGCTTAGCGTGAACATGCAGAACCTTTATCCGTTCCAGAAGAAATCGGGCGCTACAGGCCCGCTGGATAACTTCTCGTTCGGATACTCGATGACGGCCTCTAACCGCGTCACCAACAACCTCGGCCGTATCCCGACTACAGCAACAAAGGATAGTATCCTCACCTTCAACAGCGCAAACATTCCGTACCTGCTTGAAAACGCCAAGAAGGGCATACGCCATACTATACCATTATCATATTCCTTCAAAGCCTTCCGCTTCTTTACAGTATCGCCGTCGATCAGTTGGGAAGAAAAGTGGTATACGGAAAAGTATAAATGGGGCTATAATGAAGCGGGGTCGCTTGTTCGTACGGACACCGTAAAAGGCTTCAACCGCATCGGCAACGGGTCGCTCAGTGTCGGACTGACCACACGTATATACGGTATGTATATCTCGAAGAACCCTAGCCGTAAGGTGAAGGCCATACGTCACGTCATGAACCCTTCCGTATCGTTCGGCTATACACCAGACTACCGGTATAACACCAACTACTTCCAGCAGTTGCCTACCCGCATAAACGGAGAAGACGACCCCTCAAAACCCATCTTCCAGTCAGTGCATGATGGCTCTCTTTACGGCGGCTCATCCACCGGTCACAGCAGCTCGATAGGTTTCAGCCTCGGTAACAACCTCGAGATGAAAGTACAGGGCAAGGAAGACTCCGTAGCCCGCAAGGTCATGCTGCTGAACAACCTGTCCCTTAGCACAAGCTATAACCTTATTGCCGATTCGTTCAACCTCGCGCCAATCTCTATGGCGGCAAACACCAACGTGTTGAACAACCTTATAAACATGAACTTCTCGGCCACACTCGATCCGTATACATACAACAATTATGTCAACAGCGAGACCGGCCTTACCGTAGAAAGACGCGAGAAAGCACTGGCCTGGCAAAATCAGAAGATCGGCCGCATCACAAGCGCGTCGCTTGCGCTAAGCTCAAACCTCAATCCCAAGGCCCGCAGCAAAGAAACCAGCAGCCGCGAAAAGATCGGTAAGTCAAACCTGCCCGAACAGGAAAAACAATACCTGCTGAAGAATCCCAACGCTTACATAGACTTCGATATACCCTGGAGCCTCAACCTGAGCTATAACCTTGCCTACTCACATGGCACAAACAGCAAGCCTGCCGTAAATCAAACGGCGCAAGGCTCCGGCGATTTATCGCTGTCGGAAAAATGGAAGGTTACATACAGCACGGGCTATGACTTCAAGGCAAGCCAGTTCACACAAACCAGCCTCGGCATTTCGCGAGACCTGCATTGCTGGACAATGCACCTGAACTGGGTTCCTTTCGGACGTTTCCAGTCATTCAACTTCACAATCAACGTAAAAGCCGCAATCCTCCAGGATTTGAAGCTTGAACGGCGAAAATCGTTCGTTGATAACCTGTAAAGTACGGCGACCTGCGTTTTGGTCGCCATAAAACCTTTAAACTCTACCAGCGTTTCAACGCCTATTCCCCTTTTCAATAAATTTGTACTGTACTTCAGGCAAGTTACCCCGGTAAAAAAAACACCTATCGGTATGAAAAATCTAGAGGGACTAAAGGCATTGGTCGTGGATGACGACGCCACCACCAGGTCAATCATCAGGATCAATCTCGCGCATATCGGCATCGACAGCATACTCGCTGGCAATGGCCTCGAGGCTATCGAAGCGCTGCGTAACAACCGTTTCGACTTCATAATGATGGACATCAACATGCCCCGCCAGGATGGACTCGACGCTACCCGCTGGATCCGCGAGGTGCAGGGTGCCGACAAAGATATACCCATCTTCGCCCTCACCAGCTACGGTTCCGAAGACCATACCCGCGAAATCCTCCAGGCTGGCCTCAACGAACATCTCGTAAAGCCTTTTAATATGCATAGCTTGTTACCCATACTGGAAAAATACTTCTGGAACCGGACGGCTGCAGACAGACTGAAAAACTCCTTCATCAGGAAGGCCGGCTGAGAGATCGGGAAGGCTTGCATCTTCAGTAAACTTTCCCAACTTGCGCCCGGAAAATCAGTACGGCTTTGAAGTTTATCCGTTCAATACTGCACAAACTATACATCTTCTGGGTGTTTTTAGTTTTTACGATCTTTATGATCCTCTTCCTGCCCGGGCTTACACTGCCTTTTCTTTTCGGGCTTGGCTCCGTAGGCTACTTCTTTCTGTACATCTGGAGTTGGATCTTCAGCAAGCTCACTTTTATCCGATATGAATTCCGCGGCCGCGAAAAACTCGTCCCCGGAAAAGCCTATATCTACGTAAGTAATCACACCTCTTTTCTCGATCTTCCCGGCATCCGTATGACGATACCCGGCCAGTTCAGACCGCTGGCTAAAAAGGAGCTTTTGAAGATCCCTATCTTCGGATGGATTGCCCGCAACGCCACAATAATCGTAGACCGCTCCAGCAGCCAGAGCCGCAAAAAAAGCATCGACCACCTGAAAAGCTCGCTCACAAGTGGTATCTCTATACTGCTCTTTGCCGAAGGCACACAAAACCGCACCAAAGAAGTGCTACAGCCGTTTCACGACGGGGCGTTCCGTATAGCGGTCGACACACAGCAACCTATCGTGCCCATGGTAGTAATTGGCGCCGGCAAACTTATGCCCCCAGGCACCATAAACCTCCGCCCTGGCAAAATAATAATACTGGTCGACCACGAGGTCCAGACCACAGGCCTCACAGCCGACGACGTGCAAACCCTCAAGCAGCAAACCTTCGACCGCATGAAGTCACTCATCCTGAACAACCAACCAGACAACAACGGATAGTATAGGTGTTTAGCTGGTGCAAGCCGGGATTTGACGAAGTTTGAAACTTGCTGTGCCCCGAGAATATCGGTACTGTCATAAAAGTCAAACCTTAATTGTAAGTATATAGACCGGCCGCAAAGGCCGCAGCTGGCGCAAGTCTGACCCCGAGCACTCGGGGGGAGACTTGTGCCCATCATGGCTCAGTCTCTGACTGAGGCTGTGTTACAACATTTAGCCGGCGCAAGGTCTTAAGCCCCGATACCTATCGGGGTGACTTGCCCGCCATATATCCAACACCATAAAACAAAAGACCCCAGCTTTTACAAGCTGGGGTCTTTATTTAAAATGGGTTGAGAAAGCCCTCTTAGAAGATCTTCGCGAAGAACTCCTTCATATCGTTCCATGAGCTCTTATCCGCAGCTTCGTTATAAGCCAGCGGCAGGTTGAACTTCTTACCGTTCGCAGTAGACTCAGGGTTAGTAAAGGCATGAGTCGCATCGGCATACTCCTTGAAAGTATAGTGCGCGCCTACAGAGTCCATCTGTGTTTTGAACTTCGCTACTTCAGGAGCAGGCACAAAGCTGTCGGCAGCACCATGGCATACCAGTACATCACCTTTGATACCACCTTTGGTAGGCGTAACACCGGCCAGGCCACCGTGGAAGCTTACAACGCCGTCCAGCGGAGTACCGAGCTTAGCCACGTTAAGCACTACGGAGCCGCCGAAGCAGTAACCTATAGCAGCGATCTTGCTTGTATCGCCTTGAGCATAAGTCTTGGCTTTAGCCAGCGCAGCTTCAAAACGGGTCTTGGCAAGCATAGGGTCCATGTAAAAAGGCGTAGCCAATGCTTTAGCCTCGTCAGGAGTGTTTCCAATTTTACCATGACCGTACATGTCAACAGCAAACGCCAGGTAGCCCAGCTCTGCCAGTTGCTTTACACGGCTCTTGGTGTAGTCGTTAAGACCCCACCACTCAGACACCACAAGTACAATGGGAAGTTTCTCAGTCTTGTTGGCAAAGGCCACATAACCGACAGAAGCTACAGTATCCGCTGTATAGTTTACAACTTCCTCTGTAATGGCCGCGGAAGCTGTGCTGTCAACAGGAGCAGAAGTTTCCTCCTTCTTCCCGCCGCCACAGGCAACCGCAAATACAGCAATAGCAATTACTGCTACGATCGATAAAACACGATTCATCATAGTTTATATATAGTTAATTAAAAGTTTCGCGCGTTCCGGATGGACCAAAGTCGCCAATGCAAACAACAACACCTGGGTCCCCTCCGTCTCTTTCAAGCCCCAAAAATAAACCGCCGGCACAATACAATGTTTACCAGGGATCAAAAAAATTGAAACAGTAATACAAACTTCACACAATTCTACCGGTTAGCATAATGTTGGAATATCCCCTTAATTGCAAAAGTCTGGGGATCTGTGTTTTACCACTCAGGGAAACCATCCTCTACCCGGGCCGGCGAATATACCGGGGGAATATTTCCCAATGTAGGTATAGACACCATAACCGATGTGCCCTCCGCCGCGGAAGTAATATGAATAGACCCCTTGAGCTTGCGAACGATCTCGCGGGATATATATAAACCTAGTCCCGGACCCTGCGAGTATTCGGAGCCGCGATAGAACATATCGAAGATCTGGTTCTTCACCCGGTCGTCTATACCGATACCGTTGTCCGAGAAAGTGATGAGGTATACCATGCCGCGACGTCTTACCGATATGCGCAGGTGCCCACGACGCGCGCGTGAGCGAAACACAATAGCGTTGCTGACTATACTTTCGAACAACGAGAGCAGCAACCCTCGGTCACTATAGATCTCGTCCTGCTCTCCGGTATCCAGCGCGATCATAACGTCGGCAAAACCAGGCGTGCCTTCCTGGAGACTGATCGCCTCCATCAGCAACTGATCAAGACTCAGACGGGCAACAGCAACGTCGTTCATAACAACGGAAATAAAACCATTCATTGACCGGAACACCGAACCCATCTCGTCAAGCTGATTGTCGATACGCGCTAGCGCCTCCTTGTTATTCACCGGGTCGTGATCCACACGCATCAGGTGCACCAGCCCGGCAATACTGTGCAGCGGTGCACGAATGTTATGCGACAGGCGATATACGATCTGGTCCAGTTCGGCATTTCGTTGTTTCAGCTCCGCCGCCAGAGAGTCAAGGTATCGGTTCTTCTGAACAAGCTCCTCGTTCTTTTTCTCCAGCGCCAGCGTGCGTTCGGCTACAAGAGAATCAAGACGGCTGTTGGTCGTATTGAGCTTGGCGTTGCTGTTCGTAAGCCGCTCGTTTGTATCGTACAGGGCGTCCGAATAACGCTTTACGATAAGACGGAAATGCAGCATCTCGAAAAACACCACAAAGGCCGATACCACAACCAGCGTGGTGCGTGTAAACGGGTAGTCTACAGTAGGATCAGGCTCGAAATACAGATGGGCATCCAGCACCAGGTAAATAACATACAGCGCCAGCGCCGTGATATAAGAAAGTATAACCCACTTGGTCTCCTGGAAGGCAAATGTCGATGAGCAGGCTACGGCTATCAACGCATATTCCGTACCCGTACGCCTGTCCGAAAGCGCCAGCAGGAAGATCAGGAACAGCATCCCGAACGAGAACACAAACCGTACAAATGGGTAATATCCGCGGCGATTGAAGTACAGCACCGTTACCAGCAGCGGCACAATAGTGAGCGATTCCAGGATACTATAAGAACCTACCGCCGAAAACGCAATACTAAGCAGAAATACAAGGCTGATAACGATAACGCAAAACGAATTCGTTACCATTATACGCGCACGCTCGGCTATATCCATGTCGGACGTTACACCGAATGAAACCACATCGCTCCAGTATCGTAAAATCCGGTTCTTCAACCTTGCCTGTTGTTAATAGTTCCCGTTAAAACCGTCGCTCCACACCGTGTCAAACATTAACCGACAAACACGTAATCGCTTTCTTATGTAAGAAAGTCAATTCTTTATAAAAATCACAACACAATAAAACGTCGTAACCATAAGATTTTGAAAAAATATTCACGCCAGGACGCCAGCATCAACGTTAGGTGTCTCTAAAAAAGAGAATGGCCTGCCGGGTATTCGTTCAAACGATTACCTGGCAGGCCATTCCACGCCTCTCGGTACTAAAGCTTCACGGCAACCGTAAAGTTTACCGACCGGCCGTCAGATGACCATACGCCCGCACCAGGATACATGGTAGGCCGTTTGGTAAAGTATTGC
>Ga0247762_1000384_pt1 | contig 13387 bp, 11 predicted proteins | sample UWRJL081202R4_FD_181016 | JGI IMG/M metagenome (GOLD analysis project Ga0247762, IMG submission 181016) | Plant litter microbial communities from Arlington Agricultural Research Station in Wisconsin, United States - UWRJ-L081-202R-4 | ecosystem: Environmental > Terrestrial > Plant litter >...
AGAGGTTGCCGTCGAATCGTCCAGCTATGCGTAAAAGAAAGTATCGCTATACCGGTACTGCGGTGTCGGCGAGGAAGTTCTCGCCCGTTCGTGAATTTTATGTTGCTCCTCCCGCGGCATCGAAAGTGCGGCGGGATAACTTTCGATCGACGGTTTACTGGAATCCATTGGTAAAGACTGATAAATCGGGAACAGCGACTATTTCTTTTCATGGCAACGATGCTGTGAGCGCGTTCCGAATTATAGCCGAAGGTATTTCAAATGTATCGCTTGTGGGCAGGGGCGAGCATGTATTTTCTACGATGCTACCTGTTTCGCTGGATGCAAAACTTCCTGAGTATATGGGTTATGAAGATGAGGTGAGGATTGCTGTTCGGGTTAGCAACGCGGATACATTATCGAAGACCGGCGAGCTTAGGCTGGATCTGCCTGCCGGGCTAACCGTTAAAGAGGGAAAATCGGTATCGGTAGCTGTGTCAGCGCGTTCAACACAAACGATACATTATACTTTACGGTCCGAAGGTGTGGAGGGTGATTTTCCTATTGTGTTACGCTTATCGGTTGATGGGTATAGTGATGAGGTGAAGCACATTTTACATGTGCAGCCGGCTGGATTTCCTGCGCGGTTCAGTTTTTCGGGACAGATGCCTGATCAATCGATGTCTGTTGATCTGAGCCATGCAGAACGCGGCTCTATACGAGCGCAAGTGGAGGCTTATCCGGAATTGCTTAATTCGCTGCTGGCTGGTGTTGAGGCGATGTTCCGAGAGCCGCATGGCTGTTTTGAGCAGGTCTCGTCGACGACGTTCCCAAATATACTGGCGTTGCAGTTTCTGCAAAATACAAAGAAGGTAAATCCGGTTGTGGAGCAGCAGGCAATGCAATACATCAAGCGTGGCTATGCCCTGTTGAAAGGGTATGAGATCGCCGGTGGTGGTTTTGAGTGGTTCGGCCATCCTGCTGCTCACGAAGGGTTGACAGCATACGGTCTCCTGGAGTTTTGCGCTATGCAGGATGTATTTAAAGACGTTGACCCCGTTTTGGTGAATCGCACACGCTCCTGGCTGTTAGGAAGAAGAAACGGCAAAGGCGGCTTCAGGCAAAGCAGGGGAAAGTACGCGTTTTCAGCAGCCGCAGAGTCGGTTGTCAATGCCTACATCGTTTATGCGCTTGCAGAGACGGGTACACGTGATATTATACCAGAGTACGAGGCATCGTTAAAAGAGGCGGTAGCCAGCAACGATATGTATCGGATGGCCCTGGTTGCCAACGCGGCTCATAATCTTGGCCGGAAAGACGATTACGAGCTACTGATGAAGCTATTCCGTAGAAATGCAGCGGGATCAGGAGTAGCAAGATTAAAGGCCGACCACTCGCTGGTGAGCAGCTATGGCAATTCGTTACAAGTGGAAACGGCATCGCTCTGGACCTTAGCCGTTATGAAATCGCCGGATTGCGATCGCAGTCTTGTGAAGACGTGTATTGATTTCCTGCTGCGTAACCGGCAATACGGACAGTTTGGATCAACGCAAGCCACCGTGCTGGCGCTGATGACGTTAACCCATTATGCCCAGCTGGTGAAAACGGGTATGAGCGATGGTATCCTGGAGGTTTCCATTAACGATGAAATTGTGCAGTCACGCAGCTACAGCAAAGATGCTGTGGAAAAAGTCACTCTGGATGGATTCGACAACAGGTTGACATGCGGCACCAAGCCTGTGCTGCGCGTGGCCTTTAAGAATACTCCGGCTGCGCTACCTTATTCTTTTAACCTGTTGTGGCGTACCAAACTGCCGCCGTCGGCCAAGGACTGTCGTGTGCAGCTTGGGACAACGTTATCAGAATCGCAGGTCTCTGTTAACGGCACCGTACGTTTGGGCATTACGCTGCATAATGTAACGCACAACGGATTGCCTATGACGATGGCGGTGGTCGGTATACCCGGTGGACTGAGCGCTCAACCGTGGCAACTCAAGGAGCTCCAGGAGAAAGGTGTATTCGATTTTTATGAGGTACAGGACGGTAAGGTGGTTCTATACTTCCGCGAGATGGCGCCGGATGGTGTTAATGTTGTGAATCTCGATCTCAAGGCCGAAGTAGCCGGTTCTTATACCGGTGCTGCCAGCTGCGCGTACCTGTATTATTATGACGAGCTCAAGCACTGGGTAGCCGGTAACCACGTCATGATCACACCGGGTATTTAGTCTTTATTCTTTTGACGATACGATTTTGATTGTTGTAACCTCGCGTATCCATCGCGCGTGTTTCTTGTCGGCGGGTGCGACGATGCGGAATGGTCCGTCGCCTTTGGCGAGAGGTTTGCCGTCGACCAGGTAAGCGAGTAATATTGTCTGGTTTGTGAACTCAGGGTCTACTTCGGGAAGTGAGTAGATCACTTCGTAAGCGTCGGCGGCTTTGATGAGTATATATTTTCTGAGGTTTTTGCCTCGCAGTTTGGCGCCGAGTGTTACGCCTGCGGAATCGAGCAGGGTAGCGAGGTTTACCCCTTTGTAGGTTCGCTCGGTGCCGTCGTGGTCTTTGGCGCGCAGCTCGGTGGTTTTGAAGCGGGCGAGGGCTTCGGCGGTAAGCGTCAGGGGTGTGGTCACCTCACCCTCTATGGTAAAAGCAGGGGCTTTTGTCTGGCTGTATGCTGCCGTTGTCGTTACGGCCAGGACGAAGAAAAGAATAACAATACGGTTAGCAGTGATCATGGCGGGTGTTCGATATGTATTTATAAATATATCGAAAGATACGCTATTTGATAATTCACCTAACGGGGAAGGAGCGAGACTTTACGTCAGATCAGCCTCAAAAGCTCTGTTTCCTTTTCGATAATGGTATTGAGCTTTCCGGTTAACTTCCTGTAGCGAGCGAGTACCGCTTTGCCGGTCCCGGTAAGCTCTGCGCCGCCACCTTTTTCGCCTCCCTTGTGGGATACGACGTATGGCTTTTTGCCATTTGTATTAAGATTTTCGACGATATCCCACGCTTTTTTGTAGGACATTCCCATTTGTTTGGCGGCTTTGGCAATAGAACCTTCTTTCTCGATAAAGCCGAGCAACTCGGCAGGGCCGGGGCCGAAGAATTTTTCACCGTCGATATTCATCCAGCAGCGGAGGCGTAGTTCCTTAGGCATATGGGTATAAATTAATGTATAAGGATGCCAATATACGCAATAGAGGGGAACCCCGTATTTGTTATACGGGGTTCCCGTTGTTGTCGGTATGAAGCGACTGCGAAATGATTTTGCAGGTGAGCAGCATACTGGGATGCTGTGGGTATGCATCCCTGTATGTAAAAATGTTATGATTCTTTCAGGGATGCCATGTCTATCACGAAGCGGTACCGTACGTCACCTTTCTCCATACGGTCGAAGGCTTTTTGTATATCCTGTATTGCGATCATTTCTATATCGGAGACTATTCCTTTTTCGGCGCAGAAGTCCAACATCTCCTGGGTTTCATCAAGGCCACCCGCTCCTGATCCTGCTATGGTTTTGTTTCCTCCCAGTAACGAGAATACGGGTACTTCGTGAGGTTTTTCGGGGGCGCCAACGCAGATTATTGTTCCGTTTGTCTTCAGCAGGGACAGATATGTGTTGAGGTCATGATTGGCCGATACGGTGTCGACAATGAAGTCGAATGCGTGTCGTGCTGTATTGAGCTGATCCGCATCTGTGGTGATTACGAAATGATGTGCTCCGAGCGATTCGGCATCTCGTTTTTTGGAGGCCGATGTGCTGAGTATTGTTACTTCAGCTCCGAGTGCGACGGCGAATTTGACGGCCATGTGTCCCAAGCCACCGAGGCCTACTACCGCTACTTTGTGATCTTTGCCGACCTTCCATCGGCGTAGTGGTGACCAGGTGGTAATTCCGGCGCAAAGCAGCGGTGCTACGGCAGCCGGGTTTAGTTTTTCGGATACCCGATGTGCAAATGCTTCGGGTACAACGATGTTGGTTGAGTAGCCGCCGAAGGTTGGCTTTTTGTCGCGGCCGAGACCGTTATAGGTTTGCACTGGGCTGACCATGCAGAACTGTTCCTGATGGTTCCTGCAGTTTTCGCATTCATGGCATGCGTCTACCATAACGCCAACGCCGGCAAGGTCGCCGACTTTGAATTTGTTGGCCTGGCTACCTGTTTGAACGATGCGTCCGACGATCTCGTGGCCGGGCACCATTGGAAATATTCCGGGGAACCAATCGTTTCGTACCTGGTGGAGATCGGAGTGGCAAACGCCACAATACAGAATTTCGATAAGTACATCGGTAGGGGCGAGGTCTCTTCGCTCGAACTCCCAAGGCTGTAATTCAGCGCCGGCGGTCATGGCCGCATATCCTTTTGATTTTATCATACGAGCAATGTTTGTTGCTGTAAAATTGGCGTGCTATGATTAATAACGGGTTAGCCAATTCACGGAGGATTGTAGCCAGTTTACGTTTTTTGCGTATGGCATTTTGGCTACAATCCTCCGTGGTTTGGATAACCGGATTATGGCACAAAGGCATTAATTTTAAAGCTGTTCCAGTGCTGTTGGAACAGCTATCTTTGTATCGGCTTTACCACTAATTTCTTTTGATCATGAAAAAGCTGAATAACCCTGTTACTGTTAACACGATCACCGAAATGCACCGTGCCCAGGGTATTGCAGAACCCGAGCATCCGTTGATCAGCCTTGTAGATTTCGATACGATCCGCAACTCGAAGGCGGACTTTTCAGGCGGATGTATTATAAACTTCTATATGGTGGCTATGAAGAAAGATTTTCATGGTCGCGTGCGTTATGGCCGGAGTTATTATGACTTCGACGAGGGGATTATGTCGTTCATTGCTCCTGGGCAAGTTTGTTACGAGGACCGTAACGACCGCCCTGGTGGTGGATGTATGTTATTGTTTCATCCGGATTTTATACGTGGCTATACGCTCGGCAAGACGATCAAGAGCTGTGAGTTCTTTTCGTATGCTATCAATGAGGCTTTGTATCTTTCGAAAAAAGAAGAGACGGTGATTGAAGGTATCCTGAAGAACATAGAGCAGGAATACCGGTCGCCTATCGATGGTTTCAGTCAGAATGTTATGGTATCGCTTATCGATGTGCTGCTAAATTACGCGAACCGTTTTTATAACCGCCAGTTCATTACCCGCAAGCCGGCCAGTAACGAGCTGTTAGTGAAGCTTGACGATCTGCTGGAGCAGCATTTCGGAAATAGTAGCGGAACAGGTCTGCCTACGGTAAAATCCATAGCTGACCACCTGCACGTGTCGCCGAACTATCTTAGTGATATGCTGCGCGTTTATACCGGTCAGAACACGCAGCAACACATTCACAACAAGCTTATCGAGAAAGCTAAAGAGATGTTGAGCACCAGCAGCCTATCGGTAGCGGAAGTTGCTTATCAGCTTGGTTTTGAACATCCGCAGTCGTTCAATAAGATCTTCAAGCGCAAAACGAATATTTCGCCCATGGCCTTCCGCCAGTCGTTCAATTAAAAGGCGGCGGTCTGCATGCGGAGCGGGTATCAATCTGAAAAGTTTGGGGGGAGTGAGGTTGAAATACAGTGTGGGCGACTTGAGTGTGTTTGTAATGCAGCCTCAGTCAGAGACTGAGACATGATGGGCACAAGTCTCCGCTTACGCTCAGACTTGCGCCAGTTTCCGCCATGTCCCAGTCTTATGTTAAGTAATCAGGACAAGGTTTGACTTTTATGACGGTACCTTGCGCCAGATCCCCCCGACTTTTGTCGCTGGAATATACCGGGTACAGAATTTCTTTGTATTTGAGATTACCCTTTAGGTTGACACGTTTACTCTTACTGAAGTAAAGGATAATTGTGTATGGGGCTTTCTCAAAATGAGAATATGCAGATACTTCACGAGGACGAGCACCTTGTTATCAAGTATTCTCGCGAATCTACTATTATGTATTGCTATTGGCGTGGTTTCATTGCTGCTCGCCGTATTCAGCAGTTAGGGGCTGTGATGATCCGTTGTGTGAAGGAGAAAGGTGTGTCCAAGGTGTTGAATGATAATACCGCCGTTGTCGGTCCGTGGAACAGCATTTCGCCCTGGGTGGTTAAGCGGTGGTTTCCGGATATGTTTTCTGCAGGCCTGAAGTATTTTGCGTGGATCATGCCGGAAAATAGTTTTGCACTTCTTTCTGCGCGTGACGCGATGCCAAACGTAAGCAACGTGAGGGCCTTCAATGTTGATGCTGACGCGCTGGCATGGCTTTCAAATCCGGAGGAAGAAGCTATTTTTCGATCGTTACCCGAATCTGAGTCCGGTTCACAGAACAGGGCATTATATGACCTTCTTTGCCTGAACATACATCACTACGATCCTGTTGCTGCTGCTATGCTGCAGGCCGAGCTGGCTCGTAAATCCGGGCAACCGTAGTTTTTGTCTGCCAATACCGGTATCGTTTCAACTCCTCTAAAAAGTAAAGCCATTCTCCAGTTAAGAAGAATGGATTACCTTGCTATTTAAGCAAAGAACCAGCTTTTAAAGCGTGGGCTTATTTTGACATATGGGGTTAACTGCAAAAACTTTATTATACGGTCTTGCCGTTCAGGTTATGTTATGCAATGCCACTTCCCTTATATATGTCGGTTAGCTACGATGTATGCGGGTTATAATGTGCCTACGCCGCCGCCGGCTACGATCTCTTCGCCGATTACGAACGATGAGTCGTCTGATGCGAGGAAGGTGGCGATGGTGGCTATCTCCCGGGGCTCTCCAAAACGTTTCATCGGTACAAGTTGTGTATATCCGTTTTTCATATCCTGGCTGAGCCCCATCTTGCCGTGAATGGGTGTTTCAATGGGGCCGGGGCTGATGGTGTTTATGCGGATCTTTCGATCTACCAGCTCTGTAGAGAGGCTTCGCGCCATGGCGCTCAATGCGCCCTTTGTTGCTGTATATATCGACAGGCCAGCAAAGCCACGATGTACTACGGCTGAGGCATTGAGTATGATGGAGCCTTTTTCATTGAATAAAGGCAGCAGTTGCTGTATACTGAAGAAGGCGCCTTTTACGTTGATGTCGAACAGCGAGTCGAAGTGTTCTTCGTCTACGAGGTCGATGGGTGCAGCCAGTGATATACCAGCATTGATAAACAAGACGTCGATCTTCGCATGGTGCTTCTGTATACGTTTGGCGAGCTGTTTCAGATCGGCCATGTTCTGCACGTCTGCTGTTATACCTACAGCCTTTGTGCCGAGCTTCGCTACAGCTTCATTAAGTGACTGCTCATTGCGGCCTGTGATCACTACTTCGGCTCCTTCGGCAATAAACTCCTGCGCGGTGGCAAAACCAATCCCGCTGTTGCCGCCCGTGATCACGGCAACTTTGTTTTTTAAACGATCCATATATTTTGATTTTAAGTGTGCTCCTGTTTATGAGCTTTTGTCTGACAAAGGAACTAAAGCCAGACGGTATTTGTCTCTCTAAACATCAAACAGTGGTAACTCTGAAGTAACCAGAAAATGAAACGCGAAAAAACACTATTCGACGATTGTGCACTTTCCAGTGCAATGGCTGCATTAGGCTCGCGGTGGAAGCCGCTTATTGTATGCTGTCTTAAAGATAAACGGATGCGCTTCGGTCAACTGGCGGCGGTAATGGAACTCATTTCCAGGAAGGTTCTGACCGACCAATTACGCGAGCTTGAAAACGACGGTATTCTTATCCGCGAAGAATCCAAAACAACAGGTCTGCGGGTTGAATACAGGCTCACTGCAAAAGGGCACGAGCTGGCCCTGATCCTGAACATGCTGGAGGCCTGGAACAAGAGGCACACGCTGATAGCGGCAGCCTGATCGTGTGGCGGGCGTCTGAGCCGTTCGTATAAAAGTCCGGACCGTTTTACAGTATAGCCAGTTTTAACGCGTAATTTTAGCTACGTTAGTACAGAGTGTTATAGTTACAACCCATTATCATTTATGAAAAAGCTTTTGATATATGCCGCCGCGCTGGCTCTTGTTATTACTGCTGCTGCCTGGAGAAATGAATCTGCTGCCGATGACGGCTGGATCAAATTGTTCGACGGCAAGTCGCTGAACGGCTGGAAGGCTGCCGAGCATCCTGCTACGTTCACTGTGGCCGATGGAGCGATTGTGGTGTATGGCGAGCGTGCTCACCTGTTTTACGAAGGGGATGCGCATCAACACAATTTCAAGAACTTCGAGTTCAAGGCCGATGTGATGACGACTCCGGGATCGAACTCCGGAATATTTATACACACTGCTTACCAGGAGGAGGGCTGGCCATCTAAGGGGTATGAGATCCAGGTAAACAATACGCATACCGACTGGCGAAAGACCGGCAGCATTTATGCCGTACAGGATGTGAAAGAAGCCCCTGCAAAGGATAACGAATGGTTTACCGAGCAGATCACCGTTCAGGGAAAGAAGATCACCATTAAAATCAATGGCAAGGTGATCAATGAATATACTGAAGGTGAGAACGGCCGGCTATCGAGCGGTACGATTGCCTTACAGGGACATGATCCTAAAAGCAAGGTGTATTATAAGAATGTAATGATCAAAGTACTGCCGGATTAAAAGTTATATTGTAATCCATATAAAAAAAGCAGAGGCAACGATACTGTTGCCTCTGCTTTTTTTATGTATAATACCCGGATATATACTTTCCCGTGTTATCAGCGGACAAAATGTAGAAAGCCTTTACGTTGCTTCACACACTTTATCCATTCGCGTGCCATCAGTTCATGGCCCGGTACCGTGGGGTGAATTCCGTCCCAGATCCAATATGCTGCGGGGGCACGTTTACAGGCTTCGGTGAACACGGCCTGATAATCTACCCATACGGCATCGAAGTCTTGTGAAAGCTTTTTCGCGCTTTCCTGGCATGCCTGTATAGCGTCTGTCCAGGCTTTTGGATTTTCGTTTACTCTTCCGACGGGTAGTATAAATGGATTACCAAGCACGAGCAGGGCATTGGGTAATGCCTGGCGAGTGCGCGTGAGTAACTCGCGGTATGCCGGCTCGAAGCCGGTTAACGCGGTGCTATTGCCCTCCAATCCGAAGAGTACGTTGTTTACTTCGATAAGGATGCTGATGATACCGGGCTTCAGCGCCAGCGCTTCGTCCTGCCAGCGTGCGGCGAGGTCCTGTACGGTGTTGCCGCTGATGCCTTTGTTGATAAACGTGAGGTGATGATCGGGGTAGTCGGCACCGAGGCGGCTTGCAATGCTGAACGCGTAGCCGTGTCCCATAATGTGGTTGGGATCGTCGGTGCGGCCGCGGTTGCCGTCGGTTATCGAATCTCCCTGGAATAGTATGGTGAGCCCGTTGTCTGGATTGCCGCTGTTGGGTGCGGCAGAGGCAAACAGGGTGTGCGTTGCGGCGAGCGCGAGGCTACCGGCGCCGGCCGTGGTTTTCAGAAAGGAACGTCTTGAGATCATCCGTTGTGGTACCGAGCGATTTTGTCGGCTGGCAGGGGCAAATATAATCAGTGTGAGTGCGGAGTGCGAGAGCGATGATAATGAAGGAGAATCAGTGTAGGTGCGGCAAAATTTTCGTAACTGGTTATTTATGAGGTGCTTTGCTATTATTTTTCTATCGTCCTGCAACTTTATGTGGTGTTGCTACGTCTAAAGCATAAGATTCTTATGTATTAGATTCCTATGCATTCACCTGAATTACTTAAAGGCACCCTCCAGACCATTGTTCTCAAGGTTTTGGGTGATCATGGCCGGATGTATGGCTATGAGATAACCCAACGCGTGAAAGAACTTTCCGGAGGTACGATTGCTCTTACAGAGGGGGCGCTTTACCCGGCATTACATAAGCTGGAAGCGGACGGCCTGCTGAATACCGAGGTTGTAACCATCGGGAAGCGGGTGCGAAAGTATTATACGCTGACAGCGGACGGTGTTGTGTTGAGCCGTGACCGGGTGTCGGAATTTTTAGAGTTCATACGTACGATGAGCCAGGTGCTTCAAGTGGAACTCAACGCCTGATCTGTAATGACAGCCCTCGCATGAAACTGACCGACGACCATATCGCCTATATCCGGAAAGACCTACTGTATCGTGGCCTTGTGCTGGAGAGCCTCCAGGACGAGATCGTAGATCATATTTGCTCGGCCGTGGAGGAGGCGATGCGTGATGACGGCAAGCGCTTTATCGATGCCTATCACGATGTATTGAGATCGTTCGGCAGTACTTCCGGTCTGCGCATGGTACAGAAGCAGACCTTACTTCACGAAAACCTTAAACCTAACCGTATGTTGCGCAATTATCTTACTATAGCCTGGCGGAACCTTCATCGCCATAGTTTTTATACCGCTATCAATGTTATCGGTCTGGCTACCGGCCTGGCTGCCTGCCTGGTTATGGTGCTCTTCATTATGGATGAGCTTCGTTATGACCAATATAACGACAAGGCCGATCGCATCTATCGCCTTGAAGCCGAGGTGAAGCTTGGGGATACTCATTTTTTTATAAACACCCGGAGTGCTCCTGAAGGATTGGCACTTCAGGAGGAGCTTCCAGAAGTAGAATCATTTGTACGTCTCCGCACGCTGGGTTCTTACCTTGTAAAGCCCGAGAACGGTTCTGAGAATACGCAGGAGAAGCGTGTGGCCTGGGCCGACAGTACTTTCTTCAAGATCTTTTCGGTGCCGGTACTGGAAGGCAATGCTGCCACTGCGCTTAAACAGCCGTCGAGTGTAGCGATAAGCCGTTCGCTGGCGCAAAAATATTTTCCGAATACCAGCGCGCTGGGCAAGGTGCTTGTGCTGGACAATAATTATCACGCCAAAGTTACCGCGGTGTACGAAGATATGCCCGTGGCATCGCACTTTCATTTCGATATCCTGATATCTATGATCGGGCACTGGCCGGTTACACGCGAGGCTGCGGCTGTCAACTGGGTTGCGGAGAACTTTGTAACGTATATTCTTCTAAAGCCGGGTGCGAACGCTCAAGATCTTGAACGTAAATTTCCGGCATTCATGGCGAAACATCTTGGGCCTGAGCTGGCCAAGGCCTACGGTAACGATTTTACGATGGAGAAGTTCTTTTCTGTCGGTAACGTTTATCGTGTTTATATGAGGCCTCTTACGGATATACACCTGTACTCGGATGTGCGCGGTGAGTTAGAGCCCAATGGTAACATTACTTATGTTTATCTTTTTGCTGTTATTGCCGGGTTTATTCTTGTTATCGCCTGTATCAACTTCATGAACCTGGCTACAGCCCGTTCGGGCAGCCGGGCGAAGGAGGTGGGTGTTCGCAAGGTTATGGGCTCGCTTCGTTCGCACCTGATGCGCCAGTTTCTGACCGAATCTATTTTGATAACCTCTGCCGCTGTTCTGATCGCTGTGGGTATTGCTACGGGCTTTTTGCCGGTGTTCAACAATTTATCGGCGAAGTCTCTGGAGTTGCCCTGGCAGAGTCTCTGGTTCTATATTGTTTTGCTGGTGGCTGCTGGTGGTGTGGGCGTGCTGGCAGGTATATATCCTGCGTTCTTCCTGTCGGCTTTCAGGCCGGTCAATGTTCTTAAGGGCAGGGGCAATGGTATGGCGAAGAGTGGTGTTATCCGGAGTGCGCTTGTGGTGTTTCAATTTGTTATTTCTGTATTTATGATCGTGAGCGCGCTCACGGTAAACCGGCAGATGCAGTTTATTCAAAATAAAAAGCTTGGGTTTGACAAGGAGCAGGTTATTATCGTACATGATGCTTACGCGCTTCGTCCGAATAATGTAGAGCCCTTTAAAAACGAAGGGCTGAAATCCGGAGCTATCGAGAGTGCGACGATATCCGGACATGTTCCGGTAGAAGGTGATTTTTCGTGGCGGAGCAACAGCTCTTTCTGGAGTGAAGGTGTTGATGCAGCTGCTCCTGAAAATATTGTGAGTATGCAGAACTGGTCTGTCGACTACGACTATATCAAGACCTTCCGTCTTCATGTTAGCCAGGGGCGGGATTTCTCGGCAGATTTTCTTTCGGATTCCTCTGCTGTTATTCTCAACAAGACGGCGGTGGATCGTTTCGGATTGGGTGACAATCCGATCGGTAAACGTATTCTTACCTTTCGCAATCTCTCTGACCTCGATCTCCATAACACTACTTCGTTTACAGTAATCGGAGTGATTGATGATTTTCACTTTTCTTCCATGAAGCGAGATATCGCGCCGTTGGGTCTTTTTTTGAACAAGTCGGACGGGAACGTAAGTTTCCGTTTCAAATCGGACAGAACTGCCGAGGCTATTCAACATATATCGTCTGCCTGGAAGCGGCTGGCGGTAGGGCAGCCGTTTCAGTATTCGTTCCTGGACGAAGACTTCGGAAATATGTATCGTGCCGAGCAGCGCCTGGGGCAGATCTTTTCGATCTTTGCGGGGCTTGCCATTATCATTGCGTGTCTTGGTTTGTTTGCGCTTACGGCGTTTACTGCTGGGCAGCGTACGAAGGAGATCGGGATCCGTAAGGTGTTGGGTGCATCGGTGGGGAGCATTGTGCTGCTGTTGTCGCGTGACTTCGGGAAGCTTGTTGTTATCGCTTTTGTTATTGCGGCGCCGTTGGCGTGGTATGCGGCGAATTGGTGGTTGAAGGGATATACCTATAAGACCGAGATTGGTGTGCTGGTATTTATCATTGCAGGGTCTGTGACGTTTATTATCGCGATGGCGACGATGAGCTATCAGTCTATCAAGGCGGCGGGGACGAACCCGGTGGAGTCTTTACGAGCGGATTAGTGGTTGGAAAAGCCGCCTCGTGAGGAGTTCGAGGCGGCTGAGAGACATAGGTTGCGGATAACGTGCTCTTAATTTTAGTGTGGTGTGTTTTAGTTGATTTGGTGTAGGTATTAGAGTTCTTACCTCCCTGGTTGTCTCGCCCCGAGTTCTCGGGCCTCGAACAACCGGCCCTCCTTATAAAGGAGGGCGCAATAGGCCGGCGCGCACGCACAGAGCCGGGGGATTATGTTTTATAAACTGGCTTGTTGTCTTTGGCTCGCTGGCGCGGGGGCTTGCTGTTTATTGGGTGTGTTATTTATTGGTTTGGGGTGAGAGGTCTTTCCTTAGTTGGTGGGTTTGGAGATAGGTCAGGAGGTTTTGGGGCCAGTCGGTTTGGAGCATGTTGGCGCCCTGGTCGATGAGCCAGCCGAAGCTGTTTTTTGTGTCGGTTTCGGCCAGGTCGTCGTCGTGGCCGGCGCAGAGGCTTGCCCAGAGGGAGTTGATCCAGAGACGCGCGCCGTTGTTGCGGACGTTTCGTAAGTTTTTAAATACTTTGGCTGTGTCCTGGGTAAAGATCACTTCGAATGCTATGGGCTTTATGTCGCGTTGCATTTCGCGGATCGTTGTTTCGGCGTCGGGCTCATCGAGATTCACTATGCTTACGTAGAAGATCTTGTCGAGCAGGT
>Ga0247762_1000386_pt1 | contig 13354 bp, 9 predicted proteins | sample UWRJL081202R4_FD_181016 | JGI IMG/M metagenome (GOLD analysis project Ga0247762, IMG submission 181016) | Plant litter microbial communities from Arlington Agricultural Research Station in Wisconsin, United States - UWRJ-L081-202R-4 | ecosystem: Environmental > Terrestrial > Plant litter >...
ACGCTATAACAGGCGCTGATCCATTCCTAGGAATTCTAGGTACTAATGGTTTCTTGAAGCAGTATCAGACTGCTCTTGGCGCTAGTGTTGTGGAAATTCCAAACCCAATCACAGTTGAGACATATCAGGCTCTTATCAAGGCTATCCCGCGTAAGTTCCGTGGTGTGAAGCGTGACCTAAGGTTCTATGCTTCAAGCAATGCCTTCACAGATACAGTCAACAAACTTGGTGTGTCTGGTGGCCTTACTTCCGAAGAACTACGTGTTCGCGTAGTTGACGGAGTGGCACCATCAGTAATTGGCGATCCCGTAGTTTACCGTATCCTAGGAGTTCCTCTACAGGAAGTCCCACTATTGGGTGCGGACGGGTCCAACGTGATTCTACTGACCTTCCCACAGAATAACATCTGGGGATTCCAGCGCGATATCACTGTCCACAACGAGTTCAAGCCAAAGAAGGACACAATTGAGTACACTGTGTACGCTCGCTTCGGTATCGCTATCGAAGAGACTAACGCAGCCTCACTTGCTCTTGACTTGGTAACCACATAATTCAATAGTAATAAACTTGGGGGAGGGCTTCGGCCCTCCCCTTTGTTTATGGTATAATTCGTCTATGGAAGTCCTAGATTACACAGTGACAGTTACTCTAGCACCTAGTACTAATTACAATATTAGGATGATAGACCAGAACGACCTATCTGTTTATTCGACTACGGGAACTTCCAATTCTCAGGGTGTTCTAATAATTGTTCTTCCAGAAAAGTACACTAAGTATGACGGCTGGTTCGCTCTAGAGATTTCTCTTGTAAATGGTTCCGTTGTGTATTTGGATACGGTCCTTTCGACTAGGCCCTTGGTAAGCATTCCTACTATTGTTTCTTATATGGAGGGCAAGGTCGATACTGCCAAGGCAATTGAATATGAATCGGTAGCCAGGAATTTAATTGAGTCCATTGTTGGATTCCCATTTACCTTTGTTCACAAAGACCTACACGTCGTTGGCAATGGTACAGACTTTGTAGTTACCGACGACAGAATTCTAAAGGTCTATACGGTTACTGAGAACAATGTTGTTGTGTGGACGGAGGGTCAGGAGTTTGAATATACGCCTTGGGTGAATCTCAGGGGTATAGTGAAGAACGAAGGCACCGGCTCATTCAATAGATCAGAGTCAGTAATCTCCTGGTACTCCAACAACTACGGAAACGTATTCAAGAATGGCTGGGACTATATCTTTGAGGTTGATGCTGGCTGGCCGGTAATCCCTCAGGATATACAGAATGCTGCCCTAATACTTATCAATGATATTGCCTGTGGTAACAATAGGTACTACAACAAGTATATCTCTGGTGTTAAAGGAGCCTTGAATATTACGTACTTCCCCCAAGTGATTGCGGGAACTGGTAATCTATATGTAGACAACATTCTATCTAAGTATGTATTGGAGTCTATAAGAGCGAAGGTGATTTAAATGTTGCCGTATGCCTGCCTGGATTCGACAAACTATACGGATGAATTATACGTGTTTTATTCAATCCAAACGCAGAATTCGTGGGGTTCTATTGAAAGAACCTGGACATTTGATAGGCTTGAGCGAGGGCTATTTACTCAGACATTAAAGAGAATGTATGACGTAGATACTCAGAATACCTGGACAGACATTCTCAATGGTCAGACTGAGGAAGACTTAAGGATTGACAATCAAGGCAATTTACATTCGCCATCCGAAGTACTTGTAATGTTTAAAACACCTACTAGAATTGAAACGGCTGGTCCCAGAAAAGGTATGCCCACTACTTATGAACTCCGAGGCTCGTCCCCAATAGAGGGTCCATTCGGAGAAGTCCTACATTTTGATACACAACTATATAGATCAATAACCCAAGACGGGCAATTGGCGGTGCCTATACTCAATGCCAGTATCTAAAAAAGGTGACCTATTGGGTTACTTTGATGAGTTTTTCAGGGGTGTTCAGGAGACTGAGCAGCAAGCCGAATACAAGACAGCCGCTAGAATAGTTTATGAGTTTGGTCAGTATGTCGATATGACGGCACGATCAAGTCCAAACAGATTGCACCACGTATATGAATGGAATAGGGTCGGCCACCAAGACGCTCGTCTATTTGAACTTAATATAACCCCAACGGGTGGCGGGGTAGTAATAACATATGAACTTAAGAAATCAGTAACCCTAAATGACAATGGTCAATTATTTGCTGACAAAGCAGAAGTCATGGAATCTGGACACGTAGTAAGTTTTGAGACTGACAAGCCAGTGCCACTCTTTGATGGTGAAGAGTTTAGGGTTGGACCATTTACATTTGTTCCTGGTGGTAGAGACACTACCGGAGCCTTTGAAGAAACGTTCAGAACGTACTTTATGAACAGAGGCAATCTAATAGTACAAAGAGGAAATCAACAATTACCTATTTCGTCCCTAACAAAATCTGGCGGGCGCAATGACGGGAGGAAATTCTATGATCGCATTATCCATCAATGAAATCATTTGGGATGAACTGTCTAAAGATGCCGCCTTCAATGCTCAGTATGACAAGTACCGAGCCCAGTATGGACAAGCATTCAAGCCATTCTTTCCAGTACAGGACAACTATGCTGGTGATGTAGCGTGGGGTAATGAGCCGTACTTCCTATACGATACGGTACTGCTACCTCCGAATAGGAACGTCTTCGGAGAACGGTATGAGCAAATGCTTTACACTGTTGTTGGAGATATACCAGACATAGTACACATATACGATACGGTAGCACAAATGTTTTCATTCTGGGAATCTAATACTCATACCGATCCATTCAATGACTATCGAATAACAAATATAGATGCTTGGTCACCACTCCGAACACAGAGTCGAGACAGCCTAAGACAAAACCATTCTTTTGAATTGTTGGTGAATGTTAACTACATGCTGTGTCATCCGAGCGGTAAAATCTAAGTCAATGAAATGTGTAAAACCGATGGTATAATTGGCGTTGAGGAACCCGCCGAAAATACTTTATGAAAGGAGAATGAATATGGCATATCAGAGAGGCGATGCGGCCAACATTATCGTTGGAGCAGCCGCTATATTTGTTGGTGACATTAACGCAGACATTCCCAACCCAGAAGCACAAGTTTCGTACAAGGAAACATTGTCAACAACTGCTCAGAAACTAATCTGGAGAAACGTTGGATACACTACCAATGGTCTAGAACTACAGTTTGCTCCTGAGTTTGGCGAAGTGCAGGTTGACCAGATTCTTGACGTTGCTAAGATGTTCAAGTCTGGAATGACTGTGACTCTTAACACGTCTTTTGCCGAGGCAACACTAGAGAACCTTGCTTTTGCTATTGCTGCTAATGACCCAGTAACTGCTGGGCCTCTATATCAGAAAGATGTAGCAGCAGGAGATGGAACATGGGGTACAGGCAGTGACGTACTAACGCTCACTGCTGGTGAACTTGGCGATTGTCCTGTAGAGAAGACTCTAATTGCTGTAGGAACTGGTGGTGGCGAGTGTGAAGAAGGCACAGGAAACGAGCGTATTTACACTGCTTACCGAGTCCTATCAATTGAGAGTGTTACTGCATCACAGAAGCGTGACGAAGCATCGGTATTCGATGTTTCATTCAGGCTATTGCCTGAGAGCAATGGACGTTATGGACAGATCGTAGACAGGACATTCACTCCTGGCTCACTACCCGCAACGACATAATTCACTAAAACGTACTAAGCGAATGGGCGTCCCAATAGGGGCGTCCATTTGTCTGTGCTATAATTGCTTTACATTCTTAGGAGGAATCGCGTGGCTACAAAAGTGATAGAAACAATAAAAGTAACGTTGGACGACGGTAAGGAAATTGAATGCAAGCCCCTAAAGATTAAATTCCTTAGGGAGTTCATGGCTAAGATTGCCGACTTGCAGGGGGTAGTAGATGATAACGCTAAATCCCTCGACGTTATCATTGACTGCTCAGAAATAGCATTGAGGCAATATCTTAAGTCTGAGGAATACAGCAAGGACGAACTAGAAGACCTACTGGACCTTCCAACGATGTATAGAATTATTGAGGGTGCCTCAGGAATAGTATTGGATGATGATTCCCCAAACCTATAGAAGAGGGAGAGGGTTGGGCTAACCTTGACCTCGCTGAATATGAGTCGGAAGTATTCCTCTTAGGGATATGGAAGAACTACGACGAACTGGAGGAACGCATGTCGCTACCAGAACTATTTGCAACACTAGATTCCTCTAGAAAAGCACAGCACGAACAGTTTAAATTCTTGGCTGCCCTTAAAGGTATTGACATTGATAAGGACCAAGCGAAGGCTGAAACTACTTGGGAAGACATTAAGGCCCGAGCATTCAGCGGGGGTAGGGCAACCGACGCCAAGGATATTATGGCACTGTCAGGTAAGAACGCACAAATTAAAGGATTCGGAATTGGTAATGGTCTAGAGTATCATTCGGGTGACGAGTCAGAGTGGTGGAAACGCTAAATGGCGCAAATGGAAGTTGATATCAAGTTTTCTACCAATGCGAAGATAGTCAAACAACAGATTCGTGAACTGAATTCGCAGATTGGTGATATCTCTACTAGTGCTGCCCGTTTGTCTAGTCAGATTGATGCTAACAAGGCGACCTCCAAAAACCTTACTGGTGATATTAGGGCTAGACAATCAATTCTCAAACTAGACGCGCAGATTAATCACCTAGCCGAACAGCGTACTAAGATGGCTATGGGTAACGCCCAGTTTGGTGCTCAGCAGCAGTACATCAAGGGTCTAATCAAGACCAATGAAGTCATGCGTATCCAGAGAAAAATCATTGACGACAATGCTATGTCTTGGGTTAATCTAGGTAAGAATACTCAGTGGGCCGGTAGGCAACTAGTAGTTGGATTCACTGTTCCATTGACTATTGCTGCTGGTGCTGCTATGAAAGCATTCTCCGATCTAGAGAAGGAACTCGTCAAGTTCAAGCGCGTTTATGGAGATGTTAATACTACTGTACAGCAGACACAGGACGCCGCCGAAGGAGTAAAGAAACTCTCAAATGAGTGGGTAAAGTTTGGGGTAGCGATTTCAGACACAGTTGGTCTTGCTGCTGAGGCTGCCGGTGCTGGCTTCCAGGGTGAGCAACTATTTGCACAGGTTGAGCAGGCAAACAAACTTGCCGTGCTTGGACAACTAGAACAGCAGAAGGCTATGTCTGCAACCATAGCCCTACAATCAACCTTCAAAATGTCTAACCAGGATCTTGCCAAATCTATTAACTTCCTCAACCAATTAGAAAACCAGACAATGGTAACGATGGATGATATGACCACTGCCATTCCTAAGGCAGCCACAGTCGTTGAGGGATTGGGGGGTAGCGTAGAAGACTTGGGCGTTATGATGGCAGCCCTAAGAGAGGGAGGCGTCTCCGCAGCCGAGGGTGCCAATGCATTGAAGAGTGGTTTAGGATCATTGCTTAATCCTTCCAAAGCAGCCGAAGAATCGCTCAACTCAATTGGTGTCAACCTACCCAAGATGTGGAAAGCATCCGAGGAAAACGGTAAGGGTGTTATATATGTCCTAGAAGAACTGTCTAAGGGATTGGATAACCTAGGCTCAACCAAAAAGCAGCAGGTTATGGAAGAACTATTCGGCAAGCACCAGTTTGCCAGAATGAATGCCTTACTCTCCAATATCAATAAGGGCACTCAGGCTCTCCAAGCAAAGGAAGTAGCGGCGGCTACGCCACTAGAGAGAGCATTGACTGCTCAAAAGGAACTTAACAAGTTGGGTGAGTCTAGCCTTACCAAGTTCCAGTCAGCCGTACAAGAACTAAAGGCAGCCATTGCGCCTTTGGGTAAGATCATCATGGATGTTGTTACTCCATTGATTGAGTTCGGAACTAAGGTGGCCGATAAATTCAATGACTTGCCAGACATAGTGAAGCAAATAAGTCTAGGATTTGTTGGATTGGCTGGTATAGTTGCTCCATTATTCCTCATGCTCTTGGGTCAGGTACAAAACCTTATTGGTAATGGCTTGAAGTTAATCAACTGGATACGTAACTGGGGCAAGGATACGAAGTGGGTCAATCAGGAAAACCTTGACCTAGCCAATGCTATTGGTGTGGTAAACGCTAAATTGATTGCTGAGAACGCTCTGCTCATTGAGAACACCGCCCTGTGGGAGCGTCAGCAGGCGGCGGCTGCCAGTGCCACTGCTACCACTGGAGGGGCCGTAGCAGGCCCCGTGATCGCTCCTAGGGGCAGGGGTAGGAAGAAGTTCGCCCGTGGGGGTAGCGTTGGTGGAGGGGATAGCGTTCCAGCCCTCCTAACCCCAGGAGAGTTCGTAGTCAATAAGAAATCAGCCAAAAGGTTTGGCAATGTACTTAGTGCTATGAATAGTGGCAATCTCAAAGGCTTTAGTGAAGGTACTGAAAGTGTTAGGCCTGGATATAACTGGGCACATATGAGTTCTGAGAAGGGACCGCTTGAGGCTGACCTATCAACAATGTCTCCGTCGTCTCAAAAGCGAGTAAAAGCCATTCTGGAGCAATTGAAGAAACTTGGTCTTAGTGATAAAGAAGGATTAGCCTTCATATCAAACCTAACTAGGCAAATGCCAGAATCTATTAATGCTGGCCTCAATACTAGGAAGGGCGTTCCACTTGCAACATTGTTAGAAGAATTTGACAATAGGAAGGTAACTAGAAAGCAACAGCCAATGGCGCAGGCCTTGTGGTCTGGAGGTATGGACAGAAAGCGTATCATAAATGGTGATTTTGTTCAGCAGGGTAAAACATTTGATTCAATGATGAAGAAGGAACTTAAGCAGTATGGTGTTGAATCAATTAATGACAACCAAATGTATGCCGCTACGGCCAAGGTTATTGACAGGATGGGTGCGTCCGGTGGTCCAGACGGTGAATTTGCTGCCTACCTAGCAAAGGCAAACCATCAGGTGGGGAACGTTAGGCTTCGATTTGCGGGGAAGGTATTGGAAAAACTAGCCGCATTCAATGCTGAGAAGAGTGCCGCAGAACAAATAACTCCAGAAAGCATAGGTGTACGTCATGGAAGTAGAGGGCCTAAACTAAATCCCATCTTTGGTAATCGTAGTTATAGGTCATTTGGTAAGAGAACCATGTGGCAGAGATTGTTTATGAAGTTTGCCGATGGAGGGTTTGTTCCTGGTCAGGGTAATAAGGATACGGTCCCCGCCATGTTGGCTCCTGGCGAGGCGGTAATTAACAAGAAGGCTTCAAAGAAATTTGGTGGCATTCTCCATGCCATGAACAAGGGCACTGTTGGAATGTTTGCTGGAGGATATTCAAAGGAAGTTCAAGGAACTCCGCTAAGTGACGCAGAGAGAAAACAACTGGCTTCGGTATTTACCAATGCTATTGACGAAATGACCAAGCAAATGGCTGCTACGTTTGGCTATGGTGCTGAGCGAGCCGCTGAACTTAAGAAGCAAATTCAATTAGATATGCGAGCCTTCGATGCCGCTCACGTTGTTAGAGAGACGGATGAAGCAGGCAATAAGATTTGGCGTAATGAGAACCTTGTAGCAACTCCTAAGGGTGAGAACGTTAAGATGGAGGCTCTTAGCAAGTCTGAACAAAACTTGAAGGTATTAGATAATACTGCCAAGGAAATGGGTATCGCTATGGATAAGCGTACCGATCTTATTAGAAGGCTTACTGCTCAAGAACATATTGTTGAACAAGAACAGCGAGACTTGCTGGCCGCTATTATTGCTGAGGCTGAGGTCCGACGAGTAGCAGCACAAGATGCTGGCAAGGTACTTGCTAGAAATCAAATGCTTAGTCCAGCATTTAGGGGAGAGTCAGGAGCCGCCTTTGCCGGTTCACTTGGGGTAACCCCATTGAATTACTCTACTCGTAAAACTATGAGTAGGGCGGATGTAGATGCTCTACGTGGTCAGGCGGGCAGTGCTGCAAGGCCTTCAATTATTGAAGATGAAACTAAAGCCGTAAAGACCAGGGGAAGATTCGATAGTTCTGCAATTGGGTCGGCCCTGTTTATGGTCCCAATGCTATTGGGCTCAGTGACCGACGTTACTGATTCCATGGGAGCATTGAACAATGCCTTGATGATTGCCGCCCCAGCAATGATGATGTTTGGCGGTAACATTCCTACTGGTGGTGGCGTCAAGGGTATCTTTGGTAAGGGTATTGAGGATGGAGCAGCAAAGGGAATTAAGGGTGCCTTTGGTAAGTGGGGCTTGGGTGCTGGCGCTGTTGGTGGCCTAGTCGGCGCTGGTGTTGGAAGTGTTGCCGGTAATCTTATCCAAGATCAAAAGGGAGGCATGAGGGATTCTCTTGGACAGGCCGCTAGTTGGGGTCTTACCGGAGCAGGACTAGGCATGGCCTTCGGGCCTTGGGGTGCCGCTATTGGCGCTGCTGGTGGAGCCTTGGCTGGCTTTGCCGTCCAAATGGTAGCCAACAATAAGGCTCACGACAAGATGACTGAATCTATATTGACTGCCTCCGAAAGATGGGACAAGGCTAGTCAGTCCCTTAATGAACAACTTGGTCTTGGAAATAACAAGCCATTAAATCAATTAATAGCGGGTGCTAATCCTGGTACTACCCCACAGGCTCAAGAACTCTATACAGTTTTCAAGACAGAGTTCATTGATAAAGCGGGCACTGATATGCACAACATGGTAGAAGATATGAGAGCCAGACTTGCTTCTGGTAGGGCTGAGGGTCCACTAACCGACATTAATACTTTCGTTATGAGTCAGCGGGCGCTTGGGACAGACGAGGCAGACATTAAGATCATGGCTCAAGCAATCATTGCTTCGCTTCCAGAAGGTTTCCGTGGTGGGTTGACACCAGAAAACTATCAACTACAGACTTCCGAAGATATATTACAGACTATAAATTCAAGTATAGACAGGATGGTTGCTGCTGCTCCACAAAAAACAACGAAAAGTTATGAGTCTGTGCCGGATGCTCAGGGAATTATTCAAACTGTAGAAGTAACTAAGAAATTTAATGACCTCAATCTAGACAAAGTTATACAGAATACGAATGCATTAGGGGATGCGACTAAGTATTTACAGACCGAACAATTGAATGCCGCACTGGCTATGTCACAACACGCTAAGGATACAAAAGAGTACAAAGATGCTCTTAAAAGATATACAGATGCTATGAGCAATTTGGAAGACGCCAGAGATTACCAAATAAGATTGCAAAAGGCGGTAATGGCAGGCTCTCCAGAAGCACAGGAATCATACTTTAAGGCTCAGGCGGGTCAGATAGGTGAAATTGAAAAGAGTGGTGCTGGCATGGGCATCACTGGGGAGAAATGGGAAGAGTTTGTAAAGAATGCCGTTGCCAATGGTGAAGAGAATTCTCAGCAACTAACAGATGCTGCGGCAATGGTACTTCAAGGTGGTATAGCCCTAACTGATGCTGCCGGTAATATAAAGTATAGTGCAGAGCAAATTGAACATATGGGCCAACTTAGGGTTGCACAGTTCAACGCGGCCAATGTTCTAACGGCAAAAACGGAAGAAAAGCAACATATTCAAGGAAGTCTTGCTGAACTTCAAGCCATAATAGATAATCCAGTCAAGCAACCCAAGGAAGAAAAGACTGCGGCTGGGGTAAGTAGGGCCGAGGCTGGCGTTAATAGGGCTCAGGCAGCCCTTGACAAGGCTCAGGAAAGAGAAGACGCTAGAACTCATAAGTGGGACAAGATAAATCAGGGCTGGACAATCAAGAATGCTTCCCTTGACATTGCTAGAATTCATCTAGAGGAACGAGCACTTAAGGATTTCGTAGGCAAGTTCAATAAGGCCTTTGGCACTTCAATTGACTCATTTGCTGATGCCCAGTATCAGATAGAAAAAATTGGTCTGGCTATACGTAATATTCAGGTTAAGACTATTGCTCCACTACAGGAGAAGGCCGACGATCTTAGGAGGGTCAACGAACTTAGGGGTAGAAAACTAGAGGAACTTCAAAAGAAGGAGCAGGAGCGCGTCGATGCTATTAACAAGTCCTATGACGAGCAGGCCGCAGTACTTGGAAGGATTAAGGACGAGCAAGAATTCATTAATGACGAGGCAGCAGCCGCTGCCGAATTAACTGGTGCCTATGCCACCGGAAACATTACTGACATTACTAAGGCCAGCATTGGCCTAACAAAGACAGTAAACGCCTATGGTCAGCAGCAGCAGGGTAGGGGTCTTGAAGAAGGACGAGACGCACAACTAGCCAATAGCCCATACAAAGCAGAAATTGATAAACTTACCAAGGACATAGAGGCAACAGACAAGTCTATCCTTGCCATTGAAGATCAAATCTATAATATAAATGAGAAGCAGATCGAGCCAATGCAGCGTCGGTCTGACCTTATGTCATTGATGCTTGATACAACGAAGAGTCAACTTGAATACCAGAAGGCAAATATCAAGGGTATAGATCAAGAAAATCTGGCTCGTAAGGAAGCCCTAAAGACAGCCAAGGAATCTTTGGACAATGCTAAGCATATGTTTGATCTTATGGGTGAGCAGAAGGCACTAGCGGCAGCCCAGAAGAAACTAGCCAAAGAACAGAAGACGATAGAAAAAGAAAAGAATGTAATTGTTGATGAAAGAATTAAGAAACTACAGGACGAGTATGGTCTTGAAGGTTTAAGTCTAGAACAAATGAAGTCGAAACTTCAGCAATTGGAAAAGGATGCTACTACTAGAGAAAAGAATGCTAAACTTGCGGTTGACCATCTTGCAAGACAAATGGCTCTGGCTGAGAAGGGCAGTATAAACTCTGTCGATGCGTGGGGCCGTCCAATTCCTGCTGATGGTACGTCCGCTACCTTAACGGACCTGATGACTTGGGCCGAAACTGGAAAGTTGCCTAATGTTAAGCGACCAACCTATCTACCTCCCGGCGTACAAGAAGGAACGTCACGTCCCGGTGGAAGTGACAACTCAAAAGATAATGCCAGATATACTGGTGGACCTATTCCTGGTGATGGTGGTCAGGATAGTGTTCCGACCATGCTTACTCCTGGCGAGTATGTAATGCGAAAGTCCGCCGTAGATAGAATTGGTGAGCAGAATCTACGACGAATGAACCAAGGAGCCGACACCGATGGACTCTTTACTGGTGGATTGGTTAAACTTGCCACTGGTGGAGCGGTACCCGAAAAAAACTTTGGCGGGGTAGAGTCAAGAGTTCTCAATGCATTACTACAAACTAAGAGGGTTAAGGATGCCCAGGCCGCGATGGGTGCCCAAAGCGTACAAACTGGTGGCGAAGGTGGTGGTGGCGGGGCCGAGGGCTATATTCCTGGTGGGCCTATCCCAGGCCTAGCAAAGAAGGAGCCTGGACCCTCAGGATACCCAGCCGAGCACGCTAGTTGGATCAAGCGTAGTGCTGTACGAATGATGAGATACGTCAAGCACGCCTTCCCATCACAGTTTACTGGTACTACCTATATGTCTAGTGGTGAGCACGGCTCAGGTAAGGCTGTTGACTATATGCTTAGGAAGAACTATAGGTCTGCCGCTGGCAAGGCCGATGGTTGGAGGCTGGCTAAGTGGGCAACTAAGTGGCGTAAGCCTCTTGGAGTTCGTGGAGTTATCTTCTCCGACCACATTACTGGTTATGGTCGTTGGAATGGCTGGAGGCCATACAAACACTTTAGCGGCTCAATGTCCGACACTGATCGCCACCGTGACCACAACCACATCATCAACTACAGCAAGGGTGGGCTAGTTCCTGGGGCCGGTGGAATGGATTCCATGCCTTCAATGCTTACTCCAGGGGAATTCGTAGTTAACAGAAATGCCGTTAATAGGGTTGGTCAGTTGCCTCTCAAGAAACTAAATGCTGGAACCTCATTGAACCCAGTAACTAATGACAATGTAAGTGGTGGGGATTCCGTGGCAGTGTATAATGATTACTCACTGATATTCAATGTCAATGAGCAGATCGACACGCGCGATATGGCAAGGGTAGTAATGCGAGAAATACAGCGAGCAACTAATAGTCAGGTGAAGCAACGAACATGATGACGGACTCACAGCATAGCGATGCTGCCCACATTCACGAGTTTATAGACCGCTGGGAATACACGCGGCCAAATTTCCTTACGCTGTCAAATAATCAGGGTAGGTATTTCGATGGAGGAACCTATAGGTCTTGGCTACCAGAGGGCTCCGAGGGTAGTGACTTTATATTTGTGTCAGACCATAACAGGTCGTCGGCTCCACTAACGGTTGACCGTATCGGAGCAAACAAGAGAATGATTAATGCTAATATGAGAACCTACCATATAGCGGACAAGGTAAACCTGCCGTTGTCGTGGACGGACCTACCTTCAAGAGCCTATTCAAGTTTGGATGGTTACCCAGCCTGGAAGGATGACCAAACCTTAGACAAAGAACAACGTTCAATTTGCAAGTTCACTGCTGATGGAGCGGCTGGCGGGGTAGAGATGCTAGACTGGCACCAAAGGCATCCAGGTTCATTCTGGGTATTCCTAAACTATGACAGCAGTGCTAACTCAGGTCAGCCCGACGCCCTAACAACCAAGAGTTATTCAAAGGTATTCGAAATGATAGTGACCGACTTTTCCTATGACATTACTAGGCGTAGTCACGGGCACTATGTTGGAAATACTATGTATGCCGTTGACTTGTGGGACGTTAGCATGACGTTGGAGCAAGTGTAAATGTTTAATGACCAAGACCTAATCGACCACGTAGATAAAAAACAGGCTCTCAAGCAGGAGGCCCTAGTATTTATTGAGTTGAATCAAAACGATCCAACCAACGTCGATACTCTTGGCGTCTTTAGAACCGGGGAACTAAAGGACGAAACAGTATTCAAGCAGTGGCGTCCACTAAGTTCCCAATTCTATAGGAAGAAAGAATTCACTACCTCCTACATGAAAAAAGATGTTCTAGAAGAGGAAGTTGTTTACTTTGGCAAGCGTCCAAAGTCTGACTACTTCAACTTGGCCGATTGTTTTACCGAGTTTCGTCCAAGGTCTGGGATACTAAAGGCGGTAGTTCCTCATACTAAGAACCAAGTCTTTGTGGATAATTTTAGGTCTGTTAACAGACCTAGGTACTACGTACCATCAATAAAGGATGAGTTCAAGTATTGGACTTCATGGGATAAGCATGAGAGCACTGGGGCCGATATTGGGCTCTCGGATGCTGCCACCGGAGACATAGACAATGCTGCTCCATTCATTGTCTATAAGGAGGCACGTCCTGCTAATAAAGTAACTGTCAAGATCCAGACAGGAATAGGTCTAGCGTCCAAGACTTTGAAGGCTGGACAGTCCGACCCATTGACAGACCTT
>Ga0247762_1000387_pt1 | contig 13322 bp, 12 predicted proteins | sample UWRJL081202R4_FD_181016 | JGI IMG/M metagenome (GOLD analysis project Ga0247762, IMG submission 181016) | Plant litter microbial communities from Arlington Agricultural Research Station in Wisconsin, United States - UWRJ-L081-202R-4 | ecosystem: Environmental > Terrestrial > Plant litter >...
CCCGCACGGGGCATTTCCTCAAACGTCGCCTGTCCGACCATTTGGTAGGGGCCATAGACCTGGCCGTGCAGGATTTCGATCGTGACCATGGCATCCTCGCGCGTTGCGGAGGCGAAATGGTTACATCAGGGCGCTCGCCTGTCTTGGAAGAATCCGCCGCTCAGCTGCCCGAGCCAGGCGTGGCCGAGAAGAACTTCTCGAACTTGCCTTCAACGCCCTTGAACGCATCGGCATCGGCGGGAACGTCGCCCTTCTGGGTGACGTTGGGCCATTCCTCGGAATAGGTCTTGTTGAGCTCGAGCCACTGCTCAAGGCCGTTCTCGGTATCGGGCAGGATCGCTTCGGCGGGGCATTCGGGCTCGCACACGCCGCAATCGATGCACTCGCTGGGATTGATCACCAGCATGTTGTCGCCTTCGTAAAAACAGTCCACGGGGCACACTTCCACGCAATCCATATATTTGCAGCGGATGCATGCGTCGGTGACGACATAGGTCATTCGGATCGGTCCTCTTGGGGCACGTCCCCGTCAACGGGGCCCGGCATTTCCGGCCGGAAGGCGTTCAGCGTATAATGCGGCCCTGCTATTCCCGCCCTCGCGCTTCGTCAATCGGAGGATTTCTTTCGGGGGGCGAGGTTAGATCGCGGTAGAGGCCCGCGGCTTCGGGCGCGGGGCCGCGGCGATGGGGCAATCGCTCCACCCGGATCACGCGCACGCCGGCGGGCAGCGGCAGGCTGAGCACGCTGCCGATGCGTACCGGGGCATGCGCGCGATCCACGCGGCGGCCGTCCAGCCGGACATGACCCTTCTCGCACAAGGCCTGGGCGGCGCTGCGCGACCGGGCCAGCCGCGCGAACCACAGGAAGCGGTCGATCCGCTGGCTTTCCGGTGCCGGTTCAGCGGCCATTGGCGACGAGCGCCCCCAGATGGGCGAAGGCGCCCGCGGGACGGGCAGCGGTGGTTTCGCGCGCGCGGGTGCGGCCGCGCCAGCGCCAGCTCGCCTCATGCGCCTCGAACCCCAGCAGCCGCATCAGCCGGCCGAGCGAATCGGCGGAGAGGCCGAGCGAGGTGGCGAGCGACGGATCGGGGATGAAGGGCTTGCGCCCGTCGCGCGCGTCATGCGCGGCGCGGGCGATGCGCTCGACCAGATCGATGCGCAGCGCCTGCGCGCCGAAGCTGCGAAATTCGGGGAAAGCGGACGGGAGGGCGAGCGTCGCCGCGCCCTGCGGGGGGAGCGGGGGCATGAGGGTGCCGCGCTTCGTGGCCAGCAGCGCGGCGCGCCAGCGCAGCGGCTCGGGGCGGAGCAATTGGGGGTGGAAGAGATCGAGCGTGCCGATCACCAGCCCCAGCCGGCCGGCGCGATGGCGCCCCTCGCGATCGAGCGCGGCGAGCGCGGTCTCGAGCGACTCGCGTGGGAGGACGCCGCCGGCCTCGGCCAGGGGCGCGAGCAGGGCGCGCAAGGGGGGCGGGGTGGCGGCATCGCGCGCGGCGGCGGCGATGCGCTGGAGCGGGGCGAGGGTCTTGGCGATGGCGACGGCGAGCCAGCGTTCGAGACGCTCGATCACCGCGCGGCGCGGCGCTTCGTCCAGCGCATCCAGCGCGCGATCGGGGATCAGCCGGGGCGCGAGGAGAGTCCGGCCGGAGCCGAGCCGCGCGACCGGGAGCCCGCGCCAGGCGAGGCCGACCGCGGCGCCGGGCAGCGTCTCCAGCGCGAATTCGCCATCCGCCGAGCCGGCGAGCGCGGCGGCGCGGCGCGCGAGTTCGCGACCCAGCCTGCGCTCGGCCACCGCGAGCAATTTGCGGCGATCGGCCAGCCTGGCGTCCGCCGCAACGGTAAAGCGGAAGCCGTCCAGCCGGCCGATCGGCTCGTCATCCACCAGCACCGCGCCATCCTCGGCGATGGTGACGGGGATGGAATCGGGATCGCTGCCGATCTCGCGCATCAGCACCGCGGTGCGGCGATCGACGAATCGCTGGGTCAATTTGGTGTGGAGTGCGTCGGAGAGCTTTTCCTCCAGCGTGCGCGTGCGCTCGGCCCAGGTCTGCGGATCGGCCAGCCAGTCGGGGCGGTGCGCGATATAGGCCCAGGTGCGCGTGGCGGCGAGGCGCCCGGCGAGCGTCTCGACATCGCCCTGGATCGAATCGAGCCGTGCGATCTCCTCGGCGAACCAGGGCACGGGGACATGGCCATGGCCCTCGCTCAGATGCTTGAACACGCGGCCGGCCAGGCGGCTGTGATGCTCGGCGCCCACCTTGCGAAAATCGGGCAGGCCCGCGGCGGCCCACAGGCGCCGGACCATCGCGGTGCCCACCGCGCGCTCGCGCACCCAGGGCTCGCTGGCCAGCCGGCGCAGCACCGCGAGGTCCACCGCCTCGGGCGCGGCGCGCAGCATGGGATGATCGGGCCGCGCCTCCAGCGCACCGACCAAGGCATCCAGGCTGGAGATGTCGGGCACGCCGTCGCGCCAGAAGAGAGTCTCGAGCGGGGGGAAGCGATGCTCCTCGATCCGCTCGATCTCCTCGGGGGTGAAGCGGATGCCGCCTTCCTCGCCGCCCAGGGTGCCGAAGGTCCCGTCGCGCTGATGTCGCCCGGCGCGCCCGGCGATCTGCGCCATTTCGGCCAGCGAGAGGCGGCGGCGGCGGTGGCCGTCGAACTTGGCGAGCCCGGCAAAGGCGACATGGGCCACGTCCATGTTGAGCCCCATGCCGATCGCATCGGTGGCGACGAGATAATCGACCTCGCCCGCCTGGAACATCGCGACCTGGGCATTGCGCGTGCGCGGGGAAAGCGCGCCCATCACCACCGCCGCTCCGCCCTTGGTCCGCCGCAGCATCTCAGCCACGGCATAGACTTCCTCCGCGCTGAACGCGACGATCGCCGAGCGCGGCGGGAGCTTGGAGAGCTTTTTGGCGCCGGCATAGCTCAGCGTGGAAAAGCGCGGGCGGGTGATGATCTCCGCATCCGGCACCAGTTCGCGGATCAGGGGTTTCAGGCTTTCCGAGCCAAGCAGCATCGTCTCCTCGCGCCCGCGCGCGCGCAGCAGCCGATCGGTGAAGACATGGCCGCGCCCGGGATCCGCGCCGATCTGCGCCTCGTCCAGCGCGACGAAGGCGACGTCTCTATCCAAAGGCATGGATTCCGCGGTGCACAGGAACCAGCGCGCCTTGTCCGGCAGGATCTTTTCCTCGCCGGTGATCAGCGCCACCTGCGCCGCGCCCTTGATCGCGACGACGCGGTCATAGACCTCGCGCGCCAGCAGCCGCAGCGGAAAGCCGATCATGCCCGAGGAATGGCCGCACATGCGCTCGACCGCGAGATGGGTCTTGCCCGTATTGGTCGGCCCGAGGATGGCGGTGACCGGGCGGCGCGCGAACTGGCTCATGGGTTCGATATCGGCAATGTGGGGATCATGCGCAAGCGCGCCTGCCACATCATGTGGGTTCCCTGCGCCAGACCGCTTCGCGGCACGGTTCACCGCAGTTTCGACTCGCCCAGTCCGCTCTTAATTTGACTTTAACCAAGCACGTCCACAGACGGTGGAGCCGGGTCGGTTCCATCGGGACCGAGGGCGGATTTCGCGGCTTTCGGGGGGCGCAGAGCCTTGTATCAGCGCAGTGATCACGGTCTGGGCGACGGCGGAGGCGCCGCCGCGCTCTCGTTCGACGCCATTTTGCCGCCCGTCGCGCTGCCCGGATTCGGCCGCAAGACCCAACGCACTTCGCCCTGGGCGCGATTCGAAGCCAAATTCATCGATGTCGATTTCGTGCCCGATCTGGGCGCGCGGATCGGCACGCGCGACTGGTTCCGCGGGCTGATCACCTGCGGCATCCTGTGCGCCTCCGCGATTTCGCTCGCGCCCGGCCTCGCGCCGCTGGCACGCACCGGTCCCGCGCCGATGGACGCCGACGCCTGGGACGAGGCGCGCGCGCAGACCATCGCGCCGCTGGCGCTGGGCGGCGACACCGGGCGGCGCATGGCCTCCACCGATGCGGTGATGCCGCTGACCGACGTGCCCGAGCGGCCGATACTCGAGCTGGTCGCGACCCTGGGCCAAGGCGACGGCTTCGCGCGCGTGCTGACCCGCGCGGGCGTGGCCGATGCCGAGGCGCAACGCGTGGCCGATCTGGTCTCCGGCGCGGTCGCGCTGGGCGAGATCCGGCCGGGGACGCGGATGGACGTGACCCTGGGCCGGCGCGCCAACCGCAGCCAGGCGCGGCCGCTGGACCTGCTGGCCTTCCGCGCGCGCTTCGATCTCCGGCTGCAGGTCAATCGCGTCAACGGCGCGCTGGCGCTCACCCGCATCCCGATCGCGGTGGATCATACGCCATTGCGCATCCAGGGGATTGTCGGCTCCAGCCTGTATCGCGCCGCGCGCGCGGCGGGCGCGCCCGCCAAGGCGGTCGAGACCTATCTTCGCGCGCTGGGCGCCAAGATGTCGATCGCCGATATCGGATCGAACGACCGGTTCGATATCGTCGTCGAGCAGGCGCGCGCCGAGACCGGCGAGATCGAGACCGGGCAATTGCTCTATGCGGGCCTCGATCGCGGCAGCCGCAAGGTCCAGCTCATGCAATGGACGATCGACGGGCGGACCGAATGGTTCGAAGCCTCCGGCGTGGGCCAGAAGCGCGGCGCGATGGCGCAGCCGGTCGGCTCCGTGCGCGTCACCTCCGGCTTCGGCATGCGCCGCCATCCGCTGCTGGGCTATTCGCGCTTCCACAAGGGGATCGATTTCGGATCGCCTTATGGATCGCCCATCTATGCCGCCACCGACGGCGTGGTGGCCTTCGCCGGGCGCAGCGGCGGCTATGGCAATTTCGTCAAGATCGCCCACGCCGGCGGGCTGGGCACGGGCTATGGCCATATGAGCCGGATCGCCACCAGCACCGGCGCGCGCGTCCGCCAGGGGCAGTTGATCGGCTATGTCGGTTCCACCGGCATGTCGACCGGCCCGCATCTCCACTACGAACTCTACAAGAATGGCGTGGCGATCAACCCGCGCTCGGTGGCGTTCACCACCACCTCGCTGCTGAGCGGATCGGCACTGGCCAGCTTCAAGGCCAAGCTCAACGGCCTGCTTGGCGTGAAGCCCGGCCTCTCCGCGCCGCTGGCCAAGGCAACGCGCTGAGCTCAGCACGCCGCACGGACGCGATCAGCCCTCGAACGGCAGCCCCAGCGCTTCGGCCACCGCCCGATGGCGGATCCTGCCGCCCGAGACGTTGAGCCCCGCCGCCAGATGCGGATCGGCCGCCATCGCCGCCTCGGCGCCGAGATTGGCCAGCCGCAGCGCGAAGGGCAAAGTGGCGTTGTTGAGTGCGAAGGCCGAGGTGCGCGCGACCGCGCCGGGCATGTTCGCCACGCAATAGTGGATCACGCCGTCCACCTCGAACACGGGATCGTCATGGGTGGTGGCATGCGAAGTCTCGAAACAGCCGCCCTGGTCGATCGCGATGTCCACCAGCACCGATCCGCGCTTCATCGTCCTGAGCATCTCGCGCGTGACCAATTTGGGCGCTGCCGCGCCGGGCACCAGCACCGCGCCGATCACCAGATGCGCCCCCGCCACCGCCGCGGCGATCGCCGCCTTGGAAGCATAGGCGGTCTTGATCTGGCTGCCGAAGAACATGTCCAGCTCCGCCAGCCGTGCGTTGGAGATGTCGTAGATCGTCACGTCGGCGCGCATGCCGACCGCCATCTGCGCGGCATTGACGCCCGAGACGCCGCCGCCGAGGATCGCGACCCTGGCGGGGGCCACGCCGGGCACGCCGCCCAGCAGCACGCCGCGGCCGCCCTGTTCCTTCTCCAGATAATGCGCGCCGACCTGGATCGACATGCGGCCCGCCACTTCGGACATCGGCTTGAGCAGGGGCAGCGAACCGTCGCGTGCCGTCACCGTCTCATAGGCGATGCAGGTCGCGCCCGAAGCCATCAGCGCGGCCGCCTGTTCGGGATCGGGGGCGAGATGGAGATAGGTGAAGAGCAGATGGCGCGGCTCGAGCATCGCGATCTCGACGGGCTGGGGCTCCTTGACCTTCACGATCATGTCCGCGCCGGCGAAGACTTCGGCCGCGGTGGCGACGATCCGCGCGCCCGCGGCGACATAATCCGCATCGGCGAAATCGATCCCGTCGCCGGCACCCGCCTGGATGATGACGTCATGCCCTGCGGCCGCCAGCTCGGCCACCGAGGGCGGGGTGAGCCCGACGCGATATTCGTGATTCTTGATTTCCTTGGGAACGCCGACGCGCATGGATATTCTCCGGGAAGGGGTGTCTCGCTGCAAGCGAGACTAGACCAAAAACGCCGGGAAGTGCTTGCAAAGATCGCGCTCGATCGCCATTGCCGCGCAATTCCATAGTGTGCAAAGCGGGAATGGCAGGAAAATCGTGCAAGCGGATGCAATCGACCGCAAGATTCTCGCGCAGTTGGCAGTGGATTCGGCGCTGACCAGCGAGCAGCTCGGGGCGCGGATCGGGCTTTCGCCCTCTGCCGCGCACCGGCGCACGCGCGCGCTGGAGGAAGCGGGGCTGATCCTGGGTTATCGGGCGCGGCTGTCGCCCGCCGCGCGCGGGAACCCGTCCACCGTCTTCGTCGCGGTCACCTTGGTCGACCAGCGTCAGGCGACGATGATGGCATTCGAGGCGGCGCTGCCGGCGACGCTGCAGGTGGTGGAGGCGCATCTGATGAGCGGGGAATCGGACTATCTGCTCAAGGTTCTGGTCCGCCACGACGACAGCTATGAACGGGTCCACCGCGAGATCCTCTCCGCACTACCCGGCGTCCATCGCCTCGTCACCCAATTCACGATCCGGACGCTGGCCTCGGGAGACTGACGCCGCTTCGCCCTATGGCGCGCGTCCGATCGATCCGATATCGTTTCGCCCGGCCATCGCGGGGAGGACCATGACGCACGACCATCGCTCGCCGACGCCGGACATCGCATGATCCGCGCACCGGCCTCGTACGGGGCTTTCCCGGACCCGCGCCACGCGCCGCTTTCGCCTTCGCCGCGGATGAAGGCGGCATCGATCGGCGTCCGTCCGGCAACGGCCGCGGATATCCCCTTCCTGCAGACGCTCTACGGGAGTCTGCGCCAGGATGGGCCGGGCCTGGCGATGCTGCCCCCGGCAGACCGCGCGCGCTTTCTCGATTCGCAATTCCGCCTGCAGCACCGGCATTTCGTGACCGCCGCGCCGGAGGGCGATTTCCTGATCGTGCTGCGCGCCCGGCCGCCCCTGGCGGCGGCGCCGATCGGGCGGCTCTATCTGGATCGCGCGGGACCGGTGTGGCGGCTGACCGAGATCGGGATCGCGCCCGAGGCGCGGGGCGGCGGGACGGGATCGGCGCTGATCGCCTGGCTGCAGGGGGAGGCGCGGCTGGCGCGCGCGACGGGGATCGACCTCCATGTCGCGTCGGACAATGTGCGCGCGGCGGCGCTCTATCGCCGTCTGGGCTTTGCCCAGGCCCCCGGTGGCACCGCGACCCATGCGCGGATGTTCTGGCGGGCCGGCGCGGTCAGTTGAACACCGCCTGATACAAGATGCCGTCGCGATCCCGGCCGATCGGGACCAGGAAGATCTGGACCGCGCCCATGGTGGCGTTGCGCAGGGGATAGATCTTCTGGGGCAGGACGACCTGGGATGCGCTGCGGAAGGTGAGCGTAAAAGGCTGGCGGACCATGCCGGCGATCTGCTGCGCGGGCAGGGGCACCACCTCCACCAGCGTCAGCGGGAGCGAAGTGGCACCGATCTCCAGATCGAACGCCTGATTCGCCGCCCCGGCGAAATTCTGAAGCGAAAGCACCGTCATCCCACTCTCCCCGCATGGTGGCGCTGCATGTCGGGCGATGCCGCGAAGAACGGGAGCGTTCTCGAACGTCGCCGGCACCGCGCGCCTTTCTCTGCCGCCGGGCAACCTATTGCAGATGCAGGTGCTTCCCAAGAGCCAAAATGGCGATGCCGGCGTGCAAAGCGCGATGGACAAGCCGCATTTCGATCTGGCAAGTCCGGGTCCGCGCCGATTCCCGGCCGCCGGGGACGCCGCATGTCATTCCGCCGATTGCGCATGGGGATCTGCCTCGCCCTGACGACGGCGTGCCTTGGGGAAAGCCGGGCGCAGCCGGCGCCTGCCGAACGCTTCGCCGCCGCGCCCGCCGGGCAGCGGATGGTGTATCGCCATGCCGAACTGATCGACGGGACCGGCGGCGCGATCCGGCACGACATGGCCGTGGTGACCGATGGGGCGCGGATCGCGGCGGTGCTCTCGGACCGCGATCTGACGCCGGCGCTGGCCGGCAATGCGGAGACGATCGATCTCTCGGGTGCCTATCTGCTGCCCGGGCTGATCGACGATCACCAGCATCTCGCGACGCCGCCGGATTCGCGCCAGGCGCGCGCGCTGATGCGGCGCGATCTCTATGGCGGAATCACGGCGGTGCGGATCATGGCGGACGATCTGCGCTCGATCGCCGAACTTGCGCGCGAAGCCGCGGCGGGCGAGATCGAGGGGCCGGATCTGGTCTTCGCCGCGCTGATGGCCGGCCCCGCCTTTTTCGACGATCCGCGCACCCTGGCGGCCGCGCGCGGGATGGCGCGCGGCACGGCGCCGTGGATGCAGGAAGTGACCGACGCGACCGATCTGCCGCTGGCGGTGGCCATGGCGCGCGGCACGGGCGCGCGCGCCATCAAGCTCTATGCCGCGCTGTCCGCGCCGCTGATCGCGCGGATCACCGCCGAGGCGCATCGCCAGGGGATGAAAATATGGGCGCATGGCATGGTCTTTCCCACGCCCCCGAGCGACGTCATCGCCGCGGGACCGGATGTGATCTCCCACACCTGCTATCTGGCCTATCAGCTCTCCGATCCGCGGCCACACAGCTATGCCGACCGCTTTCCGGTCGATTTCGGGAAATTCGCGCGGGGCGACACGCCCGAAATGGCGGCCCTGTTCCGGGAGATGGCGCGCCGGGAGATCATCCTCGACGCGACCCTGCGGGTCTATGCCGAGAGCGCCCGGCGCGCGGCGACGCATCCCGGCGGCACGCCCTATCACTGCACTCCCGCGCTCGCGGCGCAGCTGACCGGCCAGGCCTATCGCGCGGGCGTGGCCATTGCCTCGGGCACCGATGGCGAGACCGCATGGGACGATCCCTATAGCGCGCTGCAGGAAGAGCTGGAACTGCTGGCCACGGCGGCGAAGATGCCGGCTGCCGCGGTCATCCGCGCCGCGACGCTCACCGGCGCGCGGGCCATGGGGCGTGAGGCGGACATGGGTTCGATCGAGGCCGGCAAGCTTGCCAATCTGCTCGTGGTCGAGAAAAACCCGCTGGAATCCATTGCCAATCTGCGCTCGGTGCGCTTCACCGTGAAGCAGGGCCGGCGCTACGACCGCGCCGATTATCGCCCGATCGCCCGCGACGAACTCTCCCCAGAAGACTGACCCCCTGCAAAGGATCCGATGCCGATGCCGTCCACCGCCCTCGATCGCCGTCATTTCCTGAGTCTGGCGGGCGCGGGCGCCGCGGCGATGCCGGCCCTGCTGTCGTCCTCCGCCCGCGCCGCGGCGCCGGGGCGCGGCGTGCCGAAGGGTGCGATCGTGGTCAATGCGCTGGGCGGGCTGATCAATCCCAACAAGGCGCCGGATGCGCCGCCGCCCAAGAACGGCATCGGCGGCGCGGCGCGCCAAGTGCTCGACCGGCGGGTGATCGACGAAGCCCGCGCCTCGGGCCTTACCGCGGTCAACATCACGCTGGGCTATGTCGCGGGCGAGATGGAGCCGTTCGAACACAGCGTGCGCGAGATCGGCATCTGGGAGCGGCGCATCCTGGAATATCCGCAGGATTTCCTCAAGATCCTCACCGCCGCGGACATCCTGCGCGCCAAGCGCGAGAATCGCATCGGCATCATCTACGGCTTTCAGAACAGCGTGATGATGGGCAGGGACGTGAGCCGTGCAGACATCTTCGCCGATCTGGGGGTGCGCGTGTTCCAGCTCACCTACAATCCGGCCAATGGCGCGGGCGACGGATCGATGGCGCCGGAGAATCGCGGGATCACCCCCTTCGGCCGCGACCTCATCGAGCGGCTCAATGCCGATCGGGTGATGGTCGATCTGTCGCACAGCGGCGAGAAGACCTGCCTGGAGGCGGCGCGGCTGTCCAAACAGCCGATCTCGATCAACCACACCGGCTGCCGCGCGCTGACCGACCTGCCGCGCAACAAGACCGATGCGGAGCTCCGCCTGGTCGCCGAGCGTGGCGGCTTCGTGGGCATCTATTTCATGCCCTTCCTCAATCCCACCAGCAATGCGACCGCCGCGGACGTGGTGGCGCATATCGATCATGCCGTGAATATCTGCGGCGAGGATCATGTCGGCATCGGCACCGACGGCGGAATCACCACGGTGGACGACATGGCGGCCTATCGCGTCCATATCGCCAAGGAGATCGCCGATCGCCGCGCTGCCGGGATCGGCGCCAAAGGCGAAAATCCGGATACCTTGCCCTTCGTGCTGGATCTGCGCGGCCCCCGCCAGTTCCACGACCTGGCCGATCGGCTGCGCGCCAAGGGCTATAAGGAGGCGCGGATCGAGAAGATCCTGGGGCTCAATTTCGTGACTTACGCCAAGACCGTCTGGGGCGCCTGAGCATGCCGCCCGAATTGATCGCCTTCGTCAATACGGCGGTGGTGCCGATCGGGCTGATGCTGATCATGTTCAGCATGGGGCTGACGCTGGCGCTGGGCGATTTCCGCCAGGTGCTGTCGCATCGCGCCGCGGTGCTGGCGGGGCTTGGCGGGCAATTGCTGCTGATGCCGCTGCTCGCGCTCGGCATCGGCCTGCTGTTCCGCCTCCCGCCCGAACTGGCGCTGGGGCTGTTCATCCTGGGCATCTGCCCGGCGGGGACGACCTCCAACGCGCTGACCTTCGTCGGCCGCGGCAATGTGGCGCTGGCCGTGGTGCTCACCGCGCTGTCCAGCCTGGTGACGGTCTTTTCCATCCCGCTGCTGCTGAGCTGGGCGCTGCCGCATTTCGCGGCGGGCGGGGCGGTGCCCAGCCTCTCGGTGCCCGGGACCATGCTCCAGCTGATCCGCATCACCCTCCTGCCGATGGCCGTCGGCATGATCGTCCGCCGCTTCGCGCCCGATGCGGCGCAGGCGATGGGGCGCTGGCTGCGGCCGGTGTCGCTGATCGTGCTCGTCGCGGTGATCGCCTTTGCGGTCGGGGTCAGCCTGGACATGGTGCTGGCCAATCTGCTGAGCGCCGGGCCGGCCATCTGGGTGCTCAACGCCGCGGCGATGGCGGTGGGGCTGGGCCTTGCCCGGCTGATCCGTGCGGACCGCGCCAATGCGATGACGCTGGCGATCGAGGTGGGCGTGCACAACGTCACCCTCGCCACCTTCCTGACGCTCACCGTGCTGGACAATCTGCCGCTGGCAGTGACGCAGAACATCTATGGCGTGGTGATGATCGTCAATGCGCTGCTGCTGATCCGCTGGTTCCGGCGGCGCGCGGTGCGGGAGCGCGGCTGATCGCTCAGGCGCCGATCTCGATCTGCATCGAATAGGCGAAGAGGTCGCCGGGATGATGGCTGGCGGAGACTTCGAACAACCGTCCGTCCGCGTCGAAATAGCAGCGCAGCACGCGCAGGCTGGGGCTGCGGCGGGGAATGGCCAGCAGCGACGCGATTTCCGCACCGGCCGGGAGCGCCTGGATGTCCTGGGTTACGCGCGCGCTCGAAATCCCGGCCTGCGCCGCGACCTGGTGGAAGATCGTGCCGCGACCGAGATCGATCCTTTCCACCGCACCCCCCAGCGCCGCCGTCACCCACACGTCGGTCACCGCGATCGCCAGCGCGTCGCGGTCGCGCGTGCGGATGCCGCGAAAGTGAAACCATTTCCCTTCCGTGTCGGCGGAGACCTGCCCGGCGATCCGGCGGGGAAGCGGCGCGATGCCACGGGCGCTGAAACGGATCTGGGTGTCGCTGGCATATTGCAGGACCTCGCCGATGTTGGACAGCGGCTGGTGACGCGCGCCGCCGCGCGCCGCGGCGGGCTGGACGGTGGTGCCCGAGCCGCGCCGCCGCGAGATCAGTCCTTCGCCCTGCAGTCGCCGCAGCGCCTCGCGCACGGTGAAACGGCTGACGCCATGGGCCTTGCACAACGCACTTTCAGTGGGAAACTGATCATTGGCGGGCAGCGCGCCCGAAAGGATCGCCAGGCGCAGCGCGTCGGCGAGCTGCAGATAGCGCGGTTTTGCGATCGTGGATCCGGGATCCTGCGCGGTAGCGGCCAATATGTCCCCCCAATTCTTGTCCGCATCCCGGCCGGCGATGCGACCCGAGTCCGACGATGCATTCCGCTGTCTGTGCAGCGGCTGTCACCTGTATAGCGGGCGCGTCCGGGCAAAGCGAGAGTCCGCTTGTGCCTTCTGTCGCGGCCGCAGACCGTGCATAGGCAGGCGCGCAAGGGAGTTCGCAGGATGCCAGACGCCACCATATTGATCCTCAGCGGAAGCGATGTCCGCGCCTTGCTGGGCTGGGACGATGCGATCGCCCTCGTCCGCGACGCGATGATCGCATTGTCCGCGGGCACGACGCGGCATCTGCCGCGCGCGATCCTGGCGATGGAGCAGGGGCGCGCCTTCGGCCTGATGGCCGGGGGGCTGGCCGCAGGGCCATCGGGCGAAGGAGGAGGCTTCGGCGCCAAGCTGATCAGCGTCTATCCGGAGAACCACGGCCTGGGCCGCCCCTCCCACCAGGGCGCCGTGCTGCTCCATGACGCGGCGAGCGGTGCGCTGCTGTGCATCGCCGATGCCGCGGAGATCACCCGCATCCGCACCGCCGCGGCAAGCGCGGTCGCCACCGCCGCGCTGTCGCGCCCGGAATCGCGGGTGCTCGCCATCCTCGGCTATGGCGCGCAGGCGCATGCCCATGCCGTGGCGATCGCGCGGGTCCGGGCGATCGACGATATCCGCATCTGGGGCCGCGACCCCGTCAAGGCACAGGCGCTGGCGGCAAGGCTCGCGGTCGAACTCGGCGTCGCGGCACAGGCTGCCGCCGGGGTCGCCGCCGCCGTCGCAGACGCGGACGTGGTATGCGCCACCACCGCCGCGGCCGAGCCGATCCTGTTCGGGCGCGACATCGCGCCCGGCACTCATGTCAATCTGGTGGGGTCCAGCCGCGACGGGCCGGCCGAAGCGGACGGGGAACTGGTCGCCATGTCCCGCTTCATCGCCGATTGCAGCGCCAATGTGATCGCCGAGGGCGCCGAATATCGCAATGCGCGCGCTGCCGGGCGAATCGGGGACGGGCATATCGCGGGC
>Ga0247762_1000389_pt1 | contig 13278 bp, 7 predicted proteins | sample UWRJL081202R4_FD_181016 | JGI IMG/M metagenome (GOLD analysis project Ga0247762, IMG submission 181016) | Plant litter microbial communities from Arlington Agricultural Research Station in Wisconsin, United States - UWRJ-L081-202R-4 | ecosystem: Environmental > Terrestrial > Plant litter >...
GCCAGGAGAGCCAGACCGGACCACACCTCGAGCTGCGCGCGCATGAACGGGAAGCGGCCACTGCCGAGCTCGCGGCCGGCGTCGTCCAGGACGCGGAGGGCGCCCGCGGCATCGTCCTCGAGGCGCAGCCGCAGCTTCGCGTCGGCGATCGCGTTGAGCATCCGGAAGCCGAGTGAGCCGCTGCGCTGCGCGCGCAGCCGCCCGGCATCGACCGCGCGACGCGCCTCGGCCGCGCGCTCGGCGTCGATGAGGACCTCGGGACCGACGAACGCGTGCAGGGCGACTGACGTGACGCCGGCCTCCAGCGCGCTCCGGTACCGCTCGAGCGCGTGCTCCGTATGACCACAGGCGCGCAGCGCGGCGATGCGCCACGGCGCAGTGGTCGCCTCCTCCCATGCGGAGCGGGCGGCGACGTCGAGCGTGTCGTCGTGGCCGAGGAGAACCGCGGCTCGGAGGATCACGGTGTCGAGGAGGCCGCCGGAGGGCTCCGGCGTCGGGTGGCCGGCCCGCGCCGGCGCGCCGGCGGCCAGCTGCAGCGCGTACGCCACCGCGTCGACCGAGGGGCCCACGGCTCCGGCCGCGAGCGCCGAGGCGGCGTCGTCGAGCCGCCCGGCGTGCAGGTAGGCCCATGCCATGAGCGCGACGGCCAGCGGCGACCGATCGGCCAGCTCCGGGAGATCGCCGCCGCGCACGATGTCGTCGGCGAGCGCGGCGGCCCGGCCGTAGTCGTCGCGCGCGATCGACAGCAGCAGGCCGGCGGTCGCGACATGCGGCGCTCGGCCACCCGGATCGCGACCGGCCAGCGACGCGACCCACCGGCCGGCGGTGGCGAGGTCGAAGCGCTCGAAGACCGGCAGGATCGCCCGCTCCGCGGTGCTCGACGCGGGCTCCCACGCCCCGGCGCGCATGAGCTCCTCCGTCGCCTCCTCGAGGTCGCCGTCGGCGACCAGGAGCGCGGCATGGGCGAGCCGCAGCTCGCGCAGGCGCTCACCGTCCTGGCGCTCGAGCCGGGTGAGCAGGTGGTCGCGCAGGCAGGGATGGCAGCGCATGACGAGGCCGTCGTCGGTCCACTGCGCCGGAAGGTGCGCGGCGCGCAGCTCGGCCAGGGCGCCGTGGGTCTCGCCGAGGCCCAGCGCCGCCGCCCGTTGCGCCGTGACCTCGGCCAGGACGGCGGTGGAGACCAGGAACGAGCGCGCAGGCCCGCTGAGCGGATCGAGGATCTGCCGCGACAGGTACTCGGCGAGGTCGTCGTCGAGGACGCCGGTCACCCACCCGCCCGTCGCCGCGAGCAGCTCGGGGACGTCATCCGGAGGTCGGCCCCGCTGCTCGAGCGCGATGCGCGCCTCGTCGGCCGTGAAGGCCAGCTCGGCCTCGTCGACCCACCCGAGCAGGACCTCGGGAGCCAGGCCGCAGAGGTCGGTCGGGATGTCGCGCCGGCTGCTCAGCACGATGCGGGTCGCGTCCGGGGCATAGCGCAGGACGGCCTCGACGAGCGCCCAGGCGCCGGCGGCGCGCTCGAGCCGCTGGAGCTCGTCGAGCACCAGCAGCAGCGGTCGCCCGCCGATCGCCTCGGCGAGGACCCCGGCGAGCTCCGCGGCCGGCAGGTCGTCGCGCGCCGTGGTGGAGAGGACGCGTGCGAGCGCCGGCCGCACGCGGGTCAGCTCCGCCCCCAGGCGCGCCAGCAGCGCGCCCGGGGCCTGATCGGCGCGGTCGACGTCCAGCCAGGCGATCGGCCGTCGCTGGCGCCTCGCGGCGTCGGCGATCGCGGTGGTCTTCCCCGCGCCGGCCGTCGCCACGACGACGGTCACGCGGTTCTCGTCGATCGACCCCGTCAGCAGCCGGTCGAGGCGTGGCCGGGAGGCCCGGCGGGTCGCCGACACGGTCGCGCTCATGGGCGCAGCGTCTCCAGGAGCCGACGGGTGCTGGTCGACGGCGTGGCGCGCAACGTCGCCAGCGACCCTTCGCAGCGTGCGTAGGCGTCCGCCACCCCCGCCTCGTCGTCGAGCGCCTTGGCCACCCGCATCACCAGCCGCCACGCGGACTCCAGGAAGGGGTCGTCGGCGAGGACGCGCTCGCTGAGCCGCAGGGCCTCGTCGAGGCGACCCAACGCGAACGCGGTCTGCGCCGCGTCGAACCGGGCCGCGGTCGCGAGCCGCGCGAGCCGCGCCCGGCGCTCCTCGATCCAGGCGCCCGTCAGCGGGGCGAGGAAGCGCTCGGCCTCGAGGCCGGAGAGGACCCGTAGGAGCACGTCGTGCCGCTGCTGGCCGTGGAGCCTGCCCGCTTCCAGCGCTCGTGCTTCGAGCCGCATCGAGGCGGTCGTGACGGTCAGGTGATCGGCCAGGCGCACGGTGTCGTCGTCGGACACCAGCGCGGAGCGGTCTCCGAGCAGCTGCCGGGCGTCGCCGGTGACACGACGAAGGTACGCGCGCGCCGAGGCGTCAGAGCGCCCGGCGAAGAGCGCGTCGCGCAGCGCGGCCTTCGTCGCGGCACGCTCGGCGCCAAGCGCGAGGAAGACGAGCAGCTCGAAGCACTTGGTCAGCTGCGGGCGGCGTCGCGTCCCGTTGAGGAGCAGCGAGGGAGCGCCGATGTCCTGGATGTCGAGCCGAGCGCGTCGGCGGGGGCCGGCCCGACGAGGGACGACCTGAGGCCCGAGCGCGCGCCCCACCCCGTGCCATGGCGAGTCGTTCTCGGCCTCCGCGTCGAGCCGGCGGGACACGACCGCGGGGAAGTCCGCAAGGGCTTGGAGCAACAGGTGGTTGGAGCCCAGCCGCTGAGCCGTGGCGAGCGCCAGGTCCGCGGCGCTGTCGGCGGCGTCTTCGTTGCCGGCGCGCCACTCCGCCTCCGCCAGGTAGACGGCCGCCGTCGCGAGCTCGCCTCGGCGCTCGTCGGCGCCCATGCCGCGGACCGCGCGCCGCAGGCGCGTGAGCGCCGTCCCGCTCTCGCCGTCCATGAGCAGCGCCAGGCCGTGCCAGAGGTCGAGGTGGGCGCACTGGCGGTCCTGCAGCTGGAGCTCGGCGCGTTGAAGCAGGCTCCTCGCGCCACGGACGTCGCCCTGCAGGCGCAGCCGGAGCTTGACGTCCGCGATCAGGTTGTACATGGCATAGCCGAACGACCCGCTCGCGCGCGCACGCGCGCGCCCGGCATCGATCGCGCGTCGCGCCGCTTCGGCGTGGCCGGCGTCGATGAGGGTCTCCGGACCGATGTAGGCCTGCAGCGCGACGCTCGGCGTGCCGGCCTGCGCGGCCACCTCGTAGAGCTCGAGCGCGTGCTGCGTATGGCCCTGGACGCGCAGCGACGCGATCCGCCACGGCGCGAGCCCGGACGCGTGCCAGGGCGACCGCGGCCGGTCCTCCAGCTCGTCGAACCGCCCGAGGACGTGCGCGACCCGCCCGATCAGGATGTCGAGCGGGCCGCCGGTCAAGGCCGGGAGCGCGGTGGCGTGGTCGCGGGTCGCAGGATCGGCGAGGCCGAGGCCGATCCGTGCGGCGACCGCCGCCGCGGTCTCGTCCGCCGCCGCGAGCGCCGCGCGCGCATCGTCGAGACGGCCGACGTGCAGGTACGCCCAGGCCGTCACCGCGATCAGCGTGGGCCAGAGCGGCTCGTCGGCGCCGGCCGCCGTCGTCGCGGCGGCCTCGTCGGCGAGGCGCGCCGCCCGGTCGAAGTCATCGCGGGCGATCGCCGTCAGGAGCCGTGCCGTGGTCAGCTCCGTCGCGGCGAGGCCGGCGTCGTCGAAGCGCCGCAGCCATCGGTCCACCTTGGCGAAGTCGCAACGCGCGACGAGGTCCAGGATCGCTCGCCGAGCGGGCGCGAGCGCCTCGGGCGCGGCGGCGGCGGCCAGCAGCGCATCGGCCGCCCCTTCGTCGTCGCCCTCCGCCAGCAGGAGCGCGCCGTGCGCATGGCGCAGCTCCTGCACGCGGTCGGGGAGCTCGCGCATGAGCCGCTCCTCCAGATGCTCGCGGAAGCGCGGATGGCATCGGAGGCGAAGGCCGCCGTCCGCCCAGGAGCCGGGGAGCGGCATCTCGCGCAGGGCGACGAGCGGCGACTCCGGGTCGTCGATCCCCAACGCGCGAGCCCGGTCCGCCGTGACCTCCGTCAGCAGGGCGGTCTGGACGAGGAGCTCGCGCTCGGCGGCGGGCAGGCCGGCCACCACCTCGGAGGCCAGGTAGGCGTCGAGCCGGTGGCTCCGCCGGCCTGCGCCGGCGACGCGCCGGTGTGGGCGTCCCGCTTCGAGCAGCACGCCGGTCACCCAGCCGCCGGTCGCGGCCAGGACCGGGGCGAGGTCGCCGTCCGGCCTGCCTCCCAGGCGCGCGACGGCGTCGGCGGCCTCCGCCGCGGTGAACGCGAGCTCGAACTCGCCGACGCGACCGCACGAGCCGGTGACGGCCGGCTCCAGGCGCATCGGGATCGGCCGCCGGCTCAGCAGCATGACCCGCGTCGTCGCCGGGGCGTGGCGAAGGACCACGGCGATCAGCGCCCAGGCGGCCGGCGCCCGTCCGAGGCGCTCGAGGCCGTCGATCACGAGCAGCAGCGGTCGATCGCCGATCGCCTCGACGAGTCGGCGGGTCGCCCGCGTGTCCGCCACGCCCGCGGCCGGCGCGGCATCGGCTGCGTGGCGCAGGTCGGGCAGCGGCCGCGCCAGCGCGGCCCGAAGGTAGGTGAGCAGTCGCCGCGGCGCTCGGTCGGTCCGGTCGACGGTGAGCCACGCCACCTGCGGGCGTCGCCGCGCCACCGACGCCGCCGCCACCGTCTTGCCGGCTCCGGCGGTGGCCAGGACCAGCGTGACCCGATGCCGGTCGACGTGATCGTCCAGCACCTCGTCCAGCCGCGGTCGCGCGATCACCGACGGCGGCGGACTCGGCACGGTCACCTTGCCCTGGATGTGAGCGGGGGAGACGATCTCGCGAGGTATTGGAGTGTCGACAATACCTTTACGGCCGGGCTCACGCAACGCCATCCCTTGCCAGCACTGGGATTTCGGCCCGGGTTACGTCGGCTGAGAACGATGAAGGCCCTTCGGCGTTCCCGACGCCGTCTCGAGATCGAAAAGGACGACAACATGGTCCAGAAGGCTTGGTTGGCGGGGATGGCGGTGGCGGCGATGGCCGGCGGCTTGGCCGCCTGTGGCGGCGACGACGATGGAGGGAGCGCCACGGCCGGTCCGTCGGCCGGTGGCGGCGCCGCGACCACCGCCGCGCCCAAGGGCAAGCCGATCAAGATCGGGACGATCGCTCCGACGAGCGGCCCCTATGGCCTGCCGGATCTCGTCGCGTCCGTCAAGGGCGCGATCGAGGGGATCAACGCCCGCGGCGGCATCGCCGGACGTCCGGTCGAGTTCGTGCTCTGCGACGAGGGCAACGACCCCAACAAGGCCGCTGCCTGTGCTCGCAAGCTCATCAGCGAGGGCGTCGTCGCCGAGGTCTCCGGATCGAGCGTGACCGCTGAGCAGCAGATCGGCAAGATCCTCAGCGCGGCCGGGGTCGCGCAGGTCGGCGACTCGGCCTCGGGTGGCTCGTTCGACCGGCTCGAGACCGAGTTCCTGCTCTACGGCGGCAGCATCACGCCCCAGGCGATCGGGACGGTCAAGATGTGCGCCGACCAGGGCCATAAGAAGCTCGGCACGCCGAACCTGGCCGTGCCGTCCACGATCGCGATCGGCAAGGACGTCAAGCGCGCGGCCGACGCGCTCGGCCTGCAGGTCGTCTCGTCGCCCTCGATCTCCTTGACGCAGACCGACTTCACGCCCGTCGCCCAGGTGATGGCCAACAAGGGCGTCGACTGCATCACGGCCGAGATCCCGCCGAACCAGGTGATCGCGTTGTTGAAGTCCAACCAGACCCTCGGCAAGAAGGTGCAGCTGAACCTCAACGCCCAGATCATGCGGCCCGACGACCTCAAGGCCCTCGGCGACCTCGGCAACGGCATGGGGATCGTGGCCTCCTACCCGGTCCCGACCGACACGGAGAAGTTCCCGGTCTTCAAGCGGTACCAGGAGGACATGGAACGGACCAAGGGCGACGGCGCGCCGGCCGGCGACCCCAACGCGTCGGACGGGTCGATCAACGGCTGGTTCGCCGTCCAGGCGGTCGCCAAGATGCTCGAGGGCTCCGGCGTCGAGCCGACCGCGAAGGGCGTGCTCGCCGCGCTGAAGGCGGCCGAGGACGTCGATCTCGGCCTCCCCACGAAGTGGAGCCCCAACACGCCGGGGCCGGCGGGCCACGAGCGTGTGTGGAACGGCGTCGTGTACCCGCACATCGTCGAGGACGGGAAGCTCACCGAGGGCGCCCCGGCGTTCGACGCGCTGGACGCGGGCTAGTCGTGTCCGCGACCGAGGCCGACGCGACGGCGATCGCCGCCCTGGCCAACCGCTACGCCGAGGTCGCGCTGCGGCGCGACTTCGGCGCGTGGGCCGCCTGCTTCACCGCCGGCGGCGTGTTCATCACCGACGGGATCTCGGCCGGCCGCGTCGACCGGTTCGTCCCCCATGAGGACGTCGACCGCTTCGCGGCAATCGCCGGGCAGTACCTGGACGACGCCGCCGAGCCGGTCCCGATGCACATCACCACGATGGACGTCGACGTCCAGGGCGACGAGGCGACGGCGCGCTGCGAGATCGAGGGGTCGGGGCACTACGAGGATCGGCTGGTGCGGACCGGCGACGGCTGGCGCTTCACCGAGCGTCGCTGGTTCGAAGGCCCGAAGCGTCCCGCATGAGCGAGGTGCTGCAGTTCGCGGTGCTCGGCCTCGGCGCCGGCGCGGTGTACGCGCTGCTGAGCCAGGGCGTCGTCCTGGTCTACCGCGCGTCGGGGATCGTGAACTTCGCGCAGGGCGCGACGGCGATGGTCGGGGCGTTCGTGTTCTACGAGCTCAACCAGAACGCGCACTGGGCCTACGTCCCGGCGCTGCTGGGGGCTGCGGCGCTCACGGCCGCCGTGTCGGCGTCGTGCTACCTGCTGGTCCAGCGACCGCTGCGGCACGCCTCGCCGGTGGCGCGGGTCGTCGCCACCCTCGGGGTGCTCACCGTGCTGCAGTCCGCGGCGACGCTGCGCTATCACGACAACCTGTTCTCGCTCGACAGCCCGTTCCCGCAGGCGACGCACACGCTGGCCGGTGTGGTCGTGCCCGAGGACCGGCTGTGGATGTTCGGGGTCGCGTTGGCCATCAGCGCGGTCGTCTACGCCGTGGGGCGCTACACGACCTTCGGGCTGGCCACGTCGGCGGTGGCCGAGAACGAGCGCGCGGCGGCGGCCCTCGGCTGGTCGCCGACGGCGCTGGCCACGAGCAACTGGGCGATCGGGGGAGCGCTGGCCGCGGTCGCCGGCGTCCTGATCATCCCGCTCTCGCAGCTGACCGTCACGTCGATCGGCAACCTGCTGGTCCCCACGCTGGCGATCGCCCTGCTGGCCGGCTTCCGCTCGCTGCCGCTGGCGCTGGCGGGCAGCCTGGCGCTGGGCGTGGCGCAGAGCCTGGCGACGCGGTACGTGACCCTGCAGGGCGCGAGTGACGCGCTCCCGCTGATCGTCATCGTCGTGGTGCTCGTCGCGCGGGGCCAGGCGCTGCCGGTGCGCGGCCAGCTGCTGGACCGGCTTCCGGAGGTGAGCCTCGGACGGTTCCGGCCGGCGATCGCGCTGCCGGTCGCGGCGGCGATGGTCGCCGTGGTCCAGGTGCTGCCGCAGGACTGGCAGGCGGCCATCGGGACGTCGGCGATCATCGCGGTGGTGCTGCTGTCGCTCGTGCTCCTGGTCGGGTACGCGGGCCAGTTGTCGTTGGCCCAGTACGCGATCGGCGGCATCGGAGCGCTGATCGCCGGGCAGCTGGTGTCGCATCACTGGCCCTTCGAGCCCGCGCTGGTGGTCGGGGTGGTGGGCAGCACGGTCGTCGGGCTGCTGGTCGCGCTGCCGGCCGTCCGCGCTCGCGGGATCAACCTGGCGATCGTCACGCTCGGCCTGGGCTACGCGACCACGGTGCTGGTCTTCAACCGCCCCGACTGGACGGGCGGCGCGTCGGGCGTGGCGGTCGGGTCGCAGACGCTGCTGGGCTTCCACGTCGACACCACGCTGCATCCGGGCAGCCAGACGGGCGTGGCGATCGTCGCGTTCACGCTGTGCGCGTGGATGGTCAGCAACGTGCGCCACGGCCGGTCCGGACGCCGGCTGATCGCGACCCGCACCAACGAGCGCGCCGCGGCGTCGCTCGGCGTCAACGTGCGCGAGGCGAAGCTCTACGCCTTCGGGTTGGCGTCGGCCATCGCCGGGGTGGGAGGGATCCTCCTGGCCTTCGCGGGGCAGACGATCCTGTACTCGCAGACCTTCGATCCGACGCTCTCGATCACGGCGGTCACCCTGGCGGTGCTCGGGAGCATCGGCTACGTGATCGGCCCCATCTACGCGGCGACGCTCGCGCAGGGCGGCTTCCCCGGTGGGCTCATCGCCGGCAGCGTCGGCGACGGCGGCGACTGGTTGCTGCTGATCGGGGGGATACTGCTGATCCTGACGCTCGTGATCCAACCGGACGGCATGGCCGCGGGGAACCTCCATTCCGCGCGGCGGCTCATGCTCCGCCGGCGGCGCGGGACCGTCCGCGCGGTCTCCTCCGTCCCGCCTCCGGCGCAGCGGAAGCGACGGTCCCGCGCCTCGTCCCTGCGCGTGCGCGGGCTCTCCATGCGGTTCGGCGGCGTCGTGGCGTTGGAGGGCGTCGACCTCGAGGTCCGCTCGGGCGAGGTGGTGGGGCTGATCGGACCCAACGGCGCGGGCAAGACGACGCTGATCGACGCGGTCACCGGCTTCATCCAGCCGACCGCGGGGACGGTCGAGCTCGACGACGTCGCCCTGCACGAGCGGCCGGCCTTCCAGCGCGCGCGGCTCGGCGTGACGCGCTCGTTCCAATCGCTGGAGCTGTTCGACGACGTCACCGTGTTGGACAACCTGCGAGCGGCGTCGGACCCGCGCGACCTGGCGGCCTACGTCCTGGACCCGCTCCGCACTCGGAACCTGCCGCTGTCGGCGGCAGCGGTGGAGGCGATCCACGAGTTCGACCTGGAGGCCGATCTGGACCGTCGTCCCGAGGAGCTCTCCTACGGGAAGCGCCGGCTGGTCGCCATCGCGCGGGCGGTCGCGACGGAGGCCAAGATCCTGTTGCTGGACGAGCCTGCGGCAGGCCTGAGCGAGACCGAGACCCAGGAGCTGGGTGTCCTCATCCGCCGGCTGGCCGACGAGTGGGGGCTGGGGGTCGTGCTGGTCGAGCACGATGTCTCAGTGGTCATGAGCACGTGCGATCGCATCGTCGTGCTGGACTTCGGACGCAAGATCGCAGACGGCACGCCGGCGGCGGTCCGCGCGGATCCGAAGGTCGTCGCGGCCTATCTCGGCGAGGAGACGGCGGCGCCGGACCCGACGACGCTCGGGTCCCATGCGGCGGGTCAGGATGCTCGCTGACCCGGCGGTGAAGGGCGGCCGCGAAGGCGCGTAGCGGCACACGTCGAGCGCCGCCCCGACCAACGGCTCGCTCCGGGTGAGCGGTCGGAACCAAATGGGCACCAGGCCTCACCATGCGCAGGAGCTGACCCAGAGGCGTCAGCGGTGCCAGGAGATGTTGTAGGCGTCGCCTCCCTGCCCTGCCCTGCCCGGCGCGTGAGCGGGGGCGTGCTCGACCGCCAGGCGGAACAGCCGCGCTGCGGCGTTGTCAGCCGGCGCCGTGCCTGAGGCCCGAGATGAGCAGGGCGGCGAGATGCCGGGCGTCGTAGCCGGGACGGCCGCCGCCGGCGCAGAGGCCGCCGATGCCGCGCATGAGCTCGTAGGGATCCTGACCGGCGACCACCTCGCCTGAGGCGGCGGCCGCGTCGAGCAGCTGCCGGCAGGCGGGCACGAGGCGCTCCACGAAGTAGGCGTGCAGCGGATCGAAGCACGGGTCGTCGGACTGCAGGACGGCCGCCAGGCCCTGCTTGGTGATCACGAAGTCCACGAACTGGTCGATCCAGCGCCGCAGGGCCTCGTACGGCGTCGGGGCCTCGTCCAGCAGGCGCGGCCCGGCCGTGACGAGCGCCTCGACCTGATGGCGGTAGACCGCGACGATCAGATCGGCGCGCGCGGGGAAGTGGCGGTAGATCGTCGCCGTGCCGACGCCGGCGCGCGCCGCGATCTCCCGCACCGGGGCCTCCACCCCCGACGTGACGAACACCGCTGCGGCCGCCTCCAAGAGCGCCGCCTGGTTGCGGCGCGCGTCCGCTCGCCGGGGCCCTGCCGCCGCTCGCCCTTCTCCCATGTCCGCCACTCCCATCGGCCTTCGCTTTGCGAAACGGGACAATGTCCCGTATCGTGAAGCGGGACGTTGTCCCGCTTTCTTGAGAATGGTACCGACCCCATGACCGTCCCCGCCTCTCCCATCGTCTCCGTCAAGCCCATCGCCCTCGACGCGCCCGGCCGCGGCACGCCGCTCGAGATCCGGGTCTCAGCACCGGTCGACGGCGACGACCTCCCCGTCGTCCTCCTCTCCCACGGCTACGGATGGCACCTCGACGGCTACGGCCCGCTGGCCGACTTCTGGGCCGCGCACGGCTTCGTCGTCATCCAGCCGACCTACCTGGACTCGCGCCGCTACGCGCTGCCCGTCGACGACCCGCGCACCCCGACGATCTGGCGCCGGCGAGTCGCCGACGCCCAGCTCGCGCTGGACCGTCTCGAACACCTGGAGGCGATGGTCCCCGGGCTCGCGGGCCGCGTCGACCACGGTTCCGTCGCCGCCGCCGGGCACTCGTTCGGCGCCCAGACGACCGGCGTCCTGCTCGGCGCCCGCGTGCTCGGTCCGGACGGCACGCCGAGCGAGGACCTCTCCGACCCGCGCATCGGCGCCGGGATCCTGCTCGCCCCGGCCGGCAAGGGCGGCGACGACCTGACCCCCTTCGCCGCCGAGCACTTCCCCTTCATGAACCCGCACTTCGAGACGCTCAGCACCCGCGCCCTCGTCGTCGTCGGCGACCACGACGACTCCCCGCTGACCGTGCGCGGTCCCGACTGGATGACCGACCCCTACACCTACAGCCCGGGCGCCGAAGGCCTCCTCACGCTCTTCGGCGCTGAGCACTCCCTCGGCGGCATCCCCGGATACGAGGCTGCCGAGACCACCGACGAGAGCCCGGAGCGCGTCGCGCTCCTGCAACGCGTGACGCTCGCCTACCTGCGCCACGCGCTCGGGCGCGAAAGCGACGAATGGACCCAGGTCCGCGCCGAGCTCTCCGACAGCGAGCTCGGGAAGATCGACCTGCGCTGACCCAACGCCGTCCCGCCTCGCCTACGCCCCCACCGCCTCGCCCGCGGGCTCCGCCGCGCGCTCCGTCGCCGGCTCGCGCAGCAGCAGCGCGACCACCGCGCCGCCGGCCACGCCCAGCACGCCGGCCACGAGGAACGTCGTGCCCAGCGCGCCGCCGACGGCCGAGTGGATCGCCGCGTCGAGGGTCGCCCGTGAGCCGGCCGGGGCGGCGGCCAGGACCGCGCCGGACCCGCCGCTGGTCACGGCGTGCGCGATCTCCGTGCCGCCCGGCAGGAGGGCGTCGACCCGGGCGCTGAAGATGCTCCCCAGCACGCCGATGCCCGCCGCGAACCCGAGCTGACGTCCCGTGTTCACCGCGCCGGCGGCCATCCCGCCGCGCTCGCGCGGGACCGCGGCCATCGCCGCGGCGACGACCGTCGGGATCGCGATGCCGGTCCCGACCCCGATCACGGCCAGCCCGGGCAGGACCGCGGCCCATCCGGAGCTGCCGTCGAGGCCGAGCATGAGCAGATCGCCGACGCCGATGATCGCCAGGCCGCCGCCGACCGTCCAGCGGGGCGACACGCCGTGCAGCACGCGACCCAGGCCGCCGGCCACGAAGAAGGCGATGCCGCTCAGCGGCAGCGTCACCAGACCGGCCGAGATCGCGCCGAGGTCGAGCACGGTCTGCAGCCAGATCGACACGTAGATCAGGCCGGCGAAGGCCGAGATCGAGAGCAGCGCCGCGGCCATCAGCACCAGCACGAACGAACGGCGGCGCAGCAGCGCCAGGTCGAGCATCGGCTCGGCCACGCGCCGCTCGATGGCGACGAACGCGCCCAGCGCGGCGACGCAGACGGCCAGCACCCCGAGCGTCGCCGAGGAGCCCCAGCCCTCCTCGGCGACCCGCACCAGGGCGAAGGTCAGCGCGGCCGCGGCCAGGGTGAAGGCGCCGCCGCCGGCCCAGTCGATCCGCGGGCGCTGCGGCAGGCGCGACTCGCTGAGCGTGCGCCGGGCCATGACGATCGTCGCCAGCCCGATCGGGACGTTGACGAAGAAGATCCAGCGCCAGGAGAGGCCCTGGGTGAGCAGGCCGCCCATGATCGGGCCGGCGGCGACCGCGGCGCCCGAGGTCGCGCCCCAGATGCCGAAGGCGGTGCCGAGATCACGGCCGTGGTAGGCCGTGTTGAGCAGGGCGATGGTCGTCGCGAGCATCGCCGCGGCGCCCGCGCCCTGCACGAACCGGGCGGCGACCAGCAGCTCGACGGACGGCGCGAGGCCGCAGACCAGCGACGCGGCGACGAACACCGCGAGGCCGACCAGGTAGGCGCGGCGACGACCCACGGCGTCGGCGATCGACCCGACCAGGAGCAGCAGCGCGGCGAGGGCGAGCGCGTAGGCGTCGACCACCCACTGCAGGCCCGTGAACGAGGCATCCAGCGCGGTCGCCATGTCGGGCAGGGCGACGTTGACGATCGAGACGTCCAGGAGCAGCATGAACGTGCCGAGGCAGACCGCCAGCAGCGGCGCCCAGCGTCCGCGCCCCGTCGGGGCAGCGGTTGGAGAAGCGGAGGACAGCATGCGCCGATGGTCCCGCGCGCGACCGCCCTGACCCAGCGAATCGGCGTTTCGTGCAGAATCCCGCCACAATCGTGCCTGCGGAGACGGAAACCACCACCACCGACGCGCTAGACCGCCGGATCATGAGCGCGCTCCAGTTCGACGGTCGCGCCTCGTTCCGGCGCATCGCCCAGGCGCTCGGCTCGTCGGAGCAGACGGTCGCGCGCCGCTACCGGCGCCTGCGCGAGGCCGGCATCCTGCGCGTCGTCGTCCTCCCCGACCCGCGCGCGTCGCGCGAGAGCCTGTTCGTCCGCATCCGCACGGCCCCGGGCGCCGCGGAGCCGATCGGCCGCGCGCTCGCCCGCCGGCCCGACGTCTCCTGGGTCACGCTCGCCGCGGCCGGGACCGAGGTGATGTGCGCGCTGCGCGCCGACGACCCCCGCGACCGCGACGAGCTCGTCCTGAAGAACCTCCCGC
>Ga0247762_1000391_pt1 | contig 13253 bp, 16 predicted proteins | sample UWRJL081202R4_FD_181016 | JGI IMG/M metagenome (GOLD analysis project Ga0247762, IMG submission 181016) | Plant litter microbial communities from Arlington Agricultural Research Station in Wisconsin, United States - UWRJ-L081-202R-4 | ecosystem: Environmental > Terrestrial > Plant litter >...
CCAGCTTCCTGGCTGCGATTCCTCGCATGGTGCCATCGAGCTGGCTGCCGGTGCCGTAAAGATCGATTTCAAATCCGCTATGTCCCGCCTGAACAAGTTCCTGCGCTGCGTCCAGAACAAGATAAATTCCCTTTTCGGTTTCCAGCCGCGAACTGAAGACGAATCTTATCGGACCCTTTGCGTCTCTTTCGTCGAGACCGGGCGGTATGTCCGCGACATCCACCCAGCCAGGAGCATAGGCGACGTTCTCGGGCACGACCCCAAGATACCGCGTCGAGAGATCGAGGATGTTTTGCGACATTGCAATCACGTGGATATTTCGGCCAGCCACCAACTTTCCGAAAATCCGCTCATAGCCGCGAAGATCGGTGCCGGCGAAGCTGTCTCCAAGATAAAGCACAGTGGGAATTTCAAGGGCATTCAGGAAATGAATGAAGCCTTGCGGTCCGAGGCCCGAAAGATTGAATGCGAAAACCAGGTCCGGCTGGAATCGAAGAATTGAAGAAGAGACCTTCTTCAGGTTTCTCCAATTGATCGTCATCGCTTCCGAAAAGGATATGGGATCGCGAATGACTTGCGGACCCAACAGACGATATTCCAGTACGCGATCGACCTCGAGCTCAGGAAGCAGCTGCTCGTTGTCGGTAAAATAATCCGAACTCAGTACCTGAACGGAATGCCCGCGCTGTTTCAAATATTGCGCGATTTCGAACGCCGCCAACTCATAGCCGCCGATGAAGCCGGGAGGAAATATGTTGCTGATGAGCAGGATCTTCACCGCTTCAGCTCCGCAAAGACTTGCCAAAGACGATTACCGTATTGCCGCAGACCATATGTGGCGACAGCGGTATCGCGAATGGTGCGCTCCGATGGCCAAGGATGGCGATCAAGATCGCCAAGCATTGCCGCAAGCTCTTCATCGTTATCGAAGCGCCGGCAGCCCGGATTACGTGTCAGTTCAGGCAAGGCTCCCGCTGAACTGACAAGTAGGCGAAGACCGCACAGAAGCGCTTCCGCCGCGGCGAGACCCATCAATTCAGGTTTATTGTAGTAGTGTCCGTAGCAATCGAGATGTGTCGAGGCTTGCACATAGACACCGGCGGTTTGCAGCAGATGCCGCAAATTCGCGTCGTTCTGGGCGTCGGCAATTTCTACCGATCGTCCTCTTGCGATATCCTTGAGCATCACAAGATAATCGGCATTCAGTTTCTGTCCGCAGATTGTTAGGCGCATGTTCTTCGGCAGCGCCCGAATTACGCGTTCAAAACCTTTGTGGGGCATGACGCGGCCGAACGAAATAACATGAGCCGGATCGCGTTTGCCGTCGCCGAGCGTAAAGTATTCTTCGTCTACCGGCCCTTCGATAATTTCTATGCGGCTATTCAATCTCTGGAATGCGATCCCACCGAACGATGAATAGGGCAGGAAGCAATCGAAAATTTTTCCGAAGGCTGTCGTGTGGTGAACGATCGGGTGCTCACCTGCTCCGTGATCGACACCGAGAACGATCTTCCCGCATAACTTGGCTTGCGAAGCCACGAAGAGACCAAACCCCGTAAGGCACTGATGAACGATTACGACATCGGCTTGTATCGCCGCCGCTCTTATCGTTTCAGCTGAAAGTGTTCTTTGATCCCATGGATCGCCGGCTTCGACAATGAGCTGTATTTCCGGCGCCAGTTGAATTTTCTGTTGCGCGTTTCCGACCGAGAAAATTGTATTGTTGAACTGGCCGATCCCGGCTTCAGCGCGGGTGACGCTTAAAGCCCGGCTCATATTGTTCACGAACCGCTCGCCGCCGCCGATCATCGAATCGGACGAATAGTAAGTAGGCGTGAAGTGGATGATATTGGCGCGTTTCAAGCCCACCGGAGCCAATCCCCAAGCCTATTCGCGCGCTTTGTTTTTCTCGACGTGCTGCAATCGCGAATCCAGTTTGTTTATGGCGTCGCGGATGGCCGCGACAGAACGCTCTGCTTCGTCTGAATGTTGCTCAAGAATTTGCTGCCGGCGCGCCAGCGCCATCACATCCGAGGCAAGCTGCTCGAGTGCCGGCCCTCCGAAACTCGCTATCGGCTGTTCGCTAGACGCACATTGCCTGCCTTCCGCTCTTCCATGCTGGATATAATGCAGAAGCGGATTTACTTTTGCCGCGGCAACATCGGGATGAAGTTGCAGATAGAGTTGCGGATCGAACCATGCGGATGGTTTTCGCAGTTCGTGCAGTCCGTGCTCGGCGAAGTGGGATAACGCGTCCCATCCTGCATTCCCGACATCGGGATAGGAGCGATAATAGAAATTAGCGTCGAAAAGCCCCGAGGATTCGATAATTCGTTTTCGTCTGGTCGCGTCAATTCGCGCCCGAATATACCTGAGCACTATTCATCCGATCCAATCGAACGCTGGTTACTCGGTTGATCTGAGCTCGAAGGCGCCAACCGGAATTGGTTGGGGGACTAGGATTCGAACCTAGATTGACGGAGTCAGAGTCCGCAGTTCTACCGTTGAACTATCCCCCAACGGCCGAAAAGTCTGCTTTCAAGAACTTCCGGCTGGGTGCCCGACGGCCTTGCCGGCGAAGCGCGGACCTTCTAGCCGACCCGGCTAGGCGCCGCAACCATGCGAAAAACCACTATTCCGCAGGCTCCATCGGGGCATCTTCATTGCTCGAAGACTGGCGGGTAAGGAAATAGCCGGCTGCCACGGCGGCGATCGCCAGAATCGGAAGTGAGCCTCGAATGCCGATGGTCCGCGCGATCTGAATACCCGTCAGCAGCGCCGCCGGGTTCTGCCACCATTCGGGATCTTTGCTTTTTTCCGCTTCCGCCTTGGCGAGACGCATTTCAGCGGCGCGCTGAAGCGCGCGGCGTTTGCTGCTGGTCGCAAGCAGCGGAATGAGCGCGAAAAGGGCGACGACGCCGAACACGGCGGCGACCGCACCCCACGCATACATCAATCCGTAGGTTTGCAGCGTCCAGAGAAACAGGACCACGAGTCCGCAAACGAAAGCGGCCATGCCCGCGAACGCGAAAATCGCGCCCGCGATCATGGCTCTCATGGTGAGATTAAAGCTCACCTTGAATTCGTCGAGAAATCCTCCGAACACGGCTTTTCCCCCGTGTTCGCTTAGCGGCGCCAGATCGCGCCGATGAGGAAGCCGATGCCGGCTGCCATCGCGAGGGTCGTGACCGGACGCTTATAGACGGCGTCTTCAACCGCATCGCCGATGGTCGTCGTGACATCTTTCACGGCATCCATGGCTTCCTGGCCTTTGTCGCTGGCATCGGAAATTACGCCGTCGAGATTTTTACGCGCGCGGGAATAGGCCGCGCTTCCGGTTGCGGAAACGAGCGACGCCACCTGCTGCGTGAGCTTGGAAACATCGCCTTTCAGGCTTTCAAATTCGCGGTCGATGGCGTCTTTCGCGTGCGTGCCGTTACCGGTGGTCGTAGTGCTGTTCGACGTAGCCATGGGAAAAAGCCCTCTATTCGTCCGCGCGGCTGGCGCGCGGGAATGCGATTGAAACGGAAGAAGTCAGGGCGGAAACGCGGTTGGAACCGGAAGGTTCCGGATTAACCGGGCAGTTTCACTTCATCTTTAGGCGCGAACTGATTGATGATGACAATCAGCACGATGAGAAGCGGCACGGCGAGCAGCGCGCCGAACGGGCCCCATAGCCAGGCCCAGAACGCGATCGACAGGAAGATAAAGAGCGGGCTCAGCGTGAGCCGTGCGCCGAGGATCGTTGGCGTCACAAACTGGCCTTCGACCGTTGACATGCCGATGAACAGAAGCGGCGCAATCAACGCCTGATAGAACGAGCCGAAGGTGACGAGCCCCACGCCGAGGAGCGTCAAGATCATCGTCGCAGGTCCGATATAGGGCACGAAGTTCAGCACGAAAGCGAGCGCACCCCAGACCCACGGACTCGGTAGGCCGATGAAGTAGCACGCGGTCGCGACAATGATGCCGACCGCCGCATTGATACCGGTCACGGTCGCGACATAGGTCGCAAGGCTCGCTTCTACCGTGTTCCAGATGCGGATCGCACGAAGCCGCGACTCGCGGATCGTGCCGAAGCGCACGATGCTTTCCTTCAGCTTGTCGCGGTGGCCGAGGAAGAAGAATAGCGTGCCGAAGAAAATCAGGAGTTGCCCTACCGCGGGTGTAAGCGAGGCGAGTGCCGGCTGCAGCAGGCTGGAATTGAAATCGAACGCAATGGTCTTGCCCTGCGCGGGGGCGGCGCCGAGCGCTTCGCGAAGCCTGTTCCACGCTTCGATCGGCGTATCGAAAATGACGAGCTTCTCGCGCAGGTTCGCGCCGATCTCGGGCGCGCGTCCGATCCAGTCGCGGACGGGATCGGCGAGGAATACGATGCCGGTCGAAAGCAGGCCGATGGTGCCGAGCACGAGAATGGCTGCCGTGCCCGCGTGCGGCATGCCAAAGCGGGCGCCGAGATTGGTCAATGGCGCGAGAATGGTGCCGATGATGAGCGCAAGCGTGATCGGAAGAAACACGCCGCGGCCATAGCTGAGCATGGCCATCAGCATGATGAGAAAAATGCCGATCAGCGCATATTGCGCGAGCTTGGCGCGGGTGCCGGTGGATGGCTGTCCACTGTTGTCTTCCGCCAGTTCGTCGCCGCTTCTGTGGGTGCGTTCGTCCATATTCGCCTGTTTTGCCCGGGGCGGGTGTGGCTTTAAGTCCTCAAAGGCCATGCAGTTGCATGGTGGCGCAGCCCGGAGGGGTAGGAAAGGGGTGGCGCTGCCGTACCGTTAAAGGGGTGAACCAATCGAGCCTTTCGGGCGTTGTCACCGTCGGAGCGGCGGTTTCCAGGTTACGGGGCCGCCGCATTTTGCAACGGAGTTGGGCGCATGGGCTTGCTGATCAACATTCTGATCACTTTTCTCGTAATCGTTTTGATTCTTTATCTCCTCGACCGTCTGCCGATCGATGGCCGCGCGAAGCAGATCGTCCGCATCGTCGTCATCATCATCGGTATTCTGTATCTGCTTCGTTATTTGATGACGGCCGGACCGATCCTCTAGACCGCCGCCAGCCGATAGTCGTCTCCGCCGGGCTGCGCTAGGCTGCGCAGCCTGGATCGGAGGCCGACATGCCTGATTCAATCCTTTATCACGACGCCAATCGCGCGCTGCAGGATCGCTTCCAGAGCCGGGGCATTGCCGACCGGCTCGAAGAGAAGCTGTCGCGCACCGAATTCACCCCCGACGACCGCGCGTACATTGAAAGCGTCTATCTCTTCTTTCTTGCGACGGCGGATGCCTACGGCAGGCCGGACTGTTCGTTCAAAGGCGGCCCACGCGGTTTTGTGCGCGTGACGGCGCCGAACGAACTGGTGTTTCCGGATTACGACGGCAACGGCATGTTCAAGAGCCTTGGCAATATCGACGCCAATCCGAATGTAGGGCTGCTCTTTATCGATCTCGAGAAGCCGCGCCGGTTACGTGTGAACGGGACCGCGACCGTCAATCGCGACGACCCGCTGCTTGCGCAGACGACGGGAGCGCAACTGATCGTGCGCGTTACCGCGAAAGCGATCTTCCCGAATTGCCCGCGCTACATTCCGACGATGACGCTGGCCAACCCGTCAAAATACACGCCGCAACAAGGCGTCATGCCCGAGGAGCCCGGCTGGAAGACTTTCCCGGACTTCAAGGATGCGGTGCACCCGCGCCATCCGACGGCTTGAACGCTTTCGTGCCCGCGGTCGCGGAGCATTGATTTGCGTGCCGCGCCCACGCTGCCTTAGACTGATCCCAACGTAAAAATCAGTAGCCGGAAGTCTGTTGAGCGCTCCGTTTGCGCTCCGGTTTCCGGGGAAAGGCATGCCATGGCGGACCAGCCGCGCGAGAGCGCGTCCGGACCGCAACAAGCGGCCAAATCCGGCCGGCGCCGCCGCAGGCGCCGCGGACGCGGGGGCAATAGGGCGGCGCAGCAGGCGCAGACGCCCCGTCATGCGCATTACGGTGCGCTCGATCTCGGTACCAACAATTGCAGGCTGCTGGTCGCAGCACCGACGCACGACTCGTTTCGCGTGGTGGATGCGTTCTCGCGCATCGTGCGGCTCGGCGAAGGACTTTCGCGCACGGGCGAGCTTTCCGAAGCGGCGCAGGAACGCGCAATCGGAGCGCTGAAAATCTGCGCGGCGAAACTCGAGAGTAAAAGAGTGACGCGCACGCGGCTGATCGCAACAGAAGCCTGCCGCGGCGCGCGCAACGGCGCAGAATTCCTGGAGCGGGTTGCGCGCGAGACAGGACTGCAACTCGAAATCGTCAACCGTGAGACGGAAGCGAAACTGGCCGCGAATTCCTGCGCGCCGCTGCTGGACCGCACCGCGAGCGGCGCCATTCTGTTCGATATCGGCGGCGGCTCTTCGGAGCTTGCGTGGCTCGGCAAGGCGAATGACGTGGACGGTGGCCCACCGCTCGCGCCGGTGCAGGAGTGGGACTCGATGCCGCTCGGCGTCGTCACGCTTGCCGAACGCTTCGGCGGCGAGAACGTCACGCCGGAAGTTTTCACGGCGATGGTCGATGATGTGCTGCCGCGCGTACAGGCATTCGCTGAGAAGGCAAAGGGCGCGACGAATGGCGCGATCTACCTACTCGGGACTTCCGGCACGGTCACAACGCTTGCCGGCATTCATCTCGACTTGCCGCGCTATGACCGCAGACGCGTCGATGGCATCTGGCTAAGTAAAGATGAGGTGACGAACGTCGTCGCCAGGCTTTGCGCGACAAGCTATCAGGAGCGTGTTGCCAACCCCTGCATCGGCGCGCAGCGCGCGGATCTGGTGCTTGCCGGCTGTGCGATCCTCGAGGCGATACGCCGCGTGTTTCCCTGCGAGCGGCTGCGGGTCGCGGACCGGGGCTTGCGCGAGGGCATGCTCGTTGAACTGATGCGCGCCGACGGCGTATGGAAGCGCGCATGACAGACAAGAAAACATTGCCCGAGCGCGGCAAGGTTCGCGTCAAGAAAAAGAGTGGGCGCTCGCATTCGTCGAACCAATGGCTCAAGCGCCAGCTCAACGATCCCTATGTGCGCAAGGCACATGCGGAGGGCTATCGTTCGCGCGCGGCCTTCAAACTTCTGGAGATCGACGACAAGCACAAGATTCTGAAGCGCGGACTCCGCGTCGTCGATCTCGGCGCGGCACCGGGCGGCTGGTCGCAGATCGCGGCCGACCGCGTCGGCAGCGCGAAGGCGCAGGGCAAGGTTGTTGCGATCGACCTTCTCGAGATCGAACCGATCAGCGGCGTCGAATTCGCGCAGATGGACTTTAATGACGAAGATGCTCCCGCGCGATTGAAGGAAATGCTCGGCGGGCAGGCCGATGTGGTGCTCTCCGATATGGCGGCGAACGCAACCGGCCACCGCCAGACCGATCACATAAAAATCGTGGCACTCGTCGAACTCGCCGCCGAATTTGCGCGCGAGGTGCTCGCACCCGGCGGCAGTTTTATTGCGAAAGTCTTGCAGGGCGGCACGGAAGGCGAATTGCTCACGATGCTCAAGCGCGACTTCAAGGTCGTGAAGCACATCAAACCGCCCGCGAGCAGAAAAGATTCCGCCGAGCTTTATGTACTCGCGACCGGCTTCCGGGGTACCAATTAGGCCTGCGGCCCGCGCTCGGTGTCTTCTGCCTGCGGCGGCGGTGGAGCGATCAGCGAGGTGCCGGCGTCGAACGGCAGCTTTACCAGCATGAAGATCGCCATGAACGAGCAGGCGGCAACGACGAAAAACGCAATCGAAAAGTCGCCCAGCAGAATTTCGTGCGAACCCCGCGTGTAGCGCAACGACTCCAGCACGATCGCGCCGACCGCGACACCGGCGGAAATCGATATCTGCTGCGCCACACTCGTGAAGCTCGTCGCCTGGCTCATCGTGCTCGTGCCGAGATCGGCGAAGGCGAGCGAATTCAGCGTCGAGAATTGCAGCGCGCGGAAGAATCCGCCGACAAAGAGCACCGCAATGACGACGAAGTAGGGCGTGCCGGGCTGGAATAAACCGGCCGCTGCGATGAACGAGGTCGCGATCACCGTATTGATGACCAGCACGCGCTTGATGCCGAAGCGGCGCAAAATGGGCGCAACGCTCGCGCGCATCAGCATCGCGCCGGCGGCACCCGCGAAGGTGAGCAGACCCGATTGCAGCGGCGACATGCCGAAGCCAAGCTGAAACATCAACGGCAGCAGAAACGGCATCGCGCCGACGCCGACCCGGAACAGCGACCCGCCGAGCACACTGACGCGGAATGTCTGCACCGAGAGCAGTTTCAGATCGATGAGCGGCGCGGGGTGCGTCCGCGCATGGCGGACGTACAAATACATCACGATCGCGCCGACGATCATCATCGAGGCCGAGAACCACACCGGCAGGAGTTCCTGCCCGATGGTCGTGAAGCCGAAGGCGAGGCCGGTCAGGCCGACACCCGAAAGAATGAACCCGGTCACGTCGAGCGGCGGCACTTTTTCTTCGCGAATGTTCTCGATGTATTTCGTCGCCAGCCAGAAGCCGATGATGCCGATCGGAATGTTGATCCAGAAGATCCAGCGCCAGTGGAAATAGGTGGTGATGAAGCCGCCGAGCGGCGGCCCGATCATCGGGCCGATCAGCGCCGGCACCGCAAGCCACGCCATCGCGGAGACGAGTTCGTGCTTCGGGATCATGCGCAGGATTACGAGCCGCCCGACCGGCACCATCATCGCGCCGCCGATGCCCTGGAGAATGCGGTAGAGCACGAGATCGGGCAGGCCGACCGCGAAACCGCAGGCGAGCGAGCCGAGCGTGAAAACGACAATGGCCGCGCGGAAAATCGTGCGCGCGCCGAATTTGTCCGCCATCCAGCCGGAAATCGGAATGAACACCGCGAGCGACAGGAGATAGGAAGTGAGCGCGAGTTTGAGCGCGATCGGGTCCACCTTCAGGTCGCGCGAGATTTCCGGGAGCGAGGTCGCGATCACGCTCGAGTCCACGTTCTCCATGAAGAGCGCGGTGGCGACGATGAGGGGGACGAGGATTTCGCGGCGCATGCAGGGATGATTCCGGGAATTGGAATAGACTGTGAAACCGTCCGCGTCACCCCGCGTTGTTCAGGGCTGCCTTGCAGGAGGCGGGCGGCTTACTACATGGATGCCCGGAACCCGAAGGAGGTCCACCGCCGATGATCTATTTTCTCGCCTTCTTTCTGCCGCCGCTCGGCCTGTTGCTGAACGGCCAGCCGTTTGCGGCGGTGTTCAGCGCGTTCCTCTGGGTAATCTGCTTCTTTGCCGGCTGGTTCTTCTGGCCGCTGTGGTTACTGCCCTCCTGCTACGCGATCTTCGCCATCGCCATGAAGAACGACTCGCGCCGCCACCGCGAACTCGTGGACGCGATCGAGAAGCACGGGCCTCCGCCGGGCTGGCGGCGGTAGATAACGCTTCATCTGAATATCGTCATGCCCGGCCTTGTGCCGGGCATCTCGTGTATGAGGGCACTGCCTTCCGCTCGAGATGGCCGGGTCAAGCCCGGCCATGACGAATTCGCAGATTGAGTTTGGGCCATTCGCGGCCGTTGGGCGTTGTAAGCAAAATGGAGGCGTTCATGCCCAAAGAGCCCAAATCGAAAGGCATCCCGGACCGCGAAACCGGCAATTGGTCCGGCAAGCAGGACGATAAGCGCCGGCCGGGAAACGAGAACGACGATCAGGCGGGTCAACGCGAATATACGGAGCCCAGCCGCAAAGACACGAATTCAACCGGCAATCCAGGATAAAACCCGGCGCAAGCGTGAGCTACGCGCCGGGCTTCAAGGCAGATACGAGAAATTACCGAGTCGTCGGCGTGCTGGGCATGCCCGGCGAAGTCGTGGTGGTCGGGCTCATCGGAGTTGTCGCGACGCGCGATCCGAAACCTCCGCTGAACATATAGAGCGATACGGCGACGAGCACCGCGAGAATGCCGAGAACAGCGATCGGGCTCATGCCAAACCAAGTGTTATCCGCATGTGTGAACTTGTGATTTTCATTTTCCATACCGCTGCAACGTGCGGTGGCTAGCTACGTTCCTGCCGCAGGCGGCGTATCGGAACCATGCGTGACCGCTTTCGTTGAGGGGAATGGCAAAAGCACGCAAAAATATTTCCCGCGCAAAGCGCGCGTCTCGCCGGAGCAGGGCAATTCAGGCCAGTGTGGACCGCAAAGAGCGGCCGGCCCGCAAATCCAAGAAAGCAGTGCAGGCGGGGCAACGAAAATATCCCGCCAAGTTCCCGGCGCAGCATTTGAAGAAGCCGGGCAAAGAATCCGACCTGAAAATCGCTCCGATGTACGAGGCGCCCGGCTATCTCGGCTCCGAGAAACTTCTGGATCGTGTTGCCATCATTACCGGCGGCGATTCCGGAATAGGCCGCGCGGTGGCTGTGTTGTTCGCGAGAGAAGGCGCGGACGTCGTCGTCATGTATCTCGACGAGCATAAAGACGCCGAGGAAACGAAAGCCGCGGTCGAGCGCGAAGGCCGCAAGTGCATGCTGATCGCCGGCGACGTGACCGACCCGAAGTTTTGCAGGAGTTCGATAGATAAAACGTTGAAGAAATTCGGGCGCATCGACGTGCTGGTGAACAACGCCGCGTTTCAGGAGCATGTGCAGAAATTCGAGGATCTTACCGACGAACATTTCGACCGCACGCTGAAGACAAATCTTTACGGCTATTTCTACATGGCGAAGGCCGCGGTGCCGCATATGAAATCGGGCAGTTCGATTATCATGACGGGCTCGGTGACCGGTCTGCTCGGCAATAAGGATTTGCTCGACTACTCGATGACGAAAGGCGGCATCCACGCCTTTGCGCGCTCACTCGCCACACATCTCATTGATCGCGGTATTCGCGTGAACGTTGTCGCGCCGGGGCCGGTATGGACGCCGCTCAATCCCGCTGACAAACCTGCCAAGGCGGTGAAGAAATTCGGCAGCGACACGCCGATGAAGCGCGCGGCACAGCCCGAAGAAATCGCGCCTGCGTTCGTCTTCCTGGCTGCTCCCGTTTGTTCGAGCTATATTACCGGCGAAGTGCTGCCGATCATCGGAGGCTATTCCGGCGGCTAGGCAGCAAGCGTGTAGTGCCGTTAAAGTCTCCGCGCATAATTCACGAAACCGGTCCCGCGCATGCGCTCGTCCAGGCTACCCGCGTTCGGGTTGGCGATTATTCTGCTGCTGCCCCGGCCTGCGGAGGCGCAACAGCTACCCGTTATCGAGCAAACCCTGGTGGAATGGGTTGCCGCGCAAAAACATGCCTTGCCGAACTCGATGCGGAATTTCGATCAGGAGCAAAATCGAAATGCGCTGTTTGAAACCATGCTCTCCAGTATTGTTAGCCGGGAATGGGAGAAGGCGTCTCAAGCCGCGCAAAAACTGAATTACCAACTGGCAAGAATAAATGAGGCGAACGGCCCCTTCGCCGTCGCCTCGGATCACAAGGGCGTCGATCCGATTGTCGTCGTCAACATGAGTCCGTCGCGAGACGTCGTCGTTCAGGCCCCGCATGTCCCATTCGAGAAAGGAACGGCAGAACAGGCGATCACACTGCTGAAAAATCTCGGCGCTCGTGCTGCCATTATTTCCGGCGCGCACAGATGCGCGAGCCGGTCTTTTACCCTGTGCAATGGCAGGACTGCGGTTTGTTCCGGATCGCTCGAGAGTTTCCGGGCTTCCGATGTCGGCCACAACACCGGTACGCTGTTCCATCTCGCCCATACGCTCTTTTCCGATCGCTGGAAAAATTCGATCGTCATGTCCCTTCACAGGATGGAAGCAGACAGCGACGGCGTGAGAACGGCTGTCATCATTTCGAACGGAGTAATAGCGGACGACGATAACGCCACGACAGCCGCAACGCGGCTGCGATTTGCGCTGAGCGATTTAGTTAAAGCGCCGGGCCGTATCGTCAGTTGCAATGTCGGGTCGGACTCGAAGTATGACTATCGCCCGCTTTGTGGTTTTACGAACGTTCAGGGGCGTCATGTGAACGGCGACAAAGACGCGTGCCGCTTTGGCGTCATGCAGGGAACCGGTCGCTTCATTCATCTGGAGCAGGATCGCAGTGTGCTCGATCCTTACGCCGAAAACTTGAGCGAGATCGAGCGCCATCCATTTCATCGCGCGCTGATACGATCACTGAGCGAAATATTGCCGGCGGTCCCGCAGCGATAGTTTTCGCGGTTGTCGCGGGCTTGTCTCCATCGCTCTGCGATTTTCAAACAGCATTCCGCATCCTCACGCTCGGAAAGCGCGAAGTTGAAAGGCGGCGGGGACGCCGGGAGAATTCCGTCTCCCACGGCCGCCTGCGTAAAAAGGGAAAACGCAGACGAGGTAGTCACCGCGAGGTCCGGAATAATCCCGGCATCCCGCAGCGCGCCTGGCATTTCCGCCATGCGCGCCGACTACGCGCAGTGGGTTACGGCCTGCTTCGCATGACCCCCGGTGGACTTACCTTGCTATCCACCGCTGCGGGCCTAGACGTGGCCCAGTGACGAGCGGCAGGCTCGCCGGGAACATGCGACTTCAGCCGCCGCACTTCGCTCTCGCGTAAGAGACGAGATGCGGCCACTGCTTCCGGCCCACACCGCGCTACGCGTCACGCGGCGTCCTGTATTCGAGCCAGAACGCGCGCATTTTATTTTAAGCCGGGAGGGGCGGGGATAATTTTTTTCGAGGAGTCGCGGAAGCGATTGAGCGGAAACGAAAAAAGGGTGCCGCGGAAATGTCGCTATCCCCGCTCATCACGCATTTGCATCGGGCTCTCGGAATTCTAGTGCTAAACGCTTGAACTCTTCTGGGTCGAACCAAGAAGGCTTCCGATCGGCGCGATACAGTCTCGCACGCGCTGCGGCTTTAAATGCACTAAGTTCGATGAAGTCGAAGTTATCGCCGCCTTTCATTTGGTAGCCCCTTAGTTCATCGGGCGACATTCTGGCGAGGGCCGCTAGACGCTCGTAAATCGCCATGACTTTTTCGATTCGAATCTTCGAACCGACATCGCTGTCCGAAACATCCGGAAGTGCTACGTCCTTGTGAAATTCACCAATAATGATCTCCAGTCCTCCGCCGGGTTCATCATCAGGGTGAGCCTCTTTGAAGGCAGCGACCGCCTTATTCGCGCGGATCAGATCGGCGAACGCGACTTCCACATCTTCGACGTTCTGTCGAAAGAAAGTGGGTCGCTTAGAAGTTCTCGTTTTTTTTCTTCGCTTTCTTTTTCA
>Ga0247762_1000392_pt1 | contig 13242 bp, 7 predicted proteins | sample UWRJL081202R4_FD_181016 | JGI IMG/M metagenome (GOLD analysis project Ga0247762, IMG submission 181016) | Plant litter microbial communities from Arlington Agricultural Research Station in Wisconsin, United States - UWRJ-L081-202R-4 | ecosystem: Environmental > Terrestrial > Plant litter >...
GCCATAAGACGCGCGGTTATGGTAGAGCAACGTAATATCGCCAGGCCTGATGTACTGGCCGCTGTAGCCGATGAGCTATCCGAAAGAAATGCTGATGTCTTTAATGCTGATGATTTCAGAGAGGCATGCAGCGACGTTACAGCGCGTAGGGCCTTTCGCGACGATCTGCAAAAGGCAGCGTATCACAAAATCGGCCGTTTCCCCACGGTGACATTTGTAACCGGGGCGGGCAGGGGGCTGATCATAACGGGTTTCAGACCTTTCGAAATGCTGAAGGCGTGTATGGCAGAACTATCTGATAATGCTTGAGTCACTACTGCCACTTTATCCAAACCACTTTATGAGAACAATAATTACGATTTTCTTACTTCTCTGCACTATAATCTATCAGGTATCGGCACAACGGGGCAGCCCACCGAAGGAAAAAACATCTACACGACACGTCACAAAGTATGCGCAGCATCTGGATTTCCTGCCGGAAATGGTTAAGCTTTTAAAAGTGCCGAGTGGGTGGACAGTGACGGTCGCTGCCTCCGGACTTGGCAAACCCCGGATGATGCTTTCGGACGCACGAGGTAGACTCTATATAACGCGACGCGACGGCGGCGATGTACTGTTGCTCAAAGACGCGGATGGTGACCATGTGTTCGAAGATCTCGTAACCGTAGCAGGCGATTTTCCTGGTGTACATGGTATTGCCATCAAAGGGGACTGGATGTATTTATGTAACAATACCCAACTACGGCGCTACCACATAAACGACGATGGCTCGCTGGGCGTGTGGGAACTGCTGATAAAGGACTTGCCGTCAGGAGGCCAACACCCTAACCGCACGATAGGCTTTGGCCCCGACGGAATGTTGTACATCTCGGTAGGTACTTTGTGTAATGATTGCAAGGAGGCCGATCCTGAGGTAGCCGCTATGCTGCAAGTGGATCCTACAACCTGGAAGCGTAAAGTATTCGCTACCGGCCTTCGAAACACAATCGGGTTCGACTGGCATCCACAAACCAGGCAGCTTTGGGGTATTGACAACGGTGGTGATGGGAAGGGTAATCGCTGGCCTCCCGAAGAGGTTAATCACATCATTGAAGGTGGGGTATATGGATACCCATTTGCGTACGGTAAGCAAGTTGTCGATAAAAGCCGCGAGGATCCAGCGGGCGATGTAAAAGAAGAGTGGGTAAAAGGTACTGTACCTTCTACGCTCGATCTGCCTGCGCACATGGCACCAATAGATTTTAAGTTCTTTCCGGCAGGGATTACTCCTTATTCCGGTGATGGCCTGGTGTGCTGGCATGGCTCATGGAATCGCAGTAAGTCTGTTGGTTTCAAGGTACAGCGAATTCGTTTCGAAAACGGTCAGCCGGTTGAGACTGTCGATTTTCTCACCGGATTTTTAAAGCCAGGCTTTTTACTTTTCAAACGGAAGGCCCGTTTCGGCCGGCCTGCCGGTATTGCGATCGCTCAGGACAGGACGGTCTATATATCCGATGACGCCAACGGTGTAATTTATGCAGTAACTCCAACCAAGTAATCTTTATGAAACGAATATATATCCTTGCTTTTTTTCTTGCCGGCTGTATCGCGATTAAACCTACTGAAAGAATAAATTTTACTGCTCCAGAATTTTATCCGGAGGGTATTGCCTATGATAAGGGCTCAGACGTGTTCTATGTATCTTCTGTAAGGAAGGGGATTATCGGAAAAGTAACCCGGAAAGGTAACTACTCGGCATTTGTTAATGACACCACTCTTCAGTCTTCGTACGGTATAAAAATTTCCCCAGATGGCAAGCGCCTGTTGGTATGTAATGGCGATGCCCGTTACAGCCGGTACTCTACGCCGGACACGTTTAGGAAAAAAGCCCGGTTACTAAGCTTTAATCTTTCAACGGGACGGCGGGAGCAGGACGTTGATCTGTCGCGACTAATCCCAGGAAAGCATTTTCCAAATGATCTCGCCTTTGACAAAGATGGGAATGCATACGTCACGGACAGCTATGCACATGCTATTTATAAAGTAACCCCAGATGGTCAGGCATCCATATTTTCTCAATCAAAGCTTTTTGTTACAGAGGGTATCGGCATTAACGGTATAGTTTTTCATCCAGATGGTTTCCTGTTGGTGGACAACAGTAATACGGGGTGCTTGTATAAAGTTCCGTTAAGTAACGCATCCACTGTTACCAAAGTTAAGGTTGAGCAATACTTCCTTGGTGCCGATGGCATGATTCTGAATGACAACAATTCAATTACTATGGTTGTTAACGGCGGAAATGATAAAATTTTCAAGCTTACAAGCAAGGACGGCTGGGTGACAGCTAAACTTGCAGCAACAACATTGATAGCCGATCGTTTTACCTACCCAACGACTGCAACAGCCGATGCAGAGGCCATCTGGGTATCGAATGGGAAATTCAGTGACCTTAATGATAGTACAGCGTTTCCCGCGAAAATATTTGCCATTCAAAAAGTGGTGCTTAAGCCCGTACCGTAAGCAATCATATTCCTGAAAATAGTAAAGTGCCCGCCGGGCGGGCACTACCTACACAATAGATATTCACCTGCCTGTAGCTCAGAATGGCGTTGCAAAGCCTTATTAAAATTCATCTTGTGTGATCTGCTGCGTTTTCATGGCAATATTTGAAACGTCTTTAGCCGCTTCACCAGAATTTAGTAAATTAACTGCTTAAACTAGCAGTTTGGAATATTGCTATACCTAACTTGTACAGCAGGGTATTAAAACCGACCCTGTAGATTTTAATGCTCAACTGGTTGGCTAATAAAGCGGGCGTAGTTTTTTGAGATAATAAAGATAATTATCCCCTTGCCCGTTTTAATTATCAATATAACAACTAAAATAATGCAGGTAATAAATGTGGATGATGACAGCGACGACAGAAACATGTTTTGCTGGGCTATCAGGAAAATTGATCCAGGCATCCAGTGTATTGAAATCGAGAATGCCGAAAAGGCGATCGAGTTTCTTCGCCTCAGCGACATTTTTCCCGATTTTATTTTTCATGGATATCAATATGCCGCGCATTAACGGATATGAGTGTGTCCAGGAAATTCATGGATTCCCCAATCTAAAGAATACTCAAATTATAATGTATAGCTCCTCCTTCAATCCTCGCGATCAGGTAGAATTCGGTGTACTGGGTCTGAAATATTTGTCGAAAACAAGCGATATCCACGAGTTGGTAGATTCGATCAAGAAAATGATACAATCGAACTAAGCCCTGGGGAGAAAAACGGAAAATGTGGCGCCTGCATTTTCTTTTCCTTCGGCAATAATTCTTCCGCCATGATCCTCTACTATTTTTTTGCAGATGGCCAATCCCATCCCGGTACCGTCAACCTCGTTATTATAGTGTAGCCGTTGGAAGAGCGAGAATATTTTTGATACATATTTCTGATCAAACCCCAAGCCATTGTCACTTATCTGGATGCAGATATAATTCTTGTCTTTATTTAGGGCAAAAGCCTCATATTGAGTTGCGGAAACGGTGTGAACACTCACTTTTATTTCAGGTTTTCCCCGACTGAACTTTAGAGAATTGCCGATTATATTATTAAACAGCAATTCCATTTGACTGGGTTCAGCAATGAGAGTTGGGAGTTCGGAAATATGCATATCTGCATTTTTCTTCCTGATGATTGGTTCCAGGCTCGCCACTACATCGCGTAGTGTTTTATTTAAGTCAACCTTCTCCGGGTTTCTATTGTGGTTTTGCAGCAGTTGGGAGTAACTTAAAAGATCTCTGAGCAGCGCTGACATCCTGGACGCAGTCTGATTTATTTTATCAATATTTTCCTTTACATAGTTGTCGTTAACAGCATGGTCTTTCAGATAGCCTGAGAATGTCTGAATTTTTCGAAGAGGTTCCTGAAGATCGTGACTTGATACATAAATAAACTGTTCAAGCTGCTCGTTAACCTTTCTAAGATTGTGATTGGATTTAAGCAGTTCTCCGATATTATTGAACGCGAGCAGGATTAGCGTTTCCTTGTTCTCACCTTGCTTCAGGAGCCTGTATGCGTTTATAATAAACGTCATATCACCTAATTTCGGGAAGAAATGTTCAAGTTTAAATTCCAGGTAATTTGTTCTCTTGCCAAGAAGGTCATTGAGGTGGTCCCTCAATGTGTTTATATCCCAGGCGTGGTCGCCCAGCTCGTATATAAAACTTCCCTCTGTGGTTTCGGGTGTAAGTTTAAAAGTTTCGTAGAATGATTTGTTTGCAACCCGCACCTGCAGATTGGCGGTGAGGACAAGAAAAGGGTTACTAACCGTGTCAACGATGGCGTTTGCGTAATTTTGAGATTCCTTTAGCTCCAGGTTTCTTTTCTGCAGTTCTTCATTGATGGTTGTTAATTCTTCATTAGAAGACTGTAATTCCTCTTTTGAGGTTTCCATCTCCTCATTTAAGCTTTGTAATTCCTCATTCGATGAAAGAATTTGTTCGTTATTCGCCTGGAGCTCTTCGTAAGTGGTTTCATATTCTTCGTTGGTCGTTCTGATCAACTCTCTGGATCGGATTAATTCCTCTTCCAGGTTGATTATCATTTGCGCCTTTTGTCCATCGGTTGTTTTAGATCTCTTCAGAACTTTCTTTTGGCGCACGCTTTCGTTCGGGTTCTCCTTAAAGACAACTAAAAAAAATAAGTTGTCACCCATTGTCTTTGGAGAAACCTCTAATGTCAATTCCTGGGGAACCTTCTTGTTGTAAATAACAATTTCCTCCCGCATCGCCACATTGCCGGTCTTTTTAGCCTGTTGTATCAGCGTACGCAAATCAATCAGCAGATCTTCCCGGATCATCTTTAAAATATTAAAGCTTGCCTTACCAATAACAGGGGAAAGGTATCCGGATATAACACCATAGAATTGCACAATATTTAAATGGTCATTCAGTACCACGCAAGGCATGACATAGTTTGTCAATATGGACTTCTCCATTTCTTTCTCAATATCAAATTCCGTGCGGGAGCCTTTTTCTACAATTTGCTTAAGCGGAGCAGCGTATATGGGAGTGCTTGTTGTTATATCAACCTGACGGGGATTAGTTGTTGTTCGCCTGCTGTATAGCCGCACTTTTTTATCGAGGGGATCAAATAAATCAGTAGCGTTCCCAATCGTTTCCGATTTTCCTAAAAACAGAAATCCCGTCGGCTTCAGTGCATAATGGAATGTTCGAAGGATTTTTTGCTGTGGCTCGTTCTCCAGGTAGATCAAAACGTTCTGGCAGCTGATCAAATCCATGCGGGAAAATGGCGGATCTTTAAGTAAGTTCTGCTGGGAGAAAATGCATGTTTCCCGTATTGTTTTTTCAACCTGGTAATGACCGTCAATTTTTTTAAAGAATTTCTTTAGCCTGTCGGGCGTTATATTCTGCATCGAGCTCACTGTATAAATTCCAATACGTGCCCGTTCAATGGCATTCGCATCCAAGTCTGATGCAAATATCTGAAACTGAATTAAAAGCCCCTTTTTCTCCAAATACTCGGCCAGCGTTATAGCTACAGAATACGCTTCTTCTCCGGTGGCGCACCCTGAAACCCATATCCTTATTGGCTCTGAGTCCTTCCTGTTTTTCACTATACCCGGAATTATTTCATCGTTAAGCGCCTTGTAAAAGTCGCTATCCCGAAAAAAGTTGGTTACGTTGATCAGGAAATCGCCGTACAGATCATCCACTTCCTTTTCACTGCCACTTAGAATAGGATAGTAGTCTTCAAGGGTTTCAAGTTTATGCAACACTACTCTCCTCACTACACGCCTGTATATACTTGCCTGCTTATAATGCGAGAAGAAATCGATTCCCGTTCTCGATTTTACAATTGAAAGTATCATTCTAAGGATTTCCTTGTCGTCGTTTATTTTTTCGGCGTGGTTCTTCTCTACTTTCTTCGAGGGTAACACTGCGTAGGGAATTTTTGACAACTCAGCTAATTCATTTGCAATACCTGATGGAGATAGTGTAAAATCCGCATAGCCCGATTCATAGGCACTTTTCGGCATGCCCGGAAATTTTGCCGAGTCATCCTGGGCGAATGTTATTCCGCCTTCGGCCTTAACGGCCTTTAATCCCAGCGTGCCATCAGTTGCCGTCCCTGATAGTATCACGCCTATGCTGTTATTTTTATAAACTGACGCAAGGGCTGTTAAAAAGTAATCAACAGCAAAATTTCCATTTATGGTGATATCCCGGGGCGCGAGCTTCAAATGCCCGTCGACAATACTCATGGAGGTGTTTGGGGGAATCACATAAACATTATTTTTTTTTACCTCCATTCCATTTTTAACAGTATGCACCTGCATCCGTGTCTTTAATTGTAGAATTTCGGCGAGCGCACTTTTATGATTTGGCGATAGATGCATAACCAGTACATATGCCATGCCCAGGTCATCGCCTAAGTGTGAGAGAACCGCGGAAAAGCTTCCAGGCCGCCGGCGGACGCCCCGAAGCCTACAATAGGAAATGGCTTAACCTGAGGTTTTTTAGAAGCAACAGTTTTAATAACGGTGGCTTTATTATTTTCAGGAAGGGGCGGGGTTATTTTTTTTCACGGATACAATGGCGCTTATTACACTCGAAAGTAGACAAAAAAAGGTGCAAAACCACCCGGTCAATCTCTCAGCTGGTTTTTAACATTATTGATGCCAGCCTTTGTAATTTCCGCGTTGTGGTTTCAGGTTATGCTGCCGCTACCCGATGAGTTACTCCAACGGGGGCGCAATCATCCGTTATCGCGTGATGTAAGAGAAGGAGTATATGTGCGTGCATCAATCAAAGCGCCCGTCGTGCGTATTGGGTATATAAACAACAAACGTCGCCCCTTCGTCAACCGCACTATGCGCGGTAATTAATCCCGCGTGATTGTCCACAACCTTCTTTACTATGGAAAGCCCGATGCCGGTACCAGGATATTGATTCCTGGAAAACAGGCGTTGAAAGACCTCAAATATCTTCTCCTTATATGTCATGTCAAATCCGACGCCGTTGTCAGATATGGTGATCTTACAATAGCTTTTTTCAGGAATCAGATATTTATTTTCCTCCAGCATTCCCGGCGTAAAAAGATCTTTGCCCAAATCCGTTTTGTCACTAATTTTAATATGTGGGTCAATCCCAGGCCGGGAGAACTTTAGTGAATTACTAACGAGGTTGTAAATAAGTTGATGGAACTGGAATTCTATAACGTGCGCCTCACAACTTAAATTTACTTCAACGGTTGCTTTAGACTCCTTAAGCTCATCTTCAAGCTCTAACAAAACATTATCCACCACCTGGCGTATCGGAATATCGGTAAACTTTGCCTCGATCGTGCCTACGCGGGAGTAAGTAAGCAAGTCCTGAATCAAAACCCGCATGCGGCCTACCGACGATTCAATACGATGGAAAATGTCTTTTCCCTCTTCAGAAAGTTTCTCCTTTTCCAGGCTTTCTATTCTATGCACAAAGATCTGGATTTTTCGCAAGGGCTCTTGTAAGTCGTGGCTCGATATATACGTAAATGACTCGAGATCGTGATTCTTCCGCTGCAGTTGCAGATTGGCATTTTGCAATTCGGCGGTGCGTCGTGCAACTTCTATTTCCAGTCTCTCTTCCGCCTCTTTCTGGTGTTGCATATCGCTCATGCTGCCTACCCAGCGCATTGGTTTACCCTCGTCATCTTTAAGCAACCAGGCGCGACTTAAATGCCAATGGTACTCCTTTAAATGGCCGTTAAATAACCTCATTTCCATTTCGAAATTCTGTCCTGTCTTAACCGACGTACGCCAGCGGCGTGTTACCTCTTCAACATCGTCCAGGTGTACAACAGACACCCAACCATCTTTATAGAGCTGCTCTCGTGTCAAACCGGTATACGTTTCCCAGTTTGCGTTCAAATAAGTAACCTCTCCATCCAGGTTTGCGGTAGATACTTTATCCGGAAGCTTTTCCGCCAGTTGCTTAAAGTTCCGTTCACTTACTTCTATCAGGTTGTGTAAAGCCAGTTCGTCGGTAATGTCCCGCGCAATGCCGGATATGCCGACAATACGATTATTATCACCTCTTATCGGCGACGACGTTAGTGAAACATTGATATGTTTGCCGTCTTTTGCTATTAGAACAGTATTATAATGAAAAACGGCTTGCTCTGATATGATCCGGCCTTTCACCAAATCCTCCGGATTTGGTGAATCTGCCGGAATCAAAATTTCTATCCCCTTGCCGATAATTTCCCCTTCAGTATATCCTAATAACACTTCCGCGCCTTTATTCCAGGATAGAATTTTATCATCTAAACCCCGGCTGAAAATCGCGTCTGACGACGAATATATAACTGACGAGAGGAGCGACTTTGACCGGTTTATCTCCTCTTGTTCCGTGATATCTTCCATGGCAAGGAGTATTAATTTATCTTCTCCTTTGTCGCGTAATATCTCACGGGCGTTCAGCAACATCGTTCGTTCTCCAGCCAATGGCAGATGATAGGTTACCCTGAAATCGGTAAAGTTCTTGTTGTCCGGCAGAACCCTTTCCAGTAAATCCCGAAGCTCGGGCAGGTTCCATTGGTTATTGTGAAGTTTAAAGATCAGGTTGCCTTTAGTATCGGTTTCGTTCATAAGAAAGGTTTCATAAAATGCCATGTTGGCCATAGCAATCCGCAGATCTTTATCTAATACTACCCCAGGCTCCCGGACTGTACTGATAACACCCTGGGCGAAGTTACGCTCTTCCACCACCTGTTGATTCAGCATCGATAGTTGCTGATTTACTGAGGTAAGCTCCTCATTCGTACTTTGAAGTTCTTCCTTACTTGTCTCCAGTTCCTCATTTAAGCTGCGCAGCTCCTCCGCGCCACTCTGCAACTCTTCATTAGCGCTTTGTATTTCCTCATAAGCCACTTCCTGGTTCTCGGCAATGATACGCATGTCGTCATGAGCCTGTGCCAGTTCGCGTTCCAGTTGTTGAATACGCGTCTCGTCACCCCCGTAGCCAGACCTTTTTTTCGCTGGTTTCCCGTTCAGTAAAATCTCTTTAGTTATTGTATGAAATAAAACCAGGTAATGTAGCTCTGTCACATTCGGTAATATAATCGCCTCGAGAGCAAGCGTGTACTGAACATTGCCATCCTTGAAGATAATATTGTCTTTCTTTATCGACTGATTCGGGTCCTTTGTCTTATCAAAATCTTTTCTGAGCTTGCTCATAATCGAGCGTAGCTCAAAGGCAATTTGCTTATTCGCCAGTTTGTAGAGGTTATGGCTCGGCTTGCCTGGTGGTTGTTGCAAATAGTCATTTGTATTGCCTCTATAATTCACAATATCCATCGCCTCGTTTACAATTACACCTGGCGGCGTGTAGCGGCTCAAAACAATATCGTCGGCTATCTTTTGAAAATCCATCTGAATATTAAGGTCGATTGAATTGGGGAGGGGAATCACCGTCGGCTGTTCCCGGTGCGTATTCAGTGCAGGCACAACTATTTTTGCCTGCACATCTTTCCGCATAAATAATTTGTTTTTATCGCTAACCGTCCTGAAAAGCTCGGGCATGGCGCCAACGGTTTCCGACTTTCCAAGAAATAATTGCCCGCTTGGGTTCAATGCATAATGAAAAACCGTAAGGGCCTTCTTCTGCAGGTAGTGCTCCATGTAGATCAATACATTGCGGCATGAAATCAAATCTACTTTACTAAACGGCGGATCCTTTACGAAGTTATGAATGGCGAATACACAACAGTCCCGAAGCTCCTTCTTAACCCGGTAAGCACCGTTATATTCTGTAAAAAATTGGTGAAGACGCTTAGCGTCGATACCTTCAGCTTCACTTTTTGCATAAACACCAGCGCGTGCCTTAGCGATCGCGGCCTCGCTGATGTCGGTAGCAAAAACCTGGAACTTTATGCCATGCGCAGAGGCATATTCTTGCAGGCACATGGCCATGGAATAGGCTTCTTCCCCCGTGCTACACCCCGCAACCCAGACTCTGATCATATCCGTGCTATTATTGGCCACGATTTTCGGAAGTACCTGCGAATACAGGAATTCAAAACTCTCGGGATTGCGAAAGAACATGGTCACGTGGATCAGAAAATCCTTCGCTAACGCATCCTGCTCTTCCGGGTTATCACGCACATACGTCAGGTATTCTGCTGCATCTTCTTTTCTATGCAGCATCATTCGGCGCAGCATCCTGCGTTTGATGGTAGTTTGTTTGTAATGCGAAAAATCAATCCCTCGCCTTTGATGAAGGAGAGACAGAATATTCGAGAGTATCTCGGGTTTAACCCGAAAATGCTCATCACCCCCGGCAGAATCGCCTTTGAGCAACGCTTGGATTTTATCAGGAATTTCTTCCGGGGCTAACACAAAATCAACGATCCCGGCTTGTTCAGCATTTGCAGGCATCTCCTTGAATTCTGCGGAATCTTTGTCCTGGGTTATTGTCATGCCGCCCTGGCTTCGTATAGCTTTCAACCCGGCAGTACCATCCGCTCCCGTGCCGGATAGAACGACGCCGATAGCAGCATCATGGGCAACCTCCGCCAGTGACGAGAAGAACTTGTCGATGGGGCGGAGCCGCTCATCCCTGTTACTAAACTTTTCCAGCGTCAGTTTACCATCTTTTACGCCGACTGTATTTCCGGGAGGAACTACGTACAGACAATCAGGGGTAACATTGAACTCGGGTGATAGCTCCTGGACTTTTATCTGGGCTGTTTTCTGTAAAAGTTCAACCAGTCGGCTCTCGCTATCCGAGGGCAAATGCTGTATGAGTATATAGGAAGCTCCCGAATTTGCCGGTATTGCTTCAGCAAGTTTATTAAATGCATCAAGCCCACCAGCTGACGCTCCCACGGCAACGATTCGCGTTGGGGAAATGGATTTTTTTGTAGGATCCTGGTGTAGCTTTTTTCTCGTTTTCATTGTAACGCCTGAGGTTGTGACCTTCTGCCTTGTAGATAATAGTAAAATTCAAGCCAACCGGTATATATTATCACACACGATATGAAGTTGCAACAAAAATCGGTCTGAGGTAATTAGCTAAACATCGGTAATAGTGATTCTAGGCATGATATCAAGGTTTAACAAAATATCGGGCGGTTGCACCTTTGCAGTAGGTGGGCTAAATACTCCTCAGCTCTTTTCGAAATCCCTGGTTTTATGTTGATTTTCAAGCCTTTCAGTGCATTACTAAACAAGCAGGCACTCACACTATCTCCATGCATCAGCAAAATACCCCTCAGCGTCCATGAGGGTTCTATCAATTTTGGATCAGGAGCTGTGAAGGTATAGAAAATTATCAAGAAGGTACGTCCGATATGCCGAAAGACCAAAAACGCTTTCCGTTTAGGTCTTTCATTTTGACAAAGCGCCTATGCGGTGAGGTCACAGACCTCACGAACCTTCTATTGGATATTGGCGGTACTCAGATTGGACTGAATGTGAGCCTGAGCACATACGGAAGTTGAAGATTCCATTAAACGACCTTGGAATCGATCATTTGACCTTTGAATCCGACCACTTTTCTGATCTGAAATCTTCAATTACTGATGAGGCCATGGAAATGCAGTGAGAAACACAGTCTATAATTCAGAGTGGCATCAGTACGTGTGTAATCAGTATTTCGGTTAAAGTAGGAGTATTGCTGACACTTTTGCGTTACATAGTATAGCAGCGCCAGGGCACCACAGCCTTTGTTGTAGTTATATGTTGAAATAGTTGTCCACAAAATAATATAGAGCGGTCCATTATACTCATCTATTTCTCCATATCGACGCCCGATGTCAAATCTGACGCGGTATCGTTATTGATGGTTTTACTCCAAAAGAACGATATGAAAACAAATAAGGATAATAAAGAGAAAGGTAAAGCTGATACCGGGAAAAGTACACGTAGCGATGAGGGTAGCGGCCAGGCGGGGAATTTCGGGTCTGATGGAGATATGGGGACTAATTATAGCGCCTCACCGGGACGAACGAGTCCCGCTGTTTCTGCAAATGATACGCATCAGAAGAAAAAGAAGAAAACGCAACGATAGTCGTTGACTTCACCTGATTATTGGCAAAGACAGGAGTTCACCGGATATATTTATTGTTACTTCGAAATTTGAGGATGAAAGGCGTGATAGAATACGATGAGGCGAAATTGATTTTCGCTGACGCAAAAAGGAACAAGTACGCGCTACCCGCGGTTAACGTTACAAATTCCAATACCATTAATGCTGTTCTTGAAACTGCGATGGCGGTGAACTCACCTGTGATAATTCAATTCTCCTACGGAGGTTCTCATTTCTTTATAGGAAAATCAGTATCGAACAATCAACATCGGGCGTCCATTGCAGGCGCTGTGGCCGCTGCAAAATATGTGCATTCAATTGGTGAGCTCTACAAGGTTCCGATCCTGCTTAATACAGATCATGCCTCCAAAAAATTATCGGGCTGGGTTGATGGAATGCTGACGGAAGGCGAAAAATATTTCGCGGAATACGGGTGCCCTTTATTTACGTCTCACATGCTTGACCTTTCAGAAGAATCATTACAGGAGAATATGGAAATCAGCAAACGTTACCTGGAGCGGCTTACGCGGTTGAATATGTATCTTGAAATCGAATTAGGCATTACTGGTGGAGAAGAAGACGGTGTCGATAATTCAAACGTTGAGGGCTCGAAGCTTTATACCCGTCCCGAAGAAGTTGCGTATGCCTACGAGGAGCTTATGAAGGTGAGCGATCATTTTGTTATTGCTGCGTCATTTGGAAATGTGCATGGCGTATACAAGCCGGGGAATGTGCAATTGCAGCCAGCGATACTCGATAATGCTCAGATACTTGTTAAAAATAAGTATGGAACGGGGGTAAACCCAATCAGCTTCGTGTTCCATGGTGGATCAGGAAGCGAGCCTGATAAGATCAGGGAAGCAATAGATTATGGCGTAGTAAAAATGAATATTGATACGGATGTCCAATGGGCCTTTTGGGACGGTGTCAATCAGTACAGCAAAGAAAACAGGCCGTATCTGCAAACACAGCTTGGTAATCCGGAGGGTGAGGCTTTGCCAAACAAAAAGCAATATGACCCTCGCGCGTGGCTCAGACAGGGCGAAGTTTCCGTTGGTGAGCGCCTGAAGGTAGCTTTCCGGGATCTGAACAGCGTGAATAGGGCTGTGCCTTTTTTAGACTGACGACCGAATTCATGATTCCATGTTGACTACACAACTACGCCGGGGAGCGTTGTACACGAT
>Ga0247762_1000393_pt1 | contig 13212 bp, 16 predicted proteins | sample UWRJL081202R4_FD_181016 | JGI IMG/M metagenome (GOLD analysis project Ga0247762, IMG submission 181016) | Plant litter microbial communities from Arlington Agricultural Research Station in Wisconsin, United States - UWRJ-L081-202R-4 | ecosystem: Environmental > Terrestrial > Plant litter >...
GTAACAAGTTTCAGGAGAGCGACTGGTGACGCGCTCAGCACCAACCAAGGCCTTGCTCAACATTGCCCGCGCATTGACATCCTCAGACTGGCAGACTGCTACTCAACTACAAATATCTTTGAACCTCCTTCATCAACTCCTTCAACGAACCCTTTATTCCCACGGCGCCTGTTCAGGCGTTACCAGCCGACACAATGACGAGCGTAGTCGCGAAATTTGCTGCAAAGAAGATCATGGGAGATGGTCTGAAGCAGTTTTCCCAAAGAGGCAAGAAGAACGGGCCTGAGAGCGCATATGTACGATCCCATCTTGATACAATTATTAGTTCTCGAGCTAACCACACTCCAGGATCCATATTTTGACGTTATCTGGGACGAGCGCAAAGGAAGATCGAAGAAAGTGAAGAAACAAGTTCCATCATACATTCCAGAACATGACGCCATCATTCTGGCAAAAATGCGAAGACGGTCTTATCGCCTAGATATGGGTCTGTTCTCGCTTTTTGGTATTCGATTTGGTTGGAGCAGTGTGATCGGTTTGGTTCCTGCGTTAGTATCCCCACTCTTGAATGCCATGTTACACTACTAACTTTCACATATAGTTTCGGCGATGTTGGTGATCTTATGCTGGCCTTGTTGCTCGTATGGAACTGCGGCAAAGTCGAGTGCGGCTTGGGAGGCGTCAAATACCACATGTTATTCAACGTTGCGGTCGATTTCGTGGTCGGTATCATCCCGTTTTTGGGCGATTTGGCAGATGCAGCCTACAAGGCCAACACCCGCAACGTGCGTCTCCTCGAAGAACGCTTGGACGAAGTCTACAAACCAAAGGACGTTCTGCGCCGTGAAAAGGAACAAAGGCGATCATGGCACCCAAGGGGAAAGGACGATGTCCGTGGCAAGCCTCCGGCTCCTGCAACGGTGTACGAGGAATTTAGCGATAGCGAAAGCGACCGAAACGAGCCTTATTCTTCCAACCACAGAAATGGACACGGCGAGCCTAGGAGACCACAGGAGGCTAGGGCACCTGCCGAGACCAGAGGTGGCCCGGCGCCAGATCGGAATAGGAGCCAAAAATACTCTGGCCGATCCGGACGCCAGCGGCCTCATGATGAAGAGATGGGAGTACAGCAATCTGGCGTGTCAGGGCGTTAGTAAAAAAATCATATGTGTGAGACACTACGAGTGCCTGTAACGGCGTGTTGCTTGTTGTCCTTTTCTTTTCATTTTAAATTTGAAAGGCTGAGCCCACATAGAGCTATGATGTTTCTTTGAGTTTTAAAAGAATAGCGCTGTCTAGATAGTGCTCTTAATATCCCTATAGTAATCACTTTGAGCCATCATTTCTAACCTTTTTAACCAATCCACCTGTGTCCTTTTTTTCCCCACTGCAATGTTACGCATTCACCAACAAGCTCATTGGACCAGACAGAAAACCTGATGTTAGAGCACGAAACAGCAACACCGTCAATCATATCGTATTCTCTGGAAACCCCTGTGCGAACGGAGAGGCACAGTAAAGAATCACTCCTTATCTGAGGCGATTTCTCAAGCTGTAGCAGAATTTCTGGCCAAAATATTTGCTAAGCGTACGTAGTTATTTTCGCCTAGAACCCCGCCATACGATGCGCAAAGCACATACCTGAACACTGTATTTTGCATGAGCTTCCACTTCCCCGTAGATAATGCTAGCGCTTCAACCATAGTTTCATTCTATGCTGCTCACACTGAATGAGCTGGGGTGTGCTCAGCAACTTTCTGTAGAAAACGACATTCCCCAAGGCTACCCTTCAGTTGCTGCCCGTAACGGCACGGCTCGCGAGCAACCATAGCAAAGTTGCTCCTTTCCTGATCTGTGAATTTTACTTTGATCACCGCCCCAGCCATGAATACCCAATAAACCATCCAGAACTGGCATTCTGCACAACTGACACACTGTCTCCGTTTGGCCTAAGGGGGGCGCCTCTAACTTGCTGCTCGTTCGCACCACATTTGCAACAATCGAAGGATAGTTCTCTTCCACGGACTCAAAATACTGCTTCATTAAATTATCGATTGTGGTGGTTTTGGTGCTTGCTGAAGGCTGAGGAGCTGAATCTTCAATAATGAGGGGTGTAAGTGGCGGAGAGCACATTTCTGCATGTGCTACAATCTCCTTCCTAAGAAGATCCCGCATGGGGAAATGAAATGCCATTCCATGAGGTGATATGGAATCAGTAACCTGCCATGGTAGCGAGAAACCCCTTCCTTTTGCAGTTTCAGCAAGAGTCCTTTCCGCAAGCCGCGTCGTACTATCCCCCCATAAGATTGCTTCACACTGGTTTTGACGCGCTAGGTCAATGATGGCACGATTCCTTAGTATTGTCAAAACATCAACACGTGAAGTTGCCGATGGTAAAAGGTGAAGAAGCTCTTCTAGTCGTGCTTCTGTAGTACTATGGCGATCGTAGTCAATCTCCAAGCTACCGTCCGAGATACTCAAAAAATCCTCAATATCAAGGACATCGGGTAATTTAGAGATAGAGTAGGTGTGTTGGGGATAGCGCTCGCTTATCGCATCTAGTCTTTGCTTTGACAAGTCGTAATCTACTGAAGGCTCGCAGATGAAAGCAACCTTTAAAGTATAGCCTGGTCTTCCGGTACGCTCAGATTGCCGGGAGAGTTGATGACTGAGAACGTGCAGAACAGTCAATGAAGAGACACCGAGTGAGAGAGGAAGCAGTAAGCTCCTTTCCTGTCCAAATGTTGTATGCCGGACACGAAAAGCTTCCATGCGCTTAATTACTTTCGTGTGTACATATTTGACAAAACAGTCTCTGGAACCAGAGTAAGATTTCGACAAGCATATCTGCCATGTTCGAGGGCACTACATACCTACATAGAGGTTCAGTGCGGATAATAATTGCTGTTTCTAGCAAACCGCAACGCCTACACCCGGGTTTGGGTTCATTTTTATCCCCTTCAACCTGCGTACCTGGCATCGTTGCGACTCGTGATGCGGCTTGGGGTTTTGGATGGCGTTCGACGAGGAGTTTAGCGCTATGCATTGGCGCCGTGTAGCCTTGGCACTGACCCTGACAAGCGGCGCCTCGTAAGTTGAGGACACACCCGTGTTTGAGCGGCTCTAGGCTCACCATCAACGCCAATAAATTCTCCATGCTTGTACCTTCTGTGTATCAAGCAAAAGTATCGCCGCAAGCTTCGACTTGATAGTCAGTCACTCAACATTCGATCGCCGAGATCGGTTTTCGTTTCTCGAGGCTGCCCTCGCAGCAGAACAATATGAGGAGGTGGATACAAGCGGGATTAGTGCTGCTTGCTTCAGCATTGACTGTACAGGCGGCGGAAGTGGTATTGGTAAGTAGCCTGAAATCCCGCAGCTTTTCAGATGCTTAACAGTTCAACAGGACCAAAAAGATGACAACAACCAGCGATGCTCGGGCATGTACAGTCGGAAAACCTGGGGCGGCGCCGTAGATCCCTTCATACAAGTAAAACTCCTAAAACCACAGACAAAAGACGGGAGCGAACCCCCGGATCATGCAGTTAGCTTGGTGATCTTTGAATGGCAGGATAAACAGTTGATTGGAAAAGCTCCGATACCAGAGAAGCCGGAAGAGGTGCGCATCGCCGCAGCTGCATTGAAGACTCAAATACTGATCGGGAAGCTCTAGAAACTCTTCATCTGTGATAACGAAGCTATTGCGCTGAGTTTGTGCAATGATACGCTAAAAGACCACTACATACTAGCCGATAATGCAGAGAAGGCCATCAGCAAGATCGAGACCCAGGCACTGCATTTCGCCGACAACCACATCACATATCCAATTGTGCGAACAGGCTATTATTGCGTAGGCACTTTCGCCCCAGAGCCCTTCGAATATCAGGTTGTAGTGGAATTCCGCAATGCATATGGAGAGCTGCCGGCGGCACAAATTGCTAAATTGCCATTCTATGGTGGCCTAACGATTGTGTATGCGGTAGTAGGCGCGTTTTGGGCGTTTCTCTACTTCCAGAACAGACATGATATCCTGCCCGTTCAAAATTACATCACCGCGATTCTCGTATTCCTAGTCATTGAAATGTTCATGACCTGGCTATTCTACGACTATCAAAACCGGCATGGCAGCAATCTTGGTACCAATGTGCTTATGATTATTGTTTCCATCTTAAATGCCGGCAGGAATTCATTTTCATTCTTCTTGCTGCTTATTGTCTGTATGGGATATGGAGTTGTCAAGCCTTCACTTGGAAAGACCATGGTCTACGTTCGCTGGCTTGCTGCAGCTCACTTCCTCTTTGGAGTCATCTACGCCATCGCGTCTCTCACGGTGCATCCGGATGATGCGGGACCTCTTGTTCTACTTGTCATCCTTCCTCTTTCGGCAACTCTTACAGGCTTTTATATCTGGACCCTGAACTCCCTTAGTATGACAACCAAAGATCTTGTGGATCGCAAGCAACATGTCAAGGCACTGATGTACCGGCGTTTATGGTGGTGCATTCTCGGAAGTATCCTCGTCATCTTTGCATTTTTCTTCTTCAACAGCTTCGCATTCGCCGGGGTCGGTAATGAAGATTTCGCACCAACCCACTGGATGACGAGGTGGTTCGTTCTTGACGGATGGCTAAACATCGTCTACCTAGCCGATGTCTGCTTCGTAGCCTATCTTTGGCGGCCTACAGCGAATAACAGGCGATTTGCCATGAGTGATGAGGTAAGCTTGTTCAACTGGCCGTACTATTTTGTCTATTCAATGCTTACACATATTAGATTGCTCAAGATGATGATGGATTCGAAATCGCCTCCATTCGCGATTCTTTGGATGAAGAGGAAGGAGGGTCGCGGTCACAGAGCCCGAAACCCCCACCCTATGATCCAGCTCCTTCACGTGGCAACCCGAACCGTGATACTTCTCCCTTGCCAGCTCCAAGGCCCACCAGACGAGCCTCGTTGCCTAGGGAAAGCTTGGACGGAGAAACAATATTTGCCGTTGGCGATGAAGATAAATGGAGTGACGATGATGCCGACGAGGATGAGAGGCAAAACCTGACAGGGAGGAAAGGTTAAATTCGCTAGCTTGTACATTTAATTCTACATTCCATTACATCTCTACCATTACGATAGTATCCCTGGTTTGCAATGCTGGGGATGAAAAAGTGCTCCCCCTGGGAGGCCTTGTTGAGCGCAATGCTGTAATATGCACTACATGCACTGCCTTCTTTCCCTCATAATACAACAAAGTGTTTCTCACCATTGGCTTTCCAATCGCTGTTTTGGAAAAGGAGATGGTGCTGAAAGCCTTGATGGCATTCCCACACGTGATCCTAAGGCGGTGCTGTGGCGGATGATTTTTAGGACTCCTCAGAACTGAAGAGTCTTGTCCGGCTGACTCGGTCACATGGTCAAGATGAGCTGTGCACCGGGGCTGTAAATTTCCAAGGCAACAGCATAAGGGGTGAAGTAGGCTGCTGTCATTGAGGCGCAGCAAAGAGAAGTCGGCGCTCCAGCCACTCCCACCAGCTTCTGATTGGCTGTATACTCGCTGCCTTAGCACATCCAGGCCCCAAGGCGAGAGAAGGCTGCCTGGTGCCTAGATGGACATCCACTGACCCTGCCTTCCTGATGACATAGCCTCGGACCTGGTCCACAGTCCTATCATCCATTGCTGCCATGCGGTTTTTGTGGGCCAATTGGGAATCCGTTGGACGGGGCCATTTGGGGCTGCCTTTCGGCGCTCATGGTAGTTTGCCCGACCTGCCAGCCCCGGGAGGCTGAGTACAATACAGGGCAGTCACCTCTTATGCAGAGCAGTCTATCCTATGGCATACTTTTTAGCTGCGCATTTGTGCGTGAGCTCGGAGACCATGAGCGATCCCCTCCCGGCTCCTTCTTCATCAACCCACATCCAGGCTGCATTCAAAGTCCTTCGGTTTGTCAACCACTTTGGCGCTCGACTGAAGCCGCGTGAGCATCATAAGAATAGCTCCTGCTCGAAGCCCTGCCTTCAATCCATCGCAGCTATTGCCAATAGCGGCATCCACGACGAACTTCGAGGATTCAACGCTAGTGCAAGCCGAAGCTCGGACTCACGTCACCTCAGAGAAACATACCCACAGAAGGCCGAACGATGCGCTTGGCAGGATATACCTCCGAAACAAGTCTATCTATCGCGGCTCAAGCGTGCCGAAGAGATTGAAAGGTATGTATGCTCTAGTTGTTTGGTTTTCAAAGCCACGCATCAACGAACTGTTCTTGGCCTTCAGACGTCTTTGATAAAAGACTACCGCAAAGTCAGTCTGAAGAAACCGATAGTCAATCTCAACTTATTAGAGGATGTAGCGTATGGCTAACATTGAGAAGGACAGCACGGAAGGTTACTAGTGCTCTAAGACTCAGTGACACACTTACGAGAGTTGCTGCCGACAATCAACTTCTCCTACAGCGTAAAGACTACAGTGACCTTTCACATTTACACTGGTTCGAATTTCCACGCCAACTAAGTCAAGTTGAAAGAGCTCTTTCCGTTCTCTCAGCTCAAAGTGAATTTGATCCTGAGAAAAGCTCACTTTTATCAATACGACCGCCCTCTCATTCTATTTGGCCAAGCGATGAGTATCCGTACAACCTGTATTTGGATAGAAACACGGTCGCAAACCTTCAACACTTATTGTTGTGTCTGCAATCGTCTTTGGTCCTAGCTTTATCCCGGAAGTTAGCGGAGATAATTCGCAGGCATCTCCATAACGCGGATCCCCAGAAGCGCCGTCACAAATTTGGCCTAGGAAGTGAAATCTGGTGCTCTGAATTCAGTCGGAACCAGCGACCTCTGAATACAACTTGGCCTTGGAGCATCAAACCGTCGCTAGCAGTGCTTTGGGGTGTGTGTTGGATGTTTTATCCACACTCCGGTCATCTGCAGGATCCTACAGGAATGGCCGACGTGATAGAAGATTTGACACAGGATCAATATTTGGGCATGTTCGCAACATTGACACAAACTCATAACCACATACAAGATCAACTTGCAGCGCAGCTAGGACAAGTGTGGGGCAATCCTGGGGATAGTGACTGTAAGTAAATTTGAGGGCTCATCACACCTGCACCGCACTCTTGCCTTGATGTCGTTGAGGAGTCAGGGCCCTTTACGGATATTCGGCAGCTCGGAAGGATGGGGGCATGTCTATTTCGGTTTGGTTGGCTCTGCTAACGCGTCTTTCACTCAGATTTGCGCTACGGCCAGACTGCGATAGGCCAGATGGATCAAGGATCAGGCCAACCTCCGGCTCACACCGGCTCCTACCATATGGCCCGGCCTTCGGATGCACGTTTCCCCGGTGGTGGCGGCGGCGGCGGCGCGACAGAAAATCCCGAGCCCGAAACACAGCCTCCAGGCATCCACGGCATCAACATCGAACCTCCATCACCATCAAGTCTACACCGTGAGTCATCTCAGGCAACGTGCCATCAGATCCCGGAGTACTAAAGTTGTCATAGATCGGCAGGCAGCCGCGCGTCAAGCTCCGTATATCAGTAACGCGTACGCGTCGGTGCCCAACAGCCCCGAGCTACAGTTCTCGCCAGGACATCGAGCCACTGCCTCAGGCCGCCACCCGGATTTCCAGAATTCGTGGGCACCAAGGCTAAGCGAGCAGCGCAACGCGAATTCAAGGCGCAGTAACCAGCAAACGTATGCGCCTGCCCAGCGTGATTCGCCACTCACCCCACAGCGGACAACTCACGGTGTGCCTGGTATAACAGTCACAGTATTCGGAAGCGACTCGAACGCGTCCTCCCATACGGCACCATATCAGTCCCCCATAGAACCTTTCTACGCATCCAACTTTTCATCGCCATCCAACTTCAACTCTCATCTGTCTCGCGCGTCTGGCTACTCTCACCACGTGAACCCTTACCAGCCTTTTCCACAGAATCAGATGATCACACCTCCCGCTGATCATTCTATCATGCACGGCGACGAACAAGAGAACAAGCGACGCAAGCTTTCGCACCCTAGTGAGGACCATCAGCCAATGCAGAGGGACCCGTCACCGTTCCATCGACAGCCGTCGCCTTTCCTGGAGCCGGCGCCGTTCCAGGAGGCGATGATGCAACACGATGACCAACTTCCTTTAGAACTACAACAGAGCCCTCCGGAATACGCGACAAATCGCGAAAGCAAGACACATAAGCGTGATGTCGATATTCCGATGAACGCGGAAGGGAAAATGGTATGCACACACCAGCCTCCATTCAAGGAGTGCGCGACTCTCACCTTCGAGCGGAGGTGTGAGTGGGGGTAAGAACCTCTTCTCTATTCTAGCCTTGATTAGTTAACTGACTTCTTGATAGGAAACACATGGATAAACACGAACGCCCTTATAAATGCCAAGAGTTGGGATGTGAGAAGCTCCAAGGGTTCACGTATTCCGGAGGACTATTACGCCATCAAAGGGAGGTACACAAAGCTGGGGGCATGCGGGAGCCTCTGTTCTGTGATGTCCCGGGCTGTAAGCGCGGGTCTGGCAATGGCTTTACACGTAAAGAGAATCTTGCCGAGCACAAACGCCGCGTTCATCAGCGCTCCTCAGCGGATTCCGCTTTAGGCGTATCAGAGCCAACCCTCGAGGAGACTCTTCAAAACACAATACGAAGTTTGGCCCACCCCTTGGATACTCCGCAGCATACACATGAGCCTGAAGCAGAGGCTGTGGTGAGCCCTGGTACGCCAACAGCCGATCACTTCATCGAGCCGTCTCTTCGTTCCACTTCAACAGGCAAGCGAAAGCACAACGATCGAGACGTGTACACTAGGAATCTTCTTGACGAAAACCGGCGTTTGCGGGAAATGCTAGCTGACAGGGATCGGCGCATCGCTGCCGTGGAGGCCGCGAATGCTGAACGAGATCGCAAACAGGCGATGATGGAACAAGCCCTCAAGAATGCGGGTTTGTTCGAAGAGGACCGGCGTTTGCTTCACTCCGCGGCCGAACAATATATCCCGAATGGTTCTGCAGCATGAGCGTAACTAGCAAAAATGAATTTCCTATGTTTCGTCTGGGTGATGGGTCGCGGGTGGATCACCGTTTTGCTTTCTGCTCTCCTTACCAGAATGTACAAGAATCCAGCTTGTATTAGTGCATTAGGATGGCGTCTGCTAGTTAGTTTTGGGCCAAACGGGACCCAAGATTACATTGGACCTTTGTTTTTGCACTGTCCATTCTCAGCTCCATTTACTTTCCACAGTCGGTCTTAGAATGCTAAGCATGATAGTATGGTAGATGTCGATGTAGCAGTTGTGTACAAGAATAAATGAAACGTGTTAGAATTACTTTTTAGAGATATACTGGTTCCGTTGATTATAGATACAGATTAACTTTTTCCTATGCTACGCTAACCTTTCCGATGATATGTCCACGCATCCCGCCACATGTGGGGGATCTAGGACAGACTTGGATTCCCGAGCGAGTTTGCCTACCTTTTTGAGAATTTGTGAAGATTTATGTGCTGCGGCAGTGAGTGCTGTACGCGGTATCATGTGCTAGCGCGACGAAGGATTGATGCCTCATGTTGTCCTTGTGTCCTTCATTCTTCCATGAATTCCTAGGACCCAAGGCACAAGTCTGCCGCCTGGCATTCCACCCCCTTGACAGGATGCCGTAGGCCAGCTTGGATACATACCACTTCGAAGCGGTGGTCGATGGTTTGAACGGTATTACTTCACTTCCGCCCAAAACAGCAGCCACCTCGCAGCATCTCCACCAAGTTCAAGGCACCTATGCGGAATGGTGGCGATTGGCCATCCGCTTTTGGTGCCGTTCAAACCCCCGCGCAGTCATGTGCAACTTACTGTGCTGCCTAGTCGTCCCAGCCTTGCCTGCTTCGCTCTCCGCTTCCATCCCGCCGCGCTCACTCGGAGATTAAAACAATATTACCGCAACCAGATAACACTTGGTGGCGGACGGGCCACCTTCCAATATGGATCACCATCTGGCTCTTTACGATCCAAAACTCAATGAAGTCAACGCTGAACTCGAGAAATACGTTGCCCAAGCTCAGCCCAACTCACGATGGAATGTCTTTGACCAGGATCAGCAGGAGCCGGCCGCCCTATGGGCATCCGTCAACTCCCTGTTGAGCTCACTCAACGCCGCTTGCTCCAGCTTGCAGGACCTCGGAGATGCGTTCGACCTCTTGCGCCTTCAATGCCAGGATCTGGTAGCTGTTCTCCACGAGTTGGAGGAGGTGCTCATGATGTATGCGAAGCACTCGCCAACTGATGGCGAAGCTCCACCCATTGATCCGATGCTCGAAGAGTGGATTTCGCAGTGCGCGAGTACCGTGTCTAACTTGCGGGGAGAGATAGAACAAGAGGCCGAGAAACAAAAGGAGCTAGAAGACTGGGACGTAGTCTCCATCGATGATGTCGAGTCAATCGCGGATACGCTTACAGACACCGATGCCGAAGTGACCGAAGGGCTGATGACGTTTACCAGCAGAATGGAATCCCACAGTGAGCGTATGAAAGAATTCTTGCCTATCATTCAATGGTAAGTGTTCTATGAGATGCTTGCATGCCTGAAGGAGATCGTGATTGAGCCTTTCCATTTTACAAATGCACTTTATGTTGCCCTAATTTCAGGTCTGTCTATACCTTCGATGCTTGTAATGTTTTGTTCATCCAGACCCAGCCTGTAAAAGTCGTTGAGGTGGGATCATCGTTTATCTTGCTTCCTCGGTAATTATATTGTGAAAGATCTAGCTCAAAGTACTTGTGTCGGTACCCTAAGCAGCAATTTCATGCGGATTCTCTTGAATTATATGCTCTGGCTCCATACTTCAACCCGGTTAATATTTCAGTACTAGCAACGATCGTTAGAGGATTATCACGCCGTTCCTATAGCTGATCAGAGTATTTAGTGATATGAACGACTTTCTCGGTAGACACCTTAGTTCTAAGATTCCACGCGCTGCCTCACCCCCGCCGGGTGCGCATGGAGTGGAGCACGCTCATCACCTTCAACCCACCTACGACGATTTGATATCAGGAACCTCTAGCCTTCGATACGCTCTTTACGACTTGAGTGATTCCATAAAAGTGGTCCAAACCAGGCTAACAAAATATCAATCTTCACTCCCATGTTTCGGTTCGCCGCACTTACAATCTACGGACGCTGTTGCACAGGTTGGCGAACTGATCGAGCAGAACGCAAGAATCCTAGATGCGATTACGGAGGCACAGACTAATCACGGCTCCGAGTGGATCGACAGCATGCTGCAAGGTAAACTGACATATACCGAGTATAAGAGCTTAGACATGCAAGTGATAAAAAGAGCGATAAACCAATACAGGTCAAACCGTAAAAGCATAATAAGCAAGAATCACTGCGATACGATGTCTGTTATGAACTTAAAGTTCATTGGAAAAGACCTGGAGAGCATGTTTCGAATTCTAGATGGCGAGAAGGATGCAACACACGAAGAGGCTGCCGACAGAAAATCTATTGCTGGAGCTTCGTCAAAGGATTGAGATGAATCTGAAGCGGTCAACAGTATGCTCTAGAGTATTTTCAGAGATTAAGCCGCCAAAAAGCTATCCAGTTGTTGTTTCACCGTAACAATACCACATTTTTGTATGAAAATTTTAAGTTGTATCTGGATGCGACCCACTTCTACTTATCGCTGATTTTGACCAATTGATCATGCAAGAATCAGGACGTCCTCGAATACATAGGGAGTCGCAGTCAATACGTAGCAATAGCAAGACACTAAAAAGCCAATCAATATGCACCATCACTGCTTGCAACTTGAAGCACTTCGACGATCTTTCGCGCCCCCAAGGGAAAAGGCTGTACTCGCTTTTCAATGAAAAGATAGGCATATGGCTTCCTATTTCGAAGGGAAAATATGCCAGTTCAATGCCACATGTGCAACCTATGCCGTCTGAAAATTCGCAATTTGAGTGGTTTCTAGATGTACGCATATAGCGCTCGTTTGCAAGCTGCTTATGAAGTGCGTTTTTCTTGGGGGTGAATATAGCATCGTTGTTCACAAGCAATGGAAAATATAATTCCTAGGCTATGTATCTAAATGTGAACACAAAATCCTAGCTTAGAAGAGTGATCGAGATAACATGTGTGGGGGTCGGAGAATGCACATTTCCTGTTGAAACGCCACCCAGGTAGCTCTGCTGCGCTTGCCCCTATCGGGCGAAGGGTCTTGCCGAACTCCAGCTTGCGGACACATCGACACTTTCGCACGTTCGAGCTCGTCTGCAACCCCGACACATCCCATCACCGTCACCCCTTCTCACTAGGCCAATTGCTACAATGGGTTTCCTTAAGTTCGCTGTTCTTGCTTTACTTTCTCTTCAGACTGTTTCCGCCGCTACACCGGACGAGGTATGTATATTGCGCTGCGCAAGTCATCGGTCCCTGGTTTACCGTGAGCTAACGAAACTACCATCAGTTCGACGATGACCTCTCGCTGGATGATGATCTAACCGATTCCGTTGTTCCTGAGCTCGATGTGCGCGTCACTACCTTGTTCCCATCGTCGGAGATCTTTGGCGTCAAGCTTGTCAATGGGCACCCGACCCAGGCTGTCATAACTGTGGAGAACAATGAAGACGACTCTGTATTTATTGAAATCGTTGGCGGAACCCTCACGAATGATCAGGCTGGTCAGATAGTGCGCAACCTGACTTCGACGACTTACAACCTCGAAGTCGTCGCTGGCGCGAAGGACAGCTTGACGTACAGTTTCAGCACTGAGTTGCATCCTCAGGACCTCAGGCTTCAGCTTATTGCCATCCTGACCAAGGGCAAGAAAGGTTTCTTCACCGTGAGCGCATACAACGAAACCGTCAGCGTTGTCGAGGCTCCGGTCAGCATCTTTGACCCGCAAATGTACGCCACCTAAGCAGTCTCTTCTGTTTTAATGCGCCGCTGACAATTACATTAGTATCTTCCTCTACCTCTTCCTGGGCGGGTTGTTCGGTTTCACCTGCTGGTTCATTTACAACACTTGGGTTACAACTCTCTTCCCTCAGAAGCGCGGTCGCGGTAAGGGCGACAAGACGAAGCGCCCTACTGCCGGAGCGAAGCGCACCGACACCGGTGATCAGATTGCTGTTGGTGGCGTTGATGGGCCCGCTGTTGCGACCGGCGCAAAGTCTTATGATGAGAGCTGGATTCCTGCGCAGCACTTGCA
>Ga0247762_1000394_pt1 | contig 13192 bp, 12 predicted proteins | sample UWRJL081202R4_FD_181016 | JGI IMG/M metagenome (GOLD analysis project Ga0247762, IMG submission 181016) | Plant litter microbial communities from Arlington Agricultural Research Station in Wisconsin, United States - UWRJ-L081-202R-4 | ecosystem: Environmental > Terrestrial > Plant litter >...
CGTGATCGGCCATCCGCTGGATCACTTCGACGACATTGACGGTAGATACGAGACCGCGGCGTATTTCCGCCAGCACGATTTCACTGCCGGGCTCGCCCAGCATCACCGCCAACAATGCCGACGCGTCGAAAACGGCGCTCACTTGTTCTGATTCTTCTGCCATTCCAAAAGATCCGCTTCTTCTTGCGCGGCTTCCCGTCGCCTCTCGGCGATGAGCTCGTCGACCAGGCTGCCTTCATAGGGGCCGACCATGGCGCGAAACGCATCCTGCACTTCGCGGACGACCTGAGCATAGGTTTTCACGACGATGCCCCCGTCCCCGCTCCGCTCCAGCACCAGCGAATCGCCGTCCTTGATGCCGAATTCGCGGCGCAGTTCGGCGGGGATGACGATCTTGCCGCCGGCGATCACTTTGGCTTGATAGGTCATGGCAATCCCTCCAGGTCCTGGATCATATCACAGGACCCGAAGCGATGCTATTCCGCGGCGATGGGCGTATCGATGCTCTCGGCCTCGATCTGCGCCGCCTTGGCCTCGACCAGCCTGACGATATGCTCGATCATGTCGGCATCCTGGATCGTGTGATCGGTGACGCCCGAGAGATAGACCATATGCTTGCCGCCGCCGCCGCCGGTGATGCCGATATCGGTCTCGCGCGCCTCGCCCGGGCCGTTGACGACGCAGCCGAGGATCGAGAGCGAGAGCGGCGTGGAGATGTGCTTGAGGCGCTCCTCCAGCGTCTGCACCGTGCGGATCACGTCGAAGCCCTGGCGCGCGCAGCTGGGGCAGGAGACGACGCGGACGCCGCGGGTGCGGATGCCCAGGCTCTTGAGGATCTCGTAACCGACGCGGATCTCGTCCTCCGGCTCGGCCGAGAGCGAGACGCGGATCGTGTCGCCGATGCCGGCCCACAAGAGCGAACCGATGCCGATGGCGGATTTGACCGTGCCGCCGACGAAGCCGCCGGCCTCGGTGATCCCCAGGTGCAGCGGGCAATCCACCGTCTCGGCCAATTGGTGATAGGCGGCCACCGCGAGGAAATGATCGGAGGCCTTCACCGCGACCTTGAACTCGTGGAAATCGTGATCCTGGAGCAATTTGATATGATCCAGCGCGCTTTCGACCAGCGCCTCCGGGCAAGGCTCGGCATATTTCTCGAGCAGATGGCGCTCCAGCGAGCCGCCGTTGACGCCGATGCGGATCGCGCAGCCATTGGCCTTCGCGGCGCGGACCACTTCGGCCACGCGCGCCGAGGAACCGATATTGCCGGGATTGATGCGCAGGCAGGCGGCGCCCGCGTCCGCCGCTTCCAGCGCGCGCTTGTAATGGAAATGGATGTCCGCGACGATCGGCACCTTCGCGGCGCGCACGATCTGGCCGAGCGCGGCGGTGCTCTCCACATCGGGGCAGGAGACGCGGATGATGTCCGCGCCCACCTCTTCGCAGCGGCGGATCTGGTCGATCGTCGCGCGCGCATCGCTGGTGGGCGTGTTGGTCATCGTCTGGACGGTGACCGGCGCATCGCCGCCCACGGGGACGGTGCCGACCATGATCTGGCGTGACGTGCGGCGCGAAATGTCGCGCCAGGGTCTTAGGGACATAGATGAACTCAGATTCAGGCTTGTGAAACGCATCCCAGCCTATAGCGCGGTTCCATGACAACCGATAGTCGCCAACCCACATCCGACGGTCGACCGATCGGCCGGCATTATGGGCTGGACTGGCTGAGGATCGCCGCCTTCGCGCTGCTGATCCTCTATCATATCGGCATGGTGTTCGTCACCGGCAGCTGGCTGGTCAAGACCGCCGCGCCGATCCAGGCACTCTCCTATCCGATGCTGTTTCTCTCCACCTGGCGGCTGGCGGTGCTGTTCATCGTCTCGGGCTATGCCTCGCGCGCGCTGATCGCCAAATTGGGCAGCCTGAAGCGCTTCGCGGGCGAGCGGACGCGGCGGCTGATCATCCCCCTGCTCTTCGCGATGATCTTTCTCATCCCTGTCCAGAGCTGGGTGAATCTGCAGTTCAACCATGGCTATCGCGGCGATTTCCTGTCCTTCTGGCGGCACGATTATTTCCGCTTCGGCCAGCTCCATGGCGAGACTTTGCCCGCCTGGGAGCATCTGTGGTTCGTCTTCTATCTGTGGCTCTATACGATGCTGCTGGGCGCGGGGCTGGCGCTGGCGCCGGCGGGCTTCAAGGCGAAACTGACCACGGCGTTCGAGGAGCTGGCCGGGGGCCGTCAATTGCTGTGGGTGCCGCTGCTCTATCTGGTGCCCGTCCGCGTCTCCATCACCTTCACGCTGGGCGAGACCCATGGCCTGTTCAACGACTGGCTGAGCGATCTCGTCTATTTCCCGATGTTCCTGTTCGGCTTCGGCCTGGCGGGAACGCGCAGCCTGTGGCCCGCGCTGGCCAGGGTGTGGAAGCCGGCGCTGGCGATGGCGCTGGTCAGCTATGTCGTGCTGGCGGTGATCGAGACGGCCTATCCCGACGGCTTCAGCCCCCCGCACGCCACCATGGCGCTGGACCGCGCGGCGATGGCCTGCATGCTGTGGGGCATGGCGCTGGTGATGCTGCGGCTGGCCGATGCCGTGCTCAACCGCGATCATCCCTGGCGCGCGCGGCTGAGCGAGGCGGTCTTTCCCTTCTACATCATCCACCAGAGCGCGATCGTGCTGATCGGCTGGTGGCTGCTGCCTTTGGGGATCGGCGCAGCGGCGGAATTCGCGATCATCCTGGCGGGCACGGCGGCGAGCTGCTGGCTGTTCTACGATCTGGGACGGCGGATCGGCTGGCTGAGACCGCTGATCGGGCTGCGGCGCAAGGCGCCCCTGCCTCCCGCCCCCTGACCGCTCAATCGCCCTCGAGCGGGCGGCGGAAGGTTTCGGGCAGCAGGAACAGGCCCACGACGACGGTGAGCGCGGCGATGACGACCGGATACCAAAGGCCGTAATAGACATTGCCCGTGGCCGCGACCATCGCGAAGGCAGTGGTGGGCAGGAAGCCGCCGAACCAGCCGTTGCCGATATGATAGGGCAGGGACATCGAGGTGTAGCGGATTCGCGCGGGAAACAGCTCGACCAGCAGCGCCGCGATCGGGCCGTAGACCATCGTGACATACAGCACGAGGATGGTGAGGATCAGCACCACCAAAGGCTTGTCGATCGCGGCCGGATCCGCTTTGGCGGGATAGCCCGCCCGGGCGAGCCCTTCGGTGATCGCGGCGCGGAAGGCGGCGGGTTCGCCCGCATATGCAATGCTCGCAGCACCGATGCGCACCGCGGGTGGCTCCCCCGCCCCGCCCGCATTGGCATAGGTGATCCCCGCCTTCGCGAGCAGCGACTTGGCGACATCGCAGCCCGTGCTTTCGAAGCGGTTGCGGCCGATCGGATCGAACTGGAAGGCGCAGCTCTGCGGATCGGCGACCACGGTGACCGGCGATGCTTCCTGCGCGGCGTGGAGCGCGGGATTGGCCGCCCTGGACAGCGCATCGAACAGCGGAAAATAGGTGAGCGCGGCGATCGCGCAGCCCGCCAGGATGATCGGCTTGCGCCCGATGCGATCGGACAGCCAGCCGAAGAAGACGAAGGCCGGGGTGGCAATCGCCAGCGCGATGGCGATCAGGATGTTGGCGGTGGCGCCTTCCACCTTCAGCGTCTTTTCGAGGAAGAAGAGCGCGTAGAACTGCCCGCTGTACCAGACCACCGCCTGGCCGGCGACCGCGCCGAACAGCGCGATCAGCACGATCCTCAGATTGCCCCAGCGCGCGAACGCTTCGGTGAGCGGCGCCTTGGACGTCTTCCCCTCGGCCTTCATCTGCGCGAAGACCGGGCTTTCCTCCAGTTGCATGCGGATCCACAGCGAGACGCCCAGCAGCAGGATCGAGACGATGAAGGGGATGCGCCAGCCCCAGGCGGCAAAGGCGGCCTCCCCTACCAGGCTGCGGCAGCCGATCACCACCAGCAGGGCGGCGAACAGCCCGAGCGTGGCGGTGGTCTGGATGAAGCTGGTATGCAGGCCGCGCCGGCCCGGCGGCGCATGTTCGGCGACATAGGTGGCCGCGCCGCCATATTCGCCGCCCAGCGCCAGCCCCTGGAGCAGCCGCAGCAGCACGAGGACCACCGGCGCGGCGACGCCGATCGCGGCATAGCCGGGCAGCAGACCCACCGCGAAGGTGGAAAGCCCCATGATCCCCATCGTGACCAGGAAGGTGTTCTTGCGCCCCACCATATCGCCCACCCGCCCGAACACCAGGGCGCCGAAGGGCCGTACCGCAAAGCCCGCGGCAAAGGCGGCCAGCGCGAAGATGAAGCCGGTGGTCTCGTTCACCCCGGAAAAGAATTGCGCGGAGATGATCGTGGCGAGCAGGCCATAGAGATAGAAATCATACCATTCGAAGATGGTGCCGAGCGACGAGGCGAGGATGACCAGCCGCGGGCTTTGCGTGGAAGGATGTTGCTGCGCCGTCACCGATCGTTCTCCCCTTCCTCCGCTATAGCGCGCGCGCGCAGGCGTGGTAAGGGCCGCGCATGACCCGCATCCTCGCCCTGCTCGCCGCGCTCTTCCTCCTCCCCTCGCCGGCCATGGCGTGGTGGGAATATGGTCATGAGACCGTGGCGCAGATCGCCATGAAGCAGGTGACGCCGAAGACGCGCGCCGCGGTGCGCGCGCTGCTGGCCAGGGGGCCCCTGCTGGAGACCCCCACCTGCCCGGTCAATACGATCGAGAAGGCGGCCTATTGGGCCGATTGCATCAAGGAGCTGGGGCCGCGCTTCAGCTATGCCTATTCGTGGCATTATCAGAATGTGGACGTGTGCAAGCCGTTCGACCTCAAATCGGCGTGCAAGGACGGCAATTGCGTCTCCGCGCAGATCACGCGGAATGTGAAACTGCTCAAGGACCGCAAAGTCCCCGCGCGCGAGCGGCTGATGGCCCTGGCCTTTCTGGTGCATTTCATGGGCGATCTCCACCAGCCGCTGCATGCCGGGGACAAGGGCGATCTGGGCGGCAATCAGGTGAAGGCCAGCTATGGCGCGGCCAGCAACGCGCGGATGAACCTGCACGGCATCTGGGACGGCTATCTGGCCGAGCGCGCGATCTCCACCCCGCCCTCGATCGTGCGGACCTATTCGCCCGCCGAGCGCGCGGCGCTGGGCGCGGGCGGCGTGGAGGAGTGGAGCCGCGAAAGCTGGGGCGTGGCGCATGACATCGTCTATGCCAGCGCGCTGGGCGGCGATCCCTGCGGCACGCCGCGCGAGGGCAAGGCGGCGCTGGACGAGGCGACGATCGAGACGCTGATCGAACCGCTGCGGCTGGAGGTGGAACGCGGCGGGATCCGGCTGGCGCGGCTGCTGGACGAGGCCCTGGGGTGATGTTCCCTCTCCCTTCTCCCTCTCCCCTGCGGGGAGAGGGTTGCGCAGTCTTAATGAGCGCAGCGAATTTAGACGGAGCTGGGTGAGGGGGTCGGATGCCAGTCGCCCCGCATCGAGCCCCCTCACCCGCTGCGAGTAAGCGGCAGAGCCGCTAACTCTCGCTCCCTCTCCCCGCAGGGGAGAGGGAGTCTACGGACGCTCCCTGGCCTGGGGATAGGTGCCCAGCACGCGCATCCATTTGCAATGGAAGCGCAATTCCTCCAGCGCGCGATCGATCGCGGGATCGCCGGGGGCGCCCATGATGTCCGCATAGAATTCGGTGGCGGCGAAGGTCGCGCCGCGCTGGTAGCTCTCCAGCTTGGTCATGTTGACGCCATTGGTCGCAAAGCCGCCCATCGCCTTGTAGAGCGCGGCGGGGACGTTCTTCACCTCGAAGATGAAGGTCGTCATCGCCGTCTCCGGCACCGGGCGATCGGGCGCCTGGCGCGCGAGCACCACGAAGCGGGTCATATTATCGTCCGAATCGGCCAGCGATTCGGCGATCGTCTCCAGCCCGTACAGCGCGGCGGCGCGCGGCGGGGAGATGGCGGCCACGGTGGGATCGCCCATTTCGGCGACCAGCGCCGCGGCGCCTGCGGTATCGGCATAGGCCACCGGGCGGATGCCCCGCGCGCGCAGCCATTTGCGGCACTGGCCCAACGCCTGGGGATGGCTGATCGCCTGGGTGATCCCCTCCAGCGGGCCGGTGGCCATCAGTGCATAGCGGATCGGCAGGAAATGCTCGCCGGTGATCACCAGCCCCGATTCGGGGAGGAGGAAATGGATGTCCGCGACGCGGCCGTGCAGCGAATTCTCGATTGGAATCATCGCGCAATCGGCGCGGCCCTCCTTCACCGCGTCGATCGCATCCTCGAAGGCGAAGCAGGGCAGGGCCAGCCCTTCCGGAAACGCCTCTTCCACCGCGATATGCGAATTGGCGCCGGGCGCGCCCTGAAACGAGACCGCGCGGGCCGGCTGGGCGGCGGCGGCGGCGATCATCGCCTCGACGATGGGACGGGCGGGTGCGGGATAGCTTTCCATGACCGGAGCGGCGCTTAAGGAACATTGCGGCGGTGCACAAGCAGCGGGTTGCGATGGCGGCAATGCCCTTCTAAAGGGGACCCGCTTTTCAGGGCGGGACTTCTAAAGGGACTTCGATGGACGACAGGTTCAACACGATCGCGGGCTGGGTTTTGGCGGCGGGCATCGTTGCCCTTGGCACCTCGATCGCAAGCGGCATGTATTTCGCGTCGCATGAGCCCGAGAAGCCCGGTTTCGAAGTGGCCGATGCCGCGCCCGTCGAGGGCGGCGGCGCTGCCGCCAAGGTGGATATCGCCACCCTGCTGCCCACCGCGGATCCCGCCAAGGGCGCCGAAGTGTTCAAGAAATGCGCGGCCTGCCACACCGTCACCGCGGGCGGCGCAAACGGCATCGGCCCCAATCTCTATGCCACGATGGGCGAGCCCATCGGCCAGGGCAAGGCCGGCTTCGCCTTCTCCGACGCGCTCAAGGCCGTCGGCGGCGCCTGGGACTTCCAGAAGATGGATGCCTGGCTGACCTCGCCCAAGAAGTTCGCACCCGGCACCAAGATGACCTTCGCCGGCCTCTCCAAGCCCGAGGATCGCGCCAATCTGGCGGTATATCTCAACGCGCAGGGCTCGAACCTGCCGCTGCCCGCCGCCGCACCGGCCGCAGCAGCAGCCGCGCCTGCAGACAATGCGGCCGCACCTGCGGACAATGCCGCCAATGCCGCGGCACCTGCCGAGAATGCCGCGCCTGCCGCCGCCAATGCGGCCGCGCCCAAGGCGGGATGACCGGCTCTCCGCAAGGAGAGACGATCCGCGTCGAAACGCTGACCGGCGATGCGCTGGCGCGGGCGATCGATTCGCTGGCCGCGCTGCGCATCGCGGTCTTCCGCGCCTATCCCTATCTGTATGACGGCGACGCCGCCTATGAGCGCGCCTATCTGGCGGCCTATGTCGCCAGCCCCGGCGCGGTGGTGGTGGGCGCCTATGACGGCGATGCGCTGATCGGCGCCGCCACCGCCGCGCCGATGGAAGACCATGCGGCGGCATTCGCCGCCCCCTTCGAATCGCGCGGCTTCGATCTGAAGACCATCCTCTATTGCGGCGAATCGGTGCTGCTGCCCGCCTATCGCGGGCGCGGGCTGGGCCATGCCTTCTTTGACGGGCGCGAGGCGCATGGGCGGATGCTCGGGCGGCGGTACAGCGCCTTTTGCGCGGTGATCCGGCCCGGGGATCACCCGCTGCGGCCGGCGGATCATGCGCCGCTCGATCCCTTCTGGCGCAGGCGCGGCTATGCGCCGCTGGCGGGCGTAACGGCGGAAATGCGCTGGAAGGATGTGGGCGAGGCCGAAGAGACAGGCAAGGCCATGCAATTCTGGATCAAGGGGATTTAGGTTTGTTTCATCTCGATTGAAGCTCCCCTCCACAAATCGTGGAGGGGAGTTTTCATGTCGGTGAATCAAACCTTTGGGCGTGTTACTCCCCCTCATCCTTCGCATAAAAGGCCTGCACCGCGGCCCAGGCTTCCTCGGCGGTCTCGACGAAGGTGATCAGTTCGAGATCCGAATGCGCGATCACGCCCTCGTCGGCCAGCGCCTCGAAATTCACCACCCGCTCCCAAAATTCGCGGCCGAACATGAGGACCGGAATGGGCTTGATCTTGCCGGTCTGGATCAGGGTCAGCAGTTCGAACGTCTCGTCGAACGTCCCGAAGCCGCCGGGGAATACCGCCAGGGCGCGCGCGCGCAGCAGGAAGTGCATCTTGCGCAGCGCGAAATAATGGAATTGGAAGCTCAGCGACGGGGTCACATAGGGATTGGGCGCCTGTTCGTGCGGCAGGACGATATTGAGCCCCACCGTCTCCGCGCCGACATCCACCGCGCCGCGATTCGCCGCCTCCATGATCGAAGGGCCGCCGCCCGAGCAGACGACGAAATGGCGCCATCCTTCCGCATCGCGCGGGAATTGGCTGGCCAATTGCGCCAGTTCGCGGGCGACATCGTAATATTTGGATTTGGCGATCAGGCTTTCGGCGATGCGGCGGCCGCGCTCGTCGGTGGCCAGTTCGAGCAGCAATTGCGCCTTGGCGGGTTCGGGAATGCGCGCCGAGCCGTAGAAGACCATCATCGAGGCGATCTTCGCTTCGTCCAGCAGCAATTCGGGCTTGAGCAGTTCGAGCTGGAAGCGGACGGGGCGCAGATCCTCGCGCAGCAGGAAATCGGTATCCTGGAACGCCAATTTATAGGCGGGATGCTGGGTCTGCGGGGTGGAAACGGCCTGTTTGGCGCGTTCGGCTTCCTGCTTGGCGCCTTCGAACACGCGGCTGGGTATGGTCTTGTCTGTCATCCGGGGGCTTTAGCGGCCTTTGCGCCCGGCCCCAAGCCCGGAAAGCCTCATTTGCAGAAAGGGCCGCGGCCCATGTCGAAATGCATGTGATCGTGATGCGCCGAATTGTAATCGGGGCTGAGCACGATCTGGAAGCGCTTGCAGGCCGAATCATGGACGGTCTTGAGGAATTTGCGCTCGTTGGAACTGCCCTGGGTCCAGCCCCCTTTGATGGCGATCCGGCGCCCGTCCGCCAGCAGGAAGGCCGAGACGTCGACCGCATTGCTGAGCGCATGCTGCGACAATTTGCCCGAGGAGCCGCCGATGATGTTGCGGCAGCTATAGGTGCCCATGGTCTCGATCTTGACCACTTCGCTGCCCAGGATCTGTCGCGCCGCTGGGCGGACGGCATAATGGGCCCAGGCCGCGAAGGTGCGCGCCAGCGGGCATTTCATCGCGCCGAGATTGGTGACCGGCGTGCCGATATCCAGCAACTGCACGCTGCCCAAAGCCGAGCAGCCGCCGCCGAAATCGCGATCGGGCAGAGAGGCATAGCGCACCTTGGCGGCGCCGAGATCGGCCAGGCATTGCTTGATGTCCGGATCGCTCTGCGCCAGCTGCGGGCCGCGCATGACCTGGCCCTTGAGCGGTTTCTTGTGCGCAATGGAATGCTTCGCCTTGGGGCCGCCGACACAGCCGGCGAGCGCCAGAAAGGCGAGGAGGAACGGGGCGGAACAACGCACGACCATCCCTCCTCCATAATGCGGACAGGTTAACGCAAGGCTAACCATCGCCCTGCAGCAAAGCGGTTGACAGGTTCGCGCCGGGCTTTAGGAGCGGCGCCGGGCCACGCGGTCCCAACGCCGCGCGTGCTCTCTGTGAGGAGAGACTACATGACTGAGTTACCTGCCCGCCCCGGGATCAAGCCGGCGCGTCCCCATTTTTCCTCCGGCCCGTGCGCAAAGCCGCCCGGCTGGACCCCCGAAAAACTCGATACCCAGGTGCTGGGCCGCTCGCATCGCTCGAAGATCGGCAAGACGCGTCTGCAATATGCGATCGACCTGATGCGCGAGATGCTCAAGCTCCCCGAAACGCACCGCATCGGCATCGTTCCCGGTTCCGATACCGGCGCGTTCGAAATGGCGATGTGGACGATGCTGGGCGCCCGCCCCGTCACCACCGTCGCCTGGGAAAGCTTCGGCGAAGGCTGGGTGACCGATGCCGCCAAGCAGCTCAAGATCGATCCGACGATCGTGCGCGCCGATTACGGCCAATTGCCCGATCTGACCCAGCTCGACTGGTCGAACGATGTGCTGTTCACCTGGAACGGCACCACTTCCGGCGTGCGCGTTCCCAATGCCGACTGGATCCCCGCGGATCGCGAAGGCCTGTCCTTCGCCGACGCGACCAGCGCGGTGTTCGCCTATGACATCGACTGGGACAAGATCGACGTCGCCACCTTCTCCTGGCAGAAGGTGCTGGGCGGCGAGGGCGGCCATGGCGTGCTGATCCTGGGCCCGCGCGCCGTCGAGCGGCTCGAGACCTATGTCCCCGCCTGGCCGCTCCCCAAGGTCTTCCGCCTGGTCTCCAAGGGCAAGCTCGCCGAGGGCGTGTTCAAGGGCGAGACGATCAACACCCCCTCGATGCTGGCCGTGGAGGACGCGATCTTCGCGCTCGAATGGGCCAAATCGATCGGCGGCGCAGACGGGCTGATCGCGCGCAGCGACGCCAATGCGGCGGCGCTGGGCAAGATCGTGGAAGATCGCCCCTGGCTGGGCCATCTCGCGGCCGATCCGGCTTCGCGCTCCACCACCAGCGTGTGCCTCACCGTTCAGGGTGCGGACGAAGCGATGATCAAGAAGTTCGCGGCCCTGCTCGAAGCCGAGCATGCCGCGTACGACATCGCCGGCTATCGCGATGCCCCCGCGGGCCTGCGCATCTGGTGCGGCGCCACCGTGGACACCGCGGACATCGAGGCGCTCGGGCCCTGGCTCGACTGGGCCTATGCGAGCGTGACCGCGGCCTGATCGCCGCCACCCCTATTTCCCGTCATCCCGGCGCGAGCCGGGATCTCACTTGCCCCTTTGAAGAAAGGGGATCCCAGCCTGCGCTGGGATGACGACGCAAGGATATTCAAAAAATGCCCAAAGTGCTCATTTCCGACAAGATGGATCCCAAGGCCGCCCAGATCTTCCGCGAGCGCGGCGTCCAGGTGGACGAGATCACCGGCAAGACCCCCGAAGAGCTGATCGCCATCATCGGCGACTATGACGGCCTGGCCATCCGCTCGGCCACCAAGGTGACCAAGGAAATCCTGGCCGCCGCCACCAAGCTCAAGGTGATCGGCCGCGCCGGCATCGGCGTCGACAATGTCGATATCCCCGCGGCCTCCGCGCAGGGCGTGATCGTGATGAACACCCCCTTCGGCAATTCGATCACCACCGCCGAACATGCCATCGCTTTGATGTTCGCGCTCGCGCGCCAGCTGCCCGAGGCCGATGCCTCCACGCAGCTGGGCAAGTGGGAGAAGAACCGCTTCATGGGCGTGGAGCTGACCAACAAGACCCTGGGCCTGATCGGCGCGGGCAATATCGGCTCGATCGTCGCGGACCGCGCGCGCGGGCTCAAGATGAAGGTGGTCGCCTATGATCCCTTCCTCACCGCCGAGCGCGCCGTGGAGATGGGCATCGAGAAGGCCACGCTGGACGAACTGCTCGCCAAGGCCGATTTCATCACGCTGCACACGCCGCTGACCGATCAGACGCGCAACATCCTCTCCGCCGAGAATATCGCCAAGACCAAGAAGGGCGTGCGCATCATCAACTGCGCGCGCGGCGGGCTGATCGACGAGGTCGCGCTGAAGGCCGCGCTCGATTCGGGCCAGGTGGGCGGTGCCGCGCTCGACGTGTTCGTGCAGGAGCCGGCCAAGGAATCGCCGCTGTTCGGCACGCCGAACTTCATCTCCACGCCGCATCTGGGCGCCTCCACCAGCGAGGCCCAGGTGAATGTCGCGATCCAGGTCGCCGAGCAATTGGCCGACTATCTGGTCAACGGCGGCGTGACCAATGCGCTCAACGTCCCCTCGCTCTCCGCCGAGGAAGCGCCCAAATTGCGCCCCTATATGGCGCTGGCCGAAAAGCTCGGCTCGCTGGTCGGCCAGCTGGAGGGCACGGGCATCCAGGGCGTGGCGATCGAAGTGGAAGGCGCGGCGGCCGAGCTGAACCCCAAGCCGATCACCGCCGCGGTGCTCGCCGGGCTGATGCGCGTCTATTCGGACACGGTGAACATGGTCAACGCCCCCTATCTCGCCAAGGAGCGCGGGCTGGACGTGCGCGAAGTGCGCCATGACCGCGAGGGCGATTATCACACGCAATTGCGCGTGACGGTCACCACCGAGACCGGCGAGCGCTCGGTCGCGGGCACATTGTTCGGCAATGCGCAGCCGCGGCTGGTCGAATTGCACGGGATCAAGGTGGAAGCCGATCTGGACGGCAACATGCTGTATGTCGTCAACCAGGATGCGCCCGGCTTTATCGGCCGCATCGGCTCCGCTCTGGGCGAAGCCGAAGTGAACATCGGCACCTTCCATCTCGGCCGCCGCGGCACCGGCCCCGGCGGCGAGGCGGCGCTGCTGCTCTCGGTCGACAACCCCGTGCCCGAGCCTTTGCTGTGGAGCGTGTGCAAGCTCCCCGGCGTGAAGAAGGTGAAGGCGCTGAAGTTCTGACGATGTAGGGGGCGGCGCTCCCTACATCGTCATCCCAGCGCAGGCTGGGATCCATCGATGGTTCCACGCTCGCAGTCGGTGGAAACATCGATGGGCCCCAGCGTGCGCTGGGGCGACACGGAGGGGGCGGAAGTTGGCCGACCTCCCCCCTGTCATCCCAGCGAAAGCTGGGATCCATCGATCCTCCCGCGCCGGCAGTTGCTGGACGCATCGATGGGCCCCAGCGTGCGCTGGGGCGACACGGGATAGGGCGGGCGCGTGTCCAAAGCGGCTCGCGCAAACAGGACGCTGCTTGTCCGAACGTCCCGATCCGCTAAGGACCACAGCATGATTCCTCCCGGCCTCCTCCCCGAAGGGTTTCGCGACCGGCTGCCGCCCCAGGCGGATGCCGCCGCGCGCCTCGTCCGCCGCGTGCTCGATACCGCGGGCAGCCATGGTTATGAACGCGTCTCGCCGCCGCTGGCCGAATTCGAGGCGGGGCTGGTCGGCCGGCTGAAATCCGCGCGCGCGCAGGATCTGCTGCGCGTGGTCGATCCGCTGTCGCAGCGCACGCTCGCATTGCGACCGGACATCACCGCGCAGATCGGCCGGATCGCCGCGACGCGCATGGCGCACCACCCCCGCCCCGTCCGCCTCTCCTATGCCGGCCCCGTGCTCAAATTGAAGGCCGGGCAGCTGCGCCCCGAGCGCGAGATGATGCAGATGGG